>Ga0213882_10000311_pt1 | contig 18125 bp, 12 predicted proteins | sample BarmaccoBMER_R09_FD_160106 | JGI IMG/M metagenome (GOLD analysis project Ga0213882, IMG submission 160106) | Barbacenia macrantha exposed rock microbial communities from rupestrian grasslands, the National Park of Serra do Cipo, Brazil - ER_R09 ...
GTTACACTTGAACCGATGTCAGCGCCGCTGATTCCTTCGCCGCTGGACTATATTGGGCGACGCCTGTTCGCGTTCTACCCGGCCATTCGGAATGCCGCTCCGAATGAATGGCTGCTGGGAACGGGCTCCTGGGCCGAGGTACAAGTAGTCAACGCAAAAAGCGGCGCGGAATTGTGGATTCCCAGGCAGTACGTCGGCGCAGTCTCCGAGAGCGAGAGTTCTCTTCTGATTGTGGGCTTAACCAAGGAGCTGGAATGCCGCGGAGGTTCGGTGGAACCGCGCGTCAAGGGCGTCATTGAGATGCCGCACGCGGAATCTGCGCCGCCCGAAACGGGCCCGGACCATCCACGCCGGGCACCGGGTCCAGCCGAGGTGGTGGATATACGTTTACCGGAACGAGCAGACTCATCGATGAACAGAGCGATAGCAGGCTTGGCCATCAGCGCTCTGGTCGTATGCCTGCTCGCGGCTCTGGTTGCTCTCGTTCGCTCGCTTCCTCGATCAGGTTCCCAAGCAACTGAACCGCAGCTTCTCGCTCCCCGGAGCGGAGCAGCTTCAGCACATCCGAGTCGATAACCCGGTACCAGAAGCTGCGGCGGGCTTGAAAGTCGGGGACGCGCCGAGCAATCTCAGGCCGAATGGCGTTCAGCAATCCCAGCAAGTCGTCGTACTCCGGACCGAGTTCGTGTTCGAAACGCTCTCTGAGCCGGACCGCTAGCGCTGGGGCCGATCCATTGGTAGAAATTGCGATCGTCAAATCGCCTCGCCGAAGCACCGAGCCGAAACTGAAACGGGAGTGGGCAGGATCGTCTACCGAATTGCATAAAATCCCCTGCTCTTCGGCCAAGCGAAAGACCTCCAGATTGTCTTTCTGGCTGCTGATTACCAGGAAGCAGCCGGCCAAATCGCGGGGTTGAAAGTCTCGGGCGTGCCAGACAATGGACCCGCTAAGTGCCAGACGCTCGATGGCGGGCTCCGCGGTCGCGTTCACGTAAACGACCCGGGCGCCGGCGTCAACCAGCCTCTTCAGCTTGCCTGCGATCTCCGAACCAGCGCCGCTTACGAGACATTTCTTGCCCGTTAAATCAAGAAAAATGGGATAACGAAAATTCACGCCTCTATCCTGGAGATATTGTCAGTTCCGCGCCTTTTTCTCATCGATAGTTTCGGGTTCATTTTCCGCGCCTACCACGCTCGCGCGCGCAGCGCGGCCCCGCCTATGCGCACCAGCGGGGGCCTGTCCACCGAGGCGGTGTTCATCTTTCACAATATGCTGCGCAAGCTGATGACGGATTTCAAACCGGACTACATCGCCGCCATCTTTGAAAGCAGCGAGCCGACTTTTCGGTCTGAAAGCTTCGCGCAATATAAAGCAAATCGCACAGAGATGCCCAAGGATCTTGGGGAGCAGATTCCATACATCCGCCGCATACTGCAGGCCTTGCGGATTCCAATACTTGAATTCCCGAGCTTCGAAGCCGATGACGTAATAGGCGCCATCGCCTGCCGCGAGCCCGCCAAGCCCTGCGAGGTCGTTATCGTATCGAGCGACAAGGACATGCTGCAACTAGTCAACAATCGCGTCTTTATGCTCAATCCCATGAAGGATAACGAATGGTACGATGCCGCAAACGTCGAACAGTTCATGGGCGTTAAGCCGTCGCAAGTTGCGGACCTGCTCGCTCTCAAAGGCGATTCGATCGACAACATCCCGGGCGCTCCCGGGATCGGCGATAAAGGGGCGCGTGACCTGATCGCGCGTTTTGGATCTGTCGAGGCGGTACTTGAGCGGGCCGCGGAGGTGGAGCGAAAGACGTATCGCGAAAGCCTTATCAGCCATCGCGATCAGGTACTCCTCAGTAAACAGCTCGCGACCATCCAGACTCGGGTTCCTATTGAGGTCGATTTGGAATCGCTTGTTGCTGATACGCCCGACAACTCGGCGTTGAAGGCCCTATATAAGGAGCTTGAATTTTTCAGCCTGCTGAAAGACCTGCCTCCCGAGGACGACAGCGCCACTCGCGATTACGGCACCCTATCGGAGGCGGCCGCGGTGTCTGAGTGGCTGAGCCGCCGCCCCGCGGATGCGCCCATTGCGGTCGCTCTCGATTTGACTAACGGGTTCGTTGGACTTTCGTATCGGAGTGGTGAGGGCCGCGCTATACCGCTTTCACTGCTGGATCAGTTTCGCCCCGTGCTGGAAGCAAAGGGCGTCAACAAGATCGTTCATGATGCCAAGACATTCTTGTTGGCAGCCAGATCCCTCGGCATCAAGCCGGAAGATGTTGCCGAGGACGTGATGCTCTACGCATTTCTTGTCAGCGCCGACCCCGGCGGGTGCTCGCCTGAAGCGCTCGCGGAGCGCTTCCTCGATCGGAAACTCAACGCGGCGGCCGACCAGCAAGCGGAAGCGACGCTCGCCATTACGGAACTTCTCCGGCCACAAATCGACGCTCAGGAGCTTCGGAAGGTATACGACGAAGTCGATCTGCCTCTCGTGCCCGTTCTGGCGCAAATGGAAACCAACGGTATCCGCATCGATACCGGGGTACTTTCAGAGTTATCAACACGGCTCTCCGAGCGTGGCGAGAGAATCGCGCAGCAAATCTACGACCTTGCCGGTCACCCGTTCAATATCAACTCGCCTCAGCAGCTTGGGAAGGTGCTCTTTGAAGAGCTTCGCTTACCGGCTCCGGTGAAATGGGGCAAGGGTAAAGTAATTTCGACCGCGGCGGACGTGCTCGAAGGCCTTGCGCCCGGCTATCCTGTTGCCAAACTCGTTCTTGATTACCGGCAGCTCAGCAAACTCAAGGGCACATACATCGACGCGTTGCCGCAGCTCATTTGTTCGGAGACGGGCCGCTTGCATACGACCTTCAACCAGACCGGAGCCGCTACGGGCCGCCTCTCTTCTTCCAACCCGAACCTTCAAAATATTCCGATCCGTACGGAAGAAGGGCGTGAAATCCGCGCTGCGTTCATTCCCGAGGCCGGTTGGGACCTTTTGATTGCGGATTATTCCCAGATCGAACTCCGGCTGCTGGCCCATATGTCGGGCGATCCCGTCCTGGTCGAATCGTTCACGAACGAGGAAGATATTCACACGCGCACAGCGGCGGAGGTTTTCAAAGTTCACCCATCCATGGTGTCCGCCGAAATGCGCCGTTCGGCGAAGGCGGTGAACTTCGGGATCGTCTATGGGCAAACCCCATTCGGTCTGGCCCAGACTCTTTGTATTGATCGAAAAGAGGCGGAACTTTACATTCGACGCTATTTCGAGCGATATGCCGGGGTGCGCGAATTTATTGATCGGACAATCGGCGAAGTCCGCGCCACCGGGGTAGCCAAGACGCTCTTCGGGCGACGCCGTCCGATTCCGGACATGCAGAGCCGCAATCCCGCAGCGCGCTCGTTCGCTGAACGCACGGCGGTCAATACACCGCTACAAGGGACGGCGGCGGACTTTATAAAACTTGCAATGATCCGCATCGCACGAGTACTCGAAAAGCAACACATGCAATCGCGCATGCTCTTGCAGGTACACGATGAGCTGGTCTTCGAAACGCCGAGTGAAGAGAAGAATCAATTGAAAGAGCTTGTGAGGCGAGAAATGGAGAAAGTGGCCGAATTATCTGTGCCGCTCGTTGTCGAAATAGGAACTGGGCCAAATTGGAGAGATGCAAAATGATGAGGGCTGCGCTTCTCGTCTTTACTTTGGCGACAGCAGCCACGTTCCTCTCCTGCAAGAAAAACGCCAAGATCGAGGCTGCTCCGGCTCAGTACAAAGTGAAACTTCAGACCACGAAAGGAGACGTCGTCATTCTGGTTCATCGCGATTGGTCTCCTATTGGCGCCGATCACTTTTATGAGCTGACGAAAGCGGGATTTTACGACAACAATGGAATTTTCCGCGCGCTGCCGGGTTTTATTGTGCAATGGGGCATCAACGGCGATCCACAAGTGAACCGCAATTGGAGCGAGAAGAGCATCCCGGATGACCCGCCGAAGGTTTCGAACAAGATCGGCACCATCGTTTTTGCCAAAACCGGAGAGCCTAATTCGCGCACGACCCAGGTCTTCATCAATCTCGGCGACAACAGCGCTTCATTGGATCCGCAAGGGTTCACGCCATTTGGTGAAGTGATTCAGGGCATGGACCACATCATGGAGTTCTATACCGGCTATGGCGAGGGTCAGCCGAATGGCGCGGGTCCAAGCCAGGCCGACATCGCCGAAACCGGAAACGCGTATCTGCAACAGCGCTACCCGAAAGTCGACTACATCAAAAAAGCTACGATCATTCCCTGATCAAGAAGTTCGCTTCACGATCCAGTCTCCGATGATCTCGAGGACCTTCGGCGATATAGTTTCAGGAATCGTCGAGTATTCCCACCCGAGTCCCGTTTCGGCAGGCTGAAGCATGTAGTTGAGTCCGGGAAGTATCTCGATTGTGGTGTCGTGATTTCCGCCGCGCGCAAACGCCGCCTTCATTGCCGCGGCATTCTGCTCGGCATCCACTTCGAGGTCCTTCGTACCGTCGATAGCGAGCACCGGGCACGTAACTTTTTCGAGGGCGATGGCCGGATCATAAGACAGGAAGAAGCGGATCCAAGGTGATTTCATTCGCTCTGCTTGTTTCTGCCACTTTGCCGCGAATTGCTCATCTACATCCGGAAACTCCGCAGTTTTCTTTCCTTTTCTTACGGCGTCGTACAACGCTTTGCCGATTTTTTGATCCGCCTTGATCTCCTCTTCCGGCAAGTGTGCGGCTGTTTCCGACCGAGCCATTTGCGTAAGCAAGACCTGCTCGCCCGGTAGCGCTGTCCCTGCCAGCAGCACAATGAATGAAATTTGCGGGAGTTTTACGGCCACCATGGACGCGATGATCGCTCCCTCGCCGTGACCGATGCAGCCAATATGCTTCTGATCCACTTCGGGGCGTTTCTGCAGAAATCCTATGCTTGCCTCGGCATCTGACGCGAAATCTTGGGTTGTTGAGATCTCGAACCAGCCAGTGGATTTTCCTGTTCCGCGGTCATCGACTCGCAGCACCGCAATGCCACGGCGCGTCAAGTAATCAGCCAGGACGAGAAACGGCTTGTGGCCGGCGATGGTCTCATCGCGATCTTGCGGCCCGGCTCCCGAAATCAGGAGGACCGCTGGATATGGGCCGCTTCCGGCCGGCTCAGTCAGAGTACCGGCCAGGTGAATGTTCGCTTCAGGATTCGAATATCCCACTTCCTCCTGCTGATAGGGGAAGGGCGGCTTAGGCGTTTGCGGGCGCTCTGCAGTCGTTTCCCCAACTGGGGCAGTGGGTTGCTGAACAAATGCCAGTGATGAGATGCTGACGCAACTCGCCGCGATCGCGATCAGGGCGATCCGCAAGACTCGATCTCCCATGCTGCTCATCATAAGACTTAAGACCACGTTTAGAGCGCGATTTGGATCGGATGCGAAACTTGGAGTAGAAAATGACTGGAAATGAGATTCGCGCGAAGTTTTTGGATTACTTCGCCGGACAGAGTCATCGCGTGGTTCGCAGCTCATCGCTTGTCCCCGCCAATGATCCAACACTGTTGTTCGCCAACGCTGGCATGAACCAGTTCAAGGAAGTTTTCCTCGGCCTGGAGAAGCGCGACTATTCGCGCGCGGCCTCATCGCAGAAGTGCGTTCGCGCGGGCGGTAAACACAACGACCTCGAAAACGTCGGCTACACGCGTCGCCATCACACGTTTTTTGAGATGCTGGGGAATTTCTCTTTCGGCGATTACTTCAAGAAAGACGCCATCGCATTCGCCTGGGAGCTGGTTACCAGTCCGGCCTGGTACGGCATGCCGAAAGACAAACTGTACGTAACCATCTTTCGCGAAGACAACGAAGCCGAAGAGCTCTGGCACAAGGTCGCGGGAGTATCGAGAGACCGTATTTTTAGACTCGATGAAGAAGATAACTTTTGGCAAATGGGTGAAACCGGGCCATGCGGTCCGTGTTCGGAAATTCATTACGACTTAGGCCCTGAAGCTGCTGAGCCGGGCCGGGAGCATGAGCAGTTTCCGCTGGATGGTGGGGGCCGCTTTGTCGAGATCTGGAACCTTGTGTTCATGCAGTTCGACCGGGCGGAAAGCGGCACGCTTTCGCCATTGCCGCGCCCGTCAATAGATACGGGCATGGGGCTTGAACGGGTTGCCGCGGTCTTGCAAGGCCATATTTCGAACTACGATACCGATCTGTTGCAGCCGATCATCGAAGAGGCGGCCAAGCTGATGCGGGTATCCCGGCACGCGAGCGAGCGTACCGACATCGCTCTCCGAATTAATGCCGATCACGCGCGCGCGACCACGTTCCTGATTCATGACGGCGTGGTTCCTTCGAATGAAGGCCGTGGCTACGTGCTCCGAAAGATTATGCGCCGCGCGATGCGCAACGGCCGGATAGCAGGCGCGACGGAACAGTATCTCCATCAATTGACCGCGTTCGTGGCCGATTTGATGAAATCCGCGTACCCGGAATTGCAGGAAAGCGCCGAGCGCGTCGCCCGGATCGTTCGTGACGAAGAGAGCCGTTACAGTTCCACTTTCCAGATTGCCGAGCGCTTCTTCCAAGAGGAAGCGAAATCCGCTGTGAACGGTGTCCTTCCCGGCACCGCTGCGTTCAAACTCTATGACACGTACGGACTGGCCCTGGACGAGCAGGAGGAAATGGCGCACGAGTTCGGGCTCACCATAAACCGTGAAAATTTCACGGCTGAAATGGAGAAGCAGCGCGCACGGGCCCGCGCGAGTTGGAAAGGAGCGGACAAGGCTCACATCGCGGACGCCTATAAGGAGCTTCCGCCGGTTGAATTTATCGGCAGACAAACGCTGGAAGCGCCGGTTGAGGCCGCGGCGTTGCTCGTACATAAGAATCCGGTGGACCTGGTTGAGCAGGGCGCTGCCGAAATAGTTTTCACGAAAACGCCGTTTTATGCCGACTCCGGCGGGCAGGTGGGGGACACCGGCCTTCTGTTGGACCCGGATACACGTGCGCGCGTCGCGGTTGTGGAAGGAGCTTACAAGCCCACCCCCGGCACGATGGTTCAGAAAATTCATGTTCTGAAGCCGATACGCCGGGGCGACAAGCTGGTGGGAGTAGTCGACCGGCCGTCGCGAAGCGCGACGATGCGAAACCATACCGCAACCCACCTTCTGCATGCAGCGTTGCGCCAAGTTCTCGGCGGGCATGTGAAGCAAGCGGGAAGTGTGGTTGAGCCGGGCCGTCTGCGCTTTGATTTCAACCACTATTCGGCACTGACGGAGGATGAGATTCTCGAAGTGGAACGCCTGGTCAATCAGGAGATTCTGGCAAACACCGAGATCGTCACCGACATCATGAATCTGGACCAGGCGCTGGCGACGGGAGCCATGGCGCTCTTCGGCGAGAAGTACGGCGAGAGCGTTCGCGTGGTCAGCGTTCCCGGATTCAGCCGCGAACTCTGCGGCGGCACCCACGTGAGCCGGACGGGCGATATCGGGTTGTTCAAAATTGTGTATGAGGGAAGCATCTCGGCCGGTGTTCGGCGCATCGAGGCGATAACTGGGGAAGGCGCTCTGGAGCGCTTTCAGAATGCCGCGGCACAGCTCGCGGAAGCGGGGCGACTGCTACACACATCAGAAACCGCGGTGCTTGAACAGGTCGAGAAGATGCTCGAGCAGCAGCGAAGTCTCGAGCGGCAGGTGGATCAACTCAAGCAACAAGTCGCTCATCAACAAGTAGACAAGCTGAAGGGCCGAATATTGAATGGCGCCACCGTGCTCGCCGAGCGGGTGGAGGGGCTGGACTCTAAGCAACTCCGCACCATCGCGGATTCGCTCCGGAACAAATGGGGAAGTGCCGTGATCGTGATCGCTTCGGTGAATGATTCAACCGTCGCGATCGTTTCGGCGGTGAGCAAGGATCTCATCGGAAAAGTTCAGGCGGGAAAATTGGCGGGGGACGTGGCGAGAGCTACTGGAGGCAAGGGCGGCGGCCGCCCCGATATGGCGGAGGGTGCGGGAAAAGACCCGAATGCTCTGCCGGCGGCGCTTGCCGGCGTTTACGAGAAAGTCGGAGCGCTCCTCTAAGCAGCTCATGAGCGGAGCGGTGTAGTGGAGCAATTCGATGTAGCGGTGGTGGGGGCCGGCCCCACTGGACTCGCATGCGCAATCGAAGTGCAGAACCGCGGTTTTTCGGCCGTGCTGTTCGATAAAGGCTGCGTCGTTAACTCGATCTATCAGTACCCGATTAATCTCGTCTTTTTCACAACTCCTGAGCTTCTCGAAATCGGCGATATACCGATGACTTCGCTCAACGAAAAGCCTGGACGGACGGAAGCGCTGAAATACTATCGGCGGGTGGCAGATCACTACAAACTGAACGTTCACCAGTATGAGCGCGTGTTGAATTTTACTGGCCAGGACGGCAACTTCATCGTTCACACCGAAGACCGCAGGGGCGAACGGGGATGCTACGGCGCGAAGAAAATCATTCTGGCGACAGGCTATTACGATATCCCGAACAAATTGAATGTGCCGGGCGAAGAACTCCACAAAGTTATTCACTACTATCGTGAGGCTCATCCCTACTACGACCAGGACGTCCTTGTTGTGGGGGCCAAGAATTCCGCTTGTATCGGAGCCCTGGAGCTGTTCTGGACGGGCGCGCGCGTCATGCTGGTTCATCGCGGCCCGGGCATTTCGAAGAGCGTGAAGTACTGGATCAAGCCGAACATTGAAAACCGGATCAAGAACGGGGAAATCGGGGCTTATTTTCGCTCGACGGTGGTAGCGATCCACCCCAGAGAGGTAGTACTAAACACACCAGAAGGCGAAGTCATGCTTAAGAACGATTTCGTATTTGCGATGACCGGGTACCGGCCCGATTTCGAATTTATGGCGGAGCACGGAATCCACCTCGACGCCGCCACATCCAAGCCGATCACCAATCCTGAGACGCTGGAGAGCGAGCGGCCCGGCGTGTATCTAGCCGGAGTGATTGTCGCAGGAACTCACACGAACGAAATTTTCATCGAGAACGGGCGCTTTCACGGAAAAGTGATCGCAGAGGCGATTCAGAAGAGTTTGCGGATGGCGGCAGCGTGAGCCCCAACGTATTCCAGACGCCTAGAATTTTTCCCAGGCCGAGTGCTCCAACTCCGGTTTGAAAAGCTCGGGATGAAGCATTTCGCCAAAGGCCTGAAGCGATTCGACCAGTCGAGGTCCGGGCCGGTTCATAAATTGATTGCCATCACAGATGAACACCCGGCCAGAGAGTACGGCTCTCAATTGCTTCCACCCGGCGCGTTCGGCCAGCCAGTGCATTTCCGCTCGGGTTCGCGTCAGATCGAACCCGCAGGGCAACGCGACAATAGCATCGGGATCGGCCTGAATAACTTGGCCCCACGTCATCCAAGGTGAATGCCGACCTGCCATCCCGAATAAATTGCGTCCGCCTGCGAGTTTGATCAGTTCCGGAACCCAGTTCCCGCCGGCCATCAACGGTTCAAGCCACTCAATTGCCGCGACCGTGGGGCGCATGGCGGCTCTCCTCGCACGCTGCACGATTGATTGCAGCCGATTTTGAAGGTTAGCAATCAGTTCCCTCCCCTGCTCGGCGTGACCGCACGCGTCCGCTATTCGCTGAATATCGCGCCAAAGATCCGCCAATGCATAGGGTTCGAGAGCGATGACGTGCGCTCGCGTGCCGGTCTCATTTTGTACGGCTCGCTCTACATCGGCCAGGCTTACCGCACAGACTTCGCATTGCGTTTGGGTGATGATGTGGGTGGGTTCTAAACTGGCGATTAGCTTAGAATCCACGTCGTAAACGCTCAGGGCAGAAACCACCCGTCCCTTTACGAGGCGGTCGATTTCCGGACTGGAGCCGGAGACCGCGATGGCGGGCTTGGTACAAATCGGTAGATCCACGACACTTGCCGGGTAGTCACATTCATGCGACCGCCCGATCTGCAAGCGGCCCAGCCCAAGCGCATGCACAATTTCCGTTCCGCTCGACAGAAGCGGCAATAGCCTTAGCTCAGCCACACGAACCAGTGTGGCCGATATCTTCCGTGGTTTTCAAAACAAAAAACCGGCTGTGGCCGGTGTTTTCTTGCTGGAATATGCTCAGGGAATCTGGTCGGGTGGGGTTTCAGTGAGTTTTTGGGAGAAATTCTACAGGTTGGGGTTTTGTGCTGTGGGATTTAGATGCGGATCAACCATCGTTCCCTGAGCCTAATCTTGTCGTTTACAGCCTGTTGATCAGCATCCGAGATACCAAATCCAACTCTCCGTGTTTACTTGCGTTTAGTCGATGGCGGTGCTCAAGGCATCAGCGCATTTTTTACCGGTATGGAACTTATGACGACCGGCCGCTAGGGTTGGGCGGGCAGCGAAGCGGGAAGCGCCGACCTCCGTTGAACATGCCCACTCAACGCTTCGTCCAGAGAGACGTTATTAGCCTGTAGCGTAGTCCCGAGCGTCTGGTTCAGCGCGACACGGGCGTTGCTGTAAGCCGCCAGTGCGGCCACCTCGGTCGATTGCGCGGTGGCCAGATCCCGCTGTTGCTGGACAACGAGCTGCGTGGTGGATGCCCCGAGCGAAAACTTCTTCTGTTCGGCATCCAGCAATTGCTGCTCAAGCACACGGCTTTTCACTGCCGACGAATAGCGCACCCGAGCCTGCCGCACAGCAGTTACCTGATTCGAGACGTCAACCACCAGCTCGTTCATATCGCGCGCCGTCTGCAGTTGCGACTGCCGGTAAGTGAGCTGATCGATCGCGTAGTCCGATTGGGCTTGCCGGTTTCGAAGCGTCGGCACGGTGAACCCTCCGGCGCTTTGGCTCGGGAAGTTTCTGCGAATGGTCTGACCCAAAGCCGTTCCGATCCCGCCTACAAAATAGGGGTCCGGTACCTCGCAAAGGGTGCCTGAGGGCGCAACGGAAGCAGGGCAAGGAGCGAATCCGGGGGCGACGCCTCCCGACGAGCTAAGTGCCCGCGCCTCTTCGCCCGTCGGAACGGGAACTGCTCTAGGCGCGCCCGACAAACCCTGATTGCTCGCGTTGGCAATGCCATTCAACGTCGGTAGCAGAGCATTCGCACTTCCAAGGTCCGAAATCTTGAGATTCGCTAAGTTCGTTTTCTCGTTTGTGAGATCTGGACGGTTGATCAGTGCCGTCGCGACCAGATCCTTTGTAGGAGGTAAGTTATCCTGCTCCGGAACGTCGATCCTGTCCAGCGGAACGATATCTGCTTCGGCGACCAGCGGATCCGCCAGCCCGTCACGGCTTAGCACGTTCTTTAGCTGTAATTGCTGTTGCGCCAGAGTCGTTTCGGACCCGATTAAGTCCTGCTGGGTCGACGCTACCTGTGCCTCAGCCGTGACCACATCCAGGGGAGCCATCGTGCCAACCTGCACTTGCTTCTTGTTGTCCTCGTAGAAGCGCTGAGCAACAGCCAGTGCGCTCTGTTTCGCTTTCAGATCCTGGTAATCCGCAACCAAGCCGTAGTAGAGACCCAACACGTTTCCAATGATGCTGATGACCTCGGATTTGAAAGTGAGATTGTCCATGCCCACGGTGTTCTTCGCGACGGTAATGTTGCGAGAGTTTACAGCCACGCCAAAACCCTGCAGGAAATTGTGCCGCAATGAAATAGACAAGCTCGTACTGCTGCTTGGATTCAGGAGATCGGAAGGCGCATTTTCGTTCAGGTAGGAATCGGTGTAGCTCAAACTGATCTGACCGCCCGTGATTAGCCCCTGGCTGATAGTTTCATTGAAGCTTTTGGTGTTTTGAATCAGGTTCGAAACGATGCTAGCGGTCGTGTTCGATTGAGGCAGGGACAGATGGGAAAACGTCGTAACACTCTGAAAGACCGGATCGAGCGTGGGGGTCACGGGACCGATCTGAGTAATTTGCGCCCCCACCGTGCCTCCCGAGCTCTGGTTCCCGCCTCCGCCGCCGGCGCCGGCTGCGGATTGGCTCCCCAAAACACCTTGACCGCTCGCGACAGTGCCGGCCTGTGACGATGCACTAGGAACACCGGGCAAAGCGCCGCCAGCTTCAAAGCGTTCCAGGTTCCATTGGTCGATCAGCGGATTGTAGCGGGCCGACTCGAGATCGATATCGTTTTCAATCGCCAGGGCGATAGCGTCCTGGACGGTGAGATAAATCTTGCCGGCGCGTACGAGGTCCCGCAGCCGCGGCGAGTTCGTAAGCCGAACGGGTGGCGCAGTTGTTGCTTCGTAAGGCCTGATGAAAACAGATCCGGTGGGCTTTATCGGGGCAATTGCCTGTTGTGGCGTTTGCGCCGAAAGTGTCTGGCCCATGAGGCAGAAGCAAAGCGCCGCCGCTACACATCCGCGGAAGTTCTTCATGGAAGGCGTTGCGAGTCGCATGGCTGCTACTGCTCCAGCTTCGGAAGATTGGCTGGCAAAACGGACTGGCGTCTAACCTGGCCGGATAGGGCCTCATCGAATGACACGTGATTCACGTCAAGAGTCGTACCGAGCGACTGATCAAACGCAATCCTGGCGTGCGTATAATTTGCGAGCGCCTGCGTCTCGGCGCTCTCGGCCGCAGCCAGAGTCTGTTGGTCCGTCACCACTTGGAAAACGGTGGAAGCGCCAAGCGTGTACTTCTTCTTATCGGCATCCAGAGTTTGCTGCTGCAGGATACGCGCCTTCACAGCCGAGTCGTAGCGAGCGCGCGCCTGTCTCAGGCCGATGACCGCGTTCTGGACATCGACTCGAACGTCGTTCAAGGCCTTCTGCAACGTGAGCTCGCTCTGCCGGAGCAGGAGAGCGTTCGTGGCATAGTCGGCCTGCGCGGAGCGATTTCGTAACGGGATGCTGAGCGAGATCCCGGCCGAGTAGTTCGGAAAGTTGCGGCGGAAGATCTGCGCAAGCACATTCCCATAACCCCCCGTCAGGAACGGAACCGACTCGATTGGTGGGCCGTTATAGTCGGGGACGGTGGTGAGGTAATTCGGCGGGCCCGACAAGCCATTGTTTCGCAAATCAGCAAACACCTGCAGCGTGGGCCGCAATTCGTTCTTAATGGCTTTCAGGTTGATCTTGTTGCTGTCAATGTTAATGCGATCCTGGGCGATTTCAACGCGATTCCGCAGCGCTTCCTCAACGAGTTCATTAATCGGCTTCAAGTTGTCGCTTGGAGGAACCTCGATCGTGTCCAGCGGGATCACGTGCACTTCGGCGAGCAGTGGGTCGGCTACACCGTTGCGGCTGAGCGCGTTTTTCAGCACGATCTCCTGCTGAGAAAGGTCGGTCTGCGCGACCAACAGGTCCTGCTGGCTTGAATAGACTTGAGATTCCGCGCGTGTTACCTCGATAGGCGCGAGCGTTCCAATCTGAACCTGCTTCTTGTTGTCCTCATACAGCGCCTGGGCCGTCGCGAGTTCATCTTTTCTCGCCTTCAGATCCTGGTAAAAGCTCACCAAATCCCAATAGAGGTTTAGAACAGCCGAAATCGTGGTGATGAGCTGTTGTTTGAACTGTAAATCGGAAACCTTCTCATTGTTTTTCGAGACCCATATGTTGCGGTCTAGGACAGACCTGCCAAATCCCTGCAACAGATTTTGAGACACCTGAAAATCGAGGTAGGCCGAACTGAACGGATTGATGTTATAAAAAGCGCTGTTGTACTTGTTCCACTGGCTCAGGTACGTGAGCTGGAAATACGTACCCAACTGGTTGTACTGCGAATACTGGGCTTCATACGTTCGATTCTCCACAATCAAAGCAGTGGTACCCGTGAACACCGTGTTGCTCTGGGGCGTGGTGATGTGGGCGAAATCGCCGTACAGCACCAGTTGAGGATCGAATGAAGGAATCGCGACGCCAACCTGACTGATGACGCCACCGCTCGCGCTCACATTCGCTCCCGAAGCGGTTGCGGCGGTTGCCGAGCTGGCGGTTACTCCGGAGAGGCTTACGCTCTGTGGTCCCGCGATGATCGGCACACCGACGTTTCTCAAGATTCCGCCGGCCTCCGCGCGCTTGGTCACCTGCCTATTCAGAAACGGCCCGTACCGTTGAATCGCGATGTCCAGATTGTTCTCTAGGGCCAGCGCGATCACGTCCTGGGCGCTCAAATAGAGATTCCCGCCTCGCACGAGCGCACGCAGGCGATCGGAATTGGTCAAGTTTACGTCCGAAATCGTCGGCTTCTGATAAGGCCGCGTGAGCCAGCCCAGCTTGCCTTTTGGTGGCTCGATCGTGACGGCATTTCGCGCGGTGATGTTGTCAGAGGCGGCCTGCGTCGGTATCGGAGCAGATGTATTTTGCGATTCGGGCGCTGCCGATGGATTTTGCGCTAATACGGTACTGGCCAGGAGCAGGAAACTGCATGAAAGGGCTAAGGGTGCTTGAAATCTTCGCATCAATATCTTCGAAAGCTCTCACGTAAACCGCGCAAAAAGCCGTTGTTCCGGCCCAAATCGGGACCCCAAAGTCAGGATTGACGGCTTGCAAGTGGTAACGAGTTGCGCACGGACTCAGTTCCGTATTTTCTCTACGCGAACCCTCATAGTAACGCAGTTAACCCCATTCGCCGCTTCCACTCGCTTGGCCAGATAGAGCCGTGTAAGTGCAATTTGAGCAATGAAATGGCCATCCGGGCGCCCTGATCTAATCCTGTTGAAGTACAACTGTTTACAAAAGTTATTGGGACAGGTGATGTCTCGGTGATGTTCAGTTCTGGGATACCTGCGTGTCACTTCGGACAACACATCCGAGGGCCTCCGGTTGTTATCCTTTCGGCTGAATGGCGAGTCCCATAATGGATGTGTTTGAGAAGACCGGTGCGTACCTCCGCGGCCACTTTCGCCTGACGAGCGGCCTTCATAGCGGAGAGTATTTGCAATGCGCGAAGGTTCTTGCCTTTCCCCACTATGCCGAAGAGCTTGGACGACAGCTTGGCGCGGCTGTGAAGGGATTAGCGGGCAATTCGAGCATTGAGCTGGTGATTGCTCCTGCAATCGGCGGCATCATCATCGGTCATGAGGTCGCGCGTGCGCTGAAGGCCCGATCCCTGTTCGCGGAGCGGGATGCCGTTTCCAACGAGATGATGCTCCGACGCGGATTCGAGATCCAATCAGGCGAGCGCGTGGCTGTCATAGAAGATGTGCTAACAACGGGTGGCAGCACGAGGGAAGTCGTCGAGCTCGCTCGATCTCTCGGCGGAAATGTTCTCGCTGCAGGCTCGATCATCGATCGAAGTGGTGGGCAGGCTGAGGTGGGCGTTGCACGCGTTGCACTCGAAACTCTGCACCCGATCACGTATGATCCCGAAGCTTGCCCGCTATGCCGCCAAGGCATCCCGGTGGTGAAACCCGGCTCGCGCCGCACCTGAGCGCCAGGATGGGACTTGATGCGGCGCTTACGTTTCAACGTCGCCTATGATGGCACCGATTTCAACGGTTGGCAGGTGCAGCCCGGTCTCCCGACGATTCAGGGCACGCTTGAGGACGCTATCGGCCGCATCGAGGGCCAGGCCGTCCACGTCGCAGGCTCGGGCCGGACGGATGCGGGTGTCCACGCTTTCGCCCAAACCGCTGCGGTAACGCTCACGAATCGCATACCGCCTGACAATTTTCGTCACGCGGTGAACCGGTTACTTCCGCCCACGATTCGCATTAGCTCGGTCACCGAAGCCGATCCCGATTTTCATCCGCGTTTCCATGCCAAACGGAAGACGTACGAGTACCGCTTGTATCGTGATGAGATCTGTCCGCCGTTCGACCGGCGCTTCGTTTATCACTATCCCTATCCTCTGAATGAAACGCGGATGGCTGAGGCCGCCCGTTTGCTCGAGGGCGAGCACGATTTCACTGCGTTCGCCGCTTCGGACGAGCGGGACGCCGCGGGCGAATCAAAGGCGCGAACCATCTTCCTTTCTAATCTATGCCGAAAGGAACAGGTGCTCATCTATCGTGTTACGGGTTCCGGCTTTTTAAAGCACATGGTCCGGAACATCGTGGGCGTGCTGATCGAGACCGGCAAGGGTAACCTCTCGCACGAGGACGTCGCTGCACGCCTCGTACCTGGCAATGGTATCCGGCCGGGGCCGGCAGCTCCCGCCAGCGGATTATTTCTTGTCTTGGTCGAATACGAGTGAAGCTCTCTCTTCGACTTGGTACAACGTTGTTCGAGGTCTAGTGAATTGTTCCGCAAGGTTCTCGTCGCGAACCGGGGCGAAATCGCGGTCCGCGTAATCCGCTGTTTGCGCGAAATGAATATCGCCAGCGTGGCCGTTTATTCGGATGCAGACCGTGGCGCGCTGCATGTGCAAATGGCGGATGAAGCAGTGTGGGTCGGCCCCGCGCCTTCGATCGAAAGCTATCTTCGCATCGAATGCATCCTCGAGGCGGCACGTACGACCGGTGCGGAAGCCATTCATCCCGGCTACGGATTCCTGAGTGAGAACGCCGGATTCGCAAAAGCATGCGCGGAAGCGGGAATCAAGTTCATCGGACCGTCCTGGGAAGCCATCGAGGAGATGGGCTCCAAGACGGCCGCGCGCCGGCTAGCGATTCGAGCGAATGCGCCGGTCGTACCCGGAACGGAACGCGGGATTGCGGATCCCGAGGAAGCTCGCAAGGCGGGTGCTCAAATCGGATATCCAGTCCTTCTAAAGGCGTCGGCTGGCGGCGGGGGCAAAGGGATGCGCAGAGTGGATACAGAGGCCGATCTCGCAGCCTCTATGCGCGATGCATCAAGTGAAGCCGAGCGTGCTTTCGGTTCGGGCGAAGTTTATCTCGAAAAATTGATTGAGCGTCCTCGCCACATCGAAATCCAAGTTCTCGGCGACGAGGATGGCCATCTGATCCATCTCGGTGAACGCGAATGCTCCATCCAGCGCCGGCATCAGAAGGTGATTGAGGAATCGCCATCGCCGCTCGTTTTGGCCAGACCCGAACTGCGGCAGCAGATCGGTGAAGCGGCTCTCCGGATCGCTCGCGAGGCGAAATATTCGAACGCCGGCACGCTTGAATTTCTCGCCGATCAACACGGGAGCTTCTATTTCCTGGAAATGAATACTCGTCTTCAGGTTGAGCATCCGGTGACGGAGTGGGTGACCGGCATCGATCTGGTTCGCTGGCAGATCCTGATCGCGGCGGGCGAGAAGCTCACGATTCAGCAAAAAGATATAAGCTGGAATGGCTCCGGGATCGAGTGCCGAGTTTATGCGGAAGACCCCGAGAATAATTTCTTTCCCAGTCCAGGGCGCATTGTCCAATATGTAGAGCCATCGGGCCCCGGAGTGCGGGTCGATGGCGGCGTGTATCCCGGCTGGACGGTCCCGATCGACTACGATCCCCTGCTGGCAAAGCTTTCGGTGTGGGCAGATTCGCGGCCAGCCGCAATCGAACGCATGCGGCGCGCCGTAAGCGAGTTTCGCGTGCTCGGTATCACAACTAACCTGGCGCTCTTCGGCGAGATCTTTGCCGATGAGGCTTTCGCTGCAGGCAACCTCGACACCGCTTTCCTGGACCGATTCATGCAAAGGCGTTTCACCGGTGCTGTCGATCCACAGCAACTGGCCGCCATCATCGTTGCCGCCGCGAAGTCCGAATCGCAGAATCCCCAAAAGGTTCTGGAGAATGGCTCTGTCGAAAGCGCTTGGCGCGCGGTTCGCCGCCGGGAGCTCATGCGTTGAAATTGCGCGTCACCGTAGACGGCGAAGAGTACGCGCTCGAACTCCGACCTGAGGCGAATGGCTCGCAGTACAGACTCGAAGGCGCGACCTCGTTAGCGGGTTCTACGTCGATTTTCGAAGTCATGCCTGGCGTATTTTCCGTGTTATTAGGAACCAGGAGCTTTACGGTTCGCATAGCGTCGAACGGCAGTGAACTCGAAGTCTGGTCCGGCTCACGCCGCCATTGGGTTTCAGTAGCGGACACGCGCGACCGCTCGGGCGCGGAAAGAAAACCCTCAGGGGCTGGACCTGTACAGGTGCGCGCACAAATGCCCGGCAAGGTCATGAGAGTGTTGGTGGAGCTGGGGGCTTCGGTCCAGGCGGGTCAAGGCCTGGTGATCGTCGAGGCGATGAAGATGCAGAATGAGATGAAGTCGCCTAAAGACGGAGTGG
>Ga0213882_10000312_pt1 | contig 18101 bp, 16 predicted proteins | sample BarmaccoBMER_R09_FD_160106 | JGI IMG/M metagenome (GOLD analysis project Ga0213882, IMG submission 160106) | Barbacenia macrantha exposed rock microbial communities from rupestrian grasslands, the National Park of Serra do Cipo, Brazil - ER_R09 ...
GTGGGCCGGTCGAGCAGAAACCGGGAACCGGCGTTAGGGCCGCGCTTGACCACCAGCAGAGCGGAGCCTACCGCCAATGCGTCGACACCGGCGATGGGCGCCGCCGGTGACTCGACGCTCTCGTGCTCGGACAGGAAGTCAGCCCGGAACGTCGAGGTCTGCTCCGGGCCCCGCTCCGGGGGTACGCCGGGCCCGTCCTTCGTGCTCACGCTGGGCTCTCCTTCACCAGGGGCGGTGGTCTTGTGATCGGACCACAACCTACCGTGCCACCGGCGGACGGTGCGGACGGAGGTCAGCGGCGGTCAGTGCCCGGGTCAGGTTTCCTCCTCGATGAGCATGCGGTAGTCCTCGGCGCCCATCAAAGAGTCCATCGCGGAAACGTCCGCCAGCTTGATCTCGATCATCCAGCCCTCGCCGTAGGGGTCGGAGTTGACCAGCTCGGGGCTGTCCTCCAAGGCCTCGTTGCGGGCCACCACCTCGCCCGCCACCGGCGCGTACACCTCTGACACGCTCTTGGTCGACTCCACCTCACCGACCGGCTCTCCCCGCGCCACCGAGTGGCCGACCACGGGCAGCTCCACGTGGACTATGTCGCCGAGCTGCGTCTGCGCGTAGTCGGTGATACCGACCCGCACAGCGCCTTCGGCGCTGCTCAGCACCCACTCGTGCGCCGTGCTGTATCGCAGCTCCTCGGGAACCACCACGCGTCCCTCCCCATCATCACCCGACATCATCCCCGGTCCGCGTGCCCCGCGGCGCGCACCGTCAGCCGAACCTGAAGCAGGTAGAGCACTCCCGACCAGACGTACAACGCGCCGCCCCAACCGGTGAAGGCCACCGCGAACGCCTGGGCCGTCGCGCCTACCCAACCATGCACGTCGTGGGCCAGCAGCAGCAGTGGGAAAGCATAGAGCAGGCAGAGAGTGGCCGCCTTTCCCACATAGTGCACCGGCGGCGGACCGTAGCCATGTCGGCGCAGCACGGGCAGAGTCAGCAACAGCACGAGATCCCGGGCGACCAGCGCGGCCACCACCCACCACGGCAGGATTTCCCGCGCGCCGAAGGTGAGCAGGGTGCTCAGCGTGTACACTCGATCGACCGCCGGGTCAAGCAACGCACCCAGCCTGCTGGCCTGGTTCAGCAGGCGGGCGAGCTTGCCGTCCAGCCAGTCGGTGAGGCCCGACAGCGCCAGCACCAGCACGGCGAGCAGGTCGTCATGCGGGCCGAGCAGCAGCCACAGGAACAGCGGGATGCCGGCCAGCCGGAGCAGGCTGAGCACGTTGGGCACAGTCAGCAGCCGGTCGGCCGGATCCCTCGCCTCTGGCCGAGGTTGGCTCGGCAGCACCTCGGGCCCTCCTGATCACACCCGGGTTCCACAGGATGCAGTCCGGGAAGCCCAGCGTCCCACACCCCACAGGCCTAGTCGTCGATGGAGCCATCAAGTGCTCGATCGTGTGTGAAATAGGGGGCGGTCTTGTTGTCGAACATCATCAACGCAGAGCCGATGGCCATATGCAATGTCCAGATACCTGCAGGTCCCAGGCGGCCACCGAACAGAATATTGCGGTGCGCGGTCTCGGCTGGTAGTTCATGACCGGGGTACCTTGAAAACCACCGCAGTCACGCACGACTTTCCGCTCGAAGTCCAGGGTGCGCCAGCCGAGCCGGCCCTCGACGTAGTCGAAGCACCTGTCCAATGGGCCGGTATAGATGACCGGTGTACGTTTGGGAACATCTTCGCGCATCTCGAAGTAGTCGGTGTTCAGCAGCACCTCGACGTTCGGGTGCGCAGCATCTTCTTAAGCCACGCGGTATAGCCGGGTGGTCTCTAGTGGTGAGCGCGACACCGGCCTTGACCTGGGACCCTCGTGAGGGCTCACATCGAGCTATAACGGGCAGGCTAGGGGCTGCCCGATGCGCGGGCCGGCTTACGAGCCCTCGCCCCAGATCAAGGCCGGTGTCGCGCTCACCGTTTGAACTCAAGCACCAGGACTCCGCCTGCGTACCCGCCAGAAAGGCACGTCTGCTCAGGTGTGGCATAACCGGCCGCGGCCCACCTCTTAGCGGTGCGTCGACAGGATGGTGATCGGGACTTCGGTTCCATCTGCGGCGATGGCCTGTGAGCGGTACCAGCGCACCTGTACCCGGGACTCGCTCAGCCCGCCGAGCCCGGGCTCGACTACGGCGCGGGCGGGGTCGTAGATGAGCACAGCCGGGGGCCGGGCGACCTCCGAGTAGGAGAAATGCAGCCGGTCACCGTCATCCTGCCCGCCGAGGTCGGCCAGCCACAGATCCCGACACCGCCCACTCCCCGTAGCTGTGCTCGGCCACCGGCCACCGCCCGTGATGCAGGCGCGCAGTGGACAGCGCCGCATCGTTGGTGGAGGCGCCCAACACCGACTGGTCACCAGCGGCCGGGGAGCCCACCCGGTGAAACCACAGCACGAGCAGCCGTGGGTGATCGGCGCTTCCCGCCTGGTAGGTTGCGAACAGCCGTGCTCCACGGACCTCGGGAGGCGACCACACCTCACCGTCCAGGGCCTGTGTAATGCGGACCCGCAGGTCCTGCAGCAACCGCCGACCAGAGCGGTGCCGCAAGAACAGACGCTGCTGCGCGGCCAACCAGCGGTCTCGCCGCAGTCGGGCGCCCGGGCCCTACCGGCGGCGACCGAGCCGATGCTACCGACGGTTCACGACGGTCGTGTCGCCCGCGTGGCGTTCAGGCGGTGCGCCGGCTCGCGGAGCCGGGTTGACGGGCAGCCCCGGGTCAGCAGCTCGCCGCCGAGCACGCGGGGCAGCTGTTGGTGCGCGGTCCACTCCGGCGCTGCCCGCTCCATCGTCAGCAGCGTGGACTCGACGGCCCGATCGTGGCCCAGGCGCAGCTGGGCGTGCGCGACGTCGGCCAGCTCGGTGGCCGCCCCGGCCCGAACCTGCCGGGCGGCGGTCGCCCGGCGCAGCAACACCCCTCCATACACCGACAGGTGCGCCGTGCTGGCATCCCCCCTGGACTGTATGCTCTCCGCAGCCGCCACCGAGATCCGCTCAGCGTCCACGAACCGGCCTTGACGGATGAGCAGGCGACCAAGCGTGTCGCGGTAGCGTCGGCTCGTAGCGGATCCGACACGAGGGCGGCCAACCGCACTGCCTCCCGGGCCGCCACGTACCCGAGATCGGACGCACCAAGACCCAGCAGTATCTCGGCCGTGATCTGGTGGACCTGCGCGGCCAGATCAGCTGGGTGTAGGGGGTTTGCGCAGCGCCCGGATGCGTTCGCCGATCGTCGGCTCACCCATCCCCGCGCCCTCCAGCACCTGGGAAACCTGCGTGATGTTCCCTGCCGACGGTACCGGGGCACCATTACCGGTCCGCACACCCTAAAACCTGGTGTGCTCCAGCCAGTGCTCCAGAACGCTGCCGTCGCCGAGCACGGTGACCGGTGCCTCGGCCGGTGGGACGCGGCGCATCAGGACCAGCAGCAGGTCCACCACCGCACCCCGGACCGCGACATCGCCCTTGGCGTGACCGGGTTCCCAGACCGGACCCGACGGGGTCCGGCGCACGATCCACTCCCCCGCCTCGTCCAGCCCTGGGTCGGTGGAGTGCAGATGCAGGATCTGGCCCTCGCCTCGCAGCGCCGCGAGCTCGGGCCGCAGCTCGACCGCGTGAGGCAGGCAGAGCAGGCTCAGCCACTCGGAGATCACATCAGCGGCCAGCTCGGCCTCCACGGTGAACTCGCGACCCAGCGCCAGCTCGGCATCGGCACGGTGCACCACGGTCTCGTGGGCCATCCGGCGGCCCCAGAACCCGACGCTCTGGTCGTCAGCCCAGCTCCACACGGGGGCCTGTGGGCCGGCTGCCCGAACCGCGTTCACCAGCGCACCGGCGCCCTCACGCAACCAGGTACCGAGCCCATCGGGGTCCTCGGGCGCCGCAGCCACACCCAGCGCACTGGGGTCGAGTGGGGCGGTGGCACGCCGGGTGATGATCGCGGTGGCCCACCGATGGGCCTGCCCGAGGTGCTCGGTGAGCCGATACAACGTCCAGTCCGGACAGGTCGGCACCCGCAGCCACAGGTCAGCGTCGTGCAGCGCCTCGGCGAACAGAGCGGACTGCGCGGTCAGCGCGTCGAGGTGGCGGTCAGTGCGCAGCGAAACCATACAGCTGTCCTCCCGGGGTTGTCGCGACTCGCAGCCTAAGCGTTTGCGCCCTCGGTGGTGCGGTGCCACACCGGGTGGTGTGCACTGTGTCCTATGGCCTCGCACTCAGCCTCACATCCGCAAGATCCCGTCCACCGCGCCCTGGGTGGCGGCTGGAGCACCTTCCTCGCGGCGGCGATGCGCTCTCCCCGTGATGTCGGGACACTGCTGCCATCCGGACCCGAGCTGGCCCGGCGGCTGGCCGCCGTGGTGCCCGGAGCGGGCCAGGCTGGGCGCCCCCCGGTGGTGGTGGAGCTCGGTGCCGGGGCCGGGGCGGTCACTGCGGTGATCGCCCGGGAGGCGGACCGCGACGCGGTGGTGATCGCGGTGGAGAAGGACCCCGAGCTGGCCGATCGGTTGCGAGCCCGCGAGCTGGGTGTGCGGGTGGTCACTGCGGACGCCGCCACGCTCGCGAGCATCCTCGCCGACCATGGCGTGGACCGCGCCGATGTGATCGTCTCTGTGCTGCCGTGGACCCTGTTCGGCCCGCAACGGCAGCGCGAGTTCCTGACGATCTTCGCCGCCGCGCTGGCGAGCGACGGGGTGTTCACCGCCGCCGCCTACAGCCTGGGCTACTGGACGCCCGCAGCCTGCGGGTTCCGCCGCGAGCTGGGGCGGGTCTTCGGCGAGGTACTGCCCACCCGCACCATGTGGCGGCACCTGCCGCCGGCCATGACCTATGTCTGCCGGCGCCCGGGAACGGCCGGTGTGGACATCAGCGCGGATCCGAGTCGATGAGCAGGTGGCCATCCAGCCGGGTCACCCGTAGCGCCCGCTTGAGCACCTGCGCGGTGCCGCCTGCGGTGTAGGTGACCTCAACGGGCACCCGCACCGAGCCGTCGGGGTTGTCCGTGACCCCGAAGGCGTCCCGCGCGCTGACCGAGGAGTACTGCTTCCAGTACGACTGGAACGCCGACTCGCTGCCGAAGACCGCCTGCGCGGTGGGTGAGAGCAGCTGCCAGGCCGATGACGCGTTGTCCATGCCGTTGTAGTAGTCGATCACGAGCTGTCCGGCGTCACTCCATCCGATCGGCTGGGAGTGGTCCACCCGCTGTACCTGGGGCGGCGGGGATGCCACGGCCGGCGCCGGTTGCGGTGTCCGTGCCGGCGCCGGCGTCGCCGTGGGCGCCAAGGTCACCACCGGCCCGGCGGAGCGCGCGCTCGGTTCCCCGGCTGGGCCTTTCGACAGCAGCACCCCTCCCCCAGCGAACGCGAGTACCGCGAGGACGGCTCCGACCAGCATGCCCGGCCTGCCCCGTCGTCGCCGCGGGTGTGCCGGAAAGCTGTCAGCGGTCTCGGAAAACCGGGTCACCCGGGTCGGTGCCACCGCAGTGGGTGACCCGGGTCCCGGAGCCGGCGTGGGCACCGGTCGGCTGGTCCGTACCTCGGCCAGCTCCACGCCGGCGCGGTGCATGTCGGGACGCGCCGCTGGATCGGTGGCCAGCAGCCTCATCAGCACCGCTGCCAGCGGGCCGGCGTCCCGGGGGGGCTCCACCTGCCCGCTAGCCACCGCGTGCAGCAGCGCGAGCGGGTTGTCGCTCTCACCGAAGGGACCTCGCCCCTCTACCGCAGCGTAGAGCGTGGCGCCGAGGGAGAAGACATCCGAGGCCGGCGTCGGGACCTGCCCTCGGGCTACCTCTGGAGCGAGGTAGGCGGGTGTACCGGCCACCATCCCGGTCTGGGTGACCGTGACGTCACCCGCGGCTCGCGAGACGCCGAAGTCGGTGATCTTGGCGGTTCCGTCGTCGGTGATCAGGATGTTCCCGGGCTTGACGTCCCGGTGGACGATCTGCGCGGCATGCGCCGCAGCCAGCGCCAAGGCGATCTGTCTGCCGATCGAGGCGACCTCGAGCACCGGGAGAGCGCCCCGCTCGCCCAGCACCGCAGCGAGGCTGCGGGAGGGCAGGTACTCCATCACCAGGCAGGGCTCACCCTCGTGCTCGGCCACGTCGTAGACGACGATGGCGTTCGGGTGATGCAGTCGCGCAGCGATACGTGCCTCACGCAGCGCCCGGGACCGGGCTTCGCCGGTCGCCCGGGGGCTCAGCTCAGGCTGCAAATGCAGCTGCTTGACCGCGACCAGCCGCTGCAGCCGCTCGTCCATGGCTCGCCAGACGACACCCATGCCGCCGATGCCGACCCGGTCGAGCACTCGGTAGTGGCCGGCGATCAGCTGCCCCGTGTCGATATGCGGTCACTCCTTACTGTTTCCGCATGAGCCCACCCTGTCCCCGACCGGAGGTCAGGCTATCGCGCCGCGGCCCGGTTCGCCTGCCGGCCTGGGCCGGCCCCGGCTCGCCCCGGGTGCGAGGTCGCGGGCACGATCGTGCTCACCATGACGCTCACCGAGACGCTGCCCGCCGGTTCCGGGCCCGACGAGCTGTTCGACACCTTTGTGGCCTGGGCATCGGGCCGGGGCTTGGCCCTATACCCGGCCCAGGAGGAGGCGCTGATCGAGATCGTCTCAGGCTCGAACGTGATCCTGGCCACTCCGACCGGGTCCGGTAAGAGCCTGGTCGCGACCGGCGCGCACGCTACCGCGCTGGCGCGGGGCGAGCGCAGCGTCTACACCGCGCCGATCAAGGCGCTGGTGTCGGAGAAGTTCTTCGCGGCGTGCGAGGTCTTCGGTGCCGAGAAGGTCGGGATGCTGACCGGTGACTCCAGTGTCAACGCCGGGGCGCCCATCATCTGCGCCACCGCGGAGGTGCTGGCCAACATGGCGCTGCGCGCGGGGCCTGATACCGACGTCGGCCTGGTCGTAATGGATGAGTTCCACTTCTACGCCGACCCGGATCGCGGCTGGGCGTGGCAGGTGCCCCTGCTCGAGCTTCCTCGGGCCCAGTTCCTGCTGATGTCCGCGACGCTGGGTGAGGTCACCCGCTTCGAGCGGGACCTGACCCGGCGCACCGGCCGTCCCACCTCGGTGGTCCGCTCCGCGCAGCGACCGGTTCCGCTGCATTTCCGGTACGTGACCACGCCGCTGCACGAGACGCTGGAGGAACTGCTGGCCACCAAGGCGGCACCGGTCTATGTGGTGCACTTCACCCAGGCCTCAGCCGCCGAGCAGGCTCAGGCGCTGACCAGCATCAACGTCTGCAGCCGCGCGGAGAAGGACGCCATCGCCGAGCTGGTCGGCGGGTTCCGGTTCACCGCTGGTTTCGGACGGACACTGTCCCGCCTGGTGCGCCACGGGATCGGAGTGCACCACGCCGGGATGCTGCCGCGGTATCGCCGGCTCGTCGAGCGGCTCGCCCAGGCCGGCCTACTGAAGATCATCTGTGGTACCGACACCCTCGGTGTGGGCATCAACGTGCCGATCCGCACGGTGCTGCTCACCGCGCTGGGCAAGTACGACGGAACCCGTACCCGCCAGCTCACCGCGCGGGAGTTCCACCAGATCGCCGGCCGGGCCGGGCGGGCCGGCTATGACACCGCCGGCGATGTCGTCGTGCAGGCCCCCGAGCACGTGGTGGACAACGCCAAAGCCGTGGCCAAGGCGGCAGACGACCCCCGCAAGCGTCGCAGGATCGTGCGCAAGAAACCCCCTGAGGGATCGGTGTCCTGGAGCGAGCGCACCTTCGACCGGCTCGTCGCGGCCGAACCGGAGCCGCTGACATCCAGCTTCGCGGTCAGCCACGCGATGCTGCTCAACGTCGCCAACCGGCCCGGCGACGCGTTCGCGGTCATGCGCCACCTGCTCACCGACAACCACGATGACCGCCCCGCACAGCGCCGGCACATCCGAGCGGCCATCGCGATCTACCGGGCGTTGCTGGCCGCCGGCGTCGTCGAGCGGTTGGCGGTGCCCGACGAGCAGGGTCGGACGGTGCGGCTCACCGGGGACCTGCAGCTCGACTTCGCGCTCAACCAGGCACTGTCCCCGTTCGCGCTGGCCGCGATCGAGCTGCTCGACCCGGAGTCGGTCGACTATCCACTGGACGTGCTCTCGGTGCTCGAGGCCACCCTGGAGGATCCCCGGCAGGTACTGAGCGCGCAGCTGTCCAAGGCCAAGGGAGAGGCTGTGGCGGCGATGAAAGCCGAGGGCATCGAGTACGAGGAGCGGATGCGGCTGCTCGAGGATGTCAGCTACCCGATGCCGCTGGCTGAGCTGCTCGACGCCGCGTTCGAGACCTACCGGGCAGGTCATCCGTGGGTGGCCGATCACCGGCTGTCCCCTAAGTCGGTGGCCCGGGATCTCGCCGAGCGGGCGATGACCTTCACCGAGTACGTCGGGTTCTACGGGCTGGCCCGCTCCGAGGGGCTGGTGCTGCGCTATCTAGCCGACGCCTACCAGGCGTTGCGCCGCACGGTACCGGCGGAGGCCAAGACCGACGCGCTGCGTGACCTCCAGGAGTGGCTCGGAGAGCTGGTCCGCCAGGTCGACTCCAGTCTGCTGGACGAGTGGGAGAAACTGCGTGACCCACAGGCGCGGGATACAGCGCCGACGCCGGTGGACCACCGGCCCGCGCCGGTGACGGCCAACGGGCGGGCCTTCCGGGTGCTGGTGCGTAATGCGCTGTTCCGCCGGGTGGAGCTGGCTGCTCGCCGGCGATGGGACGAGCTGGGTGAGCTCGACGGTGACACCCGCAACGGGGACGCCAGGTGGGACGCGCAGTCCTGGCGCCACGCCCTGGAGCCCTACTTCGACGAGCATGACGAGATCGGCACCGGCGCTGACGCTCGCGGTCCACACTTGCTGATCATCGACCATCAGCCCGGCCGGTGGGTCGTGCGGCAGATCCTGGACGATCCGGCCGGGCACCACGACTGGGCCATCAACGCCGAGGTCGACCTGGCTGCCTCCGATGAGGCCGGGATCGCCGTGCTGCGGGTGACCGCGGTCGGCCGGCTGTAGACCCGGCGGTCAGGCCGGCTCGTTGCCTGGCTTCCACTTGATGCCGCAGCCCATGCTGGGCACCTGTGGTTCGGGCACCGGCGCTCCGGCCAGCACCAGATCCAGCGCCGTGCGCAACGCCTTGCCGGTCACCGGAACGTCGTTGCGGGGGCGAGACTCGTCGAACTCGCCCCGGTAGACCAGCCGGTGCCCGGCGTCGTAGAGGAAGAAGTCCGGGGTGCATGCGGCCCGGTAGGCCAGTGCGACCCGCTGGGTATCGTCGAGCAGGTACGGGAAGGTGAACCCGGCGCGGTGGGCCTGCTCGGTCAGCCCGGCCAGGCCGTCGTCGGGGTAGTTGTCGATGTCGTTGCTGCAGACCGCCACCACGGCCACGTCCGGCGTGTACTCGGCAACCAGCGAGCCGAGCTCTCGCTCGATGTGCCGGACATAGGGACAGTGGTTGGACAGGAACATCACCAGCAGCGGCCGAGAGGGGGCAAAGCCATCCGAGGTCACGATCCGGCCGTCGAGAGACGGCAGGGCGAACGGTGGTGCTGGCGTGCCGAGCGGGACCATGAACGAGTTCACTGCCATGGTCACCAGTCTCTCATCAGCGGCGATACGTGGCACGTTGACGCTTCCGCCACCGGCTCGGCGAGCGGTCCACGGTGGTGCACCGCTCGACGAGCCTGGCTTCGAGCCCTGGTCCGATACCCGCTAGGCCGAGTCTCGGCCGGTGGCGTCCTGGACCTTGCGCACCGCGCCGTCGATCTGGTCGCTGAACTTGCCCTTGGTGAACTGGTCGACGAGTCGGCCTGCCTGATCCGCGATCTTGCCGACTGCGGCGGGGTTGTTCTTGGCGAACCGGCGAGCGGCCTCCACCACCCCCGCCAGAGCGATGAGTCTCCCTAGAATCCCCAGCATCGTGTTTCCTCCCTTGGCTGACCGACCACAATCCCCACTAGATCACAGCGAAGTGGCGAGGATACCGCGCCCGACCCCCTGTCAGAACCCCATAGCCTGAGCCCGGCGCCTCACCTCGCGACCTCGGTCGGTCCGCAGTGCGCCGATCGGGGTGCCGGGCAGCGAGTCCTCCTCGGTGAACAGCCAGCGCAGGATCTCCTCGGCGGCGTAACCGGCGTCGCGCAGCAGGGTGATCGTGCCGGGCAGTCCTTTGACGACGGCATCCCCGTTGAGGAACTCCGCAGGCACCACCGTCACACCATGGCGGCGTACTCCCAGCAGTTGCCCGTCGCGCAGCATCTGGTGCACTCGGGTCACCGGCAGTCCCAGCCGTCGCGCCACATCGGGTAGGGGCAGCACCACCACCTCGGGATCGAGCACGTCCAGGGCGATGGGGATGTCGCTCACGCTGGTCACCATGCCATATCCGCTAATCGGCGCCCTTCCGCCATTCGACGTGTCGGGGTCCGTACGATCCTCAGACTGTGGAGCGACAGGGGCCCGATCACGAGGGGGACCTGGTCGGCAGCCTGCTGGACGGGCGCTACCGGGTTGGTCCGGTGCTGGCCCGCGGCGGCATGTCCACCGTCTACCGCGGCACGGATACCCGCCTGGAGCGTCCCGTGGCCATCAAGGTGATGGCCCCTCGGTTCGCCGCCGACCCGGTCTTCCAGCAGCGCTTCGAGCGCGAGGCCCGCGCCGCCGCGCGGCTGCACCACCCTGGGGTCGTCGGGGTTCACGACCAAGGTGCCGACTCCTCTCCCGCTGGTGACTATGTGTTCCTGGTGATGGAACTGGTCGACGGCGGAACCTTACGGGATCTGCTGCGCCGGCAGGGCAGGCTGCCGGTGCCGCTCGCGCTCTCGGTGGCCGAGATGGTGCTCTCGGCGCTGGCCGCAGCGCACCGGGAGGGGCTGGTCCATCGCGACGTCAAGCCGGAGAACGTGCTCATCGGACCCGGCGGAGTCGTGAAGGTCGCCGACTTCGGACTGGTCCGCGCGGCCGCCGAGGCCGGCAGCAGCACCGGGGACGTCATCCTCGGAACGGTGGCCTACCTCTCGCCGGAGCAGGTCGCCACCGGGGCGGCCGATGCCCGCAGCGATGTCTACGCCACCGGTGTGATGCTGTTCGAGATGCTCACCGGGGCGCCGCCCTACCCGGGCCAGACCGCGCTGTCGGTGGCCTATCGCCACGTCAACGAGGACATGCCGGCCCCGAGCACAGCCGGTGCCGCAGTGCCGGCGCCGTTGGACGCGTTGATCGTGCGGGCCACCCGTCGGGACCCGGCGGCCCGCCCGCCGAACGCGGCCGCGTTCCTGCACGCACTGCAAGCGGTGCGAGCCGACCTGGGTATCGATCGGGTACCGGTGCCCGTGCCGGCGGCCGCGGCCGAATCGGCCAGCACCACGATGATCGTCCCGCCCGAGCACGGACCGCAGGGAACTCGGGCCCTGAGCAGGGCCGAGCGAGCGCCCCATCACGATCCCTACCCGCGCGAGCGCGCTCGCAACCGGCGCGCGTTCATCGCCTGGATGGTGATCGTGTTGATGCTCGCGAGCGCCATCGGGCTGGGCGCGTGGTGGCTGGGCAGCGGCCGGTGGACCGTGGTGCCCGATCTGAAGGGTCTGCAACGCGGAGCGGCGAGTACCGCGTTGGCCTCCGCCGACCTCAAGGCCGACCTCACCGAGGACCACAACGACACCGCCCCGGACAACACTGTGATCAGCACCGACCCCGCGCCGGGTCACCGGATGATGCGCGGCTCGGACGTCACCGTGGTGATCTCGCTGGGCCGCCCGGTGGTGCCCAACCTGGCGGCAGGTAGCACTACCGAGGATGCCAGGCGAGCGATCCAGCAGGCGGACCTGAGCCCGCAGCTGGACCCGGGCGCAGCGGAATTCGACGACACGGTGCCGGTAGGTGCCGTGATCGGACTGCGGCCGGCGGCCGGCACGATGCTCACCGTCGGCGCGCCGGTGACCGTGGTGATCAGTAAGGGACCAGCTCCTATCCCGATGACGGTCGTGCCCGAGGTGGTCGGGCTGCCCGTCGCGCAGGCCCGTCGGGTACTCGCCGAGGCGGGGCTGGACAGCACGGTCAGCAGGTCTCTGGGTGGACCTCTGGAGGGGTTCGGATTCTTCGGGGGCCTGCCGGACCGGGTGACCTCGCAGTCACCCGAGGCTGGCCGGTCCGTTCGACTCGGCGCCACCGTCGCGCTCTCGACATTCTGAGCGTGCTCTCACGAACGCAGCATCTCGGCGACCAGGAACGCCAGCTCCAGCGCCTGCTGGGTGTTCAGCCGCGGATCGCACGCGGTCTCGTAGCGCCCGGACAGGTCCGCGTCGGAGATGTCCTGAGCGCCGCCGAGGCACTCGGTGACATCCTCCCCGGTGAGCTCCACATGGATCCCCCCGGGATGGGTGCCCAGCGCATGGTGCACCTCGAAGAAACCCTGCACCTCGTCGACCACCCAGTCGAAGTGCCTGGTCTTGTACCCGGTGGATGACTCGATGGTGTTGCCGTGCATCGGATCGCACTGCCAGATCACCTGGTGCCCTGTGGAGGTGACCTTCTGCACGATCCCCGGCAGCACGTCGCGGATCCGCTTCGCCCCCATCCGGGAGATCAGCGCGAGCCGGCCCGGCACACCGTGCGGATCAAGCCGCTCGACGTACTCCACGGCCTGGTCTGGCGTGGTACCCGGACCCAGCTTGATCCCGATCGGGTTGGCCAGCAGCTCGGCGAGGGCGATGTGCGCCCCGTCCAGCGCCCGGGTCCGCTCGCCCACCCAGAGAAAGTGCGCGGACAGGTCGTAGAGCTTGGGCGTCTCGCTGGTGCTGTCCAGGCGGAGCATGGCCCGCTCGTAGTCGAGCACCAGCGCCTCGTGGCTGGAGTAGATCTCGGTGGAGTGCAGCGAGGAGTCGTCCACGCCACACGCCGACATGAAGCGCAGGCCTCGGTCGATCTCGCCGGCCAGCGCCTCATATCGAGCCCCGGCCGGAGATCGCCGGACGAAGTCCTTGTTCCAGTCATGCACCCTGTGCAGATCGGCCATGCCGGTCAGGGTCAGCGAGCGCACCATGTTCATCGCCGCGGCGGCGTTGGCGTAGGCCCGGATCATCCGCGACGGGTCGTGCACCCGCGCCTCGGGGGTGGGGCGCAATGAGTTGATCATGTCGCCGCGGTAGCATGCCAGGCCGAACGCGTCGGTCTGCGCGGACCGCGGCTTGGCGTACTGCCCGGCCACCCGCCCCACCTTGACCACCGGCAGGCTCGACCCGTAGGTGAGTACCACCGCCATCTGCAACAGTGTGCGGATGGTGGCCCGCAGGTGCGGCTCGGTGTTGTCGGTGAAGGTCTCAGCGCAGTCCCCACCCTGCAGCAGGAACGCCTCGCCGCGAGCGACTGCTCCGAGCTGCTCTCGCAGCCGGTCCACCTCAGGTGGCACGGTGATCGGTGGCACGCTCTCCAGAACGGCGCGGACACTACGCACCGCTTCCGGGTCGGGCCAGCTCGGTTGCTGCGCGGCGGGTCGGGCCAGCGCGACGTCGAGCATGGTACGGAGATCGGCGGGCAGCGGCGGTAACTCCGGCAGCATGTCGACCGGAACATCCACGGTCCAGTTCACGGTGCGCAAGCGTATGGGGTGATGCGCCGCGCCGTTCCAGTGGGGCGGGTCGAGTGGGCCGGACCAGTGGGTGGGCCGGACCAGGAGAACCGTCAGCCGAAGAAGACCTCGGCCTCCGCGTGACGTTCCCATGGCACCGTCTTGACCGTCGCGGTGGCCTCGGTCAGCTTCACCCGGATGATGTCGGTGCCACGCAGGGCGACCATCACGCCGGTATCGCCTTCATGCACCGCATCGAGGGCATGCACGCCGAAACGGGTGGCCAGCACCCGATCGTAGGCGGTGGGCGTGCCGCCGCGCTGGATGTGCCCCAGCACCACGGCGCGGGACTCGGCGCCGGTACGGCGGGCGATCTCATCGGCCAACCAGATGCCGACCCCCCCGAGGCGCTTGTGGCCGAAGGCGTCGACCTCCGCGGCGGCGAGCAGCTCCGCGCCGCCCTGGGGCACCGTACCCTCAGCGACCACGACGATCGCGGCGGACTCCCGCCCCAGGCACCGCAGCACCCACTGGCACACCCGGTCCACGGCGAACGGCCGTTCCGGCATCAGGATGACATTCGCCCCGCCGGCCATCCCGGAGTGCAGCGCGATCCACCCCGCGTTGCGACCCATCACCTCGACGACCGCCACCCGGTGATGCGATTCAGCGGTGGTACGCAGCCGGTCGATCGCCTCGGTCGCGATGTGCACCGCAGTGTCGAACCCGAACGTGTAGTCGGTGGCGCTCAGGTCGTTGTCGATGGTCTTGGGCACGCCCACCACGGCGATGCCGTCGTCGTTCAGCCGGCTGGCCACCCCGAGCGTGTCCTCGCCGCCGATCGCGATCAGCGCGTCCACATCGTGCTCGGCGAGGGTCCGCTTGACCTGCTCGGCGCCGCCGTCGCGGTAGGGGTTGGTGCGCGAGGTACGCAGGATGGTGCCGCCGAGCGGGAGGATGTGCTCCACGTCAGCCAGACCCAGCGGCTGGACCAACCCCTGCATCGGACCCCGCCAGCCGTCCCGGAATCCGATGACCTCGTGCCCGTAGACCTCGATGCCCTTGCGGACCACCGCCCGGATCACCGCATTGAGCCCCGGGCAGTCTCCGCCTCCTGTGAGCACACCGATGCGCATATCCCATCGCCTTCCTACTCCGTACCGGATTGACGGGCCAGAGCGTGACACGAGGTGGATCGGTGCGGCAAAGCGACAGGTCAACGGGGACGGCTTTGCCGCGCCACGCGGTGCTGCTCGATCACCCGCCACCGGGTGAGGTTGTACCGGGCGTCGGCCACGGCGTCGTGGACGTCACTGGGCGGCGGGGGCAGTGCCGGCTTGCCGGCGTCCTCCCAGCGCTGCCGCAGGTCCCGGGTGAACCGAGGGAGCGCCCGGGGCAACGCCGGCATGGGGCCCCACAACTGGGCAAGAGCGACGTGGTCGTAGGCGGCGAACCAGGCCCACAGCTCCACCCGCTCACCAGGCGCGGTGAGAAACTCCAGCACTGTGTCGCGGATGGCCGCCCGGCTGCGCCATGCCCGGTCGGCCGGCGGCGGCAGCTTGGGCAACACTTGTGACCGGACCCAGTCACCGGCCCGCGCCGGATCGAACTCGGTGGATACCGCGTAGTACTCCCGACCCTGCTCGTCCACCACCCCGATGGAGATCAGCTCGATGGTGACGCCGTCCTCGATGAACTCGCAGTCGTAGAAGAACCGCACCTGAACCGACCCTCATCCTCTCTGAACTGCGTGAACGCCATTATGCTCAAGACACCGGCCGCACCTACACGTGCTAGGTGACAGCGCTGCTGTCTGTCGTGTGACCGGGAGGCCGACCGGAGCCCGTTCACCGACCCACCGCGTAGCCCTGCATACCCCGGGCGTTCGCCCCCGCCCGGAGCAGCCCGGTGAGCGGGTCGACTGCCACCGCCGAGATCCGGCCGAGCGACCACGGCCCGGCGTCCACCACGATGTGCCCCCGCTCACGTAGTTCGTCCATGGTGCACTCGCCGAGGCGCGACTCGACCACCAGCTCGCCCGGGCGCCAGGAACGAGGGTGGAACGAGCTGGGAATCGCCGCGGTGTGCCAGGCCGGTGCGTCGATGGCCGCCTGCAGGTTCACCCCGCCAACGGTGTGCGCCAACCAGAAGCAGAGCTGCCAGGCGTCCTGCTGGTCGCCCCCCGGCGTGCCGAACGCCAAGCTCGGCACGCCGCCGCGCAGCGCCAGGGACGGCGACAGCGTGGTGCGCGGACGCCGCCCCGGCACCAGTGAGCTCGGCAGCCCCGGCTCCAGCCAGAACATCTGCGCTCGGGTGCCCAGGCAGAAGCCCAGCCCGGGGATCGCCGGCGACGACTGCAGCCACCCACCAGACGGTGTCGCCGAGACGATGTTCCCCCACCGGTCGACGACATCGACGTGCACCGTGTCCCCTCGGCCGGCGCCCGTGCGGGACACCGGAGCGTCGCCGAGCACGCTCATGATCTCCGGCTCGTCCCCGCCGACACCCCGACGCTGCGCCACGAACGACGGCAGCGTCGGGCTACGGCCGCCCGGTGAACCTGGTCGCAGCTCCATAGACGCCCGCTCGCCGACCAACACGCGGCGTTCGACGGCGTAGCCGCGCGAGAGCAGGTCCTCCAGCGGCACGTCCGCGCTGTCGCCGTACCACGCCTCGCGGTCGGCGAAGGCGAGCTTGGCGCACTCCGTCGCCAGGTGCACGGTGCGAGCCGTGGGCACGCCCTCCACGTAGCACAGCTCGTCAGCGAGCTCACGCAGCAGAAGAAGCTGCTGGGCGAGCACCGGCCCCTGCGACCACGGCCCGCACTTGGCCAGCGTCCACTCGCCGAGCTCGACGGTCACCGCCGGCTCATAGCTCGCCGACCACCGGGCCATGTCCTCGCCGGTCAACAAGCCGGCGTGGTCGCGCCCCGAGCCGTCGCGCAAAGCCTTGCGGCACCACGAGTCCACCGCCTCCGCAACGAACCCCTGTGACCACGCGCGACGGGCGGCATCGATCTGCGCCTCGCGGCCGGTGGCCACCTGGGCCTCGGCGAGCAACCGCTCCCAGGTGTCGGCCAGCGTCGGGTTGGCGTACCTGACGGCCGGCGGCCGGCCTCCTGGCAACCACAGCGCCGCCGACGTCGGCCAGTGCTCCACGAAGAGATCGGCCACCGCGGCCACCGTCGCGCCGATCCGTTCCAACACCGGGAAACCACCGCGAGCGTAGGAGATCGCGTAGCTGAGCACGTCCCGCAGCGGCTTGGTGCCATGATCACGCAACAACCTCAGCCACGCGTCCCACGCGCCCGGCACGGTCGCCGCCAGCAGCCCGGTACCCGGCACGGAATCCAGCCCCAGTGCCGCGTAGTGCTCCAGCCTCGCCGCAGCAGGAGCCACGCCCTGTCCGCAGAGCACGCGCGGCGTCGGGTCACCGGCGGTGGCGAACACCGCAGGCACCTCGCCACCCGGGCCGTTGAGGTGCGGCTCCACGACCTGCAACACGAAACCGGCGGCTACCGCCGCGTCGAAGGCGTTACCACTGTCCTCCAACACCGCCATGCCCGCCGCCGAAGCCAGCCAGTGCGTCGAGGCCACCATGCCATGAGTCCCGACGAGCTCAGGGCGCGTGGTGACCATGGCCCAAACCTAGCCGTTACCGCCGCTGACCGATCCGTTCACTCCAGACCCAGCGCCTCATGGTGAGCACCCCGTAGAGGACCCTCGACCGGCACGGCGCGGCCGGGCAGCTCACAGGCTGACCTTCTACCGGGCTGTGCTGGTAGCGCAGAATGACGGGGGTGGTCACCCCCCGGCACCCGTTCCTGGACGGGCCCTCTCCCCGCGCGTTCGCCCACCGCGGTTGGCATCTGGGCGAACTGGCCGGAATGGAGAACTCGCTGGCCGCGTTCCGCCGCGCCGCCGAGGAGGGGTACCACTACCTGGAAACCGATGTCCGGGCCACCCGGGACGGTGTGGTCGTGGTGATTCACGACGCGACGCTGGACCGCACCACCGACAGCTCCGGTGCGGTCGAGAAGTTGGACTGGGCGGCGGTGCGCACCGCGCGGGTGGGTGGCCGCGAGCACGTCTGCCGGCTGGTCGAGCTGCTCGAAGAGCTTCCGCAGGCTCTGCTCAACATCGACGTCAAGGCGGACTCGGCGGTCGCGCCGGTGCTGGAGCTGCTGGGTCGCACAGGCGGGTGGCACCGGGTGTGTCTCGCGTCGTTCTCCGAGGCGCGGCTGCGGCGGCTACGCGCAGCCGCCGGGCCTGCGCTGCTGACCTCGATGGGCCCCGCGTCGGCGGCGGCGCTGCGGCTGCGGTCGATGTCGCCGCGCATCGCGGTGCCGATCCGCGGCGAGCTGGCGCAACTGCCGGTGCGGATATGCGGCATCCCCATCATGGACCGCGCGTTACTGCGCTACGCGCATCATCGTGGCCTGGAAGTGCACGTGTGGACGGTGAACCGGGCCGAGGAGATGCACGCCCTGCTCGATCTCGGC
>Ga0213882_10000313_pt1 | contig 18093 bp, 16 predicted proteins | sample BarmaccoBMER_R09_FD_160106 | JGI IMG/M metagenome (GOLD analysis project Ga0213882, IMG submission 160106) | Barbacenia macrantha exposed rock microbial communities from rupestrian grasslands, the National Park of Serra do Cipo, Brazil - ER_R09 ...
CCGCGGCGGGGTGGACCGCGCTCGACAGCGCCGGCCGGCTCAGGCGCCTCACGCGGCCACCGGGCGGGAATCCGCCAGCCAGGCGGCGAGGGCCCTCGCGGCGCGGCCGCGATGGCTGATCGCGCCCTTCTCGTGCGGATCGAGCTCGGCCATCGTTCGGCCGTCGCCGAGCTCCTCGGGAATGAACGCCGGGTCGTAGCCGAACCCGCCTGTGCCGCGCGGCTGGTCGGAAAGGACTCCGTCGCAGTGGCCCTCGAACAGGCGCTCCTCTCCCGCCGGCTCCACGAAGGCGAGCACGCAGACGTAGGCGACGCGCCGGTCGCCTTCGCTCGGGACCTCGCGCAGGAGCTTCGCCAGGTTCTCCTCGTCGGTCGCGGACTCGCCCGCGAAGCGCGCGGAGCGCACGCCCGGGCGGCCGCCGAGCGCGGCCGCGGCGATGCCCGAATCGTCGGCGATCACGGCGGAGCCCGTAGCGCGCGCCGCCGCGCGCGCCTTGATCAGCGCGTTCGCCGCGAACGTCTCGCCGGTCTCGGGCGGCAGCCGAACCTCCGGCGGCAGCGGCTCCAGCTCGTGAGGCGAGAGGAGCTCCCGGAGCTCCCGGAGCTTGTGCTCGTTGCGGGTGGCCAGCACGAGCCTCATCGCGGGCCGCTCAGCTGACGGGCGCGCCGACCGCCTCGAGCTGGGCGGCGCGGAGCTGGTCGATACCGGCGGCGGCGAGGGCCAGCAGCTCGTCCAGCGACGCTCTAGACAGCGGGGTGCGCTCCGCGGTGGCCTGAACTTCCACGAGGCCGCCGTCGCCGGTCATCACCACATTTGCGTCGACCTCGGCGGTCGAATCCTCCGAGTAGTCGAGGTCGAGCAGCGCCACGCCTCCAACCACCCCGCAGGACACGGCCGCGATCAACTGCGTGAGCGGCAACGCCGCGAGCGAGCCCTCCGAGATCATCCGCGCGAGCGCGAGGTGCATCGCGACGTACGCGCCGGTGATCGCCGCGCAGCGGGTGCCTCCGTCGGCCTCCAGGACGTCGCAGTCCAGATAGATCGTCCGCTCGCCGAGTGCGGCGAAGTCGACGACGCCGCGGATCGAGCGCCCGATCAGCCGCTGGATCTCCACCGTGCGGCCGTCCGGCCGGCCGCGCGAGACGTCGCGCTGCTTGCGCTCTCCGGTCGAGGCGGGCAGCATTCCGTACTCCGCCGTCACCCAACCGCGGCCCTGCCCCTTCATCCAGCGCGGGACGTCCTCGACGGCCGACGCCGTGCAGATCACGCGCGTGCCGCCGGCGGCGATCAGCGCCGAGCCCGTGGCCGTGCGAACGAAGCCGGGCTCGATCGACACCGGCCTGAGCTCGTCGGGTGCGCGGCCGTCGGACCTCACGCCACGGCCCGTCCACGAAACGCCGCCGGCGCCGAGTTCACATCGATCCGGCGGACGTCGCCAAGCGGGAGCTGGAGGAAGCGCGTCCCGACTCGACGGAAATCCTCGGGATCGCCGGAGCAGATGAACCGGTAGGCGCCGCGCCGGTCGCGCCCGGCCTCGAGGTCGGCTATGCGGAGGTGCCGCTCGACCTCCTCCGCGATCGCCTGGCCGGAGCTGATGAGCCTGACACCGCGGCCCAGCGCGCGCTGCAGCAGCGGCCGTACGAGGGGGTAGTGAGTGCAGCCGAGGATCACCGTGTCGACCCCCGCGTGGCGGAGCGGCGCGCAGTACTCGTCCGCCATGCGGACGAGTACTTCGTCGACCTCGCGCCCGGCCTGAATCCGTGGCGCGAGTCCGGGGCAGGCAACCGGATAGAGCGTCGCATCCGGGTCGGCCTCGGCGAGCGCGGTCCCGTACGCGCCGCTGGCGACGGTCGCCGCCGTCGCCAGCAGGCCCACGCGCCCGTTGCGCGTCGCGGAGGCGGCCAGACGTGACTCGGGCGCGACGACCGCGACGACGGGGACGCGGTCACCGAGGCTGCGGCGCATGGCCGGCAAGGCGGCGGCGGTGGCCGAGTTGCACGCGATCACGAGGAGCTTGGCGCCCTCGTCGACGAGCCGCGTGCCGAGCTCGACCGCGAACGCCTTGATTTGCGGGCGCGGGCGGTCGCCGTACGGAAACCGCGCCGTGTCCCCGAGGTACACGTAGTCCTCATGGGGCAGCGACACGAGGCATTCGTGCAAGACCGTGAGGCCTCCGACGCCCGAGTCGAACATGGCGATGGGAAGGGATCTGCCAGCCATGGGCACGCGGCCATGTTGGCAGAGCCGCCAGCGGCGGCTGTGGCGCGGGTGAGTGACTTGCCGGGTCAGGCGTGCGGTCAGAACTGCACCTTCCTGACGGCGTCCTTGATCTTGCCGATGATCGCGTCCCCGAGGCTCTTCCCCTGGTCGGTCTTGAACCCCTTCAACGCCGCGATGACACCGGCCATCACGAGGGCGACGAGCAGGATGAGCGCGACGTACTCGACGGTTCCCTGACCGGCCCGCTGACGGAAGCGCCGGGACAGGTCGAGCACCTGCACGTGTAGGTAGCCGAACGCGCGATACATGTGACTCCTCTCTCGAAAAATGTGTCGAGGACGATCGTCACCGACGACGCGTTACGGCTCAAGACGGGCGCGACACAAGTTCGCGACGGGCGAGCGACAAGTTCGCGACGGGCTTGCGGCAACTCCGTACCGCCGCTCGCCCCCCGCGGCATTCGTTGGTGGATCCACCGTGCTATGGCACGGTCAATTCACCAACCGACCCCGGCGGCCGCCCGGTCACCCGGCGACGCACCCGGGAACGATCCCCCGCCGTCGACCAGCCCCCGCCGGGGTACGCTCCCGGCGGATGCGGGTGCTGGTCGTGACGAGCATGTACCCGACGCCCGCGCAGCCGGAGCTCGGCGGTTTCGTGCGCGACCAGGTCGAGGCGCTGCGAGCGGCCGGGGGCGTCGACGTGGAGGTGTTCGCGATCGAGCCCGACGGAACCGGGCGGTGGCTTCGCGCCGCCCTCGCCCTCAGGAGGGCCTACGCGGCGGATAGCTTCGACGTGGTCCACGCCCACCACGGCCTGGCCGGCTGGAGCGCCATGGCCCTGCGAGCCGCGCCGCACATCGTCACGTTCCACGGGACGGACGTCGCGCACCCCGTGGTAGGGCGCATGTCACGCATCCTCGCCCGCCTGATCGCGTTGCCGGCGCCGGTGAGCGCATCGCTCGCGCGAACGCTGCTCGCCCGCCGTCCAGGCGCCCGTGCGCTCCGCGCGGGTCGACGGGTGGCGGTCCTGCCTGTCGGGGTCAACCTGACGCGCTTCGGTCGACGGGACCGAGCAGAGTCGCGCGACCGGCTGGGGCTCGAGCCGTCGGGCCGGTACCTCCTGTTCCCCGCGGCCGCCACGAGGCCTGAAAAACGTCACGACCGCGCGCAAGCGCTGGCCGACGCCGCGAACGCACGGCTCCTCACCTACGACGGCCTGCGCCCCGACCGCGTCCCCGACGCCGTGAACGCCGTGAACGCCGTCGTCGCAACCTCGGAGCGCGAGGGTTTCGGCCTCGCCCCGCTCGAGGCGCTCGCCTGCGACGTCCCGGTGCTCGCCACCGACGTCGGCGTGGCCCCGCTCGCCCTACGCGGCGTCGCCGGCACCCTCTGCGCACCCTTCGACATCGAGAGCTGGCGCGACGCGCTGCGCCCCCACCTCGACGATCCCGATCCCCGCATCCGCGGGCGCGAGCGCGCTGAGCTCTTCTCAACCGACCGGATGGCGGCCCGCGTGCTCCAGGCATATCGGGACCTGAAGGCTGCAAACGATCCGCCAGATGGCCGGAACTGGTAGATCCGCGTGCAAAGCACGGGTATTCTGAGCAGCCAGTGGATCGGGATCGGCTAGGGAACGGACGCTCTGCGCTGACATCGCCGCCGCCGCGAGCGGAGGACCGCGTCGACGCGCCAGCCGTCCCCGGAGGGCAGCTCGAGGACGAGTTCGGGCCGCCGGCCCCAAGGCGCCGATTCGCGCGTCGAGGCGCGGGCGCCGAGCCACTGGCCCCTCCCCCCCAACCTGCCCAGGCCGCGGACACGCTCTTCATGCCGCCGCCCCGCGCCGCTGACCGCGTAGGAGCGACGCCCACCATGCAGCAGCCGGCGGTGGTGCTGCCGCCGCCCGATCCCGCCTACCTCGCGACCGCGGCTGCGTACCCGCCGCCGCTCGCCGAGCATTGGGTCGCGCCGGCCGGTGCTCCGGTCGCTCGGCGCAGGCGGCGGCTGGTCGTGCCGGGGCCGCCGTGGCTGGGCCCGGCGCTCCTGGCGGCCCTCGGGGTCCTCCTGATCGGCGCCGGGATTGGCTTCGGCGCGCACGCGATCTTCGGCGGAAAGAGCCACAAGCGCAACGCGCCGGCCGCCACCGCCACTCCGAATGGCCGTCCGAGCGTCACGCCGCTCACGCCCCAGACGCCACCGAAAGGCCCCACCGAACCGCCTGCGACCGTGTCGCCCGGTGCAGGCACGGGGGCGACCGCACCGGGCACGCGTGACCTCCCGCCCGCGACCGGTCCCGCGCCAGCGGCCGGCGGCGCCTCCGGCGGCGTCTCGAGCTGGCCCGCCGGGAAGACTGCGTGGACGGTGGTGCTCGCCTCCAGCACGAACAGATCCGCGGCCCAAGGCGCGGCGCAGCGGGCGGCCGGCCAGGGAATCCAGGCGGGCGTCCTGAACTCGAGCGACTTCTCGAGCCTCCGCCACGGATACTGGGTCGCGTTCGCCGGGCAATACGACTCCGCGTCGGCGGCCACCTCCGCCGCGTCCCGGTACGCGTCGCAGGGCTTCTCCGGCGCCTACGCGCGATTCGTCAAGCCCTGACGGGCCACCCGGGGGCGCCCGAAGCCACACTCGTCGTCGTCCCTCGCCGCGGTCAGGCCGCGACCGGCCAGTAGCGGCCGACCACCCGCGCCGCCTCCGCAGCAAGAGGATGGCGATCGACCAGCGGCGCCTCGCCCCCGCGGGCAAGAGCATCGAGGGCGATGGTGACCGAGCTCGCGAGCGCCTCGAGGTCGTAACCACCCTCGAGCACCGCCCCCACGGGCGCTTCGAATGAATCCGCCATCGCACGCACGCGGAGCGCGAGCTCGCCGAAGGACTCGCTCGACAGCCGGCACGCGGCCAGCGGGTCCGCGCGGTGAGCGTCGAAGCCGGCCGAGACGAGCACGAGCTCCGGCTGGAACGTGCGGGCGGCGGCGAGCGCTACGTGCTCGAGCAGCGACTGCCATTCCGCGTCCCCCGAGCCGGGCGGAACGGGCAGGTTCAGGGTGTATCCAACCCCGTCCCCGGACCCCTGGTCGCTCAGCTCACCGGTACCCGGATACAGCGGCGACTGGTGGATGCTCGCGAACAGCACGCGCGGATCGGAGTGGAAGATGTCGTTCGTCCCGTTGCCGTGGTGCACGTCCCAATCGAGGATGAAGACCCGCTCGACGCCCAGGGAGTCGAGCGCGTGCCGGGTGGCGACGGCGATGTTGTTGAACAGGCAGAAGCCCATCGCGGTCTCCGGCTCGGCGTGATGGCCGGGGGGGCGCATGCCGCAGAACGCCACGCCGGCCTCGCCCGAGACGAGCGCGTCGACCATGGCGCACGCGCCGCCGGCAGCGTGAAGCGCCGCTGTATACGAGCCGGCGCTCGCGACGGTGTCTGGATCGAAGGCGCCGCCCCCGCGCTCGCTCACCGCCCGGATGCGGTCCACGTAGCCGGGCGGGTGGACCGCGGTGAGCACTTCGCGCTCGACGGCCGGGGCCTCACGGCGCTCGAACCCGAGCCAGCCGCGTTCGGACATCGCGCGCTCGATTGCCGGGATGCGCCCCGGCCCTTCCGGATGCGGGCCGGTGTCGTGCGCGAGCGACGACTCGTGCCGGAAGTAGAGCGGCGCCGCGATGCCGTTACCGTAACGGGCGGTTGAGCCGCCAGGCCGAGCAGACGGAGGCGCTGCGCGCAGACGTCGCGGTGGTGGGAGCGGGCGCGGCCGGCCTGTATGCGGCCCTCGTCGCCGCTCACGAGGGGGCGCGAGTCGTTCTGGTGTCCCGCTCGCCACTCGCGGAGACGGCGAGCTACTGGGCCCAAGGAGGGATCGCCGCCGCGCTCGCGGTCTACGACTCGCCCGAGCAGCACATGGCGGACACGCTGGCCGCCGGGCGGGGCATCTCCCGGCCGAGCGCCGTGCGCGCCCTCTGCGAGGAGGCGCCGGCGATCGTGCGCGACCTCGAGCGGCTCGGCGTGCGCTTCGACGCGGACCGTCACGGCGCCCTCGCGCTCGGGCTCGAGGGCGGCCACTCGGTGAGGCGGGTCGTGCACGCCGGCGGAGCGGCGACCGGGCGGCGGATCACGCGCGAGCTCTCGGCTCAGGTGGCGACGCATGAGCGGATCGAGGTCCTCGAACGGGCGACGGCGCGCCGGCTGCTCGGGTCCGGCGGACGCTGCGGCGGGATCGAGGTCGACCGTGTGGACGGCTCAAAGCTGCACCTGCGCGCCGCGGCCACGGTGCTCGCCACCGGAGGCGCGGCTGCTCTGTGGGCCCGCACCACCAACCCGCCGGGCGCCGTCGGGGCCGGTCTGACGCTCGCGGCCCACGCAGGCGTCACCCTCGCCGACCTCGAGTTCGTGCAGTTCCACCCCACCGCGCTCGTCTCCGAGGCGAGCGACGGGTTCCTCATCACCGAGGCCGTCCGCGGCGAGGGCGCCCTCCTGGTCGACGACGCGGGCGAGCGATTCGTCGACGAGCTCGCTCCGCGAGATCAGGTCGCCCTGGCGATCGAGCACGTGCTTCGCGCCGACGACGGCGGGCGCGTCTTCCTCGACCTGCGCCAGATCGACATGACGCACTTCCCGAACATCGCGGCCGAGCTCCGCCGCGCCGGGATCGACCCGGCGCGCGAACCCGTGCCGGTCGCGCCGGCGGCGCACTACACGATGGGTGGGATCGCGACCGACGTCGACGGACGCTCGTCGCTTCCCGGACTGCTGGCCGTGGGCGAGTGCGCCTGCAGCGGCCTTCACGGAGCCAACCGCCTGGCGTCGAACTCGCTCGCCGAATGCTTCGTGTTCGGGCGCCGCGCCGGGCTGTCAGCGGCTGGCGAGCCGCAGCCGGTGGCCGAGGACGACGGGGCCGAGGGTCTCGACGAACCACCGGATCCGCGGCCGTCGCACGAGACGCGCGCCTCCCTGTGGGCGCTGGCGGGCATCGAGCGCACCGCCGAGGGCCTCCGGCGCCTGCTCGACGACGCGTTCCCGCTGGCCCGGCAGGTCGCCGCAAGCGCGCTCGCGCGCACCGAGAGTCGCGGCGCTCACCAGCGGGCGGACCACCCGAAGGCCGAATCGAGGTTCGACGGGCTGCATGGCGTGGTCCGAGGGGCCGAGCCGGCGTTCGAGGAGTGGCGGTAGGGCCTGGACTTGCGGCCGCCGTGTCAGGCAAATGACGTTTGCGTCACTCGCCGCGACCCCGCATGGCTTCTGGTGTTGCAACCCGTTAACGCGGCCTTAATCCACCTTGATTTGGACTTAGCACCGCGCTGAAATACTCGGGTTCGCCGCAGGAAGCGGTGGCAGTCGCAAGAGGGAAGGGGAAGCATGTACCAATTCAGTCGCGCTCTGTATCGCGAGCTGTATCCCTTGATCGTGAGGGATCTGCGCGAGACGGAGACCGAAGCGCGGCGCGACGTCCTCGATGCCTGCGAGCGCGCGTTCACTCGCCTCGCCCACGATCGCCACTACTTCGCGCGGCCGGCGCGTTCGTTGTTCAACGACGTCCGCATCCATTTTCCGATGACGCGGCAGATGCGGGTCTACCGCGTGATCGACCGTTTCATGAGCGTCGCCTCGGAGTACGTGGAGCAGCGCGAGCAGGAGGGTGTGACGATCGACGGCATGCCCCTCTGCTGCCACGCCTCGACTCGCAAGGGCACGCCCTGCCAGCGCGTGCCGTTGCCGGGCAGCAAGTACTGCCCCTCGCACAAGCACCTGGACGAAGACTTCGTGGACGGCGCCGCGGCGTAGCATTCGAAGTCTGCCCCCTGCTTCCTCGGCGGCTGGATCGCCGCCGGTGTCAGTCGGTTGACTCGGGGGGAAGAGCCGAGGGGCGGCGCAAGCCGCCTCTCGTGCAGGGGGAGAGCCATCCGGTGACGAATCGTTCGCCTCACGCCGCGCTCCGGATGCGCACCCTGGCACCAAACGCCTGACCCCCGCATAGCGGGGGCTATCCAGGACGGTGCGCCCCGGGCGTAGGATCACGCCGTGCTCCTGGGCGTCGACGTCGGCGGCACCTTCACCGACGCCGCCCTCCTCGACGGGGAGCGCCTCGTCACCGCCAAGGCGCCCTCGACCCCCCGCGATCAATCCGAGGGAGTGATGGCGGCGGTCGATGCGGTCCTCGAGCGCGCGGACGCGGCCCCCGCGGACGTCGACAGGTTCGTCCACGGCATGACGGTCGGGACGAACGCACTCCTGGAGGGCAAGGTCGCGCGGACCGCACTGCTCGCCACCGAGGGCTTCACCGACCTCGAGGAGCTCGGACGCCAGGCGCGCGCCGAGCTCTACCGGCTCTGCGCCGCGCACCCGCCCCCGCTCGTCGAACCGGAGCTTCGCATCGCGGTCCCCGAGCGTTGCGGTCCCGAAGGGATCATCCGCAAGCTCGACGAGGACGAGCTCGCTCGCCGCCTCGACGGCACCCCGGAGGGGATCGAGGCCGCCGCCATCTGCCTCCTCTGGGGCTTCCGGCACACCGCGCACGAGCGACGTGCCGCCGAGCTCATCGCCTCGCGCGCACCCGAGCTCCACGTGTCGACCTCGCACGAGACCGCCGGTGCCTTCCGCGAGTACGAGCGGTGCGCGACAACCGTCGTGGACGCGGCGCTCTCGCCGCTGTTGCGACGCTACCTCGAACGACTCGCGGCTCGCGCGCGCGGGAACGGCCTCCCGCCGCCTGACGTGATGCTGTCCGGCGGCGGGGCGGCGGCCGCTGGCGTGGCGGCCGCGCACGGGTCGTGGACCGTCCTTTCGGGACCCGCCGGCGGGGCCGTCGGCGCGGCGCGCGTCGCGCAGAGCGCCGGGTCGCCGGACGCGGTCTGCCTCGACATGGGCGGCACGTCCTGCGACGTCTCCGTGTGCCATGACGGCCGCGTGCGCGAGACCGGCGGCCGCGAGGTCGGCGGCCGTGCGCTGGCGCTCCCGATGGTCGACGTCCACACCGTCGGCGCAGGCGGGGGAAGCGTCGCGTGGCGCGACGCGGGCGGCGCGCTGCGCGTCGGCCCTCGGTCCGCCGGAGCCGATCCCGGCCCCGCGTGCTATGGCCGCGGCGGCGACGAGCCCACCGTCACCGACGCAAACCTCGTCCTCGGATACCTCGACGCCGGATCGCCCCTGGCCGGGGGGGTCGACCTCGACCGGGGCGCGGCGGAGGCCGCCGTCGGCGAGCTCGCACGAGCGCTCGGACTCGCGGTCGAGGACGCGGCCGCGGGCATCGCGCGGGTCGCCAGCACGGAGATGGCGCGGGCCGTGCGGGTCATGACCGTCGAGCGCGGCATCGACCCGCGCGCGCTCGCCCTGCTCGCGTTCGGCGGCGCCGGCCCGCTCCACGCGGCGGAGATCGCGACCGAGCTGGACATGCGGCGCATCCTCGTGCCGCCGTCGTCGGGGGTGCTGTCCGCCGTCGGCCTCATCGCCGCGGAGCCGCGACGCGACCTCGTCGAGAGCGTGCTGCTCTCGGGGGAAGCGCTCACCCCCGCGGCCGCGGCCGATGCGGTCGAGCGCCTGGCCGCGCGCGGCCGCGCCGAGCTTGGCCGCTCCGACGCCGAGGTCCGCGCCACCTACGACCTCCGCTACGCCGGCCAGGCGTTCGAGCTGTCGATACCGGGCCCGGCCCGCCCGGACCCGGAGGAGCTGCGCGGTTCGTTCGACAAGGCCCACGACGAGCGTTACGGATACTCGGATCCCGACGCCGAGCTCGAGCTCGTGACGGTGCGCGTGGCGGTGGCCGGCCCGAGCGCCGAGTTGCCCCGGCGTCGCGAGACCGAGGGCGAGCGCGCCGGCAGCCGGAGGGTGGCCTTCGGCGGCGAGCACGTGGAAGCGGTTGTGGTGCGGGGCGCGCCGGGTGAGCTCGACGGCCCGGCGATCGTCGAGCTCGCCCAGTCGACCTTGGTCGTCCCGCCGGGCTGGCGGTGCGCCGCTGCGCGCGACGGGACGCTGGTGATGGAGCGCAGGCCTTGACCGGCGCGCGCGAGCTCGACCCGGTCAGGCTGCAGGTGATGGTGGGCGCCCTCCGCGCCGCGTGCGAGGAGATGGGGGCGGTCCTCGTTCGCTCGGCCCACTCGGCCAACGTGAAGGAGCGCCGCGACGCCTCGACCGCGCTTTTCGACGCGGCCGGCGAGATGGCCATGCAGGCCGAGCACATCCCGGTCCACCTCGGCGCGATGCCGGCGGCGGTCGCGGCGGTCGCGGCGGAGGGACCGCAGCCCGGCGACGCTTTCGTCCTGAACGATCCGTTCCGGGGCGGGACGCACCTTCCCGACATCACCGTCGTCTCACCGATCCACGTCGACGGCGAGGAGCTGGCGGGATACGCGGCCAGCCGCGCCCACCACGCCGACGTGGGAGGCCGCGTCCCGGGAAGCATGCCCGCCGACTCGCACGAGCTCGAAGAGGAGGGCGTGGTGATCGAGCCGCGCCGGCTGGTGCGCGGGGGCGAGCTCGACAGGGACGTGCTCGACTCGATCACCACCCGCATGCGCGAGCCGCGCCAGCGAGTGGCGGACCTGCGCGCGCAGCTCGCGGCCAACCGGGCGGGGATCGCCCGGATGACCGCGCTGGCGGAGCGCCACGGCCTGGATCTCGTCCGGCGGGCGATGGACGCGACCCTGGACTACGCCGAGCGCAGGACCCGCGCGGCGATAGCGGAGCTGGGCGACGGCGAGCGAGAGGCGCGCGACGTGCTCGAAGCTCCGGAGGGCGACCTGGAGCTGCGATTGACGGCGACCGTCGACGGCGACTCGATCGTGCTCGACTTCACCGGCTCGGCCCCGCAGCACGACGGCAACATGAACTGCCCCCTCGCGGTCACCCGCTCCGCCTGCTACTTCGCGGTCCGCGTCCTCGCCGATCCCGATGTCCCGCCGTGCTCCGGCGCTTACCGACCCATCGAGGTGATCTCGCCCGAAGGGTCGCTCCTCAACGCGCGAGCGCCCGCCGCGGTGGTCGCCGGCAACGTCGAGACCTCATCGCGTGTCGCCGACCTCGTCCTCGCCGCCTTCGGGCGCGCGCTGGGGCAGGGCACGATGAACAACCTGACCCTGGGCAACGACCGCTTCACGTACTACGAGACGATCGGCGGCGGCCAGGGCGCATGCCCGGACGCCACCGGGCCGACCGCCGTCCACGTCGCGATGAGCAATACGCTCAACACCCCGCTCGAGGCGCTCGAGCTCGAGTTCCCGCTCCGGGCCGTCGAGTACTCGGTGCGCCGGGGATCGGGAGGTCGCGGCGCGCACGCCGGCGGCGAGGGCGTCGTGCGCGAGGTCGAGGCGCTCGAGGACATGGAGTTCTCGCTGCTCACCGAACGGAGGCGGCACAGGCCGCCGGGCGCGGCGGGCGGCGATCCGGGTGCGGCCGGTCGCAACCTGCTCGACGGCGACGACCTGCCGCCGAAGGCCATCGGTAGGCTCCGCGCCGGCCAGCGGCTGCGGATCGAGACCCCGGGAGGTGGCGGCCACGGCGCAGCTTGAGCGAATCGCGTTCCTGGGCCTCGGAATCATGGGCCGCCCGATGGCGGCGAACCTGGTCCGGGCCGGGTTCGAGGTGACCGTCTGGAACCGCACGATCGAGCGCGCGGCGGAGTTCGTCGACGAGCACGCCTCCGGCGGGGCGCGGCTCGCGCGGACGCCGGCCGGCGCCGCGGCCGCCGCTCAGCTCGTGATCACCATGGTCCCGGACCTGCCCCAGGTGGAGGAGGTGCTGTTCGGCCCCGACGGCGCGGTGGAGGGCCTCTCGATGATCGACCTGACGATCGACATGTCGACGATCGCGCCGAGCGGCTCGCGTGCGGTCGCCGAGCGCCTGCGCACCGAGCGCGGCGCCGGCTTCCTGGACGCCCCCGTGACCGGCTCGCGCCCGAAGGCCGAGGACGGCACGCTCACCATCATGGTCGGGGGCGAGCCGGCCGAATTCGAGCGCGCCATGCCCGCCTTCGACGCCATGGGAGAGCTGATCGTCCACGTGGGGCCGCACGGCCACGGGTCGATGGTGAAGCTGATCAACAACGCCCTGGCCGCCGTCAACGCGGCGGCGCTGGCCGAGACGCTCGTGCTGGCCGAGACGGCGGGGATCGACGTCGACGCTCTCCTGCGCGTCGTGGAGTCCGGGTCGGGCGACTCCGCGATGGTGCGGCTGAAGGCGCGCCCGATGCTCGATCGCGACCTGGACCCGCTCTTCAAGCTCGAGCACATGCTGAAGGACGTCAGGCACTGCACGGATGCGGCGCGTGCGGTCGGCGTCGACCTGCGCCTCACGGAGGCGGCAGCCGATCTCTACGGCGAGGCCGACGCGCGGGGGCTCGGAAATGCGGATTTTGCGGCAATCGTGGAGGTCGCCGGGGGCGGCCCCGCCGAGGGGTCGGCGGGAGGGCCTTGACGTGCGGGTGGCGATCCGTAAGAATCGCCGCCGCGCGCGCCGGTCCCTCCGATCAGGACAAATCCGCTGGCCGCGCCGAGGTGTCCCTCTCCATGCCGATCGCTTTCAAAGAATGGGCTGTCACCGTGCGCGCGCTCGCCGAGGGCGAGCAGCTCGTCACCCTCCGTAAGGGCGGAATCCGCGAGGAGAATCGGCACTTCGAGATCGAGCACGACCGCTTCTTCCTCTACCCGACGTTCGATCACCAGCAGGGCAAGCACGTGCGCGAGTCGCACCGGCCCGAGCTCGGACGCGCCCTCGAGGAGGGCGTCTGGTCCGACGGGGAGCCGCCGGCCTCCGTCTTCATCCGCGAGAACGGGATCCCGCAGCCCGACCGGGTCCGGATCCGGGCGTGGGCCGAGGTCGAGGCGAGCTACCTGATCACCGACCCGCGCTGCGTCGAGGCGCTGTCGCCGTACTACGTGTGGACGCCGGACTACGCGGAGAAGCGCCTCCAGTGGAAGCGGCGCCACCCCCTTCACGTGATGCTGCTCCGGACCTACCGGATCCCGCGGCCCGTGACCGTGAAGGTGCGCGACGAGTACCTGGGCTGCCGCTCCTGGCTCGAGCTGCACCGGGAGCTTCCCTACGAGGGCACCCCGGTGCTCTCGGACGAGGAGTTCGACCGCGCCGCGCAGCAGATCGAGGCCATCGCCTCGACCGCCGTGCCCGTCCTGGCCTAGCGCCACGCGAGCGGGCAACTCGCCCCCGGACGCCGGTTCCGTAGGACAATCCAGCGGTGCATCGGGGTAGAAGCGCCGCCGCGCTCGCGGTCCTCGCCGGAGCGATCGGGGCGCTCGCGTGTGCCGCCCCAGCCGCGGTGGCGGCCACGGCCCTGGCTGACCGGGACGCCTACGCCCGCGTCGACGCGACCCGCGTGACGCTCGGCAACGCCGTGGCCGAGCGCAGCTGGTCCCGAAGCCCGTTCGAGACCGTTGAGCTGCTGGACAAGCGCGCCGGCGGCCGGAGCTGGTCGAGCAGCGCGCCGGACTTCACGCTGACGGTGGCGGGCGCGCCGATCAGCGCCGCTAGCTTCGAGCTGCAATCGGTCTCGCTCACCCGGCTTCCCCGTCATGGCATCCGGGCGACCATGTCGCTCGTCGGGACGGGCGTGGCAACCGGGCTCACGGCCACCCGCACCGCGGACGTCTATCCCGGGATCGCCGGCTTTCGCACGCAGACGACCCTCACCTCGACCGCGCCTCTACCGCTCGACTCGGCGACGCTCGACCAGGCCGCGGTCGGCACGGCCAGGCCGACGATCCGCGCCTTCCGCGCCGGCGCCGACTGGCGGAGCCCCGGCTGGAAGGGTCCCCCGCTCTGGCCCGACGTGGGCGGCGACTTCCGCAAGGACACATCGGCCCCGGCGGGCGGGGCCGTGGAGGGCAACGCCGAGTGGATCGACGCCTCCGCGGGCGGGCGCGACCTGTTCATGGCGATGGAGCGCAACGACCTCCCGTCCTCGCGCGCGAAGTACGACTCGATCACGGCCACGGTCGGCATGGACTACACGCGCGACGTGATCGACCTCGGGCCGTTCGAGGGCGAGATCCACGTGCAGAACCCCGCCCCGAACGGCGGACGCACGCGTACGCTCATGCCGGGCCGCCCATTCGCGCTCGAGGCCGCGTTCACGGGCTTCGGGCTGTCGGAGGACGACGCGGGGTGGCAATGGCAGCACTACCTCGCGAGCCATCGGATCCAGCCCTGGACGCACGACGTCGTGTTCAACACGAACAACGTGACGACGAACCCGCCGATCTCGACCGGCTCGAAGGACGGTGCGAACCTCGCCGCGATCCAGCAGCTGGCGCCGATCGCGCGCCGGCTCGGGATAACCACTTTCGTGCTCGACAACGGCTGGCAGGCCGCGTCCGGAGACTGGTATCCGGACTCCCCCTCGCACCCGGAGCCGCGCCACCTGTTCCCGCCGCGCTTCCCGGACGACCATTTCGCGGCGGTCCACCGGGCGCTCGGGTCCATGAAGCTGGGGCTGTGGATGAGCCCCCTGAACTTCAACCCGGCCGCGCAGTCGTTCCACGACCACCCGGAGTGGGTCTGCCATCCGATCAGCGACGCGCTGGTCGCCTACAACGAGTCCGATCCGAACAGCGGGTCGAACGACGCGGGCCTGCCCGAGTGGAGCACTGCGGGCTTCGCCCACGTCGAGTCCCGGATTCGCAACGCGATCGTGCACTGGGGCGTGCGCTACTTCAAGTTCGACTTCATGGCCTGGCTCGACTGCGCGGGCGCGAACGACCTGTACGAGCACCACGACGCGCTGCTCGCGATGGTCGATCGCCTGCGTCGCGACTTCCCCACCGTGACGTTCCAGATGGACGAGACGAACGACTACCGCTCCTTCCCGTTCGAGTCGACGATGCGGGGGCCGACGTGGTTCCAGAACTGGCCGCCCGACGTCCCGAGGTTGCTTCACAACATCTGGGTGCTGAGCCCGTACGTGCCCGCGTACACGATCGGGCAGGCCGCTCTCGACGGCGAGGGCGGTGGAAAGCTCGGCTGGCACCGGTACCCGGTCGGAACCCTGATGGCCGCGGCGCTTCCGACTCACGTCACCTTCTGGCGGGACCTGCGGACGATCCCCGGGTCGGTGATCCGGCGCGCGGCGCGGTGGGTCGCCTTCTACAAGCGCCATCGCGGCTCGTTCTCGCTCGCCACGTTCCCGCTGCTCGGCGAGCCGCTCGACGGCGGCTGGACCGCGCTTCAGGAATGGAACCCGGACAGCCAGCGCGGCGCCCTGCTGGTCTTCCGCCAAAACGGCGCCGGCCGCTCGCGCGCGGTCAGGCTCCGCCTGGTGAGGCCGGGACTGACCTACCGACTCGTCGAGGCGCCATCCGGGCGCCTGGCGGGGGTGGTGACCTCCGCGCAGCTGCGGTCCGGCCTCCGCGTGAAGCTCGTGAAGAACGGGGCGCGGGTGCTCCTCATCGACCCCGTCGGCGCCCCGTCGGGTCGCCAGAGGAGCCGTACCCGTGGCCGGGACCGGGCTTCCCACCAGGGGCAGGGGCACGGGCGGGGGCAGGGTTCCCCTTAGAGCTTTGCCATGGGTGGAGACCGAATCCGCGTCGTTCTCCGCCAGGCACGAGGCGACGGACTCGGCGTCGGCCGCCGACACCCTCGCGGGGCTCGAGGAGTACAGGTCGCAGCTCGAGCCGCTCTTCGAGACGATCCCGTCGGGCGTCGCGGTCGTCATCCACCCGCATCCCGCCGCCCTCGCTCTCGCTCATCCGTGGCTGCCGGCCGCGCGGCTCCTGGCAGCGCCCGCGGCGCGGCGCTATATGGCCGGCTGGTTCGCCCAGGGCGAGATACACGTCCTCACCCCCGAGGCGCTCGCCGCCCGGGCGTCGCGCGTCGGCGGATCGCGCGAGGCCCTCCTGCGCACGCCGGAGCACGAGTACACCCACCTCGTGATCGCAGCGAACAACCACGCTCTGCCACCGCCGTTCGGCGTCGCCAGCTTCGCGCGATACGTTCGCTGGGCATGGCTGTGCGAGGGCGCGGCCGTTCATTTCTCGGGACAGGGACGCCACCTGCGCGCGGCCGTCGCGCGCCGGCTGCGGGACGGAGCGCGGCCCGCCTTCCCACCGGGGGCGCGCGACGCCACCCTGCTGGGCGGCACGATCTTCGCCCTGCTCGAGGGCGGCGCCGGCCCGCGGGCCTGCGTCGAGCTTGCCACCCGCCTGGACCCCGCCGGCCCGCAGCACGCGATCGAGCGCGCGTTCGAGCGGCCCCTGGCCGAGGTCGAACGCGACTGGCGCCGCTATCTCGACGACTTCAGGGGCTCTGGCCAGGCCTTTAGTGCTCGCAGTGGACGTCGGTGAAGCGGGCGCGAATCAGACGAGTGCTCGGATCCACGAGCTTGACCCGGATCTCTGCGTCACAGAGGGTCCCGTCCGAATAGTCGACGTTGTAGACGTAGTCGATCTCCCGCTTCGAGACGCGCTGGCCCCCGAAGATGCGCCAGTGGTCCACCTTGTGGCGATGCGCCTCCCGGATCGCGAGCTTCCTCGCGATATGCCTCGCTTCCTTCCAGGTGAGCGTGCCGCCGTCCGCGAACGCGACGCCCCCGACGGAGACGCTCGCGGCGGCGGCGAGCACAGCAGCCTTGCTGATCGGTCTCAAGTTCCCCCTCCTTTTCGGTAATCGAGCCTAACCCACCTCGGGAGGGCCCGCAAGAGCGCGCAAGGCTCCTGCCAGCCGCGCGGCTGGGGCGCTCGCTGCGCGCGGGACGGCGTGTCAGACGGCGGGGAAGGCGGAGGCGGCGCGGTCCACGACGGCCGCGACCGGAACGATCGGAGTCGACGGCGGGCGCGGGAGCACCTCGCTCGTCCCGCGGCCGTTCTCGAGGCTCACGCGGAGGATCGCGCCGCCGAACTCGCCGACGGTAGTCCGCGCCCGCCGCAGCGTCGGCGCCACCTTCGACTTCGGCATTCCGCACGCCTCCAGGAACGCGGTGATGCGCTCCTCCTCGCCGGGGAGCTCGTCGAGCTCGAGGTCCTCCATGCGCGGCCCGGTCGCGGCCCGCGCGTCGTCGGTGGTGCGGATGATGCAAGCGGCCATGTCGTCGGAGGCGCGATCGGCACGGTCGGCGATCCGGTCGAGAAGCTCGTCCGCGGAGCCGTGGGACCCCAGCTCGGTCGCGAGCTCGGCAAGGCGCTTTCGGCCGAGCAGTCCGTCGCCGAGCCGCGCCTCGACGAGTCCGTCGGTGAAGAAGCACGCGGTCGTGCCCGGGGGAAGCGGAACGCAGGTCTCGCGGAGCCCGGTGTCGAGGCCCGCGCCGATCGGCGGAGAAGCGCCGACGGTCACAGGCTTGTGCGCGGCCGGACCGAGCAGGATCGGCGGCTCGTGGCCGGCGCACGCATAGGTCAGCGTTCCCCGACGCGCGTCGTAGACGGCGAGCACGACCGTCGTGAGCTCCGCGTGCGGCTCGTTCTCGAGCGCGCGAGCGGCGATCTGCAGCGCGATTCGCGGGTCGCCGCCGCCCGCCTGGAGGTAGGCGCGCAGCGAATAGCGCATCAGCGCGGTCACCGCGAGAGCCTGCCGTCCGTGGCCGCACACGTCTCCGACGATGATCGCGACGCGATCGCCCTCCATCTCGAACACGTCGTAGAAGTCGCCACCCGCCGCCGGCCCGTCCGCAGGTCGATAGGCGACGGATGCCTCGAGGGGGCCGATTCGCGGGGGAACCTCAGGGAGGAGCGCGCTCTGCAGCACACCCACGTCGCTCAACAGCTCCTCGCGGTGGCGCTCGAGCTCCTGACGCTGGCGCTCGAGGCGCCGCGCGCGACGACGCTCGATGAACGAGCGCCCGAAGAAGAGGGCTGTGAGCGCGGCGAGCACGCCGATCAGGAGCCAGAGCCAGCTCGGGATCACCCGGATGATCTGGCGAAGGGGGCCGCCTCCGCTTCCGCGGGGACTC
>Ga0213882_10000314_pt1 | contig 18063 bp, 18 predicted proteins | sample BarmaccoBMER_R09_FD_160106 | JGI IMG/M metagenome (GOLD analysis project Ga0213882, IMG submission 160106) | Barbacenia macrantha exposed rock microbial communities from rupestrian grasslands, the National Park of Serra do Cipo, Brazil - ER_R09 ...
ATGAAAAAGGGTGAAGGCTAGTTTTCCCGGCCTTGACGACAAATGTTCGCATCTCGGCTTGCAGTTTGAGGGTTGCGGACCCGCGGCGTGGGACGGGCGTCGTCGGTCTAACGGCCTTGGTGTAAGCCGCTGCGGGCTTCACGCGCGAGGAGCGACGCGGCGCGACGGCCGCCGCCGAGCACGCGCAGAGACGCAACTAGGAGTCTGCGGCCGGCGTGCCGCAGTGCATAATTAGATGATGTAGCCGGCTCGGCCGGCGGGCCGGATGGTCAGCCCGCCGACGGCTTCACACCAGAGTTAGGCGGCAAGCGCGTCTCCCCGAGCCACTCTACTCTACCGCCGTATGTCGGCACGCACCAGTGATATAAATCGGTCGGCTGATTCGAGACGCTCGCGTAACGATGGATCGAGGATCCTCAGCATGTTGACCACTAGCCAGCCATATACGACAAACGTCATATATGGCTCGATTGCTGGCGGAAGAAACAGTCCTGTGAACCTAATCACGACTAGTGCGGCGGCTGGCAGCAGCGCAATCGCAAGCTCTCTTACAATCCCTGATGCGGACCACTGCGGCTCGCCTGACACAACATCGTTTGGCTTGTCGACGGTGAGTGTGCTCCATCGTCCTGCGATGACGACAACCACGAGCGCCTGAACATCAGCTGCCGCGGTGTCCTCGTCGTACTCCGTTGCAGCAACAAGATCGCTCGCGATCCCGTCAATGCGTCCGGATGTAGCGTGTGCGAGCGTTTCAGCCACCGTGTTCTTGGCGTCGAGAAGAATAGGCCACACTTCTTTAACACGCAACGCTATGGCTTTTAACCTTCGACGACAATCGCCGCGCCACTGCAGGCGGTCGACACGACGATCTTGATTACGCAGTGCGTCATAAGCTTCGAGAAGATCCACAACTACGCCCGTCAATTCATTCTGGCGACGAATACGCTCCTCCAGCCAGAGGCGCGCGGCAAGTTGCAAAATCACGTAAATCCATTTTAGCAGCACAACTGAGAGCGCTAGGCGCACCGCGATCGGCAGAACTGCGGCCGTGCAAATGTAATATACGTACAATGACGTCGCCAGCGAGAACCAACCGAATGCAAATGCGTCGAGCCCAACAAACCGACGAATTCTCCGTGGAAGTTTAAACCACCAAACTGAACTATACAGTGCAAGATCTGACAGAATAGCTGCCGCCAATGCAGACCAAATTGTGACTGGCCGCAGGTGTAGCGCTGACGACACGGCGGGTATTGTAGTAGCGAATGGCAATAGCGCTATACCTACCGCCGCGATCGAGAGCGCCGTTTTGAACCGGGTCCGAAGTACCGCGACATTGTGCTCGTAGTTAGCGGCGTGGATTGCTAAGCGCCTCAGCGTGGTTCTTGAAACGTCGGGACTCGCGCCGACGGCGTCTGCGATCCTCAACCTAACCTTTGCGGCGCGGCTCCGCCGCACCCGGAAGCTAGCCTGAATTCTCTCATCTCGGCCGGTAAGCATCATCCATTTGAGGAGTGTCGCGCGTGGAGAAATCCCTACCCGTCCGCCTAACGTCCGTGGTGTAAGCCGTGGCGGGCTTCACGCGCGTGGAGCGAAGCGGCGCAACGGCCGCCGCCGAGCAGGCGCGAAGCCGCATTCAGGCGCCTGCGGCCGTCGTGCCGCCGTGCATAATTTGAATGCCGTAGCCGGCTAGGCCGGCGGGCCGGACAACAGCCCGCTGACGGCTTCACACCAGAGTTGGGCGGCCCGTACTAACGACGCCGCCCGACAGGGGTCACCGCATGAATCGCGCGGCGACAGGTCCGGCCACGGCGGTGAGCAGTACGTACCCCGCAGCAAGAGAATTCAGACTCCCACTCGCACCAGCTGTCGCTGCCAGACCGGCGGTGACGATCGAAAATTCGCCGCGGGCAATCAGCGTTGCGCCGACCCGACGCTGCTGAGAATTTCCGAACCCGCCACGCTGTGCCGCCCACATTCCAGTCGCGTACTTGGTCGCAGCGGTGAATGCCGCCAAGCCAGCCGCGAGCGGCAGCACTGGCAGCAACTCCGCTGGCGCGATCTGTAGACCGAAGAAGAAAAAGAACACGTCTGCGAACAGGTCGCGCACCGGAGCAATCACACGCCGCGCGTGCTCTGCGACGGGGCCAGAAAGCGCAATACCAACGAGAAAGGCACCGACGGCAGCCGACACCTGAAGCCGCTGCGCAACTCCCGCTACGAGCAACACTGCTCCGAAACACGTGAGGAGAATGATCTCGTTCGACTTGTGAGCAATAATGCGCGTCAACCCGCGACCGAAGCGGACCGCTACGATTAAGACGATTGCGACCGTCACGATGGCGATCACAAGAGGTAAAACAACGCGTTCCGACGAGGAAAGAGCGACCGTCAGCAGCGGTAGGTACACCGCCATCGCGAGATCCTCGAGCACGAGTACCGAAACGATCACGCTGGTCTCCGGCTCATCTTCACGACCGAGGTCGGCCAGCACTTTCGCAATGACGCCAGATGACGACACATACGTGATGCCGCCAAAGGCAAGAGAGATGGAAGCGGGCCAGCCGAGCACGATGCCGAGCAGAAGACCGGGCGCGAAGTTAAGGACGAGATCCACCACTCCCGTGAGTACGCCGGAGCGCATGCTGCTAAGCAGTTCGCCGCCCGAGTACTCCAGGCCAAGCGCAAAGAGGAGCAACACGACTCCGATCTCTGCGCCGACGTGACCTAAGGCACTGCTAAACGGCAGAGGAGCCAGGCCACCATTGCCAAACGCGAGGCCGGCGAGCAGGTAAAACGGCACAGCAGAGACGCCGACACGATTCGCGACGCGAGATAGGAATGCCAAACCGAGGGTTGCTGCGCCGACTTCGATGAAGAGCAGCGAAAGATCTGCAGATGGCGGCGCTGGCGCTAACATCGCAACACACGATATCTCACCGAGCAACAGCCGTCAGTCCGCCCAACGTCCCTGGTGTAAGCCGCTGCGGGCTTCACGCGCTGGGAGGGACGCGGCGCGACGGCCGCCGCCGAAGACGCGCACAGACGCATTCAGGCGTCTGCGGCCGGCGTGCCGCCGTGCGGCATTACATGACGTAGCCGGCTAGGCCGGCGGGCCGGACGGTAGCCCGCCGGCGGCTTCACACCAGAGTTAGGCCCTCCGGTTGGGTAGCGCTCGGCCTGCGCGCGCTTTCGCTCTCCGCAGCCTCCTCCGCCTCATTTCGTAGCATCGTCGCCAGATATGGCGAATATCGATCAACTGATGAAAAGCCGTTGAGTTGAGCGAGAAGATCTTCCGGGTAGCGCAACGCGGCGCTTAATCGCAGCAGAACAATGCACATGCCGGTAAAGATGCCGGATGACACCGCCAGAATGCCGCCCCGAAGCGACAGGAGCGTAGGAATGAACGCCGACAACGAGAGTTCCGGCGCCGGGCCGACGCGTAACGGAAGAAAACTAAGCGGGTAGATGACTCCTGCGTAGAACAAAACTAGCACGGTCACCAGTGAGCCGCGCACGAGACCTGAATCTTCAGGGTTGCCGGAGACGGCACGTCGCGTCTGTTCGACAAGGCGGACGTGGTGGCGCACTTCAACGATAAGAGTATCGATCCGGTCACGCTCCGCCGCTAGCTTTGGATACAGCTGCGCGTTGCTGACGCTGCGGCTGATCTGCATGCTCGAAGCCATAGGATCGTATCGTGTTGGACGCGAACCTCGCTTGCCGCGCCGCATGCGAACCTCGATATTCTTCAAAACGGCTGCCCGCGGGACGAACGGCGAAAATTGATACTCGTTGTAGTAGTGGCGCGGATCTTCTGGCGCATTCGGCGAATCCGCCTCCGATTCGACCGATTGCAGAGAGGTCTCGTTTTCGTTCTCATTGTACCACCTGAAGTGGCGAGCTTCGAGACGATCGACGAGCTCTTGACCACGCGCGATCAGATCGCGAATTCTCGCGATCCGAGTGGCGTACGTGCTTTGATTCGCCACGAGGGTGGTGATGACAAACGCGGCGATGATGCCCGCCAAAGCCGCCATCGATTGTGCGACCGAGCTGAAGAACCAGTTCCAATCCATGTGCTACGTCCATCCCGTTTAATGAACGGTACGTCATCGTACATGTGTTCGGGGGTCTCTGCGCATACGCGTGCTTCGGTAGGCCTAACGTCCCTGGTGTAAGCCGCGGCGGGCTTCACGCGCGGGGAACGTCGCGGCGCGCCGGCCGCCGCCGAGCACGCGCGATAGAGCATTCAGGCGTCTGCGGCCGGCGTGCCGCCGTGCATACTTAGATAATGTAGCCGGCTCGGCCGGCGGGCCGGACGGCCAGCCCGCCGACGGCTTCACACCAGAGTTAGCCCGCCGCGTTCGCCGTTACTCTGCTGGCCAGTACACCTTCACCAATGATATCAGCGCTCTTCCTTCAAGATCGAACGACTCATAGAAAGTAACGACAGCTGCTGCGAGTTCGTCGAGGTCGAGGAGAGTGATAGGTATGTTCGCTCTCTCTGCTTCGTACTTGGCTTCGCGACTGTATCCGCCTGAGCTGACATATAAGCCGCGATCTCCCGGCCGCAGCGCACCGAGAAAACTGCGAACCTCAGGAGCGCCAATCGCAGTTCTTAGGCGATGCTTCACTTCGACTTTTATGCGAGGCTCTTGGAAACCTAGACCGTCCGGTGAGGCAAAAACATCCACGCCACGATCAGGACCTTTCGGTGATACGCGCGTGCGGTACCCCATGGCACGGAGTAGCGCGGCAACCAACTGCTCCATCTGGACGTCGTCGAGCCGGGATAACTTATCCTTGATCAACTCGAGAGCTCGAGCCTGCGTGTCTTGGCGGCTCTCCTCGATTTCAACCTTCTCTTGAGCAACCTGCTCAGCCTCGGGAGCCGTAAGGGTAGCGGAGATATCACCGCGAACGGCTTGGGTGATGTCGTCCCACACCTCCCGCGGCAATGAGAACAACGTGAGCGTACTGCCAAGGGTGTTTCGCGATGAAACACGAAGAAGGTCACGCGAAACGCGGCCACTCCAGTCTACTGACCGCACATGAGGGTGATCTGTGACGACACCGGGTAGGAATTGATAATCACCAGCAATCTTCCCGACGAGATATTCGCGCGCGGCGCGGTTATAGCTGACAACGTGATCTCCTAACTTGAATGTCGCGCGAAACTTATGGAGCATCGCCACGGCGTTTCCGACCTCGCCGGGCTTCGCATCTGGGTACGCGCGAAAGTATGCGGCGCGAACGTCTGCGACGCTCCGCGCGTCCGTGAGGTCGCCTACCTCGGGCCACCCGATCGCGACACATGACCGTGATGCAAATTCGTCAGCGACGTAGGCACCTTGCCCCGCGCGAACCATCCATACGTTTGGCATACGGCGACAGTTTACTCGGGCTCGGCCTGGACCGTTCTTCAGGTCGGGCTAACGTCCCTGGTGTAAGCCGCTGCGGGCTTAACGTTCGGGGAACACTGCGGCGCGACGGCCGCCGCAGCGAGCGCGCGGAGACGCATACGCGCGTCTGCGGCCGGCGTGCTGCCGTGCATATTTAGATGATGTAGCCGGCTCGGCCGGCGGGCCGGATGGTCAGCCCGCTGCCGGCTTCACACCAGAGTTGGGCGGCAGCCGTACGCGGCGCGCGTGCCCTACGCGTAATACCGTGTCCGCACTGCCGCTTGCCACTTCTGAAACACCGACGACAGTGCCGTTCGTTCGTTCGGACGGAGGGTGCTTACGGGCATACGGTGAACAAAAACGTCCGTAACACCGTTGTCAAAGATGCCGTCAGTGATTCCGCTTTCGCGAAACACCAGGAGCGGCAGGCCGAGACTGAACAAAATGCCCGCCTCCAAATGGTTCCACGCCGTCGGCACCCGGATGTCGGTTAGCGGCTTTTCTTCGGGCGTCAACCGCCGCCGTGTGCCGGTCGGCGCGTACACTTGTTCGAAGCCAAGAATGACGCCTCCCGCGCAGTGTTTCGCCAGAATCAACACCTCACGCAGCGGCAGTTCTGTTGGATAGTCTGTCCGGCCGAGCGCGCGCCACTCAAGATTCAGCTTCTGCAGCTCTCTTTCGACGATTTTACGCGACTTCTCCTGCTCATCGTTCAACTGCGACGGACAAGAGACGAATACCGGGATCTGCACGTCAGAGATTATGACACACGCGAGCGGTCACACGGCGGCAGCAGCAACGGCCGGTCCCGCGCGTGCCGAAACTAGCTCGCGTCGCGCTCAGCCGTGGAAATTGCAGCCATGGAGGCGTTAAAGGTAGCGGGACGCGGACCGACCGGCGCGGCAAACGACGCTATGGACACATCAACTGACGACGAAAGAATTTTGAAGCATTACGTGCAGGATCGAGCCTGACCACGCGCGGCGGGCCGCTCGCGCGATTAACCGGTGGTCGCGCTCAAGTTACCCGTTCGTGGCGGCGCGTTCCTTTTGACGAAGCCGCACAGCGACGTCGGCGTTCGGTCGCGTTGCAACGCTTTCACAATCGCTGTTAGCGGCCGACGTCACACGAACGTGCCAAGCGTGGAGCGACGCTTCTCGCGATACCGGCCCGAGCGTGATCCTCGTGGTCGACTCCTGTCCGCCCAACGACCCTGCCAGTAAGCTGACAAGCCGCCTTCACGTGCCTGCGGCGCCGCGGCGCGCCGCTTGCCACGCAAGCGGCGTGACGCCGCGCAAAATGGAACTACCCTAGGTGCTTCAGCACCGGTCGCGGCGAACGGCGGCTTGTCAGCTTCACTGGCGAGTTGGACGGCGGCCAAGATGGCATGAGCCCGCGTGAGGCACACGCACAAGCCTGAACCTAGCGGATCGTGAACAAGCTTTATAACGCTTGACCGTGCCGTGCGCACTCTCGTCTGCACGCGCCAAAGCCGCCGATATTGAATCTTGGATGCGTAAAACGCGCCGCCGCGTTCAGACCATTAACCTGCATTTTCGGACGCGAAGCCCGTGCTTCTTCGCCGCGCCGAAGCCGCTGCGTGGGCCAGGCAGCTCACGCGATCACGCGCCGTGCCACTGCGGCAACTCGCGCAAGACGGACGCGGTACGTTAAGCGTCCGAGCCGAAGCCGCTGACCGTGAACCTTGGGCGCGGAACACGCGACTTGGTGCGTCTTCTCGAAAACATGCCTGGAAAGCGCGCCGAAGGGCGATGCCACCTTTGCGCGTTCGCTTCTCGTGCGCTCCGACTTCGCCTTCTACACGTTGCGACATGGCATGCGAGACTCCCGAAGTGAAGCGTATGGCTGCGTAGCGCATGCAACCAGCCGAGCCGAACGCCGCGTACCACGGGTGCGGTCGCGCCAGCAAGCACTTTGCTCGTACGGAACGCGTGCTTCGCGCGCCGAAGTGGCGCGCCGCGTCTCGGAGGGAGTGGTTCTGCGTGTTTCCAGCCGCGCCGACCGCTCGGCGTGGTCAGCCGGCGAATAAACGCGCCGTGCAACCTCCAACACACGCGCTTCGCGTGTTCGCGCCGCGGCCGAACGTTTGCTTCTCGCGCCGAAGTACAAGTTGCAGGCGACAACGACGCGGATGGGCGCCTTGTACATCTTGCGATGGACCGGCGACTCGTCGGCCGACCGTCTTGACACCCACCGCCGTCAGCCCCAACAACAAGTGTCTTATGGCAAGCCGAGCGTACCGTCCGTCCAACGGATCTGCCAGTAAGCTGGCAAGCCGCCTTCACGTGCGAGCGGCGACGCGACGCGACGCTTGCCACGCAAGCGACGTGACGCCGCGCACGATCGAACTACCCTAGGTGCTTCAGCACCGGCATCGGCGAACGGCGGCTTGTCAGCTTCACTGGCAAGTTGGACGGCGGCTAAGATGGCATGAGCCGCGTGAGGCACACGCACAAGCCTGAACCTAGCGCATCGTGAACGAGCTTTATAACGTTTGACTGTGCCCCACGCACTCTCGTCTGCGCGCGCCGAAGCCGCCAATATTGGATCTTGGTGGCGTGAAACGCGCCGCCGTGTTTGGACCACTAACGTGCAGTTCGGACGCGAAGCCCGTGTTTCCTCGCCGCGCCGAAGCCGCTGCATGGGCCGGGCAGCTCACGCGATCAAAGCGCCGTCCCACCGCGGCAACTCGCGCGAGACGGACGCCGTGCGGTAAGCGTCCGTGCCGAAGCCATTGATCGTGAATCTTGCGCGCGGAACACGCGACTTCGTGCGTCTTCCGACACGCGTCTGGAAAATCGTGCCGAAGGGCGATGCCACCTTAGCGCATTCGCTTCTCGTGCGTTCCGACTTCGCCTTCTACACGTTGCGACATGGCATGCGAGACTCAGGAAGTGGAGCATATGGCTGCGAGCGCATGCAACCAGCTGAGCCGACGCCGCGTAACACGGGTGCGGTCGCGCCACAAGTACTTTGCTCTTACGGAACGCGTGCTTCGCGTGCCGAAGTGACGCGCCGATTTGCAGAGGACGTGGTTCTGCGTGTTGCGGGCCGTGCCGAAGACTGCGCGTGGTCTGCGGGGAGCAAATGCGCCGTGCAACCTCAGCACACGTGCTCCGCATGTTCGAGCCTCGGCCGAACGCGTGCTTCTTGTGCCGAAGGTACATCGCGCGCAACAACGACCCAGAAACGATGGACGTGTTAACGCGGTCGCGACTCGTATTACGACAGGTCGTGGGGGAATCGCCAAGCAACGTCGGCGGACACTCGCGTTACTCCGCTGAGCCAACGTACCGTCCGGCCAACGTCCTTGGTGTAAGCTGCACGGCCAGTTCCGCGTGCCGAAGCCGGAGCGGCACGGCGGTTGCCGCTGAGGAGTTGCGGCGCCACGACTGGCGAACTGCAACCGCCGTGACGCCGTCACGCTGGCGCTGAAGTAGGCAGCTCGGCTGCCGGGCCGAAGCCGGGCCGTGACAGCTTCACACCAAAGTTGGGCAGCGAGGCTCAGCCGACCACTTGGCATGACACAACCTCGACTCCCGCGCGAATTGCGGCTACCGTGGTGAGATGCCGCTCACCGCGGAAGATATTCAGCGCGCCTTCACCGCATTAGACGCGGAGCTGGCCAGCCGCGCGCTCAAAGCGGAACTCGTGGTGGTAGGCGGAGCTGCACTTGTATTGCTCTTCGGCGCGCGCGCGAGCACCAAGGATGTGGATGCTTATTTCGTACGACCTACCGCATCGCTCCTCCGCGAGGCCGCGAGCGCTGTCGCGGAGAGCCTCGACCTGCCCGTTGACTGGCTTAACGATGGTGCAAAGGCGTACTTGGTGGGCGTGACGACCGGCAAGACGCTGTACGAGTCTGGGTCACTGACGGTAAAAGCCGCCTCAGTGCCACAACTTCTTGCGATGAAGCTGGCTGCGTGGCGCGATGCGATCGATCGAGCGGATGCCGGGTTGCTACTCGCGCAGATGCAAGGTAGTGCCGCTGATGTCTGGACTGCCGTCAAGTCGTTCGTCCCACCACATTCCATCGATAAAGCATCCTATGCATTCGAAGATCTTTGGGACCTCGTGCATGGACATTCGTGACCTAGTTCGTTCCATTCTTTCTGGCGACCTGCTGACGGCGAGACAGTGCGTAGCTGACGCCCAGCGAGAACAATTCCGATGGGATGAGCTCGCGATGCCCGGTGATCTGACAGAACGAGAGTTGACCGTTGCCGCCGGCATTGTGGAGCTGCTAGCTATGCGCAACGGCTCGACTGCGCCACGTTGGACAACTGCGATTGGTGGTCTTCGTGAATCACTCGTCCTCGACCCCGGCCTCGAGCAGTTACCACGATCGTTTGCTCGCGCTAGGATTGCCGGCCCGGAGCCGCTACGCCGACGCAATTTGGTTGCCTTGCCTGACTTCCTTGCCGTCGCATAGGTCTTCGCTTCTCGTCTGCCCAACGTCCTTGGTGTAAGCCGTGGCGGGCTTCATGCGCGGGGAGCGGCGCGGCATGCCGGCCGCCGCCGAGCACGCGCGTAGACGCATTCAGGCGTCTGCGGCCGGCGTGCCGCCATGCAGAATGAGATGATTTAGGCGGCTCGGCCGCCGGGCCGGACGGCCAGCCCGCTACCGGCTTCACACCAAAGTTAGGCGGCCGGCTACGAGTAGCCGCAACGACTTTTCGCTGCGGACACGAACTTCTCGATCTCGACCTGGTTGCGCATGGTATGGAAGACCAGCTTGCGCGACCCTCTATCCGTGTGAACCCTAACAAACCATCTCTTCCGCAGGGCTAAGTCGATAAACCGCCACCCAGGTATCAGGAACGTGAAGCCCGTCACTAACGCCGCTGGAATGCGCGGGCCGCCTCGCGCGACCGCCATGACGAACACCAGCATCAGGGCCACAGCAAGAGCAGCGCAGAAGATGCCCAATGCGAGAAGCACTATTGGACGCTCAGCCCCAGACCCGTAGTCGAGTTCCAGCCGCAGGACTTGGTCACGCGGTATGAACACAGCGACTCGGTGTTGGTCCATCTCAGCGACTCCGTCCGAACCGATTCGGACACACTCCAGTTGCTCACCGGCCGCTAAGTGCATGTCATTCGTCACTCGCCAACTGTACCTCCGCGACGGTCGTCGAGAAAAGTGTCGCAGCGTTAGGTGCCGTTCGCCACACGCGGCGCTCGCCCAACGCGAAGAAGCACAAAAAACGGCGCGAACGCAGCGGCTGCCGTGATGGAGTAGAACGCCACGCCGAGCAGCCGCGTGTCGTTAGGTGGGACGATCATGCATTGCTCGCAGCTCCGCGTAACACTTTATGCAGGCGACAGCGAAGTCGTTGAATCTGCGGAATTCATCTGTCAGGTCACCTTCGCCAATAAAGATCCGCTCGCACGCGTCGCACGATACTTGTCGATCACCTGGTCGTCGGAGTTCTCAACGAAACCTGCGGCCCGATCACGAACATCGACGTGGTGCCTGCACACGATGGCCGCGGCTCGCTCGCCATGGCGTTCACATGTCACAGTTACGGATTGTAAGCCGTTGTCATCGGCAGCCGGGTGAGCAGATCGTATCGCACTCTCGTCCGCCACTCCGCCACATCACGCGGCGACCGCGGAGTTGCGCGGAGCTTCAGGGAAAGCATGCGGCCACGCAAACGGTGATTTGTCCGCCTAACGACCCTGCCAGTAAGCTGACAAGCCGCCTTCACGTGCAGGCGGCCATGCGGCGCGCCGCTTGCCACGCAAGCGGCGTGACGCCGCGCAAGATGGAACTACCCTAGGTGCTTCAGCACCGGCAGCGGCGAACGGCGGCTTGTCAGCTTCACTGGCAAGTTGGACGGCGGCCAAGATGGCATGAGCCTCGTGAGGCACACGCACAAGCATGAAGCTAGCGCGTTGTGAACGAGCCTTCTAGCGGTTAACTGCGCCGCGCGCACTCTCGTCTGCGCGAGCCGAAGCCCCCGATGTGGAATCTTGGGTGCGGAAGCCGCGCCGCCGCGTTCAGACCATTACCGTGCATTTTCGGACACGAAGCCCGTGTTTCCTCACCGCGCCGAAGCCGCGGCGTGGGCCGGGCAGCTCACGCGATCAAAGCGCCGTGCCACCGCGGCAACTCGCGCAAGATGGACGCGGTGCGTTAAGCGTCCGAGCCGAAGTCGCTGACCGTGAATCTTGGGCGCGGAACACGCGACTTGGTGCGTCTTCTAGAAAACGTGCCTGGAAAGCGTGCCGAAGGGCGATGCCACCTTAGCGCCCGTGCTTCTCTAGCGTTCCGATTTCACCTTCTGCACGTTGCGACATCGCATGCGAGAGTCACGGCATGGACGGTATGGCCGCTTAGCGCATGCAACCACCTGCGCCGACGCCACGTAACGCCAGCGCGGCTGCGCGACAAGAACTTTGCTCGTACGGAACGCGCGATCGCGTGCCGAAGTGACGCGCCCAGTCTCGGAGGAAGTGGTTCTGCGTGTTTCCAGCCGCGCCGACCGCTCCGCGTGATTAACCGGCGAGTAAATGCGTCGTGCAACCTCAACACACGCGCTTCGCGTGTTCGAGCCGCGGCCGAACGCTTGCTTCTCGAGCCGAAGTACAAGTTGCCACAACGACGCGGGTAGGCGCCTTGTACATCTTGAGATGGACTGGCGAGTCGTCGGCCGACCGTCTTGACACCCACCCGCCGTCAGCCCGACAACAAGCGTCCTATGGCAATCCAAACGTACCGTCCGTCCAACGTCCCTTGGTGTAAGCCGTGGCGGGCTTCGCGCGCGGGGAGCGAAGCGGCGCGACGGCCGCCGCCGAGCACGCGCGTAGACGCATTCAGGCGCCTGCGGCCGGCGTGCCGCCGTGCATAATTAGATGATGTAGCCGGCTCGGCCGGCGGGCCGGACGACTAGCCCGCTACCGGCTTCACACCAAAGTTAGGCGGGCCGCTCCCGGGCACACGCTTCAATCCACGACGCGAATGATCGGGCTTAGTGACGACATGGTGAAGCGTAAATCTTCACCATGAGTGACATACACGTTCTGGTACACGACTTCTCCGGCTGCGACGCCGTCCTCGAGCCGCAAACTTCGACGCCTTGTGCAGTAGATCAGCAAATCAAGAACGGGCAACCAACCGGGTCGATGCTCGTCGTCCAGAGGCACCTCCTCCAGCGTTTCCCTACGGTTTTTATAATCGACGTTATAGTACACAGGCCCACGGCTTGACTGGACGGCCAGCGACGCATCAATGCGCGTGCGTCTAAGCACTCGTTCTGCTGGGTCGATCCACCACTCGACGCAGCGCGGATCGTCAACATACGCGACGTACGCGCCAACAGTTGCGCCCCTGAAGAACCTGTACGCGAACACAACGAACATCTCCGCTATCTCAACTAATGTCAGCGTCTCGTCCTGCGACACCTCACTATACTCGTGTTCGATAATATTACGCCGCTTGTTAAGTGAATTGACCATGCGCGTTGGAAATGCACCGATCTCTGCGAGCAAGCGCAGCTTCGTCTGGAAGCCGGCACGTGTTAACATCGTGTCCAGCGCCAAGACCTTCAACACAGCGTCAACCGACAGATGCACAGCGCGCTTAGCGTTACCGACAGCGTTGATGCGGCCGCGCATGCTGCCGTCGACTAAATCCGCTTTTGCGTACTCGACGTACTCGGCCGGGTCCGGACCGACGGCGTTAATCTTGGCGTAGGAACCTACCAACGACGGTGAGGCAAACACCAACCCTGCGCGGCGTCCCGTAGGAAAATCCGGATCGAATTCGGCGCAATAGGCGTGTGAGGCCAACCGATCGAGCGAAACCGTCATCAGTACACTTTAGCGCATGACGCCGCTCCGCCTAACGTCCCATCGTTTCACCCGGCGCGGCGCCTTCACGTGATGATGAGCAACGGTTGAAGCTACGCAGAGCGAGGCGCTTCAGCGCCGGGCCAGCGGACGGCGCCGTGTCGGGTGCAAACGATTGTTGGGCGGCATCTTTAGCCTAGCAGTGGCCGCCGCACCTAACGAGTTGCACTGAGATTCCCGAATGCGTCTGCACCGATCGCCGCGGCCCGTGCGAGCTAGTACGCGGCAGACGTGAGCGGCGCGGCATTTGCGCGCGTCAGGCCTGCGCTCGGCGCTGCGGATGCTGCAAATGCCGTGACGCGGCATTAGGCCAAGCGGGTGCGGAATGGAGCGTAGCCAACGCTCGTCATTTTCGGTGGCTCGTCCAGCCGTCGCGGTCATGGTGTTGCGGCACGAGGAGCGCTCGTCAAGCCCTCCGCCACCCGGCCGGCTTGACGATCACTCCTCATGCCGCTTGTGGGCGCTGCTATGCGACGGCTGGACGGTGTGCTGGCCGATTCGGAGTACCGATGAAGCGAATGCGTGATGCCATGCTGCACTTCCTGACGATCCGAAGGAGCGGCATCCGATCAGGCACGGCTGGCGTTTGCTGTTTTTCAGAAGCACCGGAGCTCGTGCCTCGGCTTACGGCTCAAGTATCCCTCGGTGCTTCTGAAAAACTGCAAACGCCAGCCGACTTCGGCCGATCTCCTACGCCGGGTAGAATTCACTCATTGTGAATGGTGACTGTAATCCCGGATCTGTAGATTGCATCCCGTATGCGCCGCTCGCTTGTTGCTTCTCGCGAGACGCAACGATCTAGTTCCGACCGACGGGTTCTGCCGCTTCGACCCGCCATCAATCAGCCACTGGTCGCGAGACAAACACGCTCGCGAGCACGCGGCCGGCGCGGCACCCAAACACGATCGAACGGGCGCCCACGTGTCGATCGCTGGCTGCTGACGCTTACCAGCGACCGTGTTTGCTGAGCATCTTCGTTGAAGCCTGCACCACGCCACGCACGCGTCCACCGAACGCCGCTACGCCCACTCTCGACGTTCCGCTGATGTGCAAATCGCTTGAGACTCGCCTTCAGTTCTCCGGGGCGACCGTGCGTCTGCGCTGCAGTCAGTCCGCCCAACGGCTCACACGCTAAGCTGTGCGGCCAAGGCCCACGCGCCGAAGCCGTTGCGGCATGCAGGTTGCCGCGAGTACGCGCGCAGACGCAAGACGCGATGTGCAACCTGTATGACGCCGAGCAGGCTCTGTTTGGCCGAGGCGCTTCAGCGCCGGGCCGAAGCCAGGCCGCAACGGCTTCAGCGTGAAGTTAGGCCGCCGGAAATCTGCCGCCGGTGTCATCCATAGCTCAGCGTCTTGACGCTAAGGCATTGCCCCTAAAATGCACGCGACGAAGTCAATCGACGTACCCCGCTGAGCGCGCCATCCGCTCGACGGTCCGGCGAACTTTTGCAAGTCGCGCACGCCGCCGCTCGTCCCCAGGGTTCGTGAGCAGATAGTCCTGAAGGACTCGCATTTCTAACTCAAGACCGAGACTAGCGAGCTCTTTGAACAAATTAGGTATTCCGATGTTGCGGATCTCCCATAGATCATCGTTGTGGCCGAGGAGGTTACAGACAGAGATGCACATCTCGCGGAGACGCTCCCGGACGCGATTGGTCTTGGTGATCAGTGTAAAGACGTTCGCGCGACGGTTGAATTGGATCGCGAGATCGGGCATCGGTGCTCGTTCGCCGTTATCGTGGCGACGCGATCCCAAAACCTTTCCACGTCCAGTTGAGCCTGTCTAAGAACGTCCGCATCAATGCGGAACGTGCCTCTGTTGCGCCTCTCATGTGCCAGCTTCATTGATCGTAACTCGGATGCCGTGAAACACTGCGATGGATGGTCGATTTCGACGTGATGGGCGTAGCACAATAGGATCAAATTATCGTATGAAGCACGTTCGTCGTCGGACTGCTGAAGGTTGTGCCGGCGCGATGCCACTTCAACGCCTTCGATGTGAGCTACCTGACCAACAAACAAGTTTTTGTCGCTTACCAGAACCTGCTGGCATCCATCAAATGCGCACCGGTTGCCCGATCGTGCGAACAGAGCGCGCAATGTCGCCGCAGAAATGGTCTTTCGCGCCATGCCTTAGGATACCGTACAGCGCCCAACCTGAAGCTCTAAGCCGTCCGCGACAGGTGCTCACTGTGATACGCGCTGGAGGTGTCGGAGATGACCTAACGGTTTACGCGGTAGCTTGAGGCTCAGGTCTGGCGCTGTTGGAGCGTGCGGCGGCCGCACTCGCAGTTTGTCGGCCTAACGTCCTTGGTGTAAGCTGCACGGCCGGTCCCGCGTGGCTACGGCAGAGCGGCGCGGCGGTTGCCGCGAATGACGTTCGCAGAACCGAGTCGCGAAGTGCAACCGCCGTGACGCCGTGAAACCGGCGACACCGTAGGCAGCTCGGCTGCCGGGCCGGAGCCGGGCCGTGCCAGCTTCACACCAAAGTTAGCCCGCTGTTCATTGCGACTGCAGTGGTGCAGGCCGCGCGCCCTATAGCGCACCGCCTCAGAACGAGCTTCACACACGATAGCGCGTCATCTCAGCGCGCATAGCTTGCAAAACCATACGCCGGTGTTGCTCAGCTTGGAGTGTTAGATCGACCAAGCGCGGCAAGAAGCTGCGCATCTCGGCATTCTTCGACTTGTACACATCCATCCAGCGTTGCATCTCGTCATGCGCAGTTTCGTCATAGCTGCCGCGCTCGCGTTGCTGCCGCAGTTCTTCCATGCGCGATTCCGGCAACAGTCGCTCGAGTGAGACCTGCATCTGACGCCAAGCGTCGTCGAATTCACGCCAAGCGCTATTAAGCTCGAGGGTGACGCCGTGTTCGAGCGCTGCCGTTACCACCGTTGGGCCGAATACGAGCTCGAGTACCGCCGCCGCGCCGACGTAGCGATCGTAATCTCGTTCAAGAGCTTTGGTTTGAATGTCGACGACTCCGCGAGCCACCTCCAGAAAATAGAAATTCTCATCATCTCTTGTTCGTTCGGCAACCTCGGCCAAACGTGCTTGATACGTGGCAACGAGCGCATCGAGCGATCTCGCGTAATCAACGGCCGTTTGCAACTTTAACTCGAAGAATCGTGCTTGAAGCGCTTGGCGGTGCGACGTTCGCGTTTTCCACACGTCGATGCCTTGCTGAAGAATCAACCCGGCGACGGCACCGATTGCGGAGAACACGACCGGCAACGAGACAGAATCGATCAAAGCACCTCCGTTGGAGTCGGCAGTAGCGTTCGCGCGCGACGAGTTATTGATTCCGTGTTTCCCACGAGCGACAAATCGTAGTTTACTCCTCCGCCCTTTGCACCTCGGTCTGACGCGGTTTGTGGGTCGGGCTAACGTCCCTGGTGTAAGCCGTGGCGGGCTTCACGTGCGGGGAAAGACGCGGCGCGGCGGCCGCCGCCGAAGACGCGCGCAGACGCATTCAGGCGTTCGCGGCCGACGTGCCGCCGCGCATAAGCAGACAATGTAGCCGGCTAGGCCGGCGGGCCGGACGATAGCCCGCTGATGGCTTCACACCAGAGTTAGGCCGCCCGGTTGCCTGCAGCGTCTTGCCGTCTATGCGACGCAACACACACACTCGTTGCGTGAAGCACTGCCAGCTCTACGGCGTGCCTAGGCGCGCCTCGTGTTAGCCGATTGTCATTTCGTCCTCTTCGCGCCGCGGCGGTCCGGGCCACGGCCGAGGTGGCTGAAGCCTTGGTGCAGGCGGTACGTAGATAAACGAATCGTTCGACGTGTCGACGTCAATGATCTTACGATCGCGCGTCGGTTTGATCAGCGGAAGCTCACGTTCGGACTTTTCGTTGTCGGATTCGTTTGTCATGCGATCTCCTCTAGCGGCCACCAAAGGGCCGAATCCGGAATCTCAGAGAGGACCTCGTCGTAACAGCGGTCGTGAAGCTTCTGTCTTGCCCGCAGATCATCCTTCACTCCCAGCGCCGCCATCCGCTGCTGGAATGATTCGAAGCGCGCCCAATCTTCTGCGGCTACTCCCGAGTTTATCTTCGCATCAGCTATCAGCTTGCGCATGTCGTAGTAGAGAGCGGCATATCCAACGACTAACTCAGAATATCGTTCGATATCTTTGTCTAGAGCCAACAGCGGCTTCACGATTGCTATGATCGCTGCCACCGCACTCAGGATCTTCCAAGCCAGACTGCCGGTCTCAGTCTGCCACAGACTCCAGGCGGCGACGGCACTTGAGCTTGAGAACGCAAGCAGGATTTCGCACGTGAGGTTTTGCCGCTTCACAGTTTGCAAGCGACAACCGTAGTACTTGCGATTTAAGGCCGCGGTCCGATATTCATCGTTGACTGTCTGGGCCTTCATGAGGATTTGAGCGTCGGCCATACCAGACCTCGGTTGCGATCTTACTGAAATGCGGCTTCAAGCTTAGGAGTGACGCGAAGAACAATTTCCCTACCCACGGCGGCCATTTTCGCCCCGGTGCCGCAGCCGGAGGCCCGAAGACGTCGAGTGTCACCGGCGCCATGCCCCTGACGTGCTCGCCGGTGTGAAGGTGCATCGCGCGCGAGTGAAGAGTTCTGGGGTATGCGTAGCTTCGAAGAACCGTGCTGCAGCGAGAATGTCTGTTCGTCGGCCTAACGTCCCATCGTTTCACCCGGCGCGGCGCCTTCACGTGATGACGAGCAGCAGTTGAAAGCTACTCGGAGCGAGGCGCTTCAGCGCCGGGCCAGCGTACGGCGCCGTGTCGGGTGCAAACGATAGTT
>Ga0213882_10000315_pt1 | contig 18058 bp, 16 predicted proteins | sample BarmaccoBMER_R09_FD_160106 | JGI IMG/M metagenome (GOLD analysis project Ga0213882, IMG submission 160106) | Barbacenia macrantha exposed rock microbial communities from rupestrian grasslands, the National Park of Serra do Cipo, Brazil - ER_R09 ...
GGTAGATCAAGAAAAAAGCATCTACCCGGGTCCCTGATCTCCGTGACGTGATGACGAGATCAGAACCGGCTCTCTATTCTGCAAAGGCGTGCACTGGAACGGGCGAGCCCCTCCGATTCTGAGCTTGCGGAATATGTTGGATAGCTCCTGCCTTGTTACGGAGGGTCAGCGATGCCCGAGCAAAGTTTCCAGATTGCGCCAGAATAACGCGCGACTCGGACAGAATACCAGCCGTCTCAGCGGCGCTCAATCGCGCTCGCGCGGCCCAGGTTAGCGCTTACCGCGAGGGTCATACTGAAAGCACTGCTCAAGCGACACGCCAAGCGCCATTGCCACTTTGAACGCAGTCTCAAGAGAGGGCGAATACTTGTCTTGTTCCATGGCTATGACCGCCTGCCGTGCAACACCGATCTTATCCGCGAGTTCTTGCTGTGTGATCTCACGAAGTGCTCGGAGTTCTCGAATCTGATTGCGTATGGCTGGCATCAGAGTGCCTTCCGGTAAGCCACAATGTGGGTGGCGGTTTTGGTGATATCGGCGATGATCAACATCCCCAACAAGACGCTCAAGAAATGGAGCCCTACCATTCGGCTGTCCAATCGGAGATGGCCCGAGCAAATCATAACGAGACCCGCAGATATCCCATGAGTAGCAACCGCGACCGAGTCGCTATTTTAAACGTGCACGCCGACACCCCCCACGATCTGAACCAAGTGATGCGACGCTTGGAAAATATTGTAAGCTCAGCGTTGCGGCAGCTTACTAGAAATACTAGTTCGCCTCGGGAGACATTGCGATCCGAGCTTCATATCGAAGAAGCCAGGTAGGAGACCTCGCCGTGAAGAGTGACTTGAGAATTGCTATAAATCGGCGAGAGCTGCTGGCCTCACTACGGCGCTAGCGAGCATCAGCCAGGCTCAGGATAAGTCTCCGGAACTCGTGACGATTCCCGGCAAGCGCGGCATGATCCTACATAACGATCGTCCAGAGGATCTGGAAACGCCCGTTCGCCACTTGGATCAATGGTTGACGCCGAACGATGTCTTCTTCGTTCGCCAACATTTGCCTCGACCTACCATCACGGAAAGTGACTTTCGCCTTTCGATACAAGGACGCGTTTCGCGCCAGATCGAACTGTCTGTAGCTGATCTTCGTAAGTTGTCTCAGCACACAGTTCCAGCCGTTCTGGAATGTACCGGCAATGGACGGGGGTTCTTTCGGCCCCGGGTGGCAGGCATACAGTGGGGACGAGGCGCGATCGGAAATGCAGAATGGAGCGGACCTCGATTGCTGGATCTCACGAAACTTGTGGGAGCGGATGAGCAAGCCGCGTTCGTCACTGCAAACGGAGCCGATGTCGGCGTTGCGAAGACTCCGGACTTCATTCGGTCTTTGCCAATGCATAAAGCAGCGGATCCTTCCACGCTGTTGGCGCTGAACATGAACGGCGAGCCACTCTCGCCACTACACGGGTTCCCCGTCCGCCTCATTGTGCCAGGTTGGGACGGTACGAGCTGGGTGAAATGGGTCACCTCGCTGTCCGTCACCAACGAACCGGACCACGGCTTCTTTATGAATCCTGCTTATCGCTTTCCGAAACACCCCGTGCCTCCCGGCAGTTCGGCAAATCCGGCGGACCTCGACGTGATTGAAGCTATGCCGGTCAAGTCTTTCATTACGGGGCAGGCCGATGGAGATAAAATTCCACTGTCGACAACAACACTTCGCGGTATCGCATGGGCGGGCGAGGAGCGGATTATGAAAGTCGAAGTCTCGACCGACTCAGGAGTAAGTTGGAGCGAAGCGCAGCTCTCTGCGAAAGCCCTTCCATTCACATGGCGGTTGTGGACGCTCGATTGGAAGCCGAAGGCACCTGGCTATTACACAATCTTGTCACGAGCGACGGATTCGGCGGGACGCGTTCAGCCGATCGTTCCTGTCTGGAATCCATCAGGATATTTGTTCAATGCCGTTGACAGAATCGGAGTGATCGTAGAGGAAGGATGAACATCAGATTTCTTATCGTGAGTGCTACGTTTGGTCTTGCTCCGCTCTGCTTTTCCGCCTCCGACGAGTCCTTGACGGGGAGAAGGGCGGAAGAGCGGAGTTGTACTCCCTGCCACAGTCTCCGACTTGTCGATTCTCAAAGACTCTCACGAACGGCGTGGAGCAAAGAACTGGACAAGATGATTGGTTGGGGCGGTAGTGCCGGACCGTCAGCTGCTGCTCGATTACCTATCTTCCGAATACAGCGAAGCGAAACCCATTCCCTCTCCGGTTTTGTCTGCTAATGGTAGCAAGGCGCCCAGACCGCACGACCAGTAGCTTGGGCGATACTTCAGCATGGCCCAGAATAAGAGTTGAGGCGCCAGGCATAAGCGGCTGTCACGAGAGCGGTTCAGGTTAGTAAACGCGCTTGGCTTCTCCTTCTAATTTCCGGTTCCGGACGACAAGATAACTGCCCGTTTCCAATCGAGGTCTTGTCGGCCCGGCTCTATCAGCTGTTGACTCTCCGCGACCGCCGGTATTCCGCCCACGAAAGAAGCCAAAGCTCCCCGCCGCACGTCGAGGTCAGCAACAACTCCGCCAATGTTACCCAAATACCGCCCCACTTAAAAATCCGTTCACGACCCTCAAACCCACGCCAATCGCTATTTTTCGCCAAAATCGCTTGACATGCATGCTAGTGTTTACTCGGGAAGCTCGCCGCCCCGCTCCCACACGCCCGGTACCGCTCGTATCGGGCTTTTTTCATTTCCAAAGGAGCCGATTTCTACATGCCAACTGAAGCCCAGATCGCCGCGAATCAACAGAACGCAACCCTAAGCACAGGACCCGTTACACAGGAAGGAAAAGACGCCATCTGCTTTAACGCGTTTCGCCACGGTCTCGCCGGCCGCTTCGTCATCCTGCCCCACGAAGACAAGCACGAATTTCAAGAACTCTATTTCAGCTTAAAAGCAGAGCATCGTCCTTCGACTCCCACTGAGCACCTGCTGGTCGAGCGCATGGCCGAACACTGGTGGCTCGCCCAACGCGCTCTCTATCTTCAGCAGCTCTGTTTCGGCGACTCCGAAATCTGCCAGGATCCAAAGCACCTCGCGCTCTATCTCCGCTACCAAACGACCCACGATCGCGGGTTCCATAAATGCCTGAACGAGCTGCTAAAACTTAGAGCGCAAAAGCGCAAAGCAGAAATTGGCTTTGTTTCGGAAGAGCGAAAGCGGAAAGAAGAAGCCCAAAAAGAAACCGACGAGGTCCGCAAGCAGGAGCTGCACGAAGCGCGTGTTCGGCTCGCCAACGCCCGCGCTTCGCATCTCGAAATTGATTCCGATATCCGCCAGACCATCGAAGCGCCGCTGCCGGCCACGTTCGCATCCCGTTCGGAGAGCTGTGCGATGCTTTCAAGGTCGTTGTCAACGAAGTGAACGGCAAATACAAAGCGAAGTTGGAGGAAAAGGCCGCCGCCTAGCCGAATTTTCTCTGGCCACAAATCAGTGGCGTGGACGATCTTGTCCTCTGCGTGGTCTATGCGAGTTGTGATCCCATGAAAGCGCCTGCAGCAGGTTCTGCCATAAACTGGCAGGATGCCCGAGTATCCGAGTTTCGATCTAACCGGCCAGGTGGCCTTGGTCACGGGTGCGGCCAGGGGCTTAGGGCGCGCTATCTCACTCGCCCTCGCCAATGCGGGAGCCAGCGTGGCTCTCGGTTTTCGTGACATCGAGCGCCCCGGCGACACATCGAAGGTGATTGATGAGATGGGGCCAAAGGCATTGCCGCTCCAGATGGATACTTCAAGGCTCGATCAGGTCCATCGTGCTATCGAGAACGTGGTGGAACATTTTGGGCGCATCGACCTCCTTGTTAACAATGCAGGCATTGCTCCGGAGAACCTAGCTGAAAGTGTAAACGAAAAAGACTTCGACCAGACGTTAGCAGTCAATTTGAAGGGCACGTTCTTCGCTAGCCAATATGCAGCTCGGCACATGATGCGGCAGAAGAGCGGAAGCATCGTAAACATGAGCTCTCAGGCCGGATTCGCGGCGCTTCCTTCAGAATCTGTGTATTGCATGACCAAGGCCGGCATCGCGCATCTCACGAAATGCCTGGCTGTTGAATGGGGACGTTACGGGATCCGGGTCAATGCTGTCGCACCCACGTTTATTCGGACACCGGGCACGGAGCCGGCTCTTTCCGATCCTCAATTCGAAGCCGAGGTGGTCGAAAGAATCGCCGGCTTGCATCGGATCGGGCAGCCGGTGGAAGTAGCCGGTGCGGTCGTCTTTCTTGCGTCGCCAGCGGCTTCACTCATAACCGGTCATACACTGCTGATTGATGGTGGGTGGACCGCGCGCTAGCGGCGCGCACGAGGCTCAACAGATTCGTAGCGTGGCCAGCGCGATCGCGCTAGGATGGCCGAAGCCAGCGGATATGACGGATCACTGCGCAGTCGTCAGCGGCAGTTTTCGATCTCTGCTGCTGTTCGACATCGCGGAGGAGATCGATTTGGCTCTTCTCCGCAGCGTATTGGGAATTGCGGAGAGCAAGCGCGAACCCGCTTTTCGCCACCCCACGCCTGAATACGTCCGCTTCGAGCGGCCTCCTGTGGTGGAACCGCTCCAACCCTGCCGGACAGAGGACGGCAGTGAACTGCAAACGCGGATTCGGTACTTCGATTACGGGGTCGCGAGTGTCGAATTAGCATTGCCGTTCCAAACCTCGTGGGAGGGTTTGGTTCGGGTCGCGAATCGCTGGATTATGTCGCCTGAGGTGGAGAGGCGTGCGCACCAGTTGTTGCGCGAGCGTCTGCCCGGCATCAAACAGGTGCTCAAAAAGCCCTATGCGGACTGGATCTCTGAAGATTACTACCTCATTCAGATCGATCCCATCCGGCCAGAAAGCTGTGCGATTATCTCAGCGGAGGAACTGGTTAGAGAGCGCGGGGCCCTAATTGCGCAAATTGTGCGTGGCGAAGAAGCACCGCTCTCCAGCAGCGAACGCCAGGAAGTCCTGCAGTCGAGCCTGTCGTACTACCCGACGGATCTCTTGGTTGTCGGATGGGTGGCAGCGCTTGTGTACGATTCGCCCGCGAGCGCGTCCGCCACAATCGATCTGCTCGAATACGCTAACAGCCAACTCCTGGAATTCCGCTATTACGACGAGGTGTTGACCCGCGTACTGGCCGACGTTTACAAACGCCTCGCCGAAAAACGAGGTTTCTGGGGACAGTGGAAACTGGCCAGAGAAGCCGCAAGCCTGAACACGATCCGTCTTGATTATGGAGAGCTTGTCGAGCGTACGGAGAACGCTATAAAATTTCTCAGTGACATGTTTTATGCGCGCGCTTACCGGCTGGCAGCGGACCGGATCGGCGTCGGAGACTACCGCAACCTGGTGACTGACAAATTGCGAACCGCACGCGACTTGTACGAATCGATGGTGAATGAGTTTCACCAGGCGCGCGCGTTTCTCCTCGAACTTTCTGTTGTGATCATTCTTGTAATTGAGATCGTCTTCCTGTTTCGAGGGAAAGCTTAAGGCGATTTTGTGCTCAAATGCGAGTTCGCAACGAGTAGTCCTCGTCGTTGCGTGTGAGATTCGGGCTATAGTACGGATCCTGCGCAATCACCGTTCCCCACTTGGAACGCATCGCCGCCACTTCCTCGGGGTGGGGGATGAGGTCCTTGGAGGTCTTTGAGAATGCCTCATGATGATAAAGCTGGGCGTGAGGCGTGTACAAGATTCGGTAACCAAGGGCGCCCATTTTCAAACAGAGATCAACGTCATTGAAGGCAACGGCAAACTGCTCTTCATCGAAGCCTCCTGCGCGCCAAAAGACTTCCGCCCTGGTCATTAGACACGCGCCCGTTACTGCGCTCACGTTACGAATGATGTCGGGAAAATCGAAGTAGTGAGCGGCGCCACCGTTCAGACCCTTGAACGCATGCCCACAGTTATCGTACAGACCCATCACTACACCGCCGTGCTGGATGTAGCCATTCGGATATAGCAGCTTAGGACCCACTGCGCCGACTTCGGGCCGCAGAGCCAGTTCCAGCATTGCTTCCAACCATTCAGGCATTATGACCGAAGTATCGTCATTCAAGAACAGCAGGACGGGGGAGTCGCATTGACGTGCTGCGGTGTTGTTCATTTCGGAATAGTTGAACGGCTTATGCCGCCAGTCGATGTAGCGGACATTGGCGTGGTGGCGCCGGTAGCTTTGAACCAGACTCTGTATCGCATTCGTACGCGAGTTGTCGCTCACCACAACTTCGTAAGCGGAGTAAGTCGTTTTTCGAAGGAGGCTCTCGAGATTTGCCCGAAGGACGTCAGTTCGGCCTCCGGAGGCAATGATGATGCTGACGCGCGTACCCGATGGAATCGGATAACGAGCGCGCCAACGCCCCGTAATTTTCGAAGGTTCGATGCGGGAACCGTTGCCGGCCCGCTCACAGGATTGCTGAAGCGCTTTGCGGGCGGCCTCTACCGCGTATTCCTTGTTCCCGAGGGTGGAAGCGGTTGAGCTTTCACCCGCCCGCCAGTGGTAGAGAACTTTGGCGATGTGCTCAACGTGTCGCGCTTGTTCGGATGCTCTGAGAATTAAATCGTAATCCTGGCTGCCATCGTATTCGGGTCGAAACTTGCCGGCTTGGTTCGCCAAATCCCTGCGAAGTACTAGCAGATGGCAGACGTAATTTTCTGAGCGGAGCAAATCGGGCGACCAATCCGGTTTGAAAAACGGATCGAAGCGCCGGTCTTGCCGGTCAATCTTGTCTTCATCGCTGTAGAGCAGGTCGGCCTCGCGGGTGTTATTCAAAGCCTCAATGATGTAGGCCAGAGCGTGAGGGGAAAGCGTGTCGTCGTGATCGAGAAAGCAGAGGTAATCGCCGGTCGCCAGATCCCACGCCGTGTTGCTGGCTCGAGAAATTCCGCCATTTTCAGAGCGAAACGCTACTTTAATACGGCTGTCTGTTCGCGCGAAATGGTCGAGCGTTTCGCGCACATGCGGGGCGGGGGAGTGATCATCGGCGATGCAAAGTTCCCAGTTGTCGTAGGACTGATTGATCACGGACTGGATGGCTGAAGTTAGCTCCCCAGCGATCGTGTTATACACCGGCATGATAACGCTGATCCGGGGTCGACACTCGAAGCTCCTGAGCTTCAGTTCGATCAGCTCGTCATCGGAGTGCTCGAACTCATGGATCCAGCGATCGTAATCTGATGCGAAGCCCTTCTGATGATCGACGGTAATGGCCGTTTCGAGTTCGACGAGAACAGCGCCTCTCGAGACGAGCCGGAGGAAGATAGGGTGGCGCCCGGAAGGCAACGCCTGCGAGTCGAACCGGATTGCGAATCCCGCACGGCCGGTACGGTCCAAACCTGGGTATGACTTCTTTACATCTGGCCGCGGAACCGTAGGCTCGGCTTCGATCGGCTCCAATCCTGGAATCTCCAGACGAATGGAATCGACGCCGTGCTCAGCAAGGGCCCAACCGCGCACTGTAATCATTCCACCGCGGGGTTTGCGGTCCTTCGGTTTAGGATCATCACAGGTGAGATACGAATTCTCCGGGCCTCTGACGAGACCTGGCATCGTCCGAGAACGAACGGGCCGAAGCAGGCGCTTAGCGACCCGGCTCGTCGCACTCAGAGTGCGCCAGATGCCGCCGGTAAGCAGCTCCATGAGGATGCGGTCAAGCCGGGAAATCGAGGTATCGTGAGCGCTCAGCCGGGACTCGTGTTTTTGCAGCAGCTCCAGGGCCTTCGCAAGCTGCCGCTCCGAGGCGTCCAGGTCTCGCTGGAGCTTGCGAAGTTCTTCCGCGAGCGCTTCCAACTGGGCTTCCGCCGTGTCCTGCGGGTGCATCTTTGAGACAACGATAGCAAGCTGTCCGCCTTTGTCGGGTTCGAATCCTGTTTTACACTGAGGCGTGCCTCGACGGCTCGGACAGCATTTTCTGGTGCGCGAGTCGATTCTGGAACGTCTCGCGGCGGCCGCGTGTGGGGAGCACATCCCCCGTGTAATCGAAATTGGCCCTGGACGCGGCGCTCTGACCAAACATCTCCTTCCGCGCACAGGTGAGTTACACGCCATCGAGCTGGATGCTGAGCTCGCCAGTTATCTGCGAAATAAATTTCGAGACGAGCCGAAGCTGCATATTCATGAGGGCAACGTGTTAGACGCCGACCTCGCGCAGTGGGGTCCGGCGGTAATCGCCGGCAATTTACCGTACTACATCACCTCACCCGTCGTGCACAAATTCCTGGACTTGGACCGCCGGTTCGATACCGCAGTGTTTCTGATGCAGCGGGAAGTCGCGGACCGCATCGTCGCAACCCCTGGGACAAGAGATTACGGTTACCTGACGGTCGCCGCACAGATGATCTGTGAGGTGGATCTGATATGCAAAGTTTCACCAGAAGCGTTCCGGCCGCCACCGAAGGTCCATTCGGCTGGGGTCCGGTTCAAGCGCCGCGCTCAAATTCCTGCCAATGTCGGCGAGGTCCTCTCGTTTGTGAGCCAGTGTTTCGAGCGGAAGCGGAAAACGTTGCGGAACAATTTGCGGGCCGCCTATGGAACACGGATCGATCAGTTTCCGGAGGCGGGCTTGCGGGCGGAACAGTTGAGTATCGATCAGTTTATCGGCCTACATCAGCGCCTTGCAGGCGCTAGCGGAATTTCTTAGGCCGATCTGTACACTAAAAATTCATGACGCGGGCTCGCTTCGCGCCGTCACCAACCGGCTATCTGCACATTGGCAGTGCGCACACTTTTATCTTCAACTGGCTCTACGTACGCAAGCATCAAGGCAAGTTGGTGCTGCGTATCGACGACACAGACGTGGACCGGAACACTCAAGCATCTCTGGATTCGATTTACGACGGGTTGAATTGGCTCGCGCTCGGATGGGACGAGTGTTACCGGGAATCGGATCGGTTGGAAGTTCATCGCAAGCTCGCAGACGAACTCCTGGCCAAGCGCTTCGCTTATCGCGACTTTACACCAGCGGCAGCCGATGTTCCCGAGGATAGGCCGCATGGAGAGGGACCCTGGCTCTGCAATCCGGATATGAGAGCACTCTCCGGAGAGGAGAGCGACCGGCGGGCGGCTGCCGGCGAGCCGTTCGTGATTCGCTTTCGAGTGCAACGCGACCCTGCCTATGAGGTCGCCTTCCATGACGAAGTATACGGGCCGCAATCAAAACTGACGGCCGATATCGAAGATTTTGCCCTGCTGCGCAGCAACGGATTGCCGACGTATCACTTGGCATCCTGTGCGGACGACATCGATATGAAGATCACGCACGTGATCCGCGGTCAAGATCACCTATCGAATACCTTTAAGCACATCCTCATTTTCCAGGGCGCGAACGCTCCCTTGCCCCGCTTCGCTCATTTGCCTCTTCTGATAGCCCCCGACGGATCAAAGCTGTCTAAGCGAAAGCACGGACCGGTAGTTAGCGTCACTACTTATCGCGACAAAGGTTTCTTGGCCGTCGCTTATATCAACTTCCTTTGCCTGTTGGGATGGTCCCCAAAAGACAACCGGGAGCAGATGACGCTCTATGAATTGACCAGCGCCTTCAACCTTGACGGAGTGCATCGCAGCAATGCGGTCGTGAACTTCAGCGAAGCGGATCCGATTGATCCGAAAGCGCTGTGGCTGAATTCCCAGCACCTTCGGTCGATACCCGTCGCAGTGCTCGCACCACTGGTAAGAAAGACACTCGAGGAGCAGGGTCTCGAGCCGCCCGCAGACGAAGTATTCTTCCATCACGTAATCGATACGATCCGAACCCGGTTTTCTACCTTACTTGACTTTGCGACAAAGGGCCGCGCTTATTTCAGCGATGATTATCCAATCGAGAAACAAGCGTTGGAAAAGTTGGACGCGCCGGGCGCTCGCGAACTTCTGCATGAGCTTGCGAACCGGATTGAATCCGACCCCGAATTCACTGAAGCGAGCGTTGAGAGAGACCTGAGAAAACTGGCCGAAGAGCGAGGTGTGAAAGCAGGATTGATCATCAACTCGAGCCGTGCGGCTTTAACGGGACAACCGGTTGGGCCGAGCGCGTTCGCGGTGTTTACCTGCATCGGACGAGAGCGCGTCATTCGCAGATTGAGGAAGGTCTGAAAGAGTGCCGCACGTTATCGTTGGGCTTGGCGGACTGCTGAGCGATCCCGCTTGCTGTGTCGTTAAGAATGGGCGACTCGCTTTCGCGATAGAGCAGACGAAAGTGTCGCGCCAGGACCGCCGGGGAGCTTTTCCCGACGAGGCCCTTGAAGTTGCTCTCCTCGGCGCCTCAATAAAGCGGGAAGAGATCGACTGTGTTTCGATCGCCCGTCCTTTCGCGGCAGGAAGCGAGAGCTCTGCGCAACTCGATTTGCGCTCTCGGTTTCCGCGGAGCGAGATCGTCGTGGTCGAACATCCGCACGCGCATGCCGCGTCTGCTTTCTATGCGTCGCAATTCGATTCGGCGGCGGTATTGAGCGTGGATAGAGCAGGGGACTTCCGCTCCGCGGTTCTGTTTGAAGGACAGGGAAACCAACTCACGCGGGTGCGCGAGCTGTATTATCCGGATTCCATTGGCGATCTCTATAACCGTGTCACCGAGCTGCTTGGATTCGAACCGCAAGCAGACGAGCACAAAGTGCAGTGGATGTCCGCTTCAGGCAGACCCGAGCACATTGATGTATTTCGACAGATGTTGCGGCGCAGTGGATCGGGGTGGCCCCAAACTGATCGCACATATTTGGATGCGGAGCGGAGAACGGCCGGAGGCTTCAGCAGCCGTTTCTATGAGGCGATCGGCGTAACGAACGGCAAGACGTTGGCAGGCGACATAAAAGCAAACCTGGCGAGCAGCCTGCAACGGGCTGTGGAAGAAACCGTGATTGGGATGCTCGGCGATGCGGAACGCGTTTGCATTGCGGGCGGTTTAGCGCTCAACGCCATGCTCATTCAATCACTGGAGCAGCGGTTCAAACAGGTATTTGTACAGCCCGTCGCAGGCAATGCCGGAACTGCGCTAGGTGCCGCGCTCTATGCCTGGCACAATTTCTACCGCGAAACCGATCGAATTCCGTTCGAAACTCTCTGTCTCGGTCCATCGTATGCACCGCAACAAATCAAACAGATTCTGGAAAACTGTAAACTGCGGTTCCGATTTTTGCTAACGGAAGGTGAACTAATCGAGCGGGCAATTCAAGCTCTGAACGAGAACAAAATCGTTGCCTGGATGCAGGGCAGGATGGAATTCGGACCGCGGGCCTTGGGCAACCGGAGCATTCTGGCATCCCCGCTAGACCTGTATTCAACAGAGAACCTCAACGTGTACATTAAGCACCGCGAAAGTTTTCGTAAATTCGCAGCCTCCGTTCCAGAAGAGCTGGCAGAGGAGTATTTCGAAGTGGGCCAGAATGCGCGCTGGCTGGCCACAGTAGGGCGAGTGAAGGCGAAACACCGACAGTTATTCGAGGCCGCAATTCTCGGGAATGACATGATCCGCGTGCATACGGTAACCAAAGAGGAGAATCCTCTTTACCACGCGTTGCTGGTTGCGGCAGGCGCTTCAACCGGGGTACCCGTTCTCTATAACACCAGTTTCAATCTATTTGGAGACCCCCTAGTCTGCACGCCGCGCGATGCCGTACGCAGCTTCTACTCGTCCGGGATAGACACACTGTTTGCGGGAAGCTTCTGTCTGGAGAAGTGAACGAGTTTGTCGATTGCCGTTTGAGCAATGGGGTGATATCTAGAGCCCGCAATTGGGTTCTCCATGCCGCCAAAAGGGAAAACTCGGAGGCAGCACCAAGAGTTTGCAACGGCCCCAGCGATAAGGACCAAACAGTCTCTCGACGGTGGAGACTAGCTTTTCGAGATCTTCGAAGTCTCGCTTCGCCGCGGCAAGCACGACCGGCTCGGCGTAAATGCCCGTGCGCGGACCGACTGAGGCGAAATCAATATCGCCGATGGCAATTGCAATCAGGTAAGCCGGAACCGGCCGAGTCATGCGAAACGGTTGAGATCCGTCCTGGATTTCCGAGAGATTCCGCAGCCATAACGACACGCAGCGTCGGATCTGTAGCAACGCGCGCATCAAACGTCATGCGGATGCCGGGAGAATCCTGGATCGGATCCAACTCCGCGCGTGAATTGATTGGTTCTGGCTGAAAGAAAAGGATGACTGCGGCCTGTCGTCTGTTCAGGCGCGAGCCACTGGAGACCGCGGGCGAGTGGGGATGAGGCGTAATGGATGATAACGGAATCCGCGCTGGCCGGTAGATCGATCTCCAGCGAGCTTCCGAGCACAGCGTCCGGAGAACCAATTCTAAAAGGCACGGGTGCGTTTTGCGAGAGGACCTGCCTGATATCTAAATCGCGCGTGTCCAAAAGCAGAGGCTTTGTGGGATCGGCGCGCCGCAGTTTCAGTTCAGCGATGCCGCTCAATATCTGGCGCTCAAAGTCAGCGCGCACCGAGAGGGAGCAATGCGTGACACAAACTTCTTCGGGCCGAGCGTAGGAATTGGAAATCGCGCCGGCTCATCACGGCTGCTTATTGAAATAAGCGCGTATACCTTCCTCCGCCAAACCAAGAGCCCGTGCGAGAGACACCTTTGCGAGGTTGTACTGGTACCGCGCCGAAATCAAGTTTTCATTTGCTTCGGCGACTGCCTGTTGGGCTTGTACCACCTCGACAGTATTTGTCACCCCGGCTGCGAAGCGGTCGCGCGATTCTTTCAGCGACTGGTTGGCGAGATCCATATTGCTTGTGGCGACTTCCACCTGGTCACCGGAAGATTTCAGATCGAGCAGCGCGTTGCGAACTTCATAATCAATTTGCCCCCGCAAATTGGCAAGTTCATTGCGTCGGTTCGTCAGTTCGGATTCGCTCTGAAGAATATCTCCGCGAATTCGGCCGCCATCGAAGATATTGAACTGGAGGGAACCGGTCACGTTGAATACACCATGAGAGTTCGAGAAAAGCCGCAAGCCTTCATCACCATAGAAACCGGAGATAGTCAAGGTGGGATAGCGCTCCGCTCTCGCGGCCCGCAACGCGAATTGTGCAGCAAGGGCGCGAGCCCGCGCGGCTTGGTAGTCGGGGCGGTTCGCGTAGGCTTTCGCTTCGGCATCCTGCAATGAGATGCTTTCGAGCGGGATTGAGGGGGAAGGATCAGCAGTTGTGAAATCCTGACCCACGGGCAAGCCGATGACGCGTCCGAGCGTGAGCTTGTCTTTTTCAAACTGGTTCGTGACGGCAACTAACTGTTGCTGCCGCTGCTTTAGCTCGACCTGGGATCGAAGAACGTCGATCCCAATAGCAGTGCCTGCATTATGCCGTCGAACTGCATTGTTGTAGACCGCGGTATCAGCATCAATCTCGGCTTGGGTAGCGGTGATCCGTGCTGCGTCGGCAATAATTTGGAGATACGCATTCCCGACCGCCTCCACTACCAAGTCGCGCGCATTTTTCACAGATAATGCCGAAGCCTTCACGTCTTCACGTAAGGAACGGAAGTTGTTGATCGCGGTGTAGTCGAAGACGGGGATGCTTGCGTTAACCTGGACGGCCTGATAGGAGTATGGGCCAACGATGTTGGGAATTGTGAAGCCAAGTTGTGGTGGAGGATGGATCAGAAAACCGAGAGCCTGCAAGTTCAACTGCTGCTCCGTCATACTCAGTTGCCCATTCAAGTTGGGCAACAAGGCGCTAAGCGCGCGATACCGTTCAGCGCGAATTTGGTTGCTCGACTGTTGGCTGGTGAGCAAACCGAGATTTGTTCGCAAGCCTCGCTCGATCGCATCTGCGAAACTGAGCGGAATCGGATTTGGTGTTGCGGCGCCTTGAGGAACGCTGCCTTGGAATGAGGCATCCCCTATTTGCGGCGGAGGCGCAGGCTCGGGTACGGCGGATTGAGAGGACGAAAGCGCCGCAGCACCGCCCTGGGTGTAGCTACTGGATGGGGCCGGGTTCGATGTCTGCCCGTAGCTGAGCGCTCCGGCCACTGTACAGCAAAAGAATAACGCGACAGCGTGTTTTCCGTTACTCATTCATCCTCATGATTTGGAAATGGTTGACACAAGAGTTCGATGCTCGATTTTGGCGTTTGGTACGGTTAAGGCAAAATTATTAACTTCTTAACTTTTTCGAAGTAGTTGCGACAGATCTATAGGTTGCGCTTGATAAAAGAACAGATCTCGTATCCCGTGACGTATTTAAATGGAAATTCTCCCATCGTGTAATGCCCGCACGGCAGAACCGTCACGTCGTGATCCCAGTTGCGCTTGCGCGCACCTGCAATGACCTGTCTCGAAAGGTGGACCGGGAAGGTTGTGTCGTAACGCGTGTAGATGAATTTCGAGCGTTTCTTCATCTGTGTGTAGAGATCCCAATACTTCGGAGGACTGATGCATGCCCAAAGCTCTCGAAGTGTGGACAGGTCAATGGCCTGCTCGAGGCTCTCGCGCACGTGGCGCGTCGATAGCCCTTCCCAAACAACGTCCGCGAAATACGTAGAGCAATGATTGAAGACGTTTACTTTGATGCGAGGGTCATGCGCGCTGGCGAGAAACGCGTAGCAGGACCCGAGACTAGTGCCGATGATACCGAAGTCCTCAAACCCTTTCCGTTGAAGCCAATCGATACAAGCCCGTGCGTCGATGACGGCCTGGCGGGTTGCATCAACCGTGCGGCACACGTTCGACGAGACGGCGTAATCCGCGCGTGCGAGTCCAGCCGGCATCCGGGTGTCGTGGTAGGGCAGGCTCAACCGCAGGACGGAGATGCCCAACCGTTGCAAGCCAGCGCACAGTGAGTTGTGCTGTGGGAGTTTGGAATTCCAGTGTGGCAGCAGGACGACGGCTTTGCGATTCGCACTACGTGCTGGAAACCAAAGTGCGTGGACGGCGTTGTTTTCAGGAAAGGGCGTTGCCACAGGCGAGGGGAACTCCAGCCAATCACCTTTCAGTACAAATTGCCGCGGGCTTTCGTAGCCGAAGAACTCATCACTCCGGGCGATGTTCGCCTGATTTAGTCCCAAGACGTAGGCGAGTGGATTCGAGCCGTTCAGGCTAAGCCGTTGAGCGGACGGCCAATGTCGCGTCCATTCGAGTCCGAACTCAAACGGACGAACCACGCGATCAGTGGCACGAAATGCGAGCTCGCCTTCCCAACGATCGATCCATTTCTGATAGCGGTGAGAAAAGACGTGGACCAACGATCTCATGCTAGGGCGAAGTGATTGAAACCGGCTTGCAAGATTTCAGGATACGAAGTTGCGGATCTTAAGTCCCCTTACGGGCTGCTTACTAGTCGTCGTATCGGTCGGTACCAGAGAAATGGTTGTGGTATGTTCGGGCCGCTACATCAAACCGTTGTTGGGCGTCCGCGCCATGAGCGGGAGGGCAAATATTCTCGGATTTTCACCTCCCGCGTCCACCAGCCCCGCAACGGTCGCGTCATTCAATCGAGCTACGGACTTCAGGGCATCAAGCCGTTTTGAACGCGAGCGGCTGATACGTTATTGGACAAGGCCGACTTTGCCGGAGGCTCGTCGTTCTTCTGGTTGCTTTTCGCAGCGAGGGTGGTTGCTAGCACTGCTCCTTCCGTCTTCTGAAGCGAGATAACCATCGAGCTTTTGGAGGTGCGCCGTACGATCGGATCGACGAGCCATCGAAGCGCACCCGGGACATCCCGGCTGAGGACGACCGCTTCCAGTTCGACGTACACTCCGCCGTCTCGCTGCTCAAATCGCGAGATGCTGTACAGGCGCCAGATCAAGCCACGGCCTGTGTTTGCGGGCGCTTCGTGTTCATCCGCCAGATCTAAATTCTCGATTTCGCGAACGCGGGTAGTGTAGGAAATGCTGTACCACCTGTTTTCATCGATACGTGTATAAGTGTCCTGGAAATCGGTGTCGAGCGCAAATTTGGCGACGACTGCTTTGTTCAGCATGCGAAGGGAGAATGTGTCTTCCGTGTCCGTCTGACGCAATAAGGTGGACTCAATGACATTAGGCGCATAGAAGTCTTTGTATCTGCCGTAGTCGCGCACGACAGAGAGAACGTTATCCAAGCGAGCTCCGTGGAGGAACACAGCACCAATCCAATGATGAATGAGGCCTTGGGGAACTCGGCGCGGGTTCTCGCCGATGGGAGCGACTACCGTCTCTCCGTTGTGCAGACGGCGAAGCCGGTCGGGCGACTGATCGCTCCACAGAAACGTTATTCCGTTGGAGTATGCGGCGACACGAACGTTTTGAGCCTTCACATAGGCGTCCCAGGCCTGTAGAGTCTCCGGGCGCAGTTCGGCACCTTTTGAGGTGAGGGAAGCGGCGAGGATGAGGAGCGCTGCCGCAAGGAAAGCTCCGAGAAACCGTTTACGCTCCGGCTTGGAGAAAACGGGGGGAGCGAACGTCTGCTGCCGAGTATTCAATCTCATTTCGGTCACCATCTGCTAACATGCAGATGTTGCGGAGTATGGACGCGAGGCTGCCAATCATCCAGAAGTGTTGTTCATTCGTCCAATTCTGAGGAGCTAACGTGGACCCGATAACCGACATTTTCACCGCGATGCGAGTGGAAAGCATTGTCTACGGGCGAATTGAACTGACCGCTCCGTGGGGGCTGAGGTTCGAAAAGGGCGAATATGCGTGTTTCGGTTCGGTCGCGCGCGGCAATGCATGGCTGATGGTTGAAGGGCAGGAACAACCGATCGCTTTGACGGGTGGCGACTGCTTTTGCTTGTTCGCGCAATCCCACGAGCACAGTCTGGGAGACGATGTGAAAAGACCGACCACGAATATGCAAGACGTGGCGCGGACAAAATGCGGCAATGTGATTCATTTCGGGGGAGGGGGCGCGTCGACGACTATTCTGGGCGGTAAGTTCACATTTGACAAGACCAATAGCAAGCCGCTGATGGACTTACTCCCGCCGTTCATTCATGTGCGAAATGACCGTGTACAAGCATTGCCGCTACAGCAGAGCCTGCAACTGTTTGCGGCGGAGGCAGCGCAGTCGTGTCTGGGCTCGTACCTAGTGCTGAAGCGGCTGGCGGATATTCTTCTGCTTCAACTCATCCGTGAGTACGTTTCATCGAGCACTTGCCGTGAGACGGGCTGGCTGCGGGCGTTGTCGGACCCGCGAATCGGCGGTGTCCTGCGATCGATGCACGAGAAGATTGAGCAGCCGTGGACGGTGGCCGAACTGGCTTCGGCGGCGGGGATGTCTCGATCAGCCTTCGCCTTGCGTTTCAAGGAAGTTGTGGGGGAGACGCCGCTTGACTATCTGACGCGGTGGCGAGTCTACAGGGCGGCCGTGCTGTTGACGGAAGGCGACAAGAAACTGACTGAGATCGCGAACGCGGTTGGGTATGATTCGGACGGATCATTCAATAAGACGTTCAAGCGAATTGTGGGAGTAACACCCGGTGAGTATCGGCGAGCAGGCGACCGGTTAGCTTTGGAAGTGAAAACGTTTTGTGATGACCGAGCTTAAGCGGCTCTGGGTAGCCAAACGTGAGCTTTCGGCAAGCCTGCGTAAGAGCGAACCAGAATTAGTGAGGGTCATCCGCTTGCCGCGCAATGAGTGCGGCGTTAATCGTGTAACTCTCGGGTGCGATGAGATTCGGTTCAAGCATGCCCGCGGGAGTATTCGCTGCGAATTCCTTCAGGGCTTAGGGCTTGACGCAGTGCTTCCCGATTTCGAGAGATGGCTCGCTCCAGTAGGGCCCGATCGGCGCCCACGCAGTTCCCACCTTTCATAAGCATTGCCGTTTTGTGGAACTATGGCTTAAACGCGCTCACGACGTGCCATCGCCAGGCGAAAACCTGTAGGCGCGCCATAGTCGAATGCGCCATGCGTTGCCGACTTAGCGCTTTGCGACTATTTGGCCCTTTACTGTATGTCGTCTCCCGGCAACAGGCCGAGCGCATACGAGGTTCTGGCGACGTACACGGTTGGCGCGTACGCCGGCAAGGTTGCCATTACTACGCACACCTTCGGGAAAGGAAAGTCCATCTATCTCGGTGCCAATCTAGACACGACACAGCT
>Ga0213882_10000316_pt1 | contig 18038 bp, 16 predicted proteins | sample BarmaccoBMER_R09_FD_160106 | JGI IMG/M metagenome (GOLD analysis project Ga0213882, IMG submission 160106) | Barbacenia macrantha exposed rock microbial communities from rupestrian grasslands, the National Park of Serra do Cipo, Brazil - ER_R09 ...
CCCAGCCAGGACGAACGACCTTGCGCCACGACCAGCGCCCTCCACACTCACCCCACCCCGGAAGGCGACACGCCCACCGCGTCCTGGACGTGATCACCAAACCGCTAACTCCGCGGCATTGATCGCGCTCGCCCTCGGGCTCCGACAGGGCGAAGCGCTGGGATTGCAGTGGTCTCGTGTGGACCTCAACGCGGGCACGCTGTGGGTCCGCAACGCTCTCCAGCGCCGGACCTGGCTGCATGGTTGCGGCGACCCGCACCAGTGCGGCGCGCGCTACCACAAGACGGAACCGTGCAAGAAGGGGTGCCGGAGGCACCAGCGGACCTGCCCGCCACCATGTCCCCCCGATTGCACTAGCCATGCCCGCTGGTGCCCGCACCGGCAGGGCGGCGGCCTGGTGCTCGATGACGTCAAATCCCGCGCGGGCCGCCGCACCATCGCACTGCCGGACCGAGTGCTGAAGCTCCTCACCGAACACCAGCGGGCGCAGCAGCGCGAGCACGGCACGGCAGGCAACCTGTGGGAGGACTACGGGTTCGTGTTCACCAGCGAGACCGGACAACCCCTCGACCCCAGAGCGGACAACCGCGAATGGGCGCAGCTACTCGAAGAGGCTGGCGTCCGAGAAGCCCGGCTCCACGACGCCCGGCATACCGCTGCCACCGTCCTGCTCGTACTTGGGGTCAGTCAGCGGGCCGTCATGGGCCTCATGGGCTGGTCCAACAACACCATGACCACGCGCTACCAGCACCTCACACCCGACCTCCGGCGCGACATCGCCCACCAGGTCGACGGCCTGCTCTGGGCGCCAGACGAGACCAACGACGGCAACAGCGGTCCCCGCAACGGAGATAGGGCGCTCCCATGATCTCGGTCGATCGTCGCATCACATGTCTCGGATCTGTTCTTTTCGGACTGGACGAGATGGACGGTATGGAGGCGAGGCGCTGGATCGGTTCGGTCTGGCAGACTTCCCGGTCATGGGCAGGTGGGCATGGGCCCGGGCGCCTGTCGTCGTGGGCGCGGTTCTGGTGGGTGGCGCCCTCGTGTGGGTCGGTTGGGCTTACCGTCTACCAGCGGCTGAGCGCCGTGATGCCCTCATTCTCCCAGGATTCATGGTGGCCCTCGCCGGTGTCCTCATCGCTGCCGTCCCACGGTTGGTATCGCTGGGTTGTCGTCCACCTGCCCGTTCGGCGGACACCCGGGCCGCACTGCTGGCCGAGGCGGTGGACGGACAGTGGCGGCAGGCGGCTATCGAGCGGCGGTTGGTGACACCCGCGCCGATCCCCCTTCGCTGGTCGCTCAGTGACCTGGCCGTGACGGGATCGGTAGCGGACGCGGTCGGCGCACCGGAGAGCCCACCGGCGTTCCCGCCGCTGCCCCAGCAGACCAGGATCACCGAGGCAGACCTGCACGCCGGTGGCGGACGCACCGAGTTGCATCACGTGTACGCAGGACTGGCTTCCGGCCGGGTCGTCGTGGTCGGCGCACCGGGGGCGGGCAAGAGTGGGACCGCGATCCTGCTCCTGCTCGACGCGCTGGCCCACCGCGACCGTCTCGACGACACCGAGCGGACTCGGGTTCCGGTGCCGGTGCTGCTCACCGTGCACGGCTGGGATCCGAACACCTGCTCGGTACGGGACTGGCTGGGTGACCAGCTCACCGCGAGCTACCCGCTGTTCGCTCACCGTGGTGGCCGCGCTGAAGCCGCCGCGCTGGTCGCGGCGCGGGACAAGGTCGCGCTCATCCTCGATGGGCTCGACGAGATGGACGCCGCGCTGCGCCCGGCCGCGCTGCAGGCTCTCAGCGACGCCCCCTTCCGCGTCGTGGTGCTCGCCCGCAGCCGGGAAATGGTCCAGGCAGCCTCTGAGACGTGGCTGACCGGGGCCATCGCGGTGCACCTGCACGACGTCACCGCCCCGGACGCCGCCGACTACCTGCAGCGCGCCCGCACCGGACCACCCCCGGCAGGGTGGACGGACCTGCTCACCCGCCTGCGTGAGCACCCCGACAGTGTTCTGGCGCGCGGGCTATCCACCCCGCTGCCCCTCACTCTGCTCCGCGACACCTACCAGGCCGCCGGCGACGACATCCGCGAACTGCTCGACCCCATCCGGTACCGCACCACCGACGCCCTCGAGCAACACCTCATCGCCCGGGTCCTGCCCGCCGCCTACGCCCCCCGACCCGGTAGGCCACCGCCCCGCTACACCGAACAGCAGGCCCGCCAGACACTGAGCTTCATCGCCCGAAAGATGGGCAAGAACCGAGACCTCGCCTGGTGGCACATCCCCCGCTGGGCCCCGGCTACTCCCCGCGTCCTCGCCACCGGGCTCGTGTTCGGGCTCGTGTTCGGGGTCAGGAAAGACGAGCCCCAACGAGTCAGGCTCGCGAACTGGCGCACCGCAATCTCGCGCCAAGCTCTTAGACAAGCGCTCGTGTTCGGGCTCATGTTCGGGCTCATGTTCGGGCTCGGGCTCGCGGACGCTCTCATCGAACGCGGCACTGCCCCGGGCCTTCCCATGGGCCCGCGCCAGGCTTGGCGTAATGACCGACTGTCAGCGTTCGTGAACGGGCTCGTGGGCGGGCTCGGGCTCGTGTTCGGGCTCGTCGGCTCCACGATCTGGCCGACCACTCTGGCCTGGTTCCAACTGCAGCTCACCCGCCAAGTGGCCGCTGTCAGGCTCCTACCCTTCCTCGAAGACGCCAGGGAACGAGACATCCTGCGCACCGTCGGCGCTGTCTACCAGTTCCGGCCCGCAATACTGCAAGACCACCTGGCCGACCAGGCCACCGCGAACTCCCTCACGTCCTCCGCGGTTCCGCGCCCGTCCTAGACCTGCGTGTAGCGGCCCTCATGGCCTTGTTGGCCAGTCGAATCCCGGGCGGTCGCTGGCATCTGACTCCCGAGCTTCGCCGGGATGCCACCCTTCCCGTTGAGGGCTGCTCGGGCGACGGATGAGACCAGAGATGAGACCACGGGCAACCGGTGTTATCGCACGACAGGCATCTCCGCTGGTCAAGGTGGTGGCCAGGGGCGGGGTCGAACCGCCGACCTTCCGATTTTCAGTCGGACGCTCGTACCAACTGAGCTACCTGGCCGTACGGGCTGGACGCGGCCCGCTGTGTACCCGGGCGACCCAGACGGGACTCGAACCCGCGACCTTCGCCGTGACAGGGCGACGCGCTAACCAACTGCGCCACTGGGCCTAGCTTTCCGTGCCCCCAACGGGATTCGAACCCGCGCTGCCGCCTTGAAAGGGCGGAGTCCTAGGCCGCTAGACGATGGGGACCTGGTCGTCCAGACCTGCCCGCGCCGGTGGCCCGTCGTGAGCACGTTCAGCATAGGACACCGCCATGACCGGTTGCACGACGGGTGGGCGGATGGCATCACCGCAGACCACCGCCCGGCGACGTCACCGGCGCACTGGCGGCACACCGTCCTCGCCATCGATCAGCCCCAGCATGTCCAGCAACACCCGACAGTCCTCGGCACCCGTCGCCGACCGCGCGACCGCCAAGCGAGCCCGGTCCACCTGCTCGGCGGTGACGCGATGCGGGTCCTGCCCGCGCTGCGTGGGCACTGACGCCCTGCTGAGTTCCGCGCCGGTCTCCAGGCCTAGGTCGTAGGTGCTCGACAGACGGCTCATTCGCCCCTCCTGCACTTCGTTCTCGCGTAATCAGGTCGTCACCGCTCGGCGCAACCTATCCTCCGTTCATCGACCGTCGCAGCCTCCTACCGGGTGATTACCCCGTGTTAACCCTCGCCAGTAGGACTAAACCGCCCACCGTCCATCGTCCGACGCTCGACCAGCGGTCTCCGCGAGCGAGTCAGCGGCCAGCAACTCGGCGAGGTGCACCGCGTGCCGACCCGTCGTCTGGGCGATCTGCAGCCGGCAGCTGAAGCCGTCAGCCAGCACCAACGCGTCAGGGGAGGCCCGGAGGGCGGGTACCAGCGAGCGCGCGGCCAGCGCTGCGGACAGTTCCTCGTGGCCGCGTTGGTAGCCGAAACCACCGGCCAGCCCACAGCACCCCGATGCCCGGCGCACCCGGATCCCCGCAGCGCGCAGCAGCGCGTCGTCGGCGCCGTGGCCGAGGACCGCATGCTGGTGGCAGTGCACCTGCTGCACCGCCTCAGCCTCCCGCCGCGGCGGCCGCCAGTCCGCCGCCCGCCGCGCCAGCAGCTCGGCAAGCGTCCAGGTCTGCCCGGCGAGTGCGCCGGCCGCTGGGTCCTCGGGGAGCAGCTCCAGCAGATCGCCGCGGAGCATGGCCACACAGCTGGGCTCCAGCCCGACCACCGGAGCCCGGGCGGCGATCGCGTGTCGCAGCAGCCGCAGGCTCCGGCGCAACACCAGGCGAGCGAGGGCGAACTGCCCGGTGGCGAACCAGGTCTGGGCGCAGCACAGAGTGCCTCGGGGCAGCCGGACGGCGAAGCCGGCCGCTGTGAGCACCCGGGCTGCGGCGTGTACCACCTGCGGGTCGAACGCCCGGCTGAAGCAGTCCGGCCAGAGCAGCACCACACCGCGCGGGGCCGGTCCGGAGGGCGGTTCCGGCGCCCGGTAACGGGCGAACCGGGGCAGCGGACGGGCCGTGGACACCCCACCCAGCCTGGCGAGCAGCGGCGCGGCCCAGTTGGCCGGCGCCGGCGCCGGCCCGGCGAGGCGGGCCGCCAGCGGCAACCCACCCAACGCATAGTGCCACCGCGGCCGCAGCCGGCGCCGGTAACGCTGGTGCAGGAACTCCGCCTTGTAGCTGGCCATGTCCACATTGACCGGGCAGTCCGAGGCGCAGGCCTTGCAGGCCAGGCACAGGTCCAACGCCTCGTGCACCTCGGGTGAGCGCCAGCCGCCGGTGATCAGGTCACCGGCCAGCATCTCGGCCAGCAGGTGCGCCCGGCCCCGGGTGGAGTGCAGCTCATCCCGGGTGACCTGGAAACTGGGACACATCACGCCGGGCCCGTCCAGCTGCCGGCAGGCGCCGACACCGACGCAGCGCCGGGTGGCCGCCGCCAGGCTGCCCCCGTCGCGAGTCAGCGCGAGGCTCACCGGCGTCTCCCGCTCCCGGCCGGGGCGCAGGTCGGCGGCCAGCGGCCGGGGATCCACCAGTACTCCGGGGTTGAGCAGCCGGTCCGGATCGAAGGCGCCCTTGAACCGCGCGAACAACTCGAGCACCGTCGGTGGGTACATCCGGTCCAGCAGCTCGCTACGGGCCCGCCCGTCGCCGTGCTCCCCGCACAGCGACCCACCGTGGGCCACCACCAGGTCCGCCGCCTGCTCCAGCAACCGCCGGAAGCTGCGGCGGCCGGCCGCGGTGAGCAGGTCAGCGTCCAGACGCACGTGAACGCAGCCCTCGCCGAAATGCCCGTACACCGCGCCCCGCCTGCCGTGCTCGGCGAGCAGCTCGGCGAAGCCGCGCAGGTAGCCGCCCAGCCGGTTGGGGGGCACCGTGGCATCCTCCCAGCCCGGCCACGCCTGCGAGCCGTCGGCCAGCCGGGTCGCCAGACCCGCGCCCGCCTCCCGGATCCGCCACAGCGCCGCCCGGTGCCCGGAATCGACCACCACCAGGTGCGGACGGTCCGCCTGGGCCGCCGCCGCCCGCGCGGTCGCCGTCGCCGCCTCGGGGCTGTCCGCGCCGAGCTCGACGAGCAACCAGGCCGCACCCTCGGGTAGCCGCGCCACCTGAGGTCCGCGAGCCCGCAACACCTCGATCAGCTCCGCGTCCATCCCCTCCACGGTGAGCGGGTGGTGCGGCAGTAGCGCTGGGGCGGCGTCGGCCGCGGCGGGAGTATCGGGGAACCCGAGCACCAGCAGAGCCACCGCCGGCGGTGGCGCGACCAGCCGCACGGTCGCCTCCAGCACCACGGCGCAGGTACCCTCGCTGCCGACCAGGGCACGGGCCAGCCGCGACCCGTGCTCGGGCAGCAGGTGCTGCAGCGCGTAGCCGGAGCCGCGGCGTGGCCAGTCCGGCAGCGCGGTCCGGATCAGTCCCCGGTACTCGCGCTCCAGGGCGGCCACCCCGGCCGGCAGCTTCCCGGAGCCCGCCACCAGGCGGGAGCCCTCGGGCAGCAACACGACGAGCTCCTCGACGTTGCCGGCCGTGGTGCCCCAGGCCACCGAGTGCGGCCCGCAGGCGTTGTTGCCGATCATCCCACCCAGCGTGCAGCGGCTGTGGGAGGACGGGTCCGGACCGAAGCGCAAGCCGTACGGAGCCGCCGCAGCCTGCAGCGCGTCGAGAACGACTCCGGGCTGCACCCGGGCCAGCCGGGCGGACGGGTCGAGGTCGAGCACCGCGTCGAGATGGCGGGAGAAGTCGAGGATCACGCCGGGGCCGATGGCGTTACCCGCTATCGACGTGCCGGCGCCCCGGGCGGTGAGCGGTACACCCTGCTCGCGGCAGATGGCCATGACGGCGGACACGTCATCGTCGCACCGGGGCAGCACGACCGCGCGCGGTGATACCCGGTAGTTCGACGCGTCGGTCGCGTACAGCGCGCGGGCTGCGGCGTCGGCCCGCACCTCGCCACCCACCGCGGCCCGCAATGCGCCGGCGAGCGCGTCACCATCGGATTGAGCGCTGTCTCGGATCAGCCCATTATCGTATCAACCTGATGCCGCGTCGATTTCCGAGCGGGCACTGAGCAGCGCGCTGACCGCGGCGCAGGGCTGTCCACCGCGCACCAGCTCGATCGCCTTCCGAACCTGCTCGATCGCGGCTGCGGGGACGCCATCCCCCTGACCGGCGGCTGCCTCGAGCCGATCCACGATGGGGGTGACCTCCGCTGGTTGGGCACCGGCCATCAGGGCCGCCACCAACGCCTCCAGCTCGAGTAGGAGACTGTGCTGGGTCGTGTCGGATGCGCTCACGCGGCCTGACGATACTCGGCTACCTCACCTCAGCACTCGACTACTCTCACCTCAGCGGCAACGCCTCCCTCAACCGCCTCCATCACCCGGCGACGCCTCGATCCGGGGGCGAGCGCTGACGCGTAGGCTCGCCCAGGTGGTGAACGGGAACGCGCTGAGCCGGCTTCTCGGCCTGTGTCTGATCGCGGGCCTGCTGGTGGCGGGCATCCTGTTCCCCGCCGTGGGGGGTATCGGTCTGGCGTCCAACCAAGCCGGCGAGACGGTCAACAGTGTGTCCTCCAGCCTGGTCCAAAGCCAGGTGCCGCTGGTCACCACGATCACCGACAAGGACGGGGTGCCGATCGCCTACGTGTTCGACCAGGACCGGTTCAACACGCCCCCCCAGGCCATCGCGGACACGATGAAGGCGGCGATCATCTCCATCGAGGACCGGCGGTTCTTCGAGCACAACGGGGTGGACTGGCGTGGCACCGCCCGCGCCCTGCTGACCAACCTGTCCTCCAGCGGCAGCGCCCTGGAGGGCCAGGGCGCCTCGACGCTGACGATGCAGTACGTCAAGAACTACATGTTGTACGCGGTGGCGCAGGACGACGCCGAGCGCGCGGCCGCCGTGGCGGACACCCCGGCCCGCAAGCTGCGCGAGATCCGGGTGGCGCTGCAGCTGGAGAAGCAGCTCTCCAAGCAGGAGATCCTGGCGCGGTATCTCAACATCGTCTTCTTCGGCCACAACACCTACGGGGTGGCCTCAGCCGCGAGGACCTATTTCAACACCACGCCGGACCAGCTCACCATCGCCCAGGCGGCCCTGCTCGCCGGGATGGTGCGCTCGCCCAGCTCCTACGACCCGGTGGAGCACCCGGAGCAGGCCTTGGCGCGGCGCAACACCGTCATCGATGCGATGGTCAGCGTCGGGTCGATCACGCACGATCAGGCCGAGGCGGCCAAGGTCGAGCCGTTGGGCATCCAGCGACCACTGACCGGGCTGACCAACGGCTGCGTCGGTGCCGGTCCCGCTGACGGCTTCTACTGCCAGTACACGCTGGACTACCTCGCCACCGCGGGCTTTCCCGAAGACAAGCTGCGCGTCGGTGGGTACCTGATCCGCACCAACCTCGACCGGCGGGCCACTGACCTGGCCAAGCGCGCGGTAGACGCTCAGGTCCCGACCAACACGCCGGGGATCGCCGACGCGATGGCCATCGTGGAGCCGGGCCGCGACCGGCATGCGGTCCGCGCGCTGGTGGCCAACCGCGACTACGGACTCGACGCCGACGCCGGCCAGACCTCCTACGCGCTGCCCTCGCTCGTGCAGGGCTTCGGCGCCGGGTCGATCTACAAGATCTTCACCGCCGCCACCCTGCTGGAACGGGGAATGGGGATCAGCTCCCCGGTGCCGGTGACGGACTCCTACACCTCGCGGGTGTTCCGGAACAACGGCGGCCCGTACACGGTCACCAACGCGGGCAAGTACCGCACCGGTTCGATCACGCTGCAGACCGCCCTGGCGATTTCCCCGAACACCACGTTCGTGGCCCTGGAAGACCGGATCGGGTCGATCAACCCGGTGGTGGACATGGCCTACCGTTTGGGCATGCGGCAAAGCCTCAATGCCCGCGACTCCCAGGGCCGCACGATCGCCGACGCGGTCAAGCAGGAACGCCGCGGCTCCTACACCCTGGGGCCCGAGCCGACCAGCCCGCTGGACCTCGCCAACGTCGGGGCCACCCTGATGAGCGGCGGGAAATGGTGTCCGCCCACCCCCATCGACGCGGTGCTGGACCGCAACGGTCATCCGGTGCCGGTGACCGAGGCGCCCTGTGAGCAGGTCGTCCCGGGGGGCCTGGCGAACTCCCTGGTGGTGGGGTTGAGTAAGGACGACCAGCCCGGTGGCACCTCCTTCGCCGCCGCGCAGGCCGCCCACTGGACCCGCCCGATCCTCGGCAAGACCGGCACCACCCAGAACAACCGCTCGGCCGGCTTCCTCGGGGCGACACCGCAGTACTCCGGTGCGGTGCTGGTCTGGCCCGACGGGTCCAGGCCGAGCGGGATCTGCGACTCCGACCCACCCCGGCTGTGCGGCAACGGCGACATCTTCGGTGGCAAGGTACCGGCCAGAACCTGGTTCAACGCCATGCTCCCGCTGCACGACGGGCTCCCGGTGGCGCCCCTGCCGCGCACCGAGCCCCGTTATGTCGCCGGCGCCGGGCCGAACGTCCCCGACGTCGTGGGGCAGGGAGAGAACACCGCCCAGCTCACCCTGGAGCGGGCCGGGTTCCGGGTGCAGCGGGTGGTGTCAGCGTCGGCTCTGCCGCCGGGCACGGTCGCCTCCGAGACACCCACCACCGCCCAGCCCGGCGACGTGATCACGATCTACGTCAGCGATGGGACGGCTCGGTCGACCCCCGCGCCGCAGTCCCCACCCCCAGCCGCTCCTTACCGGCCGCCACTGTCGCCGAACCAGAACGCGGCCGGTGGACCAGCGGAGCCCCAACGGCCTACCGGCTAGCCGCTTAACTTTTCAGAGCCGCGAGAACCGCGGCCGCCAACCGCGATCCCTCGGCGCGGTTGGCCGACCTGGCCTTCGCCGCTTTCATCACCAGCCCCAGCTGACCGAGCCCGGGGCGCTTGCCGAGCTGCCCGGCGACGTCCTCGACCGTCTCGGTGACCAGGGCCCTGAGCTGGTCATCACTCAGCTGGGCGGGCAGGTAGTGGTCGAGCACCTCGCCCTCGGCGCGCTCGCGGGTCGCCAGCTCGTCACGCCCGGCCGCGGTGAAGACGTCGGCGGCCTCACGACGCTTCTTGGCCTCTCGGACCAGTACCGCGAGCACCTCGTCGTCGGACAGCTCACGGGCCTCGGTGCCGGAGACCTCCTCGGTGGTGATCGCGGTCAGCGCCATCCGCAGGGTCGCCACCGTGACGGCACTCCGGGACTTGATCGCCGTGGACAGGTCGGCGCGAAGCCGATCCTTGAGCTCTGCCATGAGGTTGAAGCCTAGAGCGGACACACTAGGCTCGCTGGTATGAATCGCTGGGGACGCGCCGTGGTCGGCGCCGCCGCGCTGACGGCCGCCGGAGCGGCGTACGCCGCCGGTGTCGAGGTCCGTCGCTGGACGCTGCGCCGAGCCACCCTGCCGGTGCTCCCGGCCGGGGCCGCGCCACTGCGGATCCTGCACATCTCCGACCTGCACATGACCCCGAACCAGCGCTCCAAGCAGCGTTGGCTGGCCGGCCTGGCCGAGCTGCAGCCCGATCTCGTGGTGAACACCGGTGACAACCTGGCGCATCAGCAGGCGGTGCCGGCTGTGCTGCGGGCGCTACAGCCGCTGATGACCCTGCCTGGAGTGTTCGTGTTCGGGAGCAACGACTACTACGAGCCGAAGCCGAAGAACCCGGCTCGCTACCTGACCCGCACCCACAAGCGGCGGACCCGCGGCGTGCCGCTGCCGTGGACGGATCTGCGCGCGGCGTTCGCCGAGCACGGTTGGTTCGACATGACGAACACCCGGCGCCGGCTCACCGTCGCCGGTCGCCGGGTCGTCGTCGCCGGGGTAGACGACCCGCACCTGCGACGGGATCGCTACCAGCGGATCGCCGGGCGAGCCGATCCCGTCGCCGACCTCCGGCTGGGTCTGACCCACTCCCCGGAGCCGCGAGTGCTGGACGCCTTCGCCGCTGACGGCTACGACCTCGTGCTGGCCGGTCACACCCACGGTGGCCAGCTGCGGCTGCCCGGCTACGGCGCGATCGTGACAAACTGCGGGCTGGACCGCTCCCGGGCCCGCGGCGCATCCCGCTGGGGCGCCCGTACCTGGCTGCACGTCTCGGCGGGCCTGGGCACGTCCCCGTTCGCGCCGGTTCGCTTCGCCTGCCCCCCGGAGGCGAGCCTGCTCATGCTGGTCCCGCGCAACAACGGCCCCACTGTGCCGGCCTCCGCATGGCACGCCGCCGGCGTCGGCTGAGCGGCATCCGCTACGATTGCCGACGTCTAGCCGGGGTGTGGCGCAGCTTGGTAGCGCGCTTCGTTCGGGACGAAGAGGCCGTGGGTTCAAATCCCGCCACCCCGACCAGGAAAAACTCGTTCCTTGGCAATCTTGCGGAAGACCCGTGGGGGCCAAACCGGGGGCCACTCGCCTCAGGCCGAATTGGTTTCGTTCTGTTTGAAGATGGTGTTCATGGTCTCGGCACCTCGAGTGATCACCGGCTTGAGCTGGTGCCGGTAGACCTCCTCAGTTACCGCCGTGCTGGCGTGCCCGACGAGATCAGCGATGGTTTCGATGGGAACGCCGTTGTCGCTCATCAGGGACACGAACGAGTGGCGCAGCTCCCGCGGCGTCCAGTTCTCGCCGAGACCGGCCTTCTTGGTGATCGCTTTGAAGGCCCGGCGAACGTGGGACGCGTCAAGCGGTGTCCCCGCTTGGCTGGCGAAGACGAGGCCGTGATCCCGCCAGCGCTTGCCTGCCGCCAGCCGCTCCCTCGCCTGCCGTACGTGGTGCGTGCGGAGCGCCTCAGCGGCCTGCGCGGGCAGTTCCAGCGTCCGGCGTGACTTCTCGGTCTTGGTGTCACCGTTGGCACGCACCGAGCGCCAGACGTAGATCGCGAACCGCTCGTGATCGAATCCGGCTTTGGTGACCGGCACCCATGCCGCGCCATCCGCTACCCCGGCGACCACGTGGGACCAGTGCAGCGCGCGGGCCTCTTCGGTGCGTATGCCGGTGAGCAAGCTCACGACGACGTAGGCATGCAGCCGCGACGCCTTGGCGTGCTCTAGCAAGGTCGTAGCCTGTTCCAGCGCCATGGCCTTGCTGGGCCGTCCCTCCTTCCCTTTGGGTGTCGTAACGAGTGCAGCGACGTTGCGCAGCACCTTGTCTCGCGCTTGCGCCTGCCGGGTGGCCCGCTTGAGGATCGCGTGGACCCCTTGCAGGCTCCTCGTCGCGAGCGTGCCGGTCAGCCCGCCGAGCCACTCGTCGACCTGATCGGCGGTCAGTTCCTTGAGCTTGATTGCGCCGATGAGCGGTATCACGTGCCGTTCGGCGAGGATGCGGTTGGCCGCGATGGTGTGCGCGTTGCGGTCCTTGAGCCCCCTGGCGAGCCAGTCCCGGACCGCGTCCCCCACGGTGTAGGAGTCGCTGGCATCGATGCCGGTCTCGAGGGCGTTAACGGCCTTCCTCAGTTTGTCCGTGACGGCCGTTTTGGTCCTGCCTCTGCGCTTGATGCGCTTGCGGTTGCCCCTGCCGTCGAAGCCGAGGCTGATTGCCCCGATGTACCCGTTGTCCTCCGGGTAGATGGTGGCCTGGTATTTGCCGATCAAGAGCGTGGACATTGAACCTCCGTTCTTGCCAGGTGATGGGGTTGGGCCTGGCGTGCCCTGGCCCGCGTTCGAGGCGTACCACCTGGATCGTGGTGGCCAGGGCTGGCGCTGCGTTGTGTCAGTCGCCGTCGGGGTCGTGCTGGTGGCGCTCGATGTACTCATCGATGGCCTTCCTGATCACGTAGGAGAGGTCACGATCCTTTCGCCGTGCGATCTCTTCGAGCTTGCCTCGGCGGTCTGCGCCGAGGCGCAGGCTGTAGGTCTGAGTTACTGGCATAAACTCCATCCTTGGTTCGGACGTCGGTCCCGTGACACAGTGTGCAGCGCACTGTGTTGCAATGCAACACACTCATGGGCTGCCCTCCAAGGAGGCGACGAACTGGGCTAGGTGCCGGCCGGTGATCCGACGGAGCTTGCCGATCTTGATGCTGCAGAGCTGGCCGGTGCGGAGCAGGTAGTAGACCTTGTCCCGGCCGACGTGGAGCAGCTCGGCGACTTGCTCGACCGTGTATGCCTGCAAGTGATCACCTCCTCGGATAGGGGGCTGGTTGGAAGGTGGCTCGTCTGATAGCTGGGCTGCCTCCTTGAGGTTGTGCGGAATCGGTTGTGGCTGGTTCATCGGGCTGGCGATACCTCCGTTCTGTTGGGGTCGGGTGGACGGGTGCTAGGCCGCTAGTGCGCTGGTTGGTGGCCTAGCGGAGCCGCTAGACCTAGCGTGGTGGGCGCTAGATCTAGCGGCCCGTTAGCGGGTTTGGAGTGGTCGGTCGAGGGCTTCGAGGACGGCGTCTCGGGTGATGCCGCGCCGGTTGGCGCCTTGGCCCTCGAGCGTCTGTCCCCAGACTTGGCCGGTGGTGATGCCGTAGGGCTTGAGGCAGGTGGCCAGGTCGGTGGGGGTCCAGCCGTCGTAGGCGTCCGGGTTGGTCTCGGCGAGCCGGGCGATCACGGTCTCCGACCAGAGCCGGGCCTCGTCGCCGATGAACACGGCCAGCACGTCATCGAGCAGCCGGGGCGCGGCGTGTTCGACGAGGTAGGCGCCGCCGTCGGCGACCCCGGACAGGGTGCCGGCCTTGATCCGCAGTTCCCGGCCGCGTTCGCAGATCCTGTGCAGGGTGGGCAGGTCCATCAGGTCGGTGCGGATGATCTGCCCGCCGGATTCGGCCAGCGCGCCGTCGTCTGCGCCAAGCAGGATGCCCACCCCTTTGTGTGCGCGCAGTAGTTTGGATGCGTCCAGGTCGGGGTAGGCGCCGGCGCCGAGAATGGTGTCCGAAGACTGCCAGTTCATCACCTTCATGGCGAACCGGATGCCGAGCTGACCGCGCAGGCTGTCGGGCATGACCTTCGAGTCCGGCTTCTGGGTAGCAAGCACGAGCATGATCCCGACAGCCGGGCCGACCTTGGCCAGGTCGGTGAGCAGTTCCAGGATGGCCTTGCCGTGCTCGGGGTGTTCCAGGTAGCGCTGGACCTCATCGATGCACACCAGCCGCAACGGCATCCCTAGCCGCTTGCTGCGTGCAATGGCCGGGGTGAGCTTCCCCTCGGGGCACAGATCGTTGGGTAGCTCGCGCAGCCGCTCGTAGCGGTCGTCCATGTCCTCGACCAGCTCGCGCAGCACGTGTACCAGGTGCTCGACCACGGCCGTGCGGGCGCCGGAGCCGTAGCGGTGGGAGACCAGCTCGAACGGCTGCCAGTCCTTGCCGCCCTTGCCGTCGAAGATGAACAGCTGCACCCACGCATCCAGCGCGGCGGCCGCCGCCGGGAGCCGGGCGGCGAACGTCTTGCCCATCCGAGGAATGGCCCCGACCAACAGCGAAGACCAGACCATGACCAGTTGCACCGGCCGTTTGCGGGCGTCCTGGCCGAATCGGAAGCCCTTCCAGAAGTCCACCTGGTCGGCTTTAGCCAGCGCAGTGACGGGTGGCTTCTGGGCGAACACGTCCACGTCGGCCACCCACAGCGCGACCCGCCGCGCCGAGCCCGCTTCGCCGCGGATGCGGTCCAGGAAGACCTGGACCTCGTCGATGTCCAGCGCGGCGGCGATGTCCTGGTGTTTCTTCAGCGCGTCCGCGGCCTTCTTGCCGTAGGGCAGGTCGACCAGCGCGAGCCAGCCGTCCCCGTCGCGGCAGATCGGTTGCGGGAAGGTGATCGGGTTGTCTTCCTTGCATAGACCGGCGGCTATGAATGCGCGCGTGACCAGGTCGGGGGTGAGTTTGCGCGCACGCGGGACAATGATGGCCGGGTCGAGGAACGGCTGGTCTTCGCGGCAGCCGTGCCAGCCGGCCAGCGCGATAGCCAGCGCAAGGAACAGTAGCGGGGAACGTGGCCACAGCAGCGCGGCAATCATCAGCGCTGTAGCGGCACAGCAGGCGAGTCCGAAAACGGTGGTCAGCCGAGTACGAACTCGGTTATTGCGCTGCCGGGACAGTGTCATATAGCTGGTGACATCACCACGTTCGATCGCGTAGAGCCGCAGCGGCCTGCTCTCGGCGTCACTGGCCCAGCGGTACAACTCGACGATTGCGCGGCTAATGCCGCGCGGGGTGTACACCATAGCGCGCAGCACGTACTTGGGGATGCGGAGCGTGTGAAACGCAGTGGTATGCCAGAGATTGGTGGCGAGCCAACAGAAGAAAGCCTTGCACTGCTCGGCATTGCGCATCCAGAGCGGCACGATCGGGCGCCGGTCGAGTGAGCGAAAAACCAGCTCATTGGTCTCAACCGTCATGGACGACGACGGAAGTGTCGAGGATGCGTCCGAGACAATAGTCGGGAGTTGATCGGACTCGATGAGCTCGGCGTCGTACCCCTGATACTCGGAGGAATAGTTGACGGTCTGGCCAGGGAAGCGGATCACTTCCTGGCCCGCGCGGCTATCCACGGGTGGCCGCGTCATTGGCTGTCCTGTTCGCCGGCCGGGTCATCGATGGTTTCGGGGTATGGCTGCGCGAGAAGTTCAGCGGCGTGAAGGTGATCGGGCGGGAGTTGGTCATGCGCGTCGAGTTCGTCGCGCAGGTAGTACATCGAGTCCGCCTCGCCGTCTCGGGCGGCGGCGATGGTGGCGCGGGCGGCGGCGAGAAGGTTTGCGTGCATCGCGCGGACAAGCACCAAGAGAGACCGGAGTCGGGATAACTCAGCGAGCAGGACGGGAATATCGGCGACGGCGCGCCAGAGCCTGACCGGGGTGCGCGACTGGCACGCCTGGTGGAAATGGTTTCGGACGGCCTCCAGATTGACGAGGGAGTACGGCTTCTGTTGGTTCATTATCGGGTAAAAACCTCCTTTGCATCCGGGGATCTGGACCGGTGGTAGGTCGCTCAGCGGGCGGCGGGATAGCCGCTAACGTGCCGCCGTTCAGTGGAACAGACCGGATAGTGCGCTCACCGCGCCGCTGAGGCGGCCACGACCTTATGGATCGCGGCCGATCCGGTCGCGGTGGCTTCGATGAGCAGGCCGATCACGATGAGGGTCAGCGGGCCTGAGCCTCCGCGCCGGAAGCGGCTCTGCCCCCGTGGCCGCCACCACCGCCGTGACCACTACCGGAGAACAGCAGCCAACAGCCAACCGAGAGTAGTCCGAGCATGACCAAGGAGGTAGTGCCCGACGTCGTCGCCGTGCCTGCGGCAAGCACCGTCGCGGGAATCGGCAAGAGGATCACCTCCTCCCCGGGTAGATGGCCAGGTTGGCCCCAGAATTGATCTCGTTTCCGGCGGTTGAGCACCACACCTCGGTGGGGTAGCGGTAGCGCCCTGTCCTGGGCACATGGCTGTCTCGGCTGGGATCGGCTCCTGTCGGTTCATGGCCTGTTCACAACCTCCTTTGCATCGGGGACATGGACTGGTAGTGGTGCATCGCTCACCGGACACACCGCAGCGGGCGCGGTGAGACGGCGGCGCAGTTGAGTGGCGCGCAGACCGCTGATCCGCAGCGCGGCGCGCAACGCATCGCGGGTAATCGGCCGGCCGTGCATGTCGCGGTACCGTTGATCAGCCGCGCGTGCGCGTCCATCAGCTCGGCCTCGCTCCGGTGCCGAGGCTAGGCTTCGCAACCCGGAGAAGCTGGCCACCGCCGCGGACGTGGCCGCGATACTCATGCCGGACAACGCCCACAGATCACGCTCGGGCGTACAGGTGCTCATGGCGGGACTTCCTCTCAGAGGCTGATGGCGATGACAGTGCAAATAGCGGCGGTGACGATCAGCCGCGTCGGGGTGGCGGTCGCCCACAGCATGCCCAGCGCGATGAGCCGGACCGGGAACATGGCCAGCCGGAAGGCACCGTTGATGGCCTCGGACACCGGCATGAGACGCGTGTAGTGGTCGGCCGACCGGAGCCCGATCCCGTCCAGTTCCAGGACGTGGGCGCGGGAGAACGGACCGCTTCGCCCGTCGCTGACCTGGATCGTGTGCCGCTTCATCACTGCTCACCCCGGCGGTGACGGCGTACGCCGTCCTGGTGGCGGTGCCAGCGGTCACGGCGCCTGCACTTGCGGCATTTCGCCAGGCCGCACCGCCTGGTGGCACGGGCACCGCACCGGCAAGCCCACTCCTGGGGGTCAATCGTATCGTTGATCATTTGATGGCTCCTCTCAAGGTTGATGAGGCGATTGCGGGTAATCGGAATCACGACCTCACTCGGTCGCGGTCGTCGGTCTCGTTCTCGCGGCATGGACCGGCTTCCGGTTTTATGACGATTACCAGAATGGCCAACACCACGGCCGTGTCGACCGCCTTGGGCATCACTCCGCCACCGGTCTTCATTCCTGGAATTTCATTCTTGATCATCATCGTCCCTTCCGCCGTTGTTGCTCACGCATCAACTATGCGGCCTGGATCACGTGGCGAGAAGTGTCCCAATAGGCCCCAAACGCCGAACTTTCACCGAACCGGAAGCCCTGAACTTTCACTGAACTTCGACGGTTGTGGTATGTCCTTCAGGCTGTCCACCTGGGAAGATGACCCACATGCAATTGAACGGTGTGCTCCCGACCATGGACCAGGTCAAGGCTCTCGCGCTGACCAACTACGGCCACTTCACTTCGATGCTGGCGGAGGACGGCCGCGTGCGCGGCTTGTCGCTCCACATGCAACGGTTGGCGCGCGACTGCCGCCTACTCTTTGACGTCGACCTGGACACCGACCGCGTGCGGTACTACATCCGGCACGTGTTGACGGATGCCGCTCCGCGCACTGTCGCGCGAGCGACGGTCTACGATCCCACGCTTGACCTGGGCATGATCGGATCGGACGCCGTTCCGCACATCCTCGTGACGACGCGACCGGCACCGTTGGGCACATCTGCTCCGCTGCGTCTGCAAGCTGCCTCGTTCCGGCGGGAGATGCCTGCGGTGAAGCACATCGGCCTGTTCGGCGCGCTCCGGTGCCGGCGGACTGCCCAACGCGAAGGCTTCGATGACGTTCTGTTCCTCAACCCGGACGGGACGATCTCTGAAATCGCAACGTCGAATATCGGATTCGTACGGGAAGGACAAACAATCTGGCCACGCTCGGAATGGCTGACCGGCATCACGATGACCCTGCTGCACCAGGCCCTTGACGAGCCGATACACACCGAACCGGTCACCCTCTCGGACCTGCCGACCATGGAGTTCGTGTTCGCGACCAATGCGGCGACAGGCATCCGGCCGGTTGCTGCGGTGGACGACCAGTCGTGGTCTACCGACCACCCGGCGCTGAAGCAGCTGCGCGACCTGTACGCGGACATTCCTGCCGAACAGCTCTAACGGCACACTAGTGATTGATCAACGGTCCAGTGTTTCGGCTGTCACTACACACCGGAACCCGGTGTCGTCATCACACATGGACGCAGCGGCGTCGTTGAACGATGATGGCGTTGCCCGTAGGAACGGACTGG
>Ga0213882_10000317_pt1 | contig 18027 bp, 21 predicted proteins | sample BarmaccoBMER_R09_FD_160106 | JGI IMG/M metagenome (GOLD analysis project Ga0213882, IMG submission 160106) | Barbacenia macrantha exposed rock microbial communities from rupestrian grasslands, the National Park of Serra do Cipo, Brazil - ER_R09 ...
CCCGGCGGAACCGAAATATCGAGGTAATTGGGGTCTGCGGCCACTCCTTCCACCGGTCCCTTCTTGCCCCAAAACTCGCCACAGATGACCCGTACCTGGGTACCATCGTCATCGGTGACCTCAGGGATTGCGCTCGACGGGATGTCCTGATAGCGCGGATCGGTCATTTTCAAAGAAGACGGCAGGTTGGCCCACAACTGGAAACCGTGCATTCGTCCCAGCCGGTCACCCTTGGGCATCTCCTGGTGCAGAATCCCGCTACCGGCCGTCATCCATTGCACGTCGCCAGCCGTCATTTTGCCCTTGTTTCCAAGACTATCCCCGTGTTCGACTGAGCCGGCGAGAACGTAGGTAATGGTCTCGATTCCGCGGTGTGGATGCCACGGGAATCCGGCCCGGTAGTCATCCGGGTTATCGCTGCGGAAATCGTCGAGCAGCAGGAAAGGATCGAAATCCTTCGTTTTGCCAAAGCCGAAAGCGCGCTGCAGCTTCACCCCGGCACCTTCGATTGTGGGTTTGGTCTCAATGACCTGTTTGATCGGACGTAGCGACATACGTTCTCCTCTTTGTACCGCTTAAATGGCGGTTTCAGATCGTGCCAGAATATATCTTGATATCAAGGTAGATGTCTGGAACGGCGAAAAAGATTCAAAGGCCCCCCAAGCGCAATCTGCACCTGGAAACTGATGCCGCCGCGATGCATGCCTGGCTGGTCCTGTGGAAGGCCGCGCACGCGGTGGAGCAAAATGCGATCTCCAGCGTGTCCAATCTCGGGCTTGGGCTGTCCGACTTCGCGATATTGGAGGTACTTCTCCATAAAGGCCCTCAGCCGGTTAATGTGATCGGCAAGAGGATTTTGCTGACCAGCGGCTCGATTACCAGCGCAATCGATCGGCTGGAATCAAAAGAATTGGTTCGCAGAACGTCCCATCCAGAAGATCGGCGTGCCCGGCTCGTCGAACTCACTGAAAAGGGTAAGCGCCTCATTGAGTGTGCTTTCCGGCAACACGCCCTCGACATGGAAGAAACATTCAGCGTATTGACGCCTGGTGAGCGCCTTGAACTCATCCGGTTGCTTAAAAAGGTTGGCTTATTTGCAGCGGAAAGGTCGTCGCGCGGCGTCCAGTAGCCATTCCGTCCAGCGGTCCATCCCCTCGCCTGTTTTTGAGGACAGAGCGATTACTTCCATACCGGGCCGAACGGCGTTGATGTTCTGCCTGGCCGCATCCCAATCGAATTCGACCGCTTGCGCCAAGTCTGCTTTCGTGATTATTGCGAGATCAGCAGTGTTGAAGATCGTTGGGTATTTCAGCGGTTTGTCTTCCCCTTCAGTTACGGACATCAGAACCGCTCTCAGGTTCTCGCCGAGATCGTAGCTCGACGGACAAACCAGGTTGCCAACGTTCTCGATGAAGAGCAAATCGAGATCCGCAAGGTTCCAATCTGCGAGCGCTTTCTCCACCATCTCCGCATCCAGATGGCAAACGGTGCCGGTCGTGATCTGCCGGACCAAAGCCATGCTTCGACGTAGCCGGACAGCATCGTTATCCGTGGCGAGATCCCCTACGAGCGCGGCGACGCGAGCGTTCGGCCTCACAAGCGACAGAGTCTTTTCTAACAGTGCTGTTTTCCCTGAACCAGGGCTAGAAACCAGGCTGACCACGTAGACGCCCGCCGCCTGAAACCTCTGGCGCAGTTCTCTGGCCAGCAGATCATTGCGTTTCAGCACCTTTTGCCGGACCTCTACTAGACGGGGTGACGCACTCATAAATCCGCTCCCACGCTGCTTAGCTCTAGCGCAGATACTTCCAGTTCCGATCCTCTACGAATCTCGGCGCTCGGGGTATCGCAAACCGTACAGCACAACCTCTGCATCGAATGGGCTGACCGTTCCTGCCGGCAAACGGGGCAATAGAGAACGATCGGGATCTCTTCAATTTTGAGCCTTGAGCCTTCTAACGATGTGCCTTCGCACGCAAGCCCGTAAGAGAACAGAAGGGCATCTTTCACCACACCTGAAAGCGGGCCGACATTTAGATGAACCGCCGTAACACGGGCGCCCGGCCGCCGCGCAATCTCTTCTTCGACACCTTCGATGATGCTCAGCGCAATCGAGAGCTCATGCATCGCGCGCTCACACCGCGATTACATGCGCTCGATTTTGATATAGCGCATCATGTCGCCGAAATTCATAATTACACCCGCGGCCAGCAACACCACTGCTGCAATACCTGCAATTCTAAGTGCACTCATGGGAACAGACCTCGTCTTTTTTTAAGTTGAATGCCGGCCCACCGCGTATGAACTCCTCTACGATTTGCCGGATGATAGTTACCGCGGAATTTACCGCTGCCTCGACCACTTCACTCAGTCCGATGTGACCGCTTTCGTCGTGATTCAGCAATAAGGGCTCACAGCCGATCAATAATGTTTTGCGAAACTGCGCGCCCATGCTTTTTGCCAATGCAAGGGCACGAACCGGATCGACTCCATGCGAGTTGCTCAGAAGAGCTTCGCGCGAAATTTCAGGAACGTCCTCAGGTTCGATCTCGATTGTGTAAAGCGTGCCAGGTGCACCGCCACGCGCGGTGGCGTCTACCAGGATCGTCAGATCATTCGGCTCGAGCAGCGCAAATGCAAGATCGATGCTGCGAATTCCAACATCCATAATACGAACAGCTTTCGGAAAGGGCAGCACACTAAGTTTGTGAATCACCGACACTCCGAAAGCGTCATCGCCGTGGAAGATGTTCCCCAGACCCGCGATCAGAATTGATGCGGCCATCACTCGATCCCCTCTGACCTGATGGGCTCAAACGGTTCTACTTCTTCTTTCGAGAAAAAGAACCGGTGCCCAGCTTGACGCATCTCACCAAAATCCCGGCCGGGATCGTCCTCGAGCACGACAGCAAAATGTATGTTTCCCTCGAAATCCTCTTCCACCGCCTCTATAATCGCGGTTTTGCCTTCGAGCAGAGTATCGAAAATATCCGCTCGTTTCCGTGGCCGGAGGCATACGCGGTCACCTTTTTTCAGCGCTACAATACCCCGGCTGGCGGTTATTTCGGGCGCCCTCTCGTACGTGTCCCACGCGCTCCACGCATCGCGATGCCGTTCAAGGCGGCGAATGGTTCCATGCAATTCGAGCAAGTGTTCCGGTGGGCTCGTTTCTAAGCGCTCCAGAAGATTCCGCGCACGGTCATCCGATTGGCGTAGTTGCTGCTTCTCCTCGTCCGTTAATGTCAAAATCCGGAGGCTAAGAATTTCGTCGATCTCGGTAGCATCGAATAGATCGCCCTTGCTCTCCGGCGCCACTTGCGGATAGTCATAGAGAATAATTGGCGAGGCGAGCATCGTATCTCGCATCTCGGAATCCCCCACCAGTACGGGCCAAATTCCGACATTTTGGCAAGCGGCGACAATGTCGCGAAATTTTTCCGGCGCATCGATTTGCGAGACGAATACGCCGTCACGCAGATGCACGACCGCGTGTGCCGACGCCAGCGAGTACAGCAACGCCTCATCACGATTTTCGGGCTGAATGGGAGCAGTGTTGCTAACGCGCACCGTCAAACGAAAGACATGATCCTGCACCTGCGTAGCGAAAATCATTATCTTTCCCTCGATGGAACATTTTCGCCGGATTACCGCGCCCTCCGCTTCATATCCGCCCGGAAACGAAAAGTTTTCGATATGCGAACTCGCCAGTTTCGCTGGCGATACCGAGTCGACGCGTACCCGTTGCTCAATTGCTTCTTGCCAGATAGATCCACCGCTATCGCGGGAAACGAGTTGCAGGAACCGCAGCGAAGCTTCGATTTCTGTTCCCTCCCGACAGATCGCAAGGCATTCCATCTGGAAGTACGACCTGTCTGCCCCGGTCTGATTTGCAGCCCAACGCGCCGGATACAGCACGCCGAAATTCCAGCGCTGCTGATTCTTGAGCGCGGATTGGCGATATGGATAGAGAAGATAGCCTTCGTAGAGCACCGCCCGCGCAATGGCGTCCACCATGGAACTCATGACAGCGGCTGCTCCTTCTCAGCAATCGCTAGCATGCGCTGAATCGCCTCTTCAAATGTCGCGAGGCCCTGGCTCATTTTGAACCGATATAACTCATCAAAAACATCCCGGCGCAGATTAAGGTTCACAGCGTTTGCGTAATGCAGATCCGTCAACTCCTTCCATGTCCGCACCGGCAGACGGAAGCGCGCCTCTTTATTCCAGGGAATCGGGGCGACCTGCAGCGCGCCTTCGGCAGAGTTGAAAAACACCGAACCGCTGAACAATAAAGTCAGCGGCACTTCGCCATCAGCAATGCCGTGGAAGTACTTGGTACTTGCGACGTTGAAGTCTAGGCTGCACGGAACAGCAATTGGATATTCGATCTGGTCCGAGAACGCGGGAATATTCACTGACGTATTCACCCAGGTCATAGGACGCAATGTGTCTCCCCAGCGGCTTGGCTCATCGAACAGCTCGCGAAGCTGCGCCTGTTCCGTTGAGCTGTAGCGCCGCCGCGCTACTTCAATCTGGATTTGGCATCGAAGTAAGACCGCCTGGACGGGTTCTCCCGCTATCCGGTTCGTCACGCGTAGATCGAAGGCCAGCGTGGGCGTGATCATGTTTTGCAGGGGCCGCGCCCCGACGATCTCAAACCACAGGTCGGGCATGGCCGCCTTCACTGTTGGCGTGGGAACGCTCCCGAAGACGGTCGAAGAATAGGCTGATTTGTTCCCAGCCGTCCTCGCCGCCGGAGAATCCGCGCCAATACTTCCGCACCAAGCCAGTCAGCTTGTAACATTCGTCAATCGGCACTAAAAAGTATTCGCGAGCCCCATTCATCCGATTAATTAGAAGCGCTTCAACATCCGGACTTAATTTCGACAGCACCGGATTCTCCGCTACGACTTCCTCCCAGGATTCTTTATCGAGTGTCGTTTCGGTAGGCCCGGCAGGACTGGGATACACGGCCAGCATCTGGTCCGAGGCGCTCGATGTGTAGATGAATACCAGGCCGATGGGAATGGCAAGACTGCTCCAGGCTTGTTCCGACAGGTTGAAGTGGCTCAGAAGACGTGTATCGCGCGGAACCCTTCGGTACCGCGTCTCGCCACTCGCACTGAACAATACTGCGCACGGATCGCAGACACAAAGCAAACGCCGCGTTTCGGAATCCACCACGTGCTGATGTTTTTCAGCTACAACTAGGGAACAGAGATCGCATCGCTCGACTTCTGGTGGCTTTCGCACGAAGTCGCGAAGCGCCCATAGGCCACGCGCGCTAGATCTCTCCGTCCCGATCTTCATACGCGTGAACCGGCCAGAAGATCGGAAACCGGAACGAAATCCGCGGGTGGAAGCTCATTCAGCCCTTCAATGACGACCTTGCCGATTTCCGGAGCTGCCTGGAAAATTGTCTTTTCGATACTGCTTTTCACTGCCGCGCCCGGCCAAGTACGGGCCGAGTCGAACTGCAAGCGGACTGTCTCCCCTTCAATACCAATCAGCGATACTCTTCCTCCTAAGGAGCGAAATGCTTCTTGCAGCTTCTCTATCGCGCGTTCAAGGCGAGTTGCCAGCTCCTCAGGGTGCAAATCGTGCAACAACAGCATGCTGCTGGTTAGGTCGTCTGCTGCAATGCGATCGATAATGGCAGTGCCGTCCGGACCTGATTGGGCAGCAATCTCCAGTACGCGTTCGAGCGCAGCAGCGTGAAAATCGAGAACCGCCTGCAACAGTTCGATTGTTATACGGCGCGCTATCGGATCCGACACGTTCTCTGCACGCCGGACTAACTCCTCGATTTTGTCGATCCACTCCTGCGAGCGGACCTCGTCTCTTGTCATAAGGTGTGTGCCCCGAATCGGCTATGGCGGGGGCATGTGAGGCATGCGTGGATCGATCGGGTCGCGCGCTTTTGGATTAATACTGGTGGAGTCCCGGGCCGTGCGCGTGCCGGTTTCACGGCCTGGCTCGGGCCCTTTGCTGTGGATCACCTCCTCGCCGCGGTGGGTACCTTTTGTATGCGATGAAATCTTCGATTTCTTCGTGTGTGGCATAAAAGCTCCTACGCATGCGCTCCGAGTATCGACGAGTGCTGAGTCCTCAAAATCTTTCCGTTCCCCAGATACATGTGTACGCCACAGGGCAAGCAGGGATCGAAGCTGCGCACCGCCCGCATAATATCTATGCCTTTGAAGTTCTCCGGCCCGTTCTCCTCAAAAATCGGCGTGTTCTGAATTGCATCTTCGTAAGGACCGGGCGTGCCGTAGGAGTCGCGCGGGCTGGCATTCCACGGGGTTGGAGGATACGGGTGATAATTCGCGATTTTTCTGTCGCGAATTACAACGTGATGCGAAAGGACTCCGCGAACGGCCTCATGGAAGCCGCAACCGATCGATTCCTCTGGGATTTTGAACTCGGCCCAAGTCTTTGTGTTTCCAGTACGCACGCAACGTAGCGCCTGCTCCACAAAATAAAGCGCTGCAGCGGCTGCATAGGCTTGGAAATACGTCCGTGCACGGTCGCGCTCAATCGCATTGCTCCAGTTCGGAATCTTCCATTCGAATTCCGTTTCCGGTAGCAGTGCCGTTTTGGGAAAGTTAATTCTTACGCTTCTGCCCGTCGCTTTGATATAACCGATATCCACCATGCCATTCAAAGCTGTTGCCCACAGGCGCGGAAGCGGGCCGCCGCCCGTATCCAAGGCCAGATTATCGCCGGTCCTCTTGTCAAACCATCGCGGCGACATCACCCAGGTATAGTTGCGTTTGAAGTCGCGTTTCTGCGGCTTGGGCACGGTGGTCTGATTCCACGGATGCCGCTTGTCCACTGGGTTACCCAGCGGATCCGTTCTCACGAACATTTCACCCGTTTGCTCCCAGTCCTCGTAATACGAGCTACCGAGCAAGATCCGCATATTCAGGTTGATGTCGACCAAGTCGTTCGTAACTACCTCGCCGTCCACCAACACGCTCGGTGTCACGAACATCGACCGGCCCCAGCGCGACATGTTTTCGTATCGGTAATCGCAGCTTCTCGGATCGTTGAACGCTCCCCAGCAGCCCATGAGAATGCGCCGCCGGCCCACTTCCTCGTATCCAGGCAGAGCCTGATAGAAGAAGTCGAACAAATCGTCGTGCATGGGTACAGCCTTCTTCATGTACTCCACGTATTTCATCAGCCGGACCAAATAATCCGTGAACAATTGGTGCGTAGGAACTGTTCCCACTCCCCCCGGGTACAGCGTCGATGGGTGAACGTGCCTGCCCTCCATGAGGCAGAACATCTCACGAGTCAAGCGGCTCATGACGAGCGCCTCGCGATAATATTCGCCCGTAAATGGATTGAGCGCCCGCATGATGTCGGCGATCGTGCGGTAACCATGCCTAGAGCTGTTCGGAGATAACGCCGCTTCAGCCTTGGCTAGCAGGTTCGGATTCGTCTGCTTCACCATTTGTTCGCAAAAATCGACGCCGACGAGGTTGTCCTGGTACAAGTTGTGGTCGAACATATACTCGGCCGCTTCGCCTAAATTGAGAATCCATTCCCCCAACTCCGGCGTTTTCATGCCGCACGCCATGTTGGCGGCGTAAATCGCGCAGGTCGCGTGATTATCGCCACAAATGCCGCAGATGCGCGAGGTGATAAAGGGCGCGTCCCGCGGGTCCTTGCCCTGCATGAAAATGCTGTAGCCGCGAAAGATCGAGGACGTGCTGTAGCATTCGGCTACCTGTCTGTTATCGAAATCGATTTTCGTGAAAATCCCCAGACTACCCACGATCCGGGTAATCGGATCCCAGTTCATCTCGACTAAGTTTCTTCGCTGTTGCTCTTGCCCGGTAATCGGTTCCGTTAGGGTCGCCATTCGAGTTTCCTCTTCCTTCAATACGTCGTGGGCTGGTACCCGGTGCTTAGTTTCGAGCCTGGACGCCGCCACCTTGGTTCTTTGTTGGCCGTGTTATTCGTGATGGATCGTAACGCCCGCATCAAGCTCCCATAGCTGACTGCAACCGTGGAGGAAAGGGTCGCGCCCGGAGGCTGATCCATGAACGGCATAAACTTGTCGGGAAAGCCAGGCATGGTGCATGCGATGCAGATTCCGCCGACATTCGGGCACCCACCGATTCCGCGCATCCAGCCGCGCTTCGTCACGTTGCAGTTCACCACCGGTCCCCAGCAGCCAATCTTCACAAGGCACTTCGGCGAACCGTATTCGTGGGCAAAATCGCCCTGCTCGTAATATCCGGCGCGGTCGCAACCTTCATGGACCGTCTTGCCGAACAACCAGGTGGGTCGCAACTGCTCGTCGAGCGGAATGATAGGAGCCAGCCCGGCCGCTTGGTACAGAAGATAGAGAAGCGTCTCCATCATGTTGTCGGGTTGAACCGGGCAGCCTGGAACATTCACCACGGGCAGTCCGCCTGCCGAGCGGAACGATGCTCCCAAGTAATCCACGAGCCCCATGGCTCCGGTCGGGTTGCCTGCCATGGCGTGAATCCCGCCGTACGTAGCACAGGTCCCAGCCGCAATGACGCCCCAAGCTTTTGGCGCCAAGCGGTCAATCCATTCGCATGTCGTGATGGGTTGTCCCGTGTTGTGATCGGTTCCTTGCGCGGCCCAATACCCTTCCTTCTTCACTCGTTCGTTTGGCACCGAACCTTCCAACACTAAGACAAACGGATCAAGCTCGCCTTGCTCAGCCTGATAAAAGAACTTCATAAAGTCGTCGCCCACTTCGGCGGCAAGCACCGGATTGTGAAGATGTACTTTCGGCAGACCCGGTATTGCTCCCAGGAGCACATCTTCAATGCTCGGCTGTTCTGCATTGGTAATCGAGATCGTGTCTCCGTCGCAGCTCAACCCGGCTGTAATCCAGATAATGTGTACCTCTGATACAGGGGAAGTGCGTCGCGCGGAGGTCGGGACCGACGCGGTCGCCATAATCGTTTGCGCCTCCTAACTGCGGCTTTTACTGTCACGCGCCGCCGTTAACAAGATGAACCAGCGGCTAAAATGTATCACTTCCAAAATGGGGAGGCTCTAGCTTTTTCGCCCAACTCCGGTTCAGAGCACGATACATTGCTACTGGGCAGACAGTGCGGCCAGTGCCGCCTGCCCCAGACTGATACCGCCATCATTGGGAGGTACAGCCAGGTTTGTCCAAATCTCGATGCTCCGTTTCCGGCGGGATTCAATCTCTGTGAGCAATAGCTCGTTTTGAAAAACACCACCAGATAACACGACTAAGTCGATCGAGTTCGCCTCACAAATGCGCTGAGCAGCTTGCAAAACTCCATGTGCGATCCCGGCATGGAACGCTCGGGCGATTTCACAAATCGGCCTTCCCTGCAGGCGGTCTTGAATCAGAGCGGTGAGCAAGGGCCGAAAGTCCAAGGTATTGTCCGCGATCGGAAATGGATATGGCTGGGCCGGGGGAGCCTCCCGCGCCAGGTGTTCGAGCCAGATGGCGGCTTGTCCCTCAAAACTGATCTCACGCGTGAAACCCAGTAATGCCGCGGCAGTATCGAAAAGACGCCCTGCCGACGAGCTCTGAAAAGTTCGCAGTTGCTTGCGTAGGAGACTGAGCGATAGCAGATAACGGCGCGGAAAATGAAAAGGGGGACCAAGCAGGTCCGGCACGCCTTCCACTTGGCTGAGAAAGCCCGCCGCGCACTGGACCGGAAAACGGGCCGCTGCATCGCCGCCGGGCAAAGAAGCGTTTCTCAAGTGAAAGACTCGCGTCCAACCGCTAACTAAACTGCCCGTGAAAAACTCGCCTCCCCAAATGGTCCCGTCGTCGCCGTAACCCGTTCCGTCGAAGCTGATGCCCACGGCTCTCCGTTCCCAGACCTGCCTTTCCGCCAGGACGGACGAAACATGAGCGCGGTGATGCTGCACCGCTATGCGTGCCGAGGACGGCAACTCGAGTGCATGTGAGGCCGACACATACTCCGGGTGCCGATCGTGGACAACCAGCAAATCGTCCCACTCGACACGATACATCTCAATGAAATCCTGGATCGTTTCACGAAATGCGGCCAAGGCCTCATAATGATCGAGGTCGCCGATGTGCTGGCTGACGAATGCCTGGCCTCCAATTACAAGGGTGATGGTGTTCTTGAGGTCCGCGCCCACCGCCAGAATGGGTTTACTTACCGGTAATGTAATTACCGCGCCGGGCGCATAGCCCCGCGAGCGGCGCAGAATCGTCGGACCGAAAACTCCCGCGCGGGCCACCGAATCCTCAACACGCCGCGCGACTGGACGCTCGCCTATCAGATAGGCGTCCGCGATACCCGATAAGCGCTTCCGCGCATCGTCATCTCGATACGCAATAGGTTCACTCGAGCGGTTCGCGCTGGTCATCACCAGAAGGTCTGGCGCACCCGAAGCGAACAGCAGATAATGCAGTGGCGAATAGGGAAGCAGGACGCCCAGCTCGTGATTCTCGGGGGCAACGCCGGAGAATTCTGCGATTGCCGGCGCCAGCACGATCGGGCGCGGCGGAGAGCTCAAGAGCGCCGCCGCCTCACATGACAGATCGACGATTGTGCGAGCGGTTTCGATGCTCTTGACCATCAGCGCGAAGGGCTTTTCTTTGCGGAACTTGCGTTCGCGTAGCATGCGCACTGAATCCGCGTTGCGCGCATCGCAACTCAGGTGGTATCCGCCAATCCCCTTAATGGCCACGATATGCCCTAATCTGAGCAGCTTGGCCGCCCTCTCGATGCTGGCCCTGTCTCCGTGGGTCGTCCCGTCCGCCGATTCGAGGAGATAGTGCGGCCCGCACGCCGGACAGGCAACCGGTTGAGCATGAAACCGGCGATCCAGCGGATCCTCATACTGCCTCGCGCAGAGCGGATCCATGGGCCAGTACCTCATCGTGGTGCGCGAGCGGTCATACGGAAGGCCCTCAGCTACGCTGAAGCGCGGTCCGCAATTCGTGCAGTTGATGTATGGGTATTGGTAGCGCGGGTCGGCTGCATCAAACAACTCCGCCAGGCAGTCATCGCAGAGGGGTAAATCCGGCGAGATGCGAGCCGAAGGCGGACCACCGCGCTGGCTTTCGCGGATTAGAAATTCCGCAAAGCCCCTGGCTGCGGTCTGGCCAACTTCAAGCGAGCTGATCTGGGCGGCTGCTGGGTGCTCAGCACTCAAGCTTCTGATGAAAGCGTCGAGATCGGCATCGGAGCCCTCGACCTGAATCTCGACCCCGTTTTCCTGGTTCAGCACCCAACCGCGGAGAGCATTCGCGTGCGCCAGCCGGTACACGAATGGCCGGAATCCCACCCCTTGCACGACTCCGCGGACGCGAATGCGACGCGCGCCCATTCACGTTCGCTGCAAACTCACGACGCAGCTACGGCCCTGCCAGCCGATCTGCACGACTTTGCCATTTTCAACTAGAACAGGAACCGCTCTCTGGCCAGTGAGAGCCTGCATTCGTTCGAGCGCATTTGCGTCAGCTTCGACGTCATATTGAATGAAGTCGCAGCCTTTCCAATCGAGCCACTCCCGCAGCTCTCGTGTGAACGGGCAGCTTGCCGCTCCGAAAAGCTCAAAATTCGGCATGACTTGTTCTCTCGAGCAGCTCTCGCACCGTGTGATAGATGGAAGCCTGCACTTCCTGGATACGTGGAATGTATTCCGAACCGACCACCAGGGCATGGTCGGCTAAGTTGCGGCCAACGATCTCGCCTCCGTCGTAGCCCAACAGCCCAACGGTCAGCAGACCGCGTTTCCGCGCTTCCTCAAGTGCCAAAATCACATTCTTCGAACCTCCGCTCGTCGAAATTCCAATCGCCACGTCCTGGGGGCGAGCCTGCGCGATCAACTGACGCAGAAAAATTACCTCCACTCCGACATCGTTGGCCAGCGCCGTGATATTGGCTGGTTCGAGAGCAAGCGATATGGCGGGGATCGCCCGATAGCCGTTGGGCGGCGCAATGCAATCGATGGCCCAATCGTTTGCATCGGTGGCCGAGCCGCCATTGCCGAAAAGAATCAACTTGCCGCCGCGACGCACTCGCTCGCCAACCTCCAGCGCGGCGTTCGCGATGCACTCTGCCCGTTCATTAGCAACTTGCTCCCGAAGTTTCGCGTCTTCCCGCACCTTCGTCCGGATCGATTCTGCAACCTGATCGACCACTCCATGCGTTTCCTGTTTTTCCTGACCCAAAAATGGGTATAGGAAGCTGGCATCCCCTACGTCATGGCCCAATTCGCGATGCTCAAAGAACACGTGCACTGTTTCCCAGAGGGTGTGGTACAGAATCTCAATCAATTCCTGGTGTACAAAGGGATCTGCAGCCGGCGTTTCCAGCACGTAGGTGCCTTGCTTTCCCGGAAGGGCGAAAGTCATCGCGCCCTGTGCCGCAGCCTCGCTCAGTATCTCGTCAATGTCGGGATCTCGTTCCGGCGGTCCGAAACCCATCACCATATCGTCCGGCTGCAGCATGGTTCGCAACCACTGACCCGGCAGGAGTGACAGATCGAGCGCAGGCAACGCGCGCTTGCCCACAATCACCGGATGAACAAACTCGACCGAGACGTGCTGCGCATCGGTTGCATAGGGCCCTTTACCTAGCACGAGCAAGCGGCCACCTTTTGAAAAGCGCTCCGACATTTCACGGCAAGCGGCTGCTAGCGCCTGCGCCTCGCGCGCGAAGAACGCCTCAAACAGCTTGTTGCGCGTGGCAAACGCCTCTTCTACGTGATGGGCGAGTTCCGAGATTACAGAGAGCATATGGTCAGCAGATTCTCGGCAGCGGGTCGCCGACCAGCATGTCGATCACACGCGTCCCGCCGTAAGCCGTGATGCCTAAAACCACGGCTGCCGGCTCCTCACGAATTTCGCCGACCACCGCGCATCCGCTTCCACCGGGCGTCGAACGAACCGCATCCAGCGCAGCATCCACGTACTCCGGTGCGACAACCGCCAGAAATTGACCTTCATTAGCGATGTGTAACGGGTCCAAACCCAGAAGCTCGCACGCGCCGCGGACCACATCTCGGACCGGCACGCGATCTTCAAATACCGTGACGCACAGACCACAATCCCGAGCAAGCTCATTCAGAGACGTTGCAACTCCGCCCCGCGTAGGATCGCGCATCCATCGAACACCGGCGCCCGCCGCTGTAACGAGCAATTGCACGAAAGGAAGCACTGACCGCGTATCGGAGCAGATATCTGCTTCCAGATCCAGTTCGCCTCGCGCGAGCAGGATCGTAATTCCGTGATCGCCAATGGGCCCGCTCAACAGAACTACATCGCCTGGCCGGACACTTTGCGGGGCAACGGTCAAGCCCGGAATCGGACGGCCGATCCCGGTTGAGGTGATATACATCCGATCCCCCTTGCCATGCTCGACTACCTTCGTGTCGCCTCCAACGATTGCGATTCCGGCGCGCTGCGCCGCTTCCGCCATGGCCCGCACTTCCGCTTCCAGTTCTTCCGTTGGCAGCCCGGCTTCGAGCACATAGGTCACGACCAGGTTTTCCGCTACCGCTCCCGAAACAGCCAGATCGTTTACCGTCCCATTCACGGCCAGTTCCCCAATGGACCCGCCGGGAAACCGAAGCGGCTTCACAACGAAACTATCGGTTGTGATGGCTACTCTCGTTCCGTTGATAGAGACGTGGGCCGCATCCGCCAGCGGCTCTTCGCAGCCTCCGAATAGCAACGGCGCGAACAGACCTTCTACCAACCTGCGGCTTGCTTTCCCCCCTGCGCCGTGCGCCATTTCGATTTGTGCATCGCGAAATCGAATTCTCGGGGGAGCTGCACTCATCATCAGCTCAACTCAGGCCGATGCGCCAATACTCGTTAGCGCCGTCTTGCGGTGTTCGTAATTGTAGTAAGCCGCGCAAGAACCTTCAGACGACACCATCAGAGCGCCGATAGGATGCTCGGGCGTACACTCTTTGCCAAATAGTTTGCATTGAGCGGGTTTCAGCGCGCCCTTCAGCACCTCCCCGCATTGGGCGGCTTTGGGATCGGTTACGCGTACGCCAGGCACCGGAAAACGCTCTTCCGCGTTCCACTGCGCGTAGCTGCTGCGAATTCGCAAAGCCGATTGCGAAATGAATCCCATGCCGCGCCACTCGAAGTAGGGACGCAATTCGAAAACTTCCGCCATTGCCTTCAGCGCCGACCGGTTTCCTTCCCACGGAACCACCCGCGTGTACTGATTCTCTACTTTTGGCTCGCCAGCCTTTAATTGCCGCAGCAGCATGACGATCGCCTGCAAAATATCGACCGGCTCGAAACCCGAGACCACAATCGGCTTGCGCTCATTCTTCGCAATCCACTCATACGGGCGGCATCCAATCACGGTAGAGACGTGCCCCGGACCAATGAATGCATCTATCCGCATGTCTGGAGAATCCAGAATCGCGCGAATCGCAGGAATGATCGTCACGTGATTGCAGAACACGGAAAAATTCCGCAACCCGAGACTCTTTGCGCGCATTAGCGTTAGCGCGGTGGAGGGTGCCGTGGTTTCGAAACCGATGGCGAAAAACAACACATGCCTGTCCGGATTTTTCTGCGCCAGCTTCAAGGTATCGGCTGGCGAGTACACAGTGCGCACGTCCATGCCGCGTGCTTTATGCTCCAGCGGGCTGCCGTCCCGCCCCGGAACGCGCATCATGTCTCCGAAGGCCGTGAAGATGACATTCGGATCTCGCGCGATCGAGACCGCATCGTCGATTCGACCCATCGGTAGGACACAAACGGGGCAGCCCGGCCCGTGGATCAACTCGATGTTCGAGGGCAGAAGGTCTTTCAATCCGAAACGGTAAATAGCGTGTGTGTGGCCGCCACACACCTCCATGAACCGATACTGCCGTTCAGGATCAGCTAGCCGTCGAATCTCTTCAGCGGCTTTACGAATCACTCCGGCTTCTCGAAACTCGTCCACGTACTTCATCGGAGTGCCTCAACTATCCTCGTACCCTTGTACTTCGCTGAGCGCTGCCTCCTGCTCGCCAAGCTGGGAAAGTGTACGCAACTGTTCCAGCGCCTGGTCTTCGCTGATCTTGCTCATCGCGAAACCGACGTGGACCAGAACCCAGTCTCCGGTTCGCGGAGGATCATCTTGCAGCAATCCAGTGTCTATGTGACGCCGCAAGCCCATCACTTCGACGAGCGCGCGGCTAAATTCGCCGCCATTTGCTTCCTCGATCACTCGCGCCGGTATGGCGAGGCACATACGCGGGAACCTCTGTTCAGAATTTTACGCCCGCCTGGGATTACGAGGGCCCGCCCGGCTTGATGCAAGGTAAGTTTCAGGTCGGGCGCTGACCGGTGCCGCGCTTTCCTCCGAACTCGAGCTCATGCTGCCGCAGCGTTTCAGCAAGAAGCTCGGACAGAACGTGCGCGTATTGTGGGCTTACGTAAATGCGGGTGTGAATTCCGCGATCTTGTTGCCCAAACTCGATTAAGAATTCAAACTCATTGTGCCCGACCTGAAAGAAGTTTGCGTAGCGGCCTTCCTTGGCACTAGGGCTTCTCGCGGGCTGACGATGGTTCGATTCTTCTGAGTCCACGTGTGCCTCTCGTCGTCGCCCTGCCATTTTCAGCGCTCCGTCGCTCCCGTCGCCCGCCTTTGACGCTCCCCGTATTGGAAGGATTCAAAAGATTTTACAGGGATTTCCGGGGTACAGCTAAGCAGCCCCGGAATGGAATCCTAGCAAAAACCCGTGACCCACCGGATACTCCAAAAGGATTCGATCTAAATTTGAGTGCCAAGCAAGAATTGGATGGACGGCAAGCGTTTATGTCTGCCGTCAAGAAGCGGTTGAAATTTCAAGAGAATAGAAGCTTAAGGGTCTTCAAAATATTAAGGCGTATCGCTGATTGCGGCATCTGTGCCCGTTGAGGACAAGAAGGAAGAATGATAGAGGTCAAACATCGTTCCCCTGCCGGTGCAGCTCGGGATAATTCCCAACCCGACGAGATCGTCGGCGATTCCAAGCAGATCCGATTCACTAAGCAGTGCATAGACCGGGTCGCGCCTTCGGAAGCGACCGTTCTGATCACCGGCGAAACGGGTACCGGCAAAGAATTGTTTGCCCGCAGGCTGCATCGGATGAGCAATCGAAGAGACTACCCCCTTATTGCAATAAATTGTGCTGCTATTCCGGAGACTCTCGTCGAGAGCGAGCTTTTTGGTTTTGAAAGAGGCGCCTTCACGGGAGCTGTTTCACATCAGAAGGGAATGCTTGCTCAAGCCGATAGAGGGACTCTCTTTTTGGATGAAATCGGGGATTTGAGTCTTTCTGCACAAGCTAAACTTCTGCGCGTTTTGGAACAAAAGGAAGTGCGTTCGCTCGGTTCGCGAACGACGCAGACGATCGACATCCGCCTAGTGGCGGCCACCAATCGCGATCTGGAACAGCTTAAAGCGCAAGACAAGTTCCGTGAGGATCTTTTCTTCCGGCTGAACGTCATTCATATTCGCGTCCCTCCTTTACGCGACAGGCCGGACGACATCCCCCTTATTGCGGAACATTTTCTACGAATATTGAGTGTCCAAAATCGCCGTCCGCTCGTTAGTCTGACACCCGGTGCGCAGCGTTATTTACAGCAGCACCCTTGGGCGGGAAACGTGCGCGAGCTGCGAAACGTTATGGAGCGGGTCTTCCTGTTCTCAAACTTAGAAGTCATCACGGAGCAGGACGTCGCTCAAATGTGCCACGTAGCTCACTCCTGGGCCGTAGGAACTACAGCGCCAGTCCCGACCGTCTTCAGAACCGCTCCCAAAACCCCGCCCGAGTATCGGAAGAGCCAAACCAGTTATAGGCGCCACAAAGTCCAATCTTCGGAGTACTCGGAAGCGGAAGCGCTGCGAAAGGCACTGGAACAAACTAAATGGAACAAAAGCAGAGCAGCCAAAATGCTGCAGTGCTCGCGAATGACGATCTACCGGAAGATCGTCCAGTACGACTTAGACTCCCCGGCCATCACACCCTCAAAAACGGAGTGGGTCGTCTGAGCCGGAAAAAAAGATCCCTTTTTTCTAAGCAGCATCAAAGGTTTGGCACTAGAACGTGTTGAGGAAAGAGGAGCAATCTCTTCTGGCGTCGAAGTGTGATCGGAGAAAGGACCACTCACGCATGACCGCTGTTTTAAGAGCCGCATCTGTATTTCTGGCCTTCGCCGGGTCAATATTCGCTCAGCATTTGGATTTTGGGTTCGATTTTGGCGTGAAAGGCGGAGTACCTTTCACGGAGGTTCTGGAAGCCGTCGGAGTACTTCCCCCGCTTACTTCGCTCAAGACAAGCAGTGACTATCTTATCGGTCCAGTTGCGGAATTGCGCATTCCGTTCGGGTTCGCGGTCGAGGTAGACGGAATCTATCGGAAGGCGCAGTATAATCTGACAATAAATAACGTCACCACGACAGTTAACGCCAGTGCGTGGGAGATTCCTTACCTTGGGAAGTTTCGGTTTCCCATTCCCCTCTTAAAGCCATTCGTCTCGGCCGGAGGTGCCTACCGGACTTTCACTAACCTGCCCAACAACGCTACACCCACGCACAATGCCTTCGTCATGGCTGGGGGATTGGAACTGAGGATCAGCAAACTTCGACTGTCGGGCGAGGCGCGCTGGCTGCATTGGAACAGCTCTTCCAATAACGTCAACCCTTTGAAGCTGGTTCAAAATCAAGGCGAAGTGCTCTTTGGCTTAGTATTCTGAGCCTCGGCCGGGCCGAACGACCCTTCAAGCGCTGCGGGCGTTCCTGTTATATGTATCACCGCTGGCCGGTGTTACGCTTCCAAGTGTCACAACTCCGGGCGAAGTCATTGAAGGGCCATAGCTTTTCCTGTGGACCATATCGTGCCCAAGCCTCCTCGCAATTTCTTGCAGGGAGGCATTGCTTCAATGACTGAAACGCCAGAGCTATCGAGGGAAGAACCCACATCGGCATGGGCAGACATGCCCGAACATGAACTCGTACGGATGGCAAAGAGCGGAAACAGCGCAGCTTTTGAAGAACTAATAAGCAGAACGGGCGAT
>Ga0213882_10000318_pt1 | contig 18022 bp, 18 predicted proteins | sample BarmaccoBMER_R09_FD_160106 | JGI IMG/M metagenome (GOLD analysis project Ga0213882, IMG submission 160106) | Barbacenia macrantha exposed rock microbial communities from rupestrian grasslands, the National Park of Serra do Cipo, Brazil - ER_R09 ...
TAGCATTAGGATGACTTCTTCGTTTACACTCTCTACGAACAAGAGAGTCAATGGTTGGTGCGAGTTATCAGAGAAGGCGCATGAATCCAGCCTGGGTGAAGTGGTGATCGGTGGTTAACGCCTCGGTCGCAAGATATGTATCATGCTTATCAGCCCAATCTAGCTCGTCAATAGCAAACATACCTGCTATCTGAAGCAGCGGGCTTTTAAGAGATTCTTCCTCACTTGCCTGCTCTGAACTCTCCAATTCTGCTCTGCTTGAAGTCGTTGATTCTTCAAGTGTGTGCGCAACCGATCTAGCCCAGGATAGAAACGGTGTCTCAGCAGTCTGATTATGCTGTGCTGCGTAAGCTGCAAGCTTTGTGTACAGATCGTCAGGAACCTTGAATACGTGACTCATATCTCTATCTCCTTGTCTAGCTCAGCACGCTACAGTTTTTTGGGAGAAAATATTGTCAAATGAAGAGTTACCCATCTCGCAGCTTATAATACACGTTTTTGGGGTAACGGTCAAATCAGAGTGCAGACCCTCATTTCTTCTGTGAATGCAGCGCGTGCAGCACGCGCTCCGGCGTCAGCGGAAGCTGGCGTATACGTACCCCTAGGGCATCGGCTACGGCATTGGCCACCGCTGGCGCTATTGCGTTCTGCGGCACCGTAGTGAAGACTTTCGCACCGAAGGGCACGGAAGTCTCCTCGGTCTCTACTAGGCAGGTCTGCATCTCCGGCATGTCCAGCGCGTTATATATATGATAGTTGCCCAGCCCTGCTGTGAGCAATACTCCGTTTTGGTCGTAGATCAGCTCTTCACATATACTCGCGCTAAGGGCCTGCGTCGTGCCACCCTGTATCTGCCCCTCCGCTAGTAATGGATTGATAAAGCGACCTCCATCAACTGCTGTGACCACTTTGAGGACGCGTACACTGCCAGTCTCCGTATCTACCTCGACTTCGACCCCTTGCGCAGCAAAGGAGGCTGGGGTCTGTTGTGCTTTCCAGGAGGCCGTTATAACTAGGTGTTGTCCCTCAATGTGGAGAGCGTGTGCCGCCACTTGCGCAACAGTAGTTATCTGTTCACTGGATGATGTGATGATACCAGCGGCAAGTCTTAAGGTGTTGGGAAGTGTGTCGAACATACGTGCAGCTACAGTGAGTATCTGGCGGCGCATCTGTTCTGCTGCTCTCTTCACAGCACCTAGCGCACTATACGGGGTAAGATGGCTATTTGTATCGCAGAGTGTGTTGCTCGTATCCATCGGATGGAGCAAGATGTCCTCTAGAGGGACGCTCAATACCTCTGAGGCCACTTGGGCTAGAATAGTGCTGAAGCCGCTCTCGCAAGGCGCTGTGAAAAGATCAAAAGAGCCATCGTCATTGAGTTTGATGGTAGCCCCACTTGTGCTTGTCGCTCTACTGCTCTCTAGAGCAAGAGCCAACCCTACGCCACGGCGGAAGCGTTCGTAGCCTCCACTCACAGAACGCAGAGTGGTTCTGCGTTTCTCTCTCCAGTTTAGCTTCTCTGCTACGGCTCGTAAACACTCTGGTAGCCCACAGCTTTCTGTTGGAAGTTGCTCACCGCTAGCCCCACCTACCCAGAGGTGAGTGTCACCTGCTTGAAACCAATTCCTACGTCGTATTTCCAAAGCATCCATACCTATCTGCCTGGCGACCTCGTCCATATGACATTCGAGCGCGAAAAATTCTTGCGGCATACTATAACTATGAGTAGTTCCTGAAGGTGGGAGATTTGTATAGAGGATTTCCGCAATATAGCGCATGTTTGGGCAAGGGTAGAGCGAGAGTGCGGGGAAATAGCTACTACAGGGAGAGACCAAGGGATGAGTAGCATAGGCACCCGTACTGGCGATTAACGCCATTTGATTGGCAACAATCGTTCCGTCCCGCCTGACGCCTGTTTTTAGATACAAAATATGGGTATGACGGAGCCGTCCGCTAACAAACTTATCGACGTGAGAATAGGTCAACTTTACAGGTCTGTGTGTTGCTTGTGTGAGCAGAGCACAGAGATCCTCCAACATAATCTGCCGTTTGCTGTTAGCATTGGCACTACTATCTGCTTTCACTACGCGAATGCGGCGCATAGGAAGAGCTAGCATTGAGCTAATGGTACGACGGATATGCTGGAGAGCTGGCGAGTCAGTACGCACGACAAGGTAGTCATCCTCATCGAAGTAGGTGATGACTGTCTGCTTTTCGAGCGCTGCCTGTTGCACCTGCGGCACGAAGTATTGGCCCTCGACCACTATGTCTGCCTGTGCAAAGCCACGTTCTACATCTCCTACCTCTGTGCGCACACGAGCAGCAACGTTATGGCTAGCATCAACAATACCGCGCGACTCACGTTCAGGATGCACTGGAGGTCCACTAGACTCCAGTGCTCGGCGTGGATCAAGAATGGCAGGAAGCACATCATACTCTACCTGGATGAGACGAAGCGCTTGCTCTGCAACTTCTGGTGTCTCAGCAGCAACAACGGCAACGCGGTCACCAACGTAGCGCATAATAGAATCCAGGCAATAGTAATCGGCAGGACTGCTATCGGCTGAAAAGCGCTCTACAATGCAATGAGCAACACGAGGCACGTCGTTATAGGTCAAGATAGCATGCACACCAGGGAGCGCCTTTGCTTGTGAGACGTCAATACTGCGAATGATTGCGTGAGCATGCGGACTGGTAAGAATGCTGCCGTACAACATGCCTTGCGGAGTAACATCTCCAGTGAAAGCGGGTTTACCAGTAACAAATTTCAACGCATCTCTTGCTTGTACTGCCTTGCCTACTACCTGATACTGCACCTCCGGTTCCGCCAAGATCGCTGTGGCAGCACTTGCAGTTATAGCACGTAGTCTAATTGTCTCCTTCGATACAACGTTCACCGCACGTAGTTTTTCAGTAGTCTTAGCAGTTTTTTTCGCATTCACATGATATTCTAGAGCAGGCACCTGCACTCCACGCATTTTTGCAGCAGCACGCATGATAGCCTGTACAGGTTTGGCATAGCCAGTACAGCAACAGAGGTGACCAGAGAGAACATCGCGCACCTCGCTCTCCGAGGGCTGGGGATTGCGTAGCAGCAGTGCATAAGCGGACAGCAGCATGCCAGGGGTACAGAAGCCACACTGAACCGCCCCGACCTCCATAAATGCCTCTTGTAAGGGATGCAATGCTCTGGAAGAACCCAAGCCCTCTACGGTAGTGAGCGTACATCCCCCCGCCTGCCCAGCCAACATAACGCAACTTGGACGTGGCACACCATCCACTAGCACTGTACAAGCACCGCACTGACCTGTCTCACAGCCCTGTTTCACGCTGTAGTAACCCTGGCGACGTAGCATCGTTAGCAACGGCTCGTTCACCGGCACCTGCACACTCTCAATAGTACCGTTGATACATAGTTCCAGCTCCATCGCTATTTCCTACCCTCATTCTGGCTACTTGTCTCTACCTCAGCAGAGGAATGGACAGTTGCTGGCTCCCCAGAGCCAGTATTGCGCCAATATGCTGTGTTCGTCGCTTCCTCAAGAGTTCGATAAATCAGGTTTACGCCACTGGCGCGTCGATAGCCACTGCTCACCAGACGATCCCCAGGTGGACGAAACTCTGTCATTGCTGCCTGTAGGAGCGCCTGGACACGCTGGCTCTCCGCAAGGTACAGCACAGGTTGGCCTGCAAGGTGCTTTTCAACCACATGCAGGCGTACAGGCTGCATATTGACACCGCCCAGTGCTACACGCACACGCTGGTACACACCGTCCTCGACCTCCACAAGCGCTGCTGCATTGAGCAATGCTACATCTGTAGCAGTGCGCCCGATGCGCATGAAAGAGGCCCCAGAGCCAGCGGCAGGACGAGGCACAATTACTTCTATGATCAGCTCATTTGGTCGTCGCTCCCGCATTGACGAACTGCAGGGGAGGTAACGTTCTTGCTTGCCTGTATAAGTCACTCCCGCTAATGCTAGCCCGGGCCGTTCGGCTGTGCCTCCACTCAAGTTCACCTGAGTTTTCGAGCCAGAACGCGCCACTGCATATGCGTCCATCGCCACCAGTACCATAAGCAAGTCTGCCTGCGACGCGACACCGGCCCCTAACGTTCCACCGATAGTAGCGCTAGCGCGAATCAGTCGTGAGGGCGAAGAGGCCAGTGCTGCTCGCGCAAGCAGCCCCATCGCTAGTTCTCTCAGCAGAGGATGCTCAGCCATACTTTGCAGGGTCGTCATTGCGCCAATATGAATGCCTTGTGTATTTTCGGTAATGTAGGCGAGTCCAAGCTCACGTAGATCAACGACAGCCTGAATACTGTCATCCTCTATGCCAAGCAGATACGTTCCACCAGCTAAGGGTACAGTCTTCGTATCATGACGCGCTAATAGAAGCAGTGCATCATCGATGTGCTCTACCCAATGGTATTCAGCAAGGTTCAGTAGCATGCGTTTCTTACCTTCGTTGTAGTGGTAGCGCCGTTAGTCTCTACTGTTGCATAGCAACAATTTCTCCAACTCGTAGCAGATTCTAACATATGAGGCTGAGAAGTCAGTAATTTTGCAAGACTAAGTAACCATTATGGCTAAGGGGACGGTCCAGCAGATGGTTTGACTATAGCATTATAATTCTCTTATGGAAATGTGCAATATCTCTGTTTAGTTGGGTACTCGGAAGGAGAGCACTAGCATGAGTAACGCTGCAACAGTATTGGCAAAGGTTGCCGCCTTGGCAGGTGGTGCATTGGTGGGCGCTTTGCTCACACGTTGGTTGGACGAGCGATTGGTAGCCCGGAGGGCACAACGATTCAATAACGATAAAATGCGTTATGCTCAGGGACTTGCCCCTATTGAGCGATAGCCACACCATGTGTTACAACCGAAAACTCGGCAGCATTACACTATCGAGTTGCGTGTCTGCCCCGTCTAAGGCAGATTATCCACCAAGCGGCGCGCAGTGTGCAGCCACTCTTCAGGAGTATCATCAGGAACGGAACAGCCATTTGCTAGAATGAGCCGCCGCCCTTTGGTCTGACTGACAGCCGAGAGAATCTCATTCTCCAGTTCTGTCTCGCCCCCGTGGGTAAGTGGACCACGCTCCCACAGGCCAGCCATGAGGCACTTGTCGGTCATGGTCATAGCCTCGCTCAGGCTTGGCCCTGTCAGGCGATCACTCCAACTGATGACTGAAACGGGGTAGCTGGTGAAGAGGTCAAAGTAGATTTGATCTCCAGATTGGCTGGGGTCGGCATGAACATGCACAATGTTGAGCCATCCCTCCTTTGCTCCTTTTAGTGCATCTATGTCATAGAGATGACCGTATCGTAGATATTCCTCAGGAGTAAAATCGGCATTAGTTGCACCCATACAAGAGAAGAAGATGCCACTTGCTCCCGCCTCAATCGCCGCCTCCATCAGCTTACGTAGGTTGGCTGCGATAGTACCCAATCCTTCCTCAAACGGGTCTGGGTGTTTGCGAGCTTCTTCAATAGCTTTTTTCTTCCCCATGAAGCGCAGGGCATACGTCAATGGGCTAAAAAGGGTAAGAATGAGAGGATAGTCATGGCCTAAGCGTCCACGCAGTGTGCGAATACAGTTGATCTGTTCACGAAACATGGGCGTATCTAGGTCGAGGCGCGGCAGAAAACGCAACTGTACTGCTTCCACCATGGTATCTTCTGGTGGTGGATAGGGCAAATCAGGCATTATCTTCACAATATCTAAGTGAAACTTCTCAATAAAGAACTCGTGTGTCAATTCAGCCATGCGCGTACCTGAACCTTGTGGCTTAAAATGATGCCAAAAGCAGAACGGGACGCGATCTACTGGCTCACCCTTCAGTGCTGCATGAACGCGCTGGCTTGCTGTCATGGTACTCATATGCTATTCCTCTAAATAAATAGATAGTAGGTAAAAAGCTTCCTCGTGTAGCTCGGCTCTCTCGTGTCTTAATTATAGCACGTTTCGCACAGCCACTTTGAGGCAGTAGAATAAGAAGAAAGGCCTGGATAGCAGGAGTATTTTTGTGGGGTTACAAACACTACATATGGCAATTGCCAGTATTTTGCTAATAGCAGTACTGCTCTGTGTTGTGCTGCGCCCACGAGGCTTGAATGTTGCGTGGTCAGCGAGTGTAGGTGCAGTCATTGCCATGGTGCTGGGGCTGGTGCCGATCACGGCATTGCGAACTATCTTCAATGATACCTGGGATGCATCCGCGACCTTAATCGCTCTCTTTCTGCTCTCCCAGGCGCTGGATGCTCATGGCTTCTTTGCCTGGGCTGCCCTTTACTTGGCACGTATCGCTCGTGGCTCTGGCTGGCTACTCTATATCCTCATTCTCGTGCTTACCCTGGCCACGGCAGCGTTGCTAGCTAATGATGGTGCAGTCTTAATCCTTATACCAATCTTTGCCACGCTGTTGCTGAAAATCTATAAAGCTGAGACTCTTAGACTTCCCTTTCTCTTTGCCGCTGGCTTTCTGGCCGATGCGACCAGTACTCTCTTCGTCCCTAGCAATTTGACCAACATTATTATTGTTGACGCCAGCCGCCTAAACTTTACCACCTTTGCCCAATGGATGGCCCTACCTACGCTCCTTGCTGCGATAACTGCTGGCTGCTGTTTCGGCGTACGCTTTCATAGGCTGCTTGGAAAAAATTATGACACGTCTATGTTAGAGCAACCCGACGCAGTTCTGCAGGACCGCCTGCTTTTCTGGGCCAGTTGGGCAGCGTTATCGCTCCTGGTAATTGGCTATATCATTGGCAGTCAATTTCATCTACCTATCTCCTCTATCGCTGGCCCTATAGCGTTCACCATGGTGCTGCTGGTACACGTGCGACAGATACGTTCAGCACGATCACTCTTACTGGCCGCTCCCTGGAGTATCCTCTTGTATGCACTGGGCATGTTTGTGGTGATTACTGCCGCCTATCAAGCGCACGTGTTGTCTTTTTTGACAATTCCGCTACGTGCATTTGTTATGCCTACTGCAGATGTAGTGGGTGCTCTACTATCGGGCAGTATTGTGGCCTTTCTTTCTGCTGCCACTAATAATCTACCGACGACATTGATTGGGGTACTTGTATTACATGGAGTAGCTCGTCCTAATCTACTTGCCATTTACGCGATGGTGCTCGGAGTAGATATTGGTCCCAAATTCACTGCGTTTGGTTCATTAGCAACGCTACTCTGGCTAGATATTCTGCGGCGCAATGGGATTCGTATTTCGTGGTTGCGCTATTTCTACGAGAATTGGTGGATAACGCTGGTGACGTTAGGCATGTCCTTCGTTGGGTTAGTGGTCTCTTACGTGTTGTTCAAATGAATGGCCTTGTCAGGAACTTCCTCCTGGTTTCAAGACTCCTTTGTGCTTGTTGAGGAGGCGCTGAGACGACCAAAGCGGCGTTGCCGTTGATAGTAGCTATGCAAGGCAGCAAGCAAATCTTCTCGTCCAAAGTCAGGCCACAGCGTAAGCGTCGCGTAGTATTCGCTATAGGCCGACTGCCATAACAGAAAGTTACTGACGCGCATCTCCCCAGCCGTACGAATTACTAAATCAGGATCGGGTAAATCACGCGTGTAGAGATAGGAGGCAATCAGTTCTTCAGTGATAGCCTCTGGATGACGGCCATCGGCAATAATCTGTCGTACGGCATCTACCAGTTCGGCGCGTCCACCGTAATTGAAGCATATATTGAGAGCAATGCGCGAGTTGTTGCGGGTCAGTTCCATTGAGTCTCGCACAGCCTTTTGAATATCAGCAGAGAGGTCATTGAGACGACCAAGATGGCGTAGACGCACTCCGTCGCGGTGTAACTTCTCCAAGTCCGAGCGAATCGTTTCCCAGAAGAGACGCATGAGGCCATCTACTTCTGTGCGTGGTCGCCCCCAATTCTCGGTTGAAAAGGCGTACACACTGAGCATCTCAAGATGCAAGTCGGAGGCACACTCGACGACGCGGCGTAAGGCATTCACACCGGCCTTGTGCCCCGCCAGCCGGGGAAGATGACGCTGAGTCGCCCAGCGCCCATTGCCATCCATAATGATGGCAATATGGCGCACAGGATGTACAGCTTGCTCAGTTGCAACAGACTGTGACTGCGACGAATCGTTCTCTTTCTCCTGAGAGAGAGAGAAGAGATCGTGTATCTTGGCCAATGTTAGACCTCCAAAATCTCCGTTTCCTTTGTTTTACCGACCTTATCCATCTCATCGATGTGGCGATCGGTGAGCTTCTGTAAGCGTTCAGTACTGCGTTTCAGCTCGTCTTCGGAAACTTCTTTCTTCTTCTCACGGTCGCGTAGTTTATCTTGAACATCACGACGGACATTACGGACTGCAACTTTGTGCTCATCCAGCTTCTTGTGCAGGGTCTTCACTAGGTCGCGGCGGCGCTCTTGGGTCATCGGAGGGATGGTGAGGCGAATAACCGTTCCGTCATTGTTAGGATTGATACCCAAGTCGGACTTCTGAATTGCCTTCTCAATATCGGTCAACAGCTTCTTATCCCAGGGCTGTATCACAAGAAGACGCGCCTCCGGAACACTGATAGATGCAACCTGATTAAGAGGGGTCGGTGTTCCGTAGTAATCGACAGTGATACGTTCAACGAGAGCCGCGCTCGCACGCCCTGTGCGAATTGCGGCCAGATCCTGTTTGAGCGCCTCAACAGCTTTTTGCATACGTCGTTGCGCATCTTCAAATACATCTGCTAATTCTGCAGCCATGTTGATATCCCCTTTTTTTCTCTAGGCACGGCGGAGTGCCTCAAAAATGGGACGTGACAATAGCCTGTACCCAATACTTAGGATGCTTTCACGTCTGCAACGAGTGTACCACACTTTTCACCATACAAGATGGCCTCTAACGCTCCTTGCTGATGCAGATTGAACACAATTATCGGCAAATGATTGTCCTTACACAGTGAAATGGCGGTACTGTCCATAACGCGTAATTCCATGTTGAGAGCCTGCATATAACTCAAGCGCTCGAACCTTTGGGCACACGGATTGCTCATAGGGTCATCGTCGTAGATGCCGTCCACTTTAGTCGCCTTGAGTAGTACTTGTACATTGAGTTCTATGGCCCTGAGAGCAGCAGCCGTGTCAGTGGTAAAAAAAGGGTTGCCAGTACCCGCTGCTAGGATGACAACGCGCCCCTTCTCTAAGTGACGCACAGCACGGCGACGAATGAATGGTTCAGCAACAGGACGCATCTCGATGGCAGTTTGCACTCGCGTAACTATGTCCAGCTTTTCCATCGCGTCCTGCATGACTAATGAATTCATTACGGTCGCCAGCATGCCTACGTAGTCAGCAGTGGCACGGTCTATGCCAGTGGCGGCAGCATCGGCTCCACGCCACATATTTCCGCCGCCAATGACCATAGCAATCTGTACACCGAGATCGTATATCCGCTTGACCTCTCGTGCTATACGCTGCACGGTTTGAGCATCAATGCCATACCCTTGAGGGCCAAGTGCTTCTCCGCTCAACTTGAGTAAGATACGCTGATACTGCAATGCAGCCCTCATACAACACCCTTTACCTTGCGCTACTCACTCAGTTCAAAGCGGCAGAAGCGCCGTACGACAATATTCTCACCAGTTTCAGCGATGGCCTTGCGCACCAAGTCGCCTACTATTACTGATTCGTCTTTCACCCAGGGTTGCATCATCAGCACTTGCCCGCCTAATTTCTTCTTGAGCTTGTTGCTCAATACCTCTTCACGCCTCTCAGTTGGCACCCGAGCCATCGAGGCATCTTCTAATTCTTCATTGCGCGTCTTTTCTACTACATCTGCAGGGATATCCTCGTAGTTGATATATTTGGGTGCAACACCAGCAATGTGCAAGGCTAATTCATTGGCAAGTTGCCGGAAGGTCTCGCTACGGGCAACAAAGTCAGTACTACAATTCAGATCAAGCAGCACACCTACTCTATGGTTATGATGGACATAGGTGAAGATGCCTCCCTCTTTGGTCTCGCGCCCTGACGCGATCATCTTCTCCGCCTTCTTATCACTCCTTGCCTCAAGGTGCTTAACGGCTTCTTCCCATGTTTTGGATTCCGTCAACGCATTCTTACAATCGGCAAATGTCGCACCGGTCTCCTCACGCAACTTCTTCACATCCGCAGCGCTATATTCCATGATTATGTTTCTCCTCTATCTCTTGTTGTATCATACTCAGTTGACAACAACGGTACAACGACCCCTGTCCATCTTTTTTGGTTCTGAGTGCTTGACACGTATGCTCTATCTTTACAGTTCCTTTTGTACAGGAAGCAAGCAGGTATGACCAAACAAACAGGGCGACCGCAAGGCCGCCCTGTCCCCTTGCACTATTTTAAAGGGCCTCTTTTACAGCTAGTTCTGGCTCGGAAGCGCTAGATGTAACCTGCTGAGCATCTATAGCAGGCACAACACTTTCTCCCTCAGGAAAAGCTGTTACCACCTCTGTAGTGCTAGGCTCGTTGACATCTTGCGGCTCGGCGTCCTTTTGTTGAGCCTCTAGTTCTCTTCGCCCCTCGATAACGGCATCGGCAATCTTGGCACAAAGAAGACGAACTGCGCGAATAGCGTCATCGTTGGCGGGAATAGGATAGTCCATCTCGTCAGGATCACAGTTCGTATCGGCAAGAGCAACAATAGGAATTTCCAGACGCCGTGCCTCTAGCACCGCCGTGCGCTCTTTACGCGTGTCGACAATGAAGATAGCATTTGGCAGGCGGCGCATGTCTTTGATTCCACCTAGAGTGCGCTCAAGCCTGGTCATATCATCTTGCAAGCCCTGTACTTCTTTTTTGGGCAAGCGCTCAAAGTCACCACGGTCGCGCCGTTCCTCCAAGCTGCGTAGATAGCGGATACGCAACTGAATGGTCTGGAAGTTGGTAAGCATGCCGCCAAGCCAGCGCTGATTTACATAATACATGCCACAGCGCTTAGCCTCTTCGGCAATAGCCTCTTGTGCCTGCTTTTTGGTACCGACGAAGAGGATGGTACCACCACTTGCCACCGTCTGCTCAACAAACTTATACGCTTCATTGAGCCGTGTCACGGTCTGCTGCAGATCGATAATATGAATGCCATTGCGGTCCACGAAGATGAAAGGCTTCATCTTCGGATTCCAGCGTCGCGTCTGGTGTCCAAAGTGAACGCCAGCTTCCAAGAGTTGCTTCATTGAGATAATATTTGCCAAAAACGAGTCCTCCCTTGAATCCGCCGCTCTCCTTTCAACCAGCGCCAGGCATCCCTCTAAGAATGCCAAATGATCGACGGACCTCAGGGCTTGCGCTGATAAGAGAGCGTGTGTAATTGATCGAGTAATTCGTTACATCACGTGCTACGGGAGCGGTATCCCGCTAGGTGGCAAGTATAGCACACCAATGCTCGGTAAGCAAGAAATGTTATTACTAAGCAGCCAGTCTTCTGGACTTAGACCTCATACCAGTGTATAATACACAAGGGTCTCTTTATTTTCGGCAACCGAGCTTCTCAAGAGTGTCACACCTCTCACTTGTGATCAGAGAAGCGCGAAGAAAGGAAGTTACAGCATGAAGGGGTTTTTTCCAGGTCTACTTCTTGGCATCGCTCTTGGTCTACTGTTTGCTCCTATGTCTGGCGAAGAAGCGCGCCGTATTTTGAGGAACATGTCTGCCACTGAGTTGGTGAGTCAGTATGCACAGCAGATTATTGGCAGTCTTTCACAGGGCAGCACTAGTTTCGGTGACCTGACACAGTTCTCTGTCAGCCGCATCATAGAGGAGAACGGCAGTACTTTTAAATCCTTGGCAGAACTGGTTGTCAACAGGGCAACAGAGGATGGAAGCGCCTTCAATAGCATAGGAAACATGCTCGACCGAGTGGTCGGGGGCGTGAGAGGCTAGCTAGTACCTTGTTGATGCAACGAAGCAGAAGTAACCATCGAAGGGATTTTTTTGTATGAGTCTGGAATTTTCAGGGACGCAAACGATGTCCGTCCCTATTGAGAAAGTCTGGGCCTATCTCCTCAATGTGAACAAAGTCGCCGCCTGTGCTCCCGGTTTTCAGAGCCTGCAAGAGACAGGACATGAACGTTGGCAAGCGGTCGTCAGTGCAGCAGTGGGACCAATGAAGGCCAAGTTTACCATTGATTTGACGCGCTCTGAGATGCAACCTCCAGAGCGTATGGTAGTGAAAGGACGTGCCAATGCTCCTGGCACTACTGTAGAGATGTCTGGGGACATGAGGCTTACTGCGCTCACTCCAGATTCGACACGCATGGACTGGCGGGCTTCTGTCGAGTTGGGTGGTGCTCTTGCTAACGTTGGTGGTCCAATGGTGCGCGGGACAATGGAGAAACTCACCGCTCAGTTTTTTGAATGTCTCAAAAAGAGCGTACAAGCAGCTTATGGCAAGTGGTCATGACACAAGCTGTGAACGTGTACATACACGTTCACAGCATTTTTTTTATAAAGAAACGATGCGTGTCTTTTTGCCCTCGCGACGTAGTGCCCACATGAACCACGTTGCAAAGGTACGATAAGGACGCCATAGCTCACCCCTCTCACGAACCTCCTGCTTAGAGGGACGTGTCGGTAACTGATAGGCCACGCGTATACCGTCAAGAAAGCCCAGGTCATCAACGGGTAGCACATCGGCTCGTCCAAAAGTGAAGATGAGGCACATTTGAGCAGTCCACAGACCTATGCCCTTAACGGCGGTTAACTGAGTGATAATCTCTTCGTCCTCTAGTTCCTGTAGAAGTTCCAGTTGCAACTGCTCTGAGTGGATATGCTCAACAAGATTGCAGATGTAGCGAGCCTTGGCTGCCGAAAGTCCCAGCACCCGTAGACGCTCACAGTCAAAAGGCAAAAGGCTTTCTGGTGTCACCTTTCCCTCTGGCAGAGCTGCACGTACACGGCCCATGATCGCATCAGCGGCCTTGACGGAAATTTGTTGTGAGATAATAGCATCAACGAGAGCGTTAAAGATGTCTGGATTAGGTTGCAGGGTACATGGACCAACTTGCTCTATGGTCGTTCGCATAACGGGATCAACGTCACTCAAATAAGCTGTAGCAGTTGTGACGAGCTCAGCAAATATAGGCTGCATTGATAGTGTTACTCTTTCTTCTGCATGTGCTGCTGCATATCAACCTGTACCGATTTTGTCGTTTGCTCAAGCTAATCAAGAAGTTGGTCTGAAAGTACCGCTAAAAATCGCACTTACTCTACAACTAAATTCGGGCAGGAGTGGAGATTGCAGTATATCAGTCTCATCAAGCGTTCTATCAAGTGTCAATAGTGCGTTCACGCGTTGATACACCTCAAGACTCCGCTCTTGCCAGTTAATAATCCAATACTCCTTCGCACCTCGGAGTGAGTACAGTTTGAGCTTGACCTCGCGGTCTCGACGTTTATTCATTGAACCGGGAGAGAGGACTTCAATGACTAGTTCAGGGGAGCTATGCAGCTTTCCATCTTCTTCGAAGGCGATAGCCAATCGCTCATAGCTAATCCATACCACATCTGGTACAACGTCATCATCGTCGGCAAAGATCACGCCTGGAGAAAAAATTGTCAGACCAAGTTGTGTGCGGTTGCTCCACTGCTCCAGTAAGGAAGCCACTTTGGTACACACAACTTGATGGTACAGATGTGGTTGTTTTGACACGTACAATTCTCCATTAACAATTTCATACAATTTGCCATTATCTGGAAAGAACTCCAAGTCCTGTGAAGTCCAGCGTAACGCTTCCATATGTTCTCTCCTTGCTTTTGATGCTAGTGCTTTCAACTACATTGAACTTAATTGTAGCATATTCATGAGCACCATCCAAGCTTTGTATATGACACCTGGGGGCTTTCCCGCCTTGAGGTTGGCTATCTTGTCTTGCTTTGGATATAATTGCATATGGACACATCCGAAAACTATTACGCCATTCTTGGCGTCCCTATAGATGCCGAAGGCGACACGATAAAGCGCGCATACCGCCAGATGGCACGGCGCTACCACCCCGATATAGCTGGTCCGCGTGGAGCGCTTGAGATGAAGCGTATCAATCGTGCGTACGCAGTCCTAAGCGATGCTGAGAAACGCCAGCACTATGACGCAGTTATTGGGGGCGTTATCGACCTGCGCAGAGGTAGCCCAGCTCGCCCACGTCCCCAACCACACACATTCGATGCAGCAGAAGATGTCGCCTTCTCCGGCCTTAACATCTTCTGCACCAGGGGACCTTTGCGCGCTGGTCCAGTTATTCATAGCACTCTTGGAGTTATCTCTGCCTTGAGCAGTGTACGTACAGTAGAGGGCATGCTGATTGCTGCTGGCTCGCTTGATGGCAAGGGAATGCTGTGGCAGTTGGTGCATGACACAGTGCGCAATCAGGTCCAATTCATCGCTCACCCTCAGTTTACCGTCGAGTCACTACGTGAGCTGCGCTTTTCGTCGGCTGGAGCGATGCTGGCAGGATGGGGCAGATTGGGCTTGCACGTCTGGGATGCCCATAGTGGAATACGACTGTGGAGCTACGAATTGGGGCAGCGAGCTGTTTCCGCTCATTATTCGCTCGACGCAACGCTTGATGGTGCTGCAGGAGGGCAACGCCAGATTACGATGGCCTTACCCCTGCTCATTGCTGATTCACCCGCTCCCCGTGCATGGGGAGTGCGCGGGACCGATGTGGTAAGCCATGTCATGGGCACCAGCGATGCGAGCTTGAGTGTGCCCTTAGTCTGCACTGAAGAAGAAATTGAGAAGCGGCAATTCTGGGCTATCCGACTGCGTAGCCTTGCCCAGGATGCGCGTACGCTGCTGACGCTGTCCTGTGCCCACATGCAGAATGAGCCTGACGAAATGGCAGTTGTGCGCTGTTGGAATTTCACTTCTCGCTCACCATTTGGGAAAAAGATACGCCCCCACATTGTCGCCTCTCTTGTCGTTGGCCGCTGTGCCGATTGTGCCCCCCCATATGCAGTGGCAGCAAACGCGAGAATGCTCGCGTTCGTTCACGGCGGCCAAAAAATAGTGCTGTGTGATACTACTACAAGCACCTACAGTGAGCTGCTCAGTGGCACAATGGGTGGTAGTTCGAGAATGGCTCTATCGTCTGATGGCCAATGGGTAGCGGTTGCACGTGAAGATAGCGAAGTGAACGAAGGAGTGATAGACCTCTGGTCGGTAGTAACGAACCAAGTTGCACAAAAGCTCTACCATCCCTGGCAAGTCAGTGCCTTGCATTTTAGCGACAAAAAACTCATTGTGGCGCTGACCGATGGAACTATTCAGCTCTGGCACTAGGCAGGTAGTGTGTGCTCATGGGACTCCTCGCACAAGAGTTACGATCTTCTCTATTCCCTCGTTTAAGTGAGACGAGGTAGTATATCATGCGTATTTCAGTGGTTGTGCCAGTATACAATGAAGAGAAAACTATAGTTCAGGTGCTTACACGCCTTGCACAAGTCTCACTTGACCTTGAGGTTATTGTCGTGGATGATGCTTCCAAGGATAATACATGGAAGATCATGCAGCAATTGCAGCAACAAGAGGCGTTCAGCAGTTTTCGTTTTGTGCGTCATAAATGTAATCAAGGGAAAGGGGCCAGTTTGCGCACTGGCTTTAGGCTGATAAGTGGCGATCTGGTGACAGTACAAGACGCCGATCTGGAGTACGACCCACAGGATCTGCCTGCTCTGGTGCGTAAGTGGCAAGAGATAACTGCAGAGGGCCATAGCAGAGCAGCAGTGTACGGTTGCCGTGATCTCTCAGTACAGCGCTTTACTACCCGCTGGGGCAATCGCTTTCTGACAGCAGTCACTAATATGCTATTTGGCAGTCGCATCCACGATATGGAGACGTGCTATAAACTGATACCGGGCATTGTTGCACGGGCGCTGCCAATGACAGGTCGCCGCTTCGAGATAGAGCCGGAGATTACCGCGTGCATACTACAAGCCAACTTCACCATCTTCGAGGTGCCGATCAGCTACAAGCCACGTAAAGAAAAGAAACTTTCGCCCTGGAAAGATGGCTGGCCTGCTCTGGCCATGTTACTGCATTGCCGTTTCAGCAAGCCATTTCAACTTTCCTTCCTCAGTCAAGATGCCGAAGTACAGGCATCAGAAATAAGCTAGTAAGCTGCAAAATGCACTCCCTGCTCTGGGACTTTCGAAAAGCTCAACCTAAAAAGGTTGACATTTTTCCCGTACTTATCTATAGTTCAATCATAAGTATGTATTGCTCTCACTGAGCGACATAATGGAGTAGTACGCTTTGATTGCCATTTGATTAAGACTTTTCACAACTAGGGAAGTGACTCATGAACTGTTCTCGATGCCAAGCCGAAATCCAAGATACGGCCACGTTCTGTCCCCAATGTGGCACACCTGTGTATCAGAGCGTAACGACTCCAGTACCATCCATGCAGACAGAAGCACATCTTCAACTTCCACCTGCCTCACAAAGGGCTATGTTCTCGTACTTGCCGACGGGAACCCCTCCCTGGCCTAGCACGATTTCACAGGAACTGCCATCCAACCGACCCTCTCCTCAGTTGACTATGACCGATATGAGGGCGCAGGCAGAGCGCAAAAAGCCTTCGATGCGTGGTGCGGTGCTTATCGCTTTCTTGCTTGTGCTTACGCCAATTTTAGGAGCGCTCTTCACGCTCGGAGCACTCTACGCAAAGGGTGAATGGGGGAGCACAAACATTGTTCCACAGCCAGCGCTACAAGCACCTGCCCCCATACTAGCGCCTACACCTTCCGTACAAACTGATCAACTGCCCACACCTACAACCTTTAAGGAAACGAGCAACGCTGATGTGAATGTCTCTTTTAAATATCCCACTGACTGGCAAGCTCAGGCACCACAAAAGTCAACCGACAGCACATCCCTCGCTGTTCAGTCGGCGCAACAACCGACTATCATCTTCATTGTCCAACGTCTCTCAGATAGCACTTCATTAAGCATCCGAAGCGCAGATGCGATCAACCAGCAAGTCTTCTCAAACGTTAGTAGCACTTACCAAGACACCCAAGCAGTACCAGCGCCCACTAACCAACCACTCGTTGGCGGGGTCAACTGGCCAGAGCAAGATGCCACCTTCACGGATAGCGGAAACAAAATCCACTTTGCAACGCTCTCAGTGCAACATAACAAAAGCTATTACAATATCGTGGTTTTCATACCCGCTCTCTACTACGACGAAGCGATGCGCAAGTATATCAATCCTATCCTTAGCTCATTGCGATTCCTCTCATAAAACACGACAAGAGCACACAATCTCTCGGCAAAACCGAGAGATTGTGTGCTCTTGTCGTGTTGGACTCAGGTTGCGACTAGTACTCAGGCATTGCCGGAGCAGCGGACTTCTCCTTCTCAGGGAGGTCTGTGATCAGAGCCTCGGTGGTCAGGATCATGGCACCAATGCTAGCAGCATTCTGCAGAGCTGAGCGTGTCACCTTAGCTGGGTCAATGATACCAGCCTCGATCATGTCTACATATTTGTCAGTGAGCACGTTGTAACCAATGTGGTGATTGTTGTGTTCTTTCTGAGCGCGGCGGACACCTTCTGCGATAACCGAACCATCACGGCCACCGTTGATGGCGAGCTGACGCAAAGGCTCTTCAAGAGCACGGCGCAGGATAGTAACACCCGTTCCAGCATCACCGTGGAGATGCAGGGTATCCAGCGCTGCAACAGCATTGAGCAAAGCAACGCCGCCGCCAGGAACAATACCCTCTTCAACGCCAGCGCGGGTTGCGGAGAGCGCATCCTCTACGCGGGTCTTGCGGTACTTTAACTCGACTTCGGTACCAGCGCCAACCTTAATCAGCGCAACGCCACCGGCCAGTTTTGCCAAGCGCTCCTGCAGCTTCTCGCGGTCGTAGTCACTGGTAGTCTCCTCGATCTGCGCCCTGATCTGGCGAATGCGAGCCTGGATGTCTGCACTATCGCCACGGCCCTCGACAACCGTTGTCTCTTCTTTGCGAGAGATAACTGAGCGGGCAGAGCCAAGATCAGCCAGCGTG
>Ga0213882_10000321_pt1 | contig 17948 bp, 17 predicted proteins | sample BarmaccoBMER_R09_FD_160106 | JGI IMG/M metagenome (GOLD analysis project Ga0213882, IMG submission 160106) | Barbacenia macrantha exposed rock microbial communities from rupestrian grasslands, the National Park of Serra do Cipo, Brazil - ER_R09 ...
TGGCGGCTGGCTGGTTGCGATCGCGCGCCGCGCGGCCACGGATCTTCATCGCAAGGCTTGGCGCATCCGACCGATTAACGACATAGCGAGGACGGTCACTGCTAATAGCGAAGGGTTTGCAATTATGGGCGCGCTCCGCAAGTTGCCTGATACGTACCGCGAAACACTCATCCTGCGGTTACTCGAGGGAATGACCGGGCCGGAGATCGCCATTCGGACAGGACTGAAACCGGACTCAGTGCGAGTGAATCTTTGCCGCGGGATGAAGCTTCTTCGTAGCGCGCTGGAGGGTAAGACCGATGAATGACGATTATTTGTGGGATGGCCAAGGAGAAGTTGATCCGGAGATCGCCCGTCTCGAACGCGCGCTAGCACCGTTTCAATACCAGCCGGCATCCCACAAGGCGCCGTTTCAGAGGAAAACGCGGCAAAGCTGGCGGATGCCGGTTGCCTTAGCGGCGGCGGCTTTGATTCTAACCGCGGCTTCGATTGCTTGGCGGACGCGCACCGCGCACAACCTTTCGGGCTGGACAATTTACACGAGCGATGCGTCGCCACGAGTGCTGCGGCGCGGACAGGTGATTGAGACAGGGCCGAAATCGAGCGCGCGCCTGGAATCGAGCACGATTGGCGAAGTGCACATAGATCCGCAATCGCGGATACGGCTGGTGAACGCAACGAACGCCAACCACACGCTCGCTCTTGACCACGGCACCATCCACGCGTTCATCTGGGCGCCGCCACGGCAGTTCGTCGTGGATACGCCTTCAGCGACCACAGTGGACTTGGGCTGTGAGTACACGCTGCAGGTTGCGCCGGACGGGACGGGAGTGCTCAAGGTAGAGATGGGTTGGGTGGCCTTTCAGTGGAAAAATCTGGAATCGTTCATACCTGCGGGGGCGGCCTGCCGTACGCGCTCAGGACGCGGGCCAGGAACGCCGTATTTCCTCGATGCGAGTGACACGTTGAAACACGAGTTGGCTCGCTTCGATGAAAGCAATGATCCGGACGCGGTCGGCCACATTCTCTCCTCGGCGCAACCGCATGATGCGCTAACTCTATGGCACCTGATGACCCGCACGCAAGGCCCTGAGCGCCTGAAAGTCTTTGCTCGATTTGCCGAACTGGTTCCGCTCCCAGCGACCGTTACGGAGGAGAAAATCGCGGCAGGCGACCCGGAAACGCTGAATGCCTGCTGGAACGCTCTTGGCTTCGGCACTACCGACTGGTGGCGCGAGTGGAAACGGCGCTGGTGAATCGATTGGCGATCTCGGCTTCTCCAGCTACTGGCTCACCTTAATCATCACCACGCCATGCGATTGTACGTCCGTTGAATACTCGTTGGGGACTTCACCGCGATCGGCGTGAGCCCAGAGATCTCTCACGTGCGCTTTGCCGCTGATTCCGAGGTCGCTCCATCGCGCTGTGACTTTCGCCTGCGCGCCGCCGCGATTGAATAGACCGACCGCATGAGAACCGTCCTGAAGCTGACGCGCCCACACTTCCAGATCGCCGTCTTTGGCAACCCGCGTGGCCTGTTTACCGAGGCGGTCCTGATCCACTGCGATCAGTTCCCGGTTTTCTAAGATGTCGCGAATGGCGGGCGTCATGTTTCGCTGATCGTTCCCAGCCAACAACGGGGCGGCAAGGAGGCACCAGAGGCTCATATGGGTCCGGTATTCCGTATCCGTCATGCCGCCGTTGCCGATCTCGAGCATATCCGGATCGTTCCAGTGCCCTGGTCCAGCATAGGGCGCCAGTTCCAGTTGCAGATCGAAGCCAATGTGCGACATCGATTTCCAGTTATCGCTGATGTCGCCGGTAGTCCGCCAGGCATTGCCGCCGACCTTTTCGCCCCATTTTTCGACGTGCAGCACGCCATATTGACACAAACTGAATAGGATGGGCCGGCCGGAGTGCAGAAGGGCTTCGCCCATCTTGGCGTAGACAGCGGGCATTGAGTGATAGTCGTACACCTGCGTGGCGCTGCACCAATCGTATTTCAGATAGTCGAAGCCCCATTCGGCGTAGCTTTTGGCGTCCTGCTCTTCGTGCTGGAAGCTGCCTTCATAGCCGGCGCAAGTCTTTGGGCCTGGTGAAGAATAGATTCCGATTTTGAAACCCTTGCTGTGCACATATGCGGTGAGCGCTTTCATGTCGGGGAACTTGCTGTTGGTCTGAATGTTCCCGTTCGCATCGCGGTTCGCTTCCCAGGTATCGTCGATATTGATGTAAACGTATCCCGCATCCTTCATGCCGTTGCTCGCCATTTGATCGGCGGTTTCGCGCACGAGCTGGTCTGACACTTTGTTCGCGAACTTGTTCCAACTGTTCCAGCCCATCGGGGGGGCCTTGGCGAGCTCGTTGTAGGCGACGGGAGCGGCAGCGGGCAAGGAAATTTTCGCTGGATTGGGCGGCATTTCAGGAGGAGCGGCGGAGGAAACCTGCTTGAATTGCACTTGGCGTCCGGGCCGGTCGCTCGGATGCGGATAGGTGAGCGTCAATTCCTGCCCGGTCAATTTACCGGTGAATTCGAGCCGTTGCTCCTCGCCAAAACGGTCTTGGACAATCGTGAAGGTGAACGCGTCTCCGGTGATCTTTCCGTCCTGAATTTTTTCGTTTCCGGCATTCGAAGACATCCAGCCGGTCAACAGGTTTTCATCTGCCTTTAGATAGAGATGTGTCTCGCGAACGGTGCCGTCCGCGTGAAAGCTGGCGACCCAGTGACCGGTTAGATTGGCCGCGTAGATCGAAGAAGCGAAAACGGCATACGCCATTGGAACAAGGGAGTGTTTCATATGATCTTCAGATTCTAATCCTGGGCACTGGCCCAGGCCTTGGCGGATTCCCGAAGGACGAGTTGCGTTGGCACGCGAAACTCTTTTCCTGCGAGATTGGGATCGGATAACATGCCCCACAAGGCTTGGAATGCAACTTTGCCGATCTCGGTTCTCGGCACTGAGACTGTGGTGAGAGCCGGTTGAGTGAATTCCGCGAACAGAATATCGTCGAACCCTACGACTGAGAGATCATGCGGAACGCGGAGTCCGGCGTCGTAGGCCCCATGCAAAACGCCGATGGCAGTCAGATCGTTGCCCGCCAGAATGGCGGTCGGGCATTCGCCGTTGAGCAGTTTAGAGGACGCAGCATAACCGCCTTTGACGGTAAAATCCGCATCAATGGCTTGGGTTCGATTGAGGCCCAACCGTTCCGCCGTTCGTGTGAACGCTCGTTTGCGGCGTTGCGCGGATTTGAGGCTGAGCGGGCCGCCTATGTAAGCGATACTTTTATGTCCCAGAGCGCTCAGATGCTCGAGAGCTTCGACAATGCCGTGCTCGTAATCGATGAGAATGTTGCTGATGCTCTGACCGACACGCCCGAGATCAAGGTACACCGCAGCAACACGGCGATTGGCGAGCATGTCGATGACGGAGCGGTCAATCTGGGAGGTGAGGATGGCGACTCCGGGAACTTGCAATCCCATGAGCCGCCGGACTGAATTCAGGGTGCGCTCCGAATCGTAGTTCGTATTCAAGACCAACGCATCCATTCCATGCGCGAGCGCGTGATCCTGAAATCCGGCAATGATGTCGGGGAAAAACGGGTTACGGACGTCGGAAACAATCAGGCCCAAGAGCGAACTTTTGCCCCGTGCCAGATTGCGCGCCGCTTGATTCTGCTCGTACTGGAGTTCGCGTACGGCCTCAAGGACGCGATCGCGGGTATGCGGACGAGTGACGCGGGTTCCGTTCAGGACGTGAGAAACAGTGGCAATAGAAACGCCTGCTTTTGCGGCCACATCTTTAATGCTCACGCCCAACTGATCCGCCTCCGAAAATTCAAGGCCGTAAACTGACCAAAACTAACGGCCCGCATCAGTTTAAACGCTTACGTACTGATTTTCAAGTAGAACGAGACAAAGCAAGGTGAATCGAAGGATTGTCAAACGGGATCATCAATAAGAAGGGGAGCGGTGGACCCGCTCCCCGACTTGCAATCCGGTGATGAAGAGTTACCCGCGCCAGTGGCCTTCCACCCAGAACCAACCGCCTGGTTGGTGCACCCAGCGCCCATCGACCCAGACAGCACGCGGCCTCGGCGGCACTACCCAGTAGCCCGGTACCCAGACATATCGCCCGTGATGCCAGCGCCAGTAGCCGTTCACCCAAACATGCCTGGGTCCTGGCCGGACGGTAATCACTTCTCTGCGCGGCGCGGGTGGTCCAATCCGCACGTACACCTGCGCATTCGCCGAACCAACAGCGAGGGCGATGCCGAACAACGTCATTGAAATTAGTTTTTTCATCGTTTTGCTCCTCCACCCTCGATGGTTAGGGGGCGATCAGCTATTGGAGGCGGTACCCTGAGTACCACCGTTCTGCTTCTCCTGATGGCGCTGCTGCATGCGCTCGTGCTGCTGTTGCCGCAACTGGTCATACTGCGCCTTTTGAGTATCATTCAACACAGCTTTTAATTGCGAATCAGTCTGTTCGCGAACGGCAGCCATCTTGTCGTGACGGTCTTTCTTTGAAAGAGAGCTGTCCTTCCAAATACTCTCCATTTGCTGCTGTCTAGCCGTCAAAATCGGCAAAATCTGAGTCTGCTGATCCTGCGTCAAGTTCAGCCGCTTCGTGAGCATCTGTACCTCGCGATTCAGGTCAGGCCTGTGCCCGTGGCGTTCGACGTTTGCCTGAGGCGCGGTGTTCGGATCTTGTGTTGGATCCTGAGTTTGAGGCGCAGCTAGCGCGGCGCCAAGCCCAAAAATTGACGAAAGGGCAAGTACCATCATTTGTCTCTTCATGTGTTTTTTCTCCTAGGTGGAGAGCTTTTTGTCTCCACCTAGAGAGACGAATGCGGTGCTTGGGGGTTTAACGCCGGACTCGTTAAAGTTTGTTCAAGCCGAATAGCCATTCGGCACTAGAGTGCGTCACGCTTCCGCGGCATGGGCCTCGCTACTGCGCCCCAACGCCGCCGCGATTTTGCGAGGCAAATCGCTGTTCTGTAATTCCTCGAGTGTCACCGGCAAGGCTCGGGACCAGTTCGGATGCTGATCCGCTTGAGTAGCGGGCATGTTCGGCCGCACTTCGACCGCCGCAGCGTCTTCCAGCGTGGCAGTCAAGATGCGCGAGGGAGCCCTCGCCAGCACTTGGTAGGCACCGCTAATGACAAGATCCAGGGGCGCATCTCCGTCCAGTCCAGCGCTCTTTTCCAGACGCTCGTGTATCTCTCTTGTGCTCCCCTCATTTGGTCTCAAATGAAGTTTGCGCTGTGTTTCGAGATCCGAGCCGGTCCAGAGTCCGGCTATGGTCGGCAGATCATGCGTAGTTACTGCCGCGAGCGATTCGAGTGGGTAAGTCTCCGGATCTTCCTTCTCGAACCACAGGAGGCGGTAAGACAGGACGCGATGACGCGCCAGTTTTTCTCTGGCCTGATCTTCGACGGTGCCCAAATCTTCTCCGACAATATACGCCTTTGCGCGTTCGCTCTCCAGCGCGAGTATCGCCAGCATCTCATTCGCGTTGTGCCGGACGTAGGCGCCGTGGGTGGCGTCCGCCCCGGCTGGGATCCAGAACAGCCGAAACAATCCCATCACGTGATCGATTCGCAAGCCGCCCGCGTTCCTAAGGGCTGCGCGAATTGTCTGAATGAAAGGCAGATAGCCGGCAGCACGCAATTTGTGCGGCACGAAGGGCGGCAAGCCCCAGTTTTGGCCCTGCGTATTGAACTCGTCCGGCGGGGCCCCGACGCTCACGTCGTCTGTGAAAACGTCTTGCCAAGCCCAAGCATCGGCGCCGTCCGGATCGACACCGATCGGCAGATCTTGCATAAGAGGCAGGCTGGAGGAAGAACGCGCTAACTGGACATCCAAGAGCCACTGCAGCCATTTGTGAAACTGAACGCGACCTAAATGGTCGTTCGCGAACTGCGCCACGGCGCTATTGTCCGGATGGCGGTACTGCTCTGGCCAGCTATGCCACCCCGATTTTAATTCTTCAGCGAGAGCGCAAAATATAGCGAATCGATGCAACGCGTCCCCATGCTTGTGGCAGAAACGGCCGAAGCCGGCATGTCCCGGGAACTGTAACCACAACAGTTCGAGTGCGCGCATTTTCAAATCGAACACGGCGTCGCGGTCGATGAGACGGTTTGCGTTCAAGGCGCGACCCGCGCTGGCGATCTCATTAAGTTGCGGGACGGAATCGGAGTTTGCGCCGGGTACCCACTCAACGTGGATCCAAAGAGGACTAAAGAAACAGCGGGAGGTCGGGTAATACGGGCTGGCTTGCTGAGGGTTCACAGGCATTGAGGCACTCAGCGGGTTCACCATAATCATTCCGGCGCCGAGCTCGGTGCCCGACCACTTCGCCAACCGCTCCAAATCTGCAAAATCCCCAATGCCCCAGCTATCTTGCGACCGAGCGGCGTATAACTGTACCGACCATCCCCAGGTTTTGAGCGCGTCCGGTAGCCAGCACTCTCCGGAACTCACGATCAGCCTGACCGGCTCATCCGCGCCATCCAATTGCATCTGGTGATAGCCGGACGGCAAATCGCCCGGCAGACGCTTTTCGGCGGTAATGGTTTCACCTGTTTCGAGCACGACGGTCCCCGGACGAGGAAGCTCACACTGCTGACCTGTGCAGATAACCATCAACGAATCATTGGAGGAAGCAGCTACGGAGGTGGGGTCGGCGTCCATTGCGGCCAGAATGGCACGCACAGTTTCTTCGGGAACATCGTGCCATTGGCCGAGAGCGTCACAATAATTGAGGTCAATGCCCCACCCATTTGTTCGTAACAGTCCGTCAGCCTGAGTGCCTCCATGCGCCTCCGAGCGCTCAAGCATGGCCCGACATCCTCCTCATGCTTTGTGGACGATGGCTTTCGGAAAGCCATTACCAGATTGTTCAAGGGAAACGCATCATCCCAGCCCGGTCCGAATGTGTTCGGGGCGCACTCCTACACCAATCATTCGTCCCAGGAGTTGCTGGCGACCGGGTAACCGCATAAGCGCTCTTAGGACTGTAGGAACTCTTACGGCAGAGTGATTCCGAAATACTCGCTGCAATAAATTGTGGATTCCACACTGTAACATTTGGGTCACGCGGACAGGGAATTCTCGGCGCTTCTGCACGCGGCGAAGCAGCATTTCCGATACTTGCTTTTGGCGCAGCGGAAGGGCGAGCAGATTCCCGGCCGCCACCGCGTCCTGAATTGCTAAATTGATACCGACTCCTCCCGCCGGAGACATTGCATGCGCCGCATCGCCGATACAGAGCAGCCCCGGCCGGTACCATTGCCGTAAGCGGTTAATCTGAACCGAAAGCAGCTTGATCTGGGCCCAGTCTGTCAATTCATCGACCCGATCCCCAAGAAACGGCACAATTCGACGAACATTCTCACGAAATGCCGGCAGCCCCAGGCTCTTCACCGAATCGAACGAGTCCTTCGCGATGATCATCCCGGCTTGAAAATAATCACCGCGATTAATAAGGATGATAGCCTTGCCGTAATTGAAGTTTCCGAGCCCCGCGTTCGCTTCATTTGGTCTGCGGCTAATTCGAAACCAGAGTACGTCGATCGGCACCCCGATCTCATCGAGTGCAAGTCCCGCCGCTTCTCTCATTGCCGAATGGCGGCCGTCGCAACCGACTACCAGATCGGCGTGGATCTCTGAATTACCATTTGCAGTTTTTACCTGGACGCCTCGAATGCGGCCGTTCTCTTGAACTAGCCCGACTGCTTCATGCTCCATGAGCAGGTCGAATGTTCGAAACTTTTTCCCCTGCGAGCTGACAAAGTTCAAGAAATCCCATTGGGGCATTAGAGCTACAAACTTGCAATGGGTGGGCACACGGCTGAAGTCGACGGCTTGAAATGTGAAGTCACCGAATACTCCGTCGAGACTTGTGAGCTTCTGGTGCGGTACTTTCAGGAGTTCGTCCAGCAGCCCGAGCTCGTAGAACAGATCCAGGGTTGAGGCATGCACTGTATCGCCGCGAAAATCACGGAAGAAATCTTTGTGCTTTTCAATTACGACCACTGGCACCCCGGCGCGCGCCAGCAGAAAACCCAGCATTACGCCAGCAGGCCCGCCGCCCACTATGCAGCAAGTGGTCTGGAGAGTTGGCATACGTGACTCTCGTTGACGCGCTCGACTAAGTGGGCGAGCGCCCGTCTCCTAAACGGAAACGATATCCGACGCGCAACTCAGTAATCAAATGGCACGGTTTGGCAGGATTCGCTTCAATTTTCTTTCTTATCTGATTAACGAAGACATGAAGATATTCGATCTCATTGCCATAATCCGGTCCCCAGACAGTTTGCAGTAACTTCCCGTGCGGAATGGTTATATTGGGATGAGTCGCGAAGTAATGAAGCAGGTCAAACTCCTTAGGGGTCATTCGCACGTCTTTCCCCTTGACGAAGACGTGACGTGTGGCCACATTCATCTCCACGTCGCCGAAGGTGATTGAAGCGGGTCCATTCGCGGTGGAGTACGGAACGCGGCGGAGATGCGCACGAATTCGGGCCAGCAGCTCGGGCATGCTGAAGGGCTTCGTGACATAATCATCAGCTCCGGCATCAAGCGCCGCTACTTTATTCGCTTCGCTGTCCCGCACGGTCAGCATGATGATTCCTACATCAGAGGTCTTCCGGATCTCCGTGCAGGCTTCTAAGCCACTCATGCCCGGCATGTTCATGTCGAGGAGCACGAGATCATAGCGATCCTGGCGCAATTTCTCCAGTGCCTCCATGGCGGACTTGGCATCGGCAACGAAATAGTCTTCTATTGCCAATGCCGCCTTCATCACGCGCCGGATTTGCGGTTCATCGTCGACAACTAATATTTTCGGCGTCATCCTACCTGTTTGCTGGCCGTCTGTTTCTTGACGCGCTCGGATTGAAGAACCGGCAGCGAGAAATAGAAGCGTGCTCCTTGGCCTGGCTTGCTTTCCACCCAAAGCCGGCCAGCATGCGCTTCGACGATCTCGCGCGTGATTGCCAATCCCATGCCGCTTCCGGCGATCCGCGAGCGTGCTTCCCGCCCGCGATAGAACTTTTCAAAAATCGCATCCTGTTCTGCGGCTGGAATCCCGGGTCCGGCGTTTGCAACCTCGACTACAACGAATTCCCCCTCTTCCTTGGCCCGGACCTCGATCTTTGACCAGGCCGGCGAGTACTTGACTGCATTACTGAGTAATTGCCGCAGCGCTAATTCGCTGAGCTTGGGATCGGCATCCATCAGCGGCAGGCCCGGTTCCAACTCCGTCTCAACCTCACGGCCTTCGAGCGACGTGCGGAGTTGCGCCATGCCTGATGAGAGAAGCAACGAAAACGAACATGGTTCACGGTGCAACTGGACCGGACCGGAGCCGATGCGAGCCAGTTCGATCGCATGGGATACCAAGCTCGTCAGATGGTCCGCCTCCTCGTCGACAACATTCAGCAGCTCGCGCGTGAGCGAATTCAGCGTGCTCCGCGACAACATGGTCGTAGTCGAGGCCTTGATGGCTGTGAGCGGTGTTTTGAACTCGTGCGCAAGCGCATCCAGCAGAGTGGATTTGAGCTGCTCATTTTGCCGCGTGGCCTCTATTCGGCTCGCAAGCGCCTGCACACGAGCCCGTTCGATGGCAATTGCGACCAACTGAGCGATGGCCTGTAATGCGGCTTCCGGAAGCGCTGTGTTCGCGGAGACTCCCAGGCTTCCATAGCGTTGCCCTCCTAAGCGAATCGGTACGACTAGGGCATGCGATTGCGTCTCTCTCCAGAGATCGCTGCTCCTGGCAGCTTCTCGAAGCAGCGTTTCGCTCAATGGAGACGTGGCGGCGCTGCTTCTGGCGATTGAATCGGTAGCAACGTCGTAAAACCAAACATCCTCCAGATCAAACAAAGACGAGACGTGCTGAATTATCTGCGTACCCAGGCTATGTTCGTCATCACCCACCATTAAGGCCCGGCTGAACTCGTACATACGTTCCAGTTCCCGCCGCCGTGCTTCCCCCTCTTCCGCTTTCCTGCGCGCACTCGCTGAAAGTTGGCTCGCCGTAATTGCCGTGGCAAGAAACGCGAACAGCGCCACCCAGTTCTGCGGGTCGGAAATTGTGAACGTGCCGATGGGCGGAAGAAAGAAGAAGTTGTACGCCAGCACGCTGGCGAGGGACGCGACGACGGACTCGCTCAGGCCGCGACGGGCGGCTAAGCCAAGAATGAGCAGGAGGTACGTGAAAGCCGCCGTTGCGCTGTTGATGTGAGCAACGCGAAAGTCGATCACGGTTAACGCTACAACCGCAGCAAGCACGCTTAAGTACCGAAAAACAAGAACTAAGATTTTGCGCATGCCGAGACGGAGCTAGTTAAATTATCAGGCCAGACGTTACTTAGGGAAATCATAATGGACGATATGCGACATGCCGTGTACCCGATAGCCCTCGCGCTCACCGTCCTAATCCCTGCTCCGGCTCAGACCACCGCTTCAGCTTCTCCCAATCCGGTAGCAAAGCATCCTTTCACCGCGAACGATTGGGCTACCATTCGCAGCGCCTCAGCTATAGCCGTTTCGCCCCATGGCAATTCGATCCTGTACCGGGTTAATTTCGGAGCAGAAAAGGGCCAGACGAATCACGAATGGCATGTAATCCATCCGGACGGATCTGACGCCCGTAAGCTCGATCTGCCGGGCGATTTCACTCCCTCAGGCTTTACTGTTGACGGCAAAGCTCTGTATGGGTCCTACAAGCTTAATAATGTTCCTCAATTCGCAATCATTTTGCTCGAAAACATCAATGCGAAGTCGACGCCTATTACGACCGTGATGCTGCCCAGAGGCATCAGAGGGGTGGTTCCTTCGCCTGATGGCTCGCGCTTCGCTATTCTTGCCGATCCACGACCAGCCGACGAACGGCCAGAAGTCCGCACGCTTGTCGAACCTGATCGGACGAGCATTTACGTGGTGAAATCAGATGGCACCAGTGGCCAATGGTGGTGCTCCAGCCTGAAGGACGTCACCGGCGGCATCGCGCCGGGCGGCGGCAATGCCGCAATTGCGTGGGCGCCCGACGGGGGTTCGCTAGCTGTGCTGTCAATGACACCCAAAATCGGCTATCAGTATGTGCACTCGTTTATTGATGTCTGTTACGCATCCGGGGCGCGACGGTTGGCTGAAATTCCGAACTCCGCAGCCGACATCGCATGGACCAACGGAGGCAAAGATATTGCCTTCCTTAGCACAACTACCGCAGTGCTCACGCCCGACCATGTCTGGACCATTGCCGCTTCCGGCGGTAAGCCGGTTGATCGCACGCCCACCCTTGACGCCACGGTTGTAGGACTGGCTGACGACCCGCGCGGGCATCTCTGGGTTCAACTGAACCGCGGGCTGCAGACGGAAATCGACGAGTTCCGCGACAACGCCCTCAGCCCGACCTTCAAGTGGCCGGATGGCTTCGTGAGCGGTCCACCCGTTTTTTCAGAATATGCGTCCGGATCTGACCGGCTGGCGTTCACAGTAGATGATCCACAACACGCCAGTAATGTCGCCGTTTCCGAGTCCAAGCAGTTGCACCGGATCACGAACGAAGGCGAAGAGCAACTTGCCAAGATTGATCTGGGTCCAGTACGGGCGGTGCATTGGACCAGCAAGGACGGTATAGCTCTCGAAGGAATGGTTACGTTTCCCGCCGGTTACATCGAAGGCAGGAAATATCCGTTTCTGGTACTTCCTCACGGCGGCCCGGAAGCAAGCGATCTTCTCGGCTTCGATCCGTTCTCGCGTATGATCGCGGGCCTCGGTTATGTCGTTCTTCAGCCGGAATACCGTGGCTCGACAGGATACGGCACCAAGTTTCTCGATGCCATTTATCAACACTTCGGCGATCGAGCGTTTCGGGACGTCGATAGTGCGACCGACTTTGCCGTCGCGCAAGGATGGGCTGATCCGAATCGACTGGCAATTTTCGGCTGGAGTGCCGGAGGCTTCCTGACATCTTGGACCGTTACACAAACAAACCGCTATCGCGCCGCGATCGAAGGGGCCGGGATTACCGATTGGGGCAGTTTCATGTGGACCAGCGATATTCAGCAAATCGATTATGACGGACGCTGGCCGGATGAATTCCCGGAAGCTTTCCGCAAGTTTTCGGCCGTGGACTTCGCGGCCAAAGTAACTACACCGCTACTGATCCTCCACGGAGCGTCCGACCGCCGCGTGCCCACCTACCAGGGCCAAGAGTATTACGAAGTTCTCGCCGCCCGCGACAAGACTACTCGTTTCGTTGAATACCCCGGCGCGCCGCATTTTCCAATTCTGTGGGAACAACGGATCGACGTGTTTCGTGAAATCGCTGATTGGCTGAAGAAGTACAACTCTTAAACGGGTTTGCTTTTTCGAGTTTATTCATCGCGGCCGTGCGCCTGAGCCGGTGGAGCTGTCGCTTCGACCGCCTTGAAATGTTCCTTTATCCGGTAGGTGTGCTCGGCACCCTTTGGAATAACCCACGAGTCCCCGGCTTTTAGATTCACCTTTTGTCCCTCGATCTCCAGTTCGGCCCAACCCTCGATTACGTATCCAACGGTTTCATATTCGCGGCGGGCGTGCTGTTCCCGTTGCTGGCCCGGCATTTCGTCCCATAGCCGCATCGCAACCAACTTGCCGGATGCCAGGTACTTTTGCCCCAACTTCCCCCTCGGAGAGAAGTGTGAATCCACCTTGGTAATCGTCGAATCGCCCATGCCCATTGGATGCGGCCCAATTCATGCACTTAACAATCGAAGATCGGATTCTAGAGCACCCAGGCGGACGGGTGCTTTTTGAAACCGACGCGGGGATAATACTCTACCGCCTTCGGAGCGGCGAGCAGGACCACAAAAGCATCCGGGCCAGAAAGTTCCTTCGTTTGCCGGATAAGTTCTCTGCCGATGCCCTGTCGCTGATGACTAACCCGTACCGCCAAATCAGAGAGATAGGTACAGTAGGCCCAATCCGTAAGCGAGCGGGCAATACCCACCAGGAAGCTGCGGTCCCATGCCGACACGACCAGATTCGCGTTCGCCAGCATACGGCACATTCGCTCGCGAGCCCCCACGGGGCGCCTTTCGCCTAGGGTGGATGCCAGATAAAGATCAATGACTTGATCTAAATCGAGGTCATTCCCGGTGCGATATTCGATCATCGCCTAACGATCACGTTGGCGCTTTCGACCTGATATCCCTCCTCCTGCGCCGTTTTCTCGGCCGCGGCGCGGAGTCTGGGTTCGTCGGCATCGCGCGGGTCATTCGAATGCCGGCGAATCACCTCTCCACCCACTTCAATTCGAACCAGCCACTTGCTCTTCGCTTGGTCCCACGAAACCTCGACACGATCTGCGCGCATAGCTTATAGCATCTCAGATATAAAACCTCGTGTTTTGACGGCTTGCGGCCTCCGCAACCCGCATTCGGTAGTGTCAAAGTCGTATCTTTACTGTCCATATCCGTGGGAACTTTTCCGATTCGCCAACGTTTTCCAAGTTTTGGCCGTCCAAAGCGTGAACAACGAAGAATATGGTGTGGGAGATCGGGTTGCCGCTCCATTTCGCCGCCAGTCTGCCAGATAACCCAACTGACGCGGAGCTCATCAAGAGCTGCCGCCAGGGGAATCTGCGCGCCTACGAGCGTTTATACGAGCTACACGCCCCAAGGATGAAGAGCCTCGCCTTTCACATGCTCGGAAGCCATGCGGATGCTGAGGACACAGTTCAGGAAGCGTTTCTTAAGGTCTACCGGGCGCTTCGCGGATTCGAGGGCAATTCATCGCTGTCGACATGGATTTACCGCATTCTGATCAACTGCTGCCATGACACTATGCGCAAACGGCAGCGATTGGCCGAAAAGCCGGTCGAGAAGGACTTGAGAAGCGATTCAAGTCTTCCTCTTAAAATCGCACTCGAGCGCGCGCTGGCGCTGTTGAACGAACGGCAGCGGATTGTGTTCCTCATGTTCGAAGTGGAGGGTCTTAAGCACTCGGAAATCGCGGGGATACTGGAAGTCCCTGAAGGCACCTCGCGCAGTTGGCTCTTCGAAGCCAAACGCGAGCTCAAGAGATTATTGATGGAGCGCAGCGTATGAAGTTTGAATGCGGCGATCTCGAAAGGGCACTCAGAACATCGGAGCTGATGCCCGAAGCACGAGAACACCTGAAAGAGTGCCCCGCATGCCGTCGTGAATACCGGCTTTGGAATGAAATCTCATCCGCGGCGAAAGAGCTTCATGAGGAATGGGATAGCCCGGCTCTTTGGCCGAACATTCGCAAGCAAATCGAGGCGGAGCCCAAGGAAAGAGCTCCCTGGTGGCAGGGGTGGAAGCTGTGGGCTATCGCCGCAGCCGCGATAATTGCGGCGGTTCTGATTGGCCGCCCGTGGCAGTGGGTGGTGAAAACTGGCACACAACCAAGCATTCCAACTGCTCTTGTCTCCACTAACCAGCATTTCCTGACCGAAGAGGCTCTGGGGGAAGTCGAGCGGAATGAGCAAGCCTACCGGCAATCGATAGAGAAGCTGTCGCGGCTGGCTGCGCCGAAAATCCAGAATACGAACTCTCCTCTTACCGCTTGTTACAGGGAAAAACTGCTGATGCTCGACGCAGCAATATCGGACACGCGTTCGAACCTCGAGCACAATCGATTCAATATCCGTTTACAAACTGATCTGGCTGATCTGTACCGCGAGAAACAGCAGACGTTAAAGGAGTTACTTACCGGTGGTCAGAAGAACTAGCCTGCTGTTTATGCTGGCGTTAGCGGGCAGCACCTTTGCCCGCGAGGAGTTCACCCGCGCTTTCAACAAGACCGTTCCGCTGCACGCCGGACAAAGCGTTTCAGTCGAACACCGCCTGGGGGACATCATTATTCGCACCCATGCGCAGCCGGAGGTCGTCCTCCACGCAGACATTCACGTTTCGGCCGAGGACATGGATCGAGCCAAAAATTTCGCCAATAACATCGAAATTGCTGTTCAACCGTCCACCAGCGGGCTGTTCGTTCGGACTCGATATCCCGAGACCGAGCGCTCTTTCTTCGGCAATCACAATATCTCCTACTACGTCCGCTACGAGATAACAGTTCCTGAAACGGCGCCTCTTCAGGTGCGCAATTCCTTCGGCGCGGTCTCCGTCGCAGGTATTAAGGCGAATAGCGATATTACAAACTCACACGGGTCACTGGAATTCCGGGACGCCAGTGGGAGTCAACATTTGGAGAACTCTTTTGGCAGTGTCAAAGTTTCCAACAATGTTGGCGACGTAGCCGTACAAACAAACAATGGAAGCGCCGAGGTAACAGGGGTAAAGGGTTCTCTGACCTTACGCAACCGCTTTGGCAACGTGGCGGCTTCCAGCGTTAGCAACGGCGTGACGATCAGCAATGGCAATGGAGGAGTCGAGGTTACTGATTGTGGGGGCCTAGGCGATATCAGAACGTCGTTCGGCAGCGTTACCGTCCATGGATTCCGAGGCGATCTGACCGTGAATGATACGAATGGCGTTATCGAGTCGACCAACGTCAGCGGCAACGCCGAACTAAACACTACCTTCGGAGCGGTTCACTTCTCCGATATTGGACACCAGCTTTCGATCCGTGCCAGCAATTCGAAAGTCGAGGGTCAGCGGGTGGGCGGACCGCTTATTGTGCAGAATTCCTTCGGCCCGGTGAACGTGAGTGACATTCGACAGGGGGTTGAGATCCATTCCGGAAACGGTGGTGTCTCAATTACCGGTATTCACGGGGGAGCCAATGTCAGAACCAGTTTTGCGATGGTCCAAGCATCGGATGTCAGCGGCGCCTTGAGCGTGGAGAACAATAACGGCGGCGTTAAAGTTATGAACACGCGCGGGGCGCACGTGATCACCAGTTTCGCTCCGGTTATTCTCGAGGGAATCTCCGGCCCATTGCAGATTGAAAATCAGAACGGCGCTGTGGATGCTACCAGCAGTTCCGGATCGGCGTGCGAGCCAATTACCATTCGCACTTCTTTTTCGACGCTGCGGGTTCATTTACAGGGCAACCCCAGCTACCGCGTCAACGCGAGGACCTCTTTCGGCAAGATTCGAACCGATTTTCCTCTTAGCGTTTCGGGATCGCTGTCCAACGACAATGTAACGGGAACGATCGGCGGTGGCCGTTGCGAAATGCGACTGACGAATAATAACGGCAGCATTGAGATAGTGAAGTAAGACTCGAAGCTCCTCAGCTCGGATTCAATCACGCTTTTGGCGATTTTGTTGAAAGTTTTTTTGTCCAGTGCTTTCAGGGGGATGACTCCGAAATCAGCAGATTCCGCCGAATAGAACTAGTTATCGCCAACCGCAGCATGGTTCCCTTTTAACCGAAAGGAGCAAGACAGCTTGCTGCAGTTTAGTCAAGACAGCGGTTCCCCGAGTCATCCAGCGTATAGATTAATTGGCGCCACAGAGGGAAACCATGTCGCCTGTAGAAAATACTCTTCCGTTATTCCGGCCATATGTTTTCAGGCGCTCCGGTATCTTTTTGGTGCGCTCACCTTATTGGCGCCGTGCTTTGGCCAGAATCTGGTGAACCTCGCGACTCAGAGCCGGAACGCAGATTTTGCAAACTTCTCATTCACGCGCCCGTGGGCCGTCTCGAGCGCCTCTCCCTCCACCTGTCAGGCCGGGCAAGTGTATTTCAACAGTTCCGCGGCGGCAGGAGCCAATCTCTTTGCCTGTACCGCCACGAACATCTGGAGCCAGATCGCGGGCTACACCTTTTCCACGCCGCTTTCGCTAAGTGGGACCACCGTCTCACTGCCTGAAGCGAGCGCCTCGACGGATGGATATCTTTCGCAAGTGGACTGGAACACCTTCAGTTCTAAACAAGCAGCGGGGAGTTATCTGACCGCGCTGACCGGCGATGTGACGGCGTCCGGACCCGGCTCGGCCACGGCCACTTTGGCGACTGTGAACAGCGCCGCGGGCCAATGCGGCGATTCGACGCACGTATGTCAGATCACCAGCAACGGTAAAGGTCTCGTGACAAGTCAAACACCGGTCGCGATCGTTACTACCGCAAGCCAGTTGACGGATTTAAGCACCACTGCCACGAGTAGTTCAGCGACGATTGCAGCGGGCACCTGGGGCGTTGGGAATGCTACCTATTCGGTTTCTGGCGTCACGGTGACGGTGAATTCTCTCACCGTCAGCGGCGCTTCCAACTCCTCTCCGATCACCTTGACAGTAAACTCCACAACCGGTCTTCACAACGGTGACACCGTGATGGTTTCAGGAGTGGCCGGGAACACCGCGGCAAACGGCACATGGACTATCACAGTAGATAACGGCACCCAGATCGACTTGCAAGGATCAGCTGGAAATGGAGCATACACTAGCGGCGGTGTAGTGGCGGGGTCGGGTAACGGCGTCGCTTACATCGAGGCAAACGATAGCGGTGATATCAGTATTTATCATTCCTCTTCGGCTGGTCTGATCCTGACCTGCACTGGAACATGCATAACTAATCAGGCTACTTCGCCAAGCTTTGACGCAGACGCCTCGCCTATTGCGATTCTTACTATTTCAGCGGGGCAGATTACGGCTGTAAGTGATAAACGACGTTTCATGAGTAATCGCGGCATCACGGCAGGCCTCGGCATCGCCGTCACAGATACCGGCGGCTCAGCCAGCATAGCCGTCGATACCACAGTCGCGCGCACTACAGGAGGCAACGTCTTCACGGGAAGCAATACGTTCACCGGTGGCTACATTCTCGTACCCGCAGGCTCGCAGCCGACTTGTAACGCCGCAAATGAAGGGTGGTTTTGGTACGCGAAGGGCAGCAGCACAACAAATGGAAGCCTTCAGATCTGTCAAAACCAGAGCGGGAGCTATCTATGGGTCACTCACTAAGGATCGGGTTCGGGCTATTCTTCACGGCTCTCTGTTTCGGTCAAGTGACGGTACGC
>Ga0213882_10000322_pt1 | contig 17899 bp, 19 predicted proteins | sample BarmaccoBMER_R09_FD_160106 | JGI IMG/M metagenome (GOLD analysis project Ga0213882, IMG submission 160106) | Barbacenia macrantha exposed rock microbial communities from rupestrian grasslands, the National Park of Serra do Cipo, Brazil - ER_R09 ...
CTTCCAACTGCTGGTACGCATCATTGGGCCAATCCTTCGCTCCAACCTTGCCTCCATCTGGCTCCTGGTCTTTACTGGCTCGATGTTTGAGTTGGCAGCCTCCGAGTTGCTCTATCCACCAGGGCAGCCGACCATGCCAGTGCGGATCACTGGCCTCTTCAACGATTTCAAACTGGGGCCAGGCATGGCTCTTTCGATGCTGAACGTCGGTATTGTATTACTGGCGCTTATCCTCTTTCGCGCTGTTCCCTTGCTGATAAGCCAAGTGATCCAGCGTCGCACGCGGAGTAAGACACCTTATGTATCTACACATCAAACAACTGAGCAAGAGTTACGGGTCGCGACGGGTCGTCTCTAATATCGACCTGGAGATGGAGGAGGGCGAGATCCTTTCTCTGCTGGGACCATCAGGCTGCGGAAAGACAACGATCCTGCGCATGATTGCTGGGCTTGTAGCGCCCGATGGCGGCTGGATTCAGGTCGGCGATCAAGTCTTTTACGACGGCAAACGAGAAGTGCCGATCGAGGAGCGCCGATTGGGCATGGTGTTCCAGGATTACGCGCTCTGGCCGCATATGACGGTTGCACGCAATATTGCTTTTGGTCTGCGCTTGCGCCGCTCTCCTTCGCGGGAGATTGCGAAGCGTGTGGAGGAACTACTGGAACTGGTGAGCTTGCCCGGCTTTGGCGACCGCTACCCACATCAGCTTTCGGGTGGACAACAGCAGCGTGTCGCTCTGGCGCGTGCGCTCGCCACCCAGCCAAGGCTGCTGCTGCTGGACGAGCCGCTTTCCAGCCTCGACACTGCGCTACGCGAAAGCATGCGTGCAGAACTGGTACAAATCTTTCACCACCTCAAAATCACAACCATTAACGTCACTCATGACCAGACCGAGGCCATGTCGATGTCCGACCGCATCATGGTCCTGCGCGACGGCATGGTCCAGCAGATCGGCACCCCGGCAGAGCTGTATCTTACACCGATCAACACCTTTGTCGCGTCATTTATGGGTCCGGCGAACCTCCTTTCAGGAGAAATCGTGGGGGGCGATGCACAAACCAATAGGGTAACCTTGCGCGTGAGCGGGCGTGGAGCTGATGGCCAGCTTGTCAGCGGGCAGACTTCGAGCGCTATCCGCCAGCGACTCAATGAGCACGCTAGCTTGTTGTGCCGCCCCGACGATATACACGTGCATCCTGAATCACATGCATTCGGGCATACCAACGTCCTCAAGGGAACGGTTTTTTACTCCTCGTTTGTAGGGGGACGCTGGCATACGTTGGTTCGATTAGAAGGAGAGCAGCAGTCATCACCCATTCTAGCCTATGCACCCTTTCAGCCGCGTGAGCAGCAGCAAGTCTGGCTTGAACTGCCGCCTGAGCAGTGCCGCATTGTACCGGAATAATCTGCGAACTGTGCTAACTATTTGGCACATCTATTCAGAAATATCACTCTATGTCTACATTTTGCCATATTTCAATAGCCGCCATATGCTATACTAGGGCAGATGCAAGCAGAAGTCCGTCCTATTTTTCTAATAGAGGAAGAGATAATGACCGTTAGTGAAACCTTTGAAACGATACAAACAATATTTAATCCAGCAGCGGCAGCAGGTCTAAACAAGACCTTTCAATGGAATATTACTGGCGATGAGGCTGGACAGTGGGCACTCAGAATTGCCGATCAGACGTGTCAGCTTATTGTCGGCGGTGTTGAAAAGCCTGATATCACTATGACCATGAGTGACAAGGATTGGCTCGCTATCGCAGAGGGGCGACTGGATGCCATGAATGCCTTCCTGACAGGCAAGGTGAAGGTCTCTGGTGACATGATGCTGGCAACGAAACTACAGAGCCTCTTTCCGGTACAACGCTAGTTTATGAACGAGGTAATAGCGCAGGCTCAATGAATGGTGCTAGCTGTTGACTCTGATCGGCAAAGGCACGCAGCAAACCAAAGCAGCCTGCCTCCATCATGATGCTATAGACTCAATATCAGTAGGCGAAGCTGATATTTTGATACGTTGTGGCTCGGCGTTTTGGGGATTTACATAACCTTCTCTCCAAACATGCGCCTTAATGCCTAGCCTTTCGCACGCTTCACGTTTTTCTTTATATGACGGTGTATAGTCAGGTTGATCTAATTTTTCTCGCTTTTCATTACACCACTGTCTAAATTTCTCTAAAGCTTTATCCTCTTCTATTGCTTCCTCTTGCTTGCTAATGATAGCCCTTTTTTCCTTTTCTAATGTATGCTTGCTTTTTGCTAGTTGATCTAATTTTGCTACGAAGTCGTCTATGACTTCACCCTCTGCACCACTTTCTATAGCTCTGTCTAATGCACGCTGGTAACTCTTCGCTTTGCGCTCTATCTCTGCTATGCTTCTGTCTACAGGCAAAAGATCATTATCTGTGTTATCCGGTTGCTTTTGTGCGTCGAGTGCCTGATTGACGAGCGAAGGATTGCGGATAATCTTTATGGCATACTGCCATGCCTCATTATCAACTATACTAGCTGTAATTCTCACTCCCTGGCATCCACCATAACGCTTAACAGCTACGCAGCATGTATAGTCAACTCTTTTATTACCGTGTATTCTACCGTGTTGGCCGCGCGATACGGTCATAGTGTGTCCACAATAGCCACAAAACACAAGCCCACAACGAAGTAATGCATCCTCTGGATTATCGTTGTTACGTTTTGCGAGTTGTCTATTACGCTCTTTTTGTTTTTGTACCTCTTCATAAGTTTCTCGATCAACTAAAGCGGGTACAGTACCTTCGGGTAACTTTATCTGTTCTTCCTTCGGGCGTTTTATGAGGATACGCGATTTTTTGCCGTTGCCGTTCTTCTGCGATTCATATTTGTTCCGGTATACCGTCGCGTCTCCTGTATAACCTTCATAATCTAACATCTTTGATATAATTGAGTCGTGCCAAATCGCGTTACCTCTGCGTGTTGGTACGCCCAAATTTTGCAAATGAAAACGAATCTTAGCTATAGGCCAGCCACTTTTAGACATCCGAAAAGCGAACTTAACAACCTTTGCCTCTGTCCAGTGGAACCCGTTTACATCTACTTTTATTACATCGTCATTCACTAAGTAAGCGGTTCTATCCTCATTCCATTTATAGCCATACCTTGCTTCTCCCCCGCCTAACAGCTTTCCGTCTCTGGCGCGTGCGCGTCGTCCGTCGTCGGTTCGTTGTAGTATTCTTTTCCTGTCTTCTGCTGCCATGAATCCGTATACGTGCAGCATAAATCTACCTGCGGGGCTATCCTCTATTTTCTCGGTGGCACTTTCCGTCTTGACACGATGATAGGCAAGGTCTTCCATAATGACGGTCTGTATCTCGTCTTCGCGTGCTAGTCGATCAAAACGACCAGCTACCGCAACATCAAACTCTCCCCTTCTTGCCATGCCTCGTAATTCTGTTAGCCCTGGACGCTCTCGCCAAACGACGCCCGTTATAGCGTCATAAACGACGTGTATAAGCTCGTAGCCTTGCTCTGCACAATATCTCTGAATATCTTCTAATTGCGCCTTCGGCCCGTATTTCAAATTCTGTTTTTCGTCTGATACGCGAATGTAACCTACCGCACGCTTCTTTGAAGTTGTAGCCTTTTGCTCGTTAGTTGTCATATTGGTAAATCCTTTCATGTGTTCAAACTATCATTTGTCGTTGTGCCTCCCCCTTTGAGGCAAGGGAGGCTTGCGATACTTAACAAAGGGGGAGTATAGAATCACTTTTCTTACATCTCAGGAAAAGTAGTACAAAAATGCAGTTTAGTGGTGACAACACGTTGATACAAAGGCCAAAAGTAGATGATACGTTCCCCTGTTTCAGCATTGACGGTCTCGACTAGTTCAAACGCCTGACAGTCTGCACCGTTGCAACGGGTGTTAAAATGCTTCCTATGAAGCGGTGTACCATGAATGTAGTTCATGGTATTTCTCTTTCTCGAAGAGTCTAGTTGCCTCTAGACTCTTCTTTTCTATGATAACGTGACGAATGATCTTGTCACAAAACAGGATAGGTGTATGACTTGGTTGTCGTTTCAACCAAGTCATAGCATCATCAAATGGTATACTCAACAATTGTTTCGGTCTCGACTGGCTGGCGTCTCCCTTGCTCAACTAGCTGCACGCTTTTCACCTACTTCTTGCGGGGTCTTCTGTCGAGACCGAAGGTACAGACATTCCATCCAAGAAGAAACCCACGATGCCATGCCCGCTTGTGTGTAGAAGGTATATCAGCGGGCATGTGCTGTCTTGCCAGATGGGCGTACTCATACCCTGTCAGGAAGAGGTAGGGACCCCACTCATCTTCCTCTGCCATCTGCTCATAGGCTTTACATGCGGCAAGATAGCCATCCTCGAGCGTGCGTGAAACACGGTATCGGGCCTTGCCGATACGAAGTAGCACATAGGTATCAAAGTCACGAAGAGAGGGAAGAGGTTCAGTTTCCCGCTCGCTTCCCATAGTGGGAACTGATGAAGGGGAGACATTGGTACCGATACTAGCGGTTTCTGTGTAGTTTAGCATGCTTCAGGCTCCTTTGTGCTTGACGCTCTAACGCATCCATGCCATACTGCTACTGAGAACAAAGCTACGATAACAACGGTTGGGACGTTCTCACTCGCTAGCTTTTTTATCACCCTCTTTCATGTTACTTATCTGTAGAGAAAGCAAGCACTCTTTAGCACTCTTAAAATATACTTAGCTGCTTTATGATACATCATAACATATCTAATTATCTTTTGCAATACATTATGGTATTCAGATACATGCTAGTTGACTCGACAACCTACCCGTAGTACAATGCTTAAAATTCAATGTTTAGGAGATTGTCATATGCCACAAGGTGAGAACTGGCTTACAACTGAGGAGATAGCTAACGACCTCAAGGTAAACGTCAACACTGTTCGGAGATGGATACAGTCAGGCGAGCTTGTGGCATTAGATGTAGGTGGCGAGTATCGTGTCTCTCGCCAAGACTACGAAGATTTTGTACGGCGCCGAAAGACAGATAAGCGAAAGCAATAACCAAGAATAATAAACATGAGTCATCCCAGAACGTGAGAAGCAGAGAGCTTCTCACGTTCTGGGATGACTCATGTCTTTCTCGGGTGGGGCTGGGCAACCACTGATGCCTTTTCTGCCAGCATGAGAAAGCCGTGTCTTTCGTGCCCATCGTGACTCATAGCAGGAGCTTGTGCCTCACCGAGAAAGTGCGCGATGTACCTTAACAAATGTGCGCCATGCAGAATAGATCAGCGGGCGGTAGATATAATCCTGTGTCGGCATATGCAGACGCGAGAACCCCCCAAACCCTTTTTTGTAGTGGTACACACCCCACATCGGCTCACTCGGTTCCAACACTTCGGGAATCGTGCGAAAGTCGAAATAGCTGCAACCGTGGGACTTGGCCCATTGAAAACTATGATATTGCAGAATATGGGCTTTAGGCAGATCGGACTTGCTGTTAGATGTGCCTGCAAACATGTCCCAACACCAATCACCGAAACGGATCACGAGTTTGGTGGCGATAGCTTCACCTTCATGCTCAGCTAAAAACAGCGCAGCATTCCCTTGACAGACAAATTGTCGCACAATCTCCCGATGATACTCCTTGCGATGGAGGAAGAAGTGATCTCGTTCGCTTGTTATCTTTAACAGGTCGTAGTATAGATCAAAATCGGCATCGCTCTGGGCCTCGCGTACAGTCACTCCCATGCGCTCAGCCATGCGTATATTCCGTCGCCATGCTTTTCTGAAATTGGCAAAGAGCTGTTCGAGATCAGGGCGCAGATCCAGCACCCAACTTCGTCGAGGATGCGTCGCGTAGGGGTTGGTTTGAAAGCCCAACGCATGATAAGATGCGATCCATGCATCCATATCGGGGTCGTCGTCAGCAATGTTTGGCTCCAAACGCAGGAGCACTGCGTGCTCTTGTCGTGCGATGTCATGTGCAGCATCGATCAAGGCTGCTAGGGCCGGAGCATTTGGCTGTTCTACTGTAGGTCCGCGCAGACAGTAGAGCCAATTGAGAGGTAGTCCTGGTATTTGGCTGGGAAGGGGGACAGGTCTGACTGACAGGAGCATGGCCCCCACTATGCGCCCACCCTCTAGGGCAGCCAGGCGGTAAATGGGCCTACCAAGATAGCAGTTCAACTCGCCCCATTCATACGATTGCAGCACATGTCCAGCATGGCGCTGACTCAGTAAAAATTCGTTCCACTGCTCGCTATCTGTGACGATGCATATTTCCGTTACAGGATGAAGTATATTTAGCATTGATGACCTTCTATAAAACACTATGCATACAAATACCCTTGTTTCTTCCATATTATATTATGAAGCGGTATAGTGCTTAGTAATGGTACCAAATTCCAAGGATGGTTTCACATAATTTCGTTGTTTGCTTCTCAGTGTATGCTGTGTATATGGTTGATAGGGTGGCTTAGAGGACAGAATTAATTATTAAAGAAGAGGTGAGTATGCAAATCAAGCGTAAAGTAAAGGTAGAAGGTGGGAACTTGAAGTTTAGCTCGGCCCACTTCATCACCTACGGAGGGAGGTGTGAGCGGCTACACGGTCACAACTACAGGGTGCAGGTCGAGATTGAAGGTGAGTTGGGTGACGATAAGCTCGTTTTTGATTTCACCGTGCTTAAGCGACTCACGCGTGAGATTTGCCAGCGCTTGAACCATCGCTTTTTGTTGCCGCTGCATAATCCCCATCTTGAGCTGACCTCTTCACATGATTCGTGGGAAGTGCGTTTTCAGGGGAAACACTATGTTTTTCCGCGTGTCGATGTGGTTGAATTGCCAATTGATAATTCAACAGCAGAGCGCCTGGCAGAATACATTTGTACTGAACTGTGCCGAGAGCTTGCCGAGTATGATACTGCACGTCTACATACGATCATGGTCGGTGTTGAGGAAGCTCCCACACAGATGGCATTCTATCAGAGACCATTACACGAAGAGTAATAGGGCTAGCGCTTAAAACGTCATCCACGTTGATACTGCTTTAAGCGCTAGAGTAGAGGGCCGTCATGCGACATTGGATAACTGCCCTGTGGCTTGCTGCTGCATTGCTGCGTGGAGTTGCTCCTGGCGCGGGGGCAGTGGTTTGCCGCTACCAAAGGTAGCTTTGTATGCCTCGAAGTTCCAGGTGCTGAAAAACTTCTGGGCTGCCTGTTCTCCGCTCTCGAACAGCATCTGTGCCTGCTCGTGTGTCAGGTCAAACTGCGTTGCGCTAATGCCGTTGGCAGGAATAGCAATGGTACGGACAAACGTTGAGTCACTCATATAGAGTTTATCGTGTGCTGACAGCATAGTGCTGAGCAAAGCTTTAAGCATACCAATTTTACTGTTTGTCTTGCTGAACATCTCAGCTTGAATATGCGCTCCAACTGGGTGTGGATCAACTAAGCGGAAGCCAAGCGTTGGCTTATCGGGTTGCACACCGGGTCGCTCGAACAGGAAGAGTGGGAAGTTACTGAGTAGGCCCCCATCGACGATGCAGCTAGCAGTGCCATCGGCTTGCTTGAGGTACATCGGCACGAAAAAGAAGGGCAGACTCGCGCTCATACGTACAGCCCGTGCTACGTCGAGGTCATCGGGATTCTGTCCAAACAAGACTGCATCTTGTGGCAGGCGCAAGATGCGTCCCCCAGTAATGTCCGAAGCAATAATGGTCAGGCGATAGCGCATGAAAGGATCGGGATTGTCCTCCTGGCCTTTAACCAGCAAGTGGCCGAACTTCTGAATGCCCTTCTTCTGCAACTTTTCACGCATGAAGGTTTCAATATATGAGCCTGTATAGAACCCGCCTTTGGCTATCATGCGTATCACTTCTGAAAAGTGCATCAGGTCAAACAGGGGATGATCGATGAACTTGCGATAGTCAACTTCCTGCATGATCTCACGCATTTCCTCTGCACTGTAGCCAGCGGCCACGAAAGCTGCTACAACGGCTCCGGCTGATGTTCCTGCTACATAATCCCACTGGTAGCCAAGGCTCTCTGCCACCGTCAGTGCTCCCACGTGAGCGATGCCCCGCACGCCACCACCTTCAAAAACCGCACTTGCATGTATCACACTGTTTTCTTGTTTTACTGTAGTAAGTGCTATATCAGGCATAGAAAGAGCTCCTCATATGGATAGAATAGACATACATGCTTTTTTGAAGTGTCATAAGATAAACGGAGGAGGCAAGGGGATTTGGGTGAGAAATATGTCACAAATATACCTTGCGATGAGCAGTTCTACATGCTATGATACTACTATAATCAAATACAAGTATGTCTTCGGGGCAAGGTGAGGGAAGCCTATGCGGCGTTCCCAATTCCTGATCGGCGGTAAAGCCCGCGACCTGTTGCTTAGCAATGGCTGATCTGGTGAGATTCCAGGGCCGACGGTATAGTCCGGATGGGAGAAGGCATTCAGAGCATGTTCGTTGATTGCATCTGTGTATGAGCTTATCTTGCCAGACACAGATTACTCGAATATCTTTTCAGATGAAACGTGAAGAGTTTCCTCTTTTCCTTTTTGTCTTTGTGCCCTCATCTCTCCGGCCTCTCCTGTACGTCCCGCATACCTGTTTTCCTATTCTAGGGGATCCTTGTGGGTCGCCCCAATGTTGATGAATGGAACTATCAACTATGCGTGACAGAGAGGCAATGCAGCAAGCTCTCGCCTGTGCAAGAAGTGTTGAAGGTCGCACCAGTCCGCGTCCGCCCGTTGGGGCAGTGATTGTGCGTGACGGTGAGATCGTGAGCACAGGCGTGACCGCACCTCCTTATGGACCACATGCCGAGGTACAAGCACTCACCCAGGCTGGAGTAGCCGCACGCGGTGCAGAACTGTATGTGACGCTTGAACCTTGCTGCATTCATGTGCATACTCCGCCATGTACCAATGCAATCTGCGCAGCAGGTGTACGCCGTGTCGTTATCGCAACGCTTGATCCCAATCCTCGTGTACGTACACAGGGCGTAGAACAACTGCGTAATGCTGGTCTGCACGTCTCCCTTCTGGAAGAAGGTGAGCAGGCTCGTGAGGCTGCAGAACTGGTCAAACCGTTTGCTACCTTTATTACTAAAGCGCGTCCCCATGTGACAGCCAAGTGGGCGATGACACTCGACGGCAAACTAGCGAGCGCTACTGGTGATGCATACTGGATCAGTGGACCTGATGCGCGCACATGGGTACATGATCTGCGGGACCGCGTCGATGCCATTGTGATTGGCGCAGGTACAGCGCGTATCGACAATCCACGCTTGACTGTGCGTATCTCGCCTGAGCAGTATCTCTATCCACGCATACCACGAGGCAAGCCACCACTACGTGTAGTACTGGCAACTTATGGGCAGTTGCCCACTCACCTCGATTTGCTGCAGCCCGAATTGGGCGCAAACACATGTGTCCTTGTTGGGGAAACCTGCCCTTCTGAACAGAGAGAGCGTCTGGCCGCATCCGGTGTGGAGGTTGTTTCCGTTGCTGTTGGTATAGACGGCCGGATTGATCTGGGCGCAGCTCTGCAAGTCCTTGCACAGCGTGGCATCATGCACGTTCTGCTGGAAGGAGGATCCACACTTCTGGGAAGCGCCTTGGATCAAGGCTACATTGATCATGTAGCAGCTTTTGTTGCTCCAAAGCTCATCGGAGGTCGTGATGCTCCTACCCCTCTAAGCGGTGTCGGGGTGCCGTTGATGGCGCATGCGCGTCGGTTGAGCAATGCAAAGGTCAAGACAGTCGGCGACGATGTGCTTATTGAAGGTGATGTCGTCTACGATGAGGGATCAGCATTTGATACATATCCAGCTTGAGAAGGAAAAGAGCTATGAGAGATCTATTCGACATTACTAGACAGAACCTTACCGTTGCTGAGGCCGTGCGCGAGGTACGTGCAGGTGGCATGGTGCTGATCTGCGACGATGATACTCGTGAACATGAGGCCGATGTGTGTCTAGCGGCCCAGTTCGCGACGCCGGAGGCTATCAACTTTTGCGCACGTCAAGCCTGCGGCCTGATCTGCGTTGCGCTTGCTGGAGAGCGGCTCGATGCTCTGCGTATTCCTCTTACGGAGAAGGGGGGCGCTCCATTGCAAGGTACCGCCTTCACTGCTTCGGTCGATTCCCTACGTGGTACGACGACGGGCATCTCCGCACGTGACCGTGCGCTGACTGCACATGTGCTGGTTGATCCTATGACGCGCCCCGACGATCTTGTGCGTCCAGGGCATGTTTTCCCGCTACGAGCACGGCCAGGGGGTACTCTGGAGCGACGTGGTCATACCGAGGCTGCCGTAGACTTGATGCGTATTGCGGGACTAGAGCCTGGCGCGGTCATCTGCGAAGTACTGGATGATATGGGAGAGGCAGCACGGGGACAGGTGTTGCTCGACCTTGCCCACAAATGGGGACTTGGTATCATATCCGTCGATGCCATCGCTCGCTATCGTGCTGCACATAAGGTGAGTCTGCTCACCGAGACGCAGTTGCCTACACCAGATGCGACTTTTCGCTTGCTCCATTACCGTGAGCTTGAAACGGGTCGAGACTATCTCGCGCTACTGCTGGGCGATATGCGCTACGAGCCTCATCAGAGCACACAAAACGAGTCTAGTGAGCAAGAGCAACCACCACTGCTACGCCTGCACTCTGCCTGTATAACAGGTGACATCTTTGGCTCTCAACGCTGCGATTGTCAGGCACAAATGCATGCCGCACTGCATATGATTGCCGCAGAAGGGAGAGGGATGCTGCTCTATCTGCCACAGGAGGGACGCGGCATCGGCCTTGCAGGCAAGCTCCAAGCGTATCTACTGCAAGAGCAGGGGCACGATACGGTCGAGGCCAACGAACAGCTTGGCTATCCGGTTGACGCTCGCACGTACGACAGCGCCATCGAAATATTACACCAGCTTCACGTCACCCATGCACGTCTGCTTACCAATAGTCCGGCAAAGATACAGGCCCTCATTGAAGACGGCATCACCGTTGAACGCGTCCCACTAGAGATAGCACCGACGACGAAGAATATACGCTATCTTCAGACGAAGCGCCTGCGCCTCGGACACCTTTTTTCGTCACTCCCTCAGGAGGAGAGAACAGCTCTTTCCCCTGAGCTAAACTCAACAAATAGAGAGGAAGCTGTACACGATGTGGACCTCTGCCGAGCCTCCCACGCCTGATCTAGATGGAACTGATCTCACGATTGGCATTGTTGTGTCACGCTATCGCTGGCACATTACGAGCGCTATGCTCGATCTTGCCCAACAGACACTTCTACACCTAGGGGTCGCACCAGAAAAGATCCATGTAGTCTTTACCCCTGGCTCCTACGAACTGGCAACTGTAGCCCAAGCGATGATTACGGGCGGACACTACCATGCCCTCATCTGCATTGGCTGCGTGATGAAAGGAGAGACGCGCCACGATGTCGTTGTCAGCGACGCGGCAGCACACGGTATTCAAATGGTCGCGCTCAATACCCAGGTACCCATCGTCTTCGGAGTGATCTGTGCCGAGAATGCGCAGCAAGCAGAGGCCCGCATCGAACGTGGCATCGAATGCGCTGAGGTCGCAGTAGAGATGGCTCTGACTGTACGCAGACTTCAGAAAGGGAAAAGCTGATGTTCACAGGAATCATTGAAGAAGTAGGAACGCTCAAGCAAGTTGAACCGACGGGCATAGTGATTCAGGCGCAACTTGTGCTCGCAGGCGTTGAGGTCAAGGACAGCATCGCAGTCGATGGCGTCTGTCTGACAGTTACCGAACGTGGTGACGACTGGTTCCGCGTCGATACCATGCCTGAGACACAGCGCCGTACACGCTTTGCTGGCTTACTGCTAGGCGCTTCCATAAATTTAGAGCGCTCTCTAGCCGTCAATAGTCGCATGGGAGGACACATCGTGCAAGGCCATGTCGAGGCAACTGCTGCCATCCTTTCTATAAAGGAGGATGGCATTGGGCATACCGTCGAGATTCAACTGCCCGAACCGCTTCGTCCTTACATCGTCTCGAAAGGGTTCATCGCCGTTAACGGCGTCAGCCTCACCGTCGTCGAACGTATGCAGGATCGCTTCTCGGTTGCCCTCATTCCCTATACGTACGAGCATACCAATCTTGGTCAGGTGCAGGTTGGCACCTTGTTGAATTTGGAGACCGATATCCTGGGCCGTTACGTGGTGCAGTTTTTGCAGGAAACTGACCAGAAAGTTCCAACACTCAAGCGCTGACGAATTGCTCAATTGCCATTGACAATCCGCTGATGATATAGTACACTTGTTCTTGATTTCCGTCTCCCATGCAATACACAGGAGAATTTCAGTAAGAAAGCAGACAAAATGGCTATGGCCGAAGATCATACCTCACTGGCGACAATATACAAGGGTTGGGATGTTTACCAGCAACATCTGGTTCAGGCTATCGCGCCGCTTTCCCTTGAACAACTTGCTCTGCATGCCGCGCCACATCTGCGCTCAGTAGGCATGATTGCTGCTCATATCGTCTCTGCGCGTGTGGGATGGTTTCACATGGTGATGGGCGAAGGGAGCACAGATCTTGCTCCGCTGGCAATCTGGCAACGCGCAAATGAAGCAGTGCGCAGTGCCTCTGAACTGGTCAATGGCCTAGAGAGAAGTTGGCAGATGATGCAGGATGCGCTCGCACGCTGGAGCACTGCTGACCTGGAATATATCTTTCAGGGAACATGGCAGGGACAGGAGTACAGCTTCTCGCGCCAATGGATCATTTGGCACGTTATCGAACACGATCTGCATCACGGCGGCGAACTTTCTTTTTCGCTGGGAATGCATAATATAGCAGCCATTGATATCTAGTACTCCCTTTAGGAGTTGTAAATTGCGTTCGCGCATCGCAGACTAATTGACCGTGAGAGCGCTTTATCTACCGCTCGCACAGCAGGAATGCCGATGGTCGCACCAGATTCAAAGGCATTGATCTGTTCAAAATTGCAGTTCGCTCCATTTCTGGACGGGTTCCCAGTCTCAAAACGGCACCGTTGTGTAGCCAGTTCTCAGATGAATTGAAAAGCTAAGGCTGATTGAAGCTCCTGGGTCCCTTTTTTACGGCAGGCATCCAAACGTGTGACAGCCCGATGGGTGTATGCTCCCACCTCCCAAAAGAGCCACGACCAGAGGCAGCACCACCCCCAGCAGCAGCAGCAGCCCCGCTATCGTGATTAGGAACAGTTTGGCCTGTGCATGGCCAAAATTCAAGGTCCACCCGAGTCCGAAGCGCTTGGGGACAAAGAGCGCAGGATCGTCGGGATTGTTGTACCACAAGCCTGCATACCAGTACCGCTCATCATCACGGAAAACGACAGGAGCCGATGGACGACCAGCGGGTGTGCTCGTTTCTCTCCGAGAACGCGGTAGTGGCAGGACCAAGATCAAGACAATGATAATCAGCGTTCCACAGATGATGAAGAGAACGGGCCAAGATATATTCATAAATGTTCCTCAACCTATGGTGACCTTCTCTACAGTATACCTTTCAATTTTTTTCTCGTCAACATCAAACCCTAGTCCAGGCTCTTCTGGTACTTTGACATAACCATAATGGTCTACGGTAAAACTATCCTTTACTAAATCATCGACGTAAAAAAGATTTATTGGAGATATATCCCCAGGATAGACGTAGTTTGGCAGAGAAGAGATAGCAATATTGAATGCTCTTCCTATGCCAGTCTCAAACATGCCACCACACCAAACATCAACAGCATGCTTTTGGCACACATCATGAATTTTTTTGCTTTCCAGAAGTCCACCCACTCTTCCTGGCTTAATGTTTATGACCTTACATGCATGCAAATAGATCGCGCGTCTTGCATCATCTGCAGAAAGAATACTCTCATCTAAACAAATTGGTGTTGTGATTTCTTTTTGTAACACTGAATGATCTACTATGTCGTCATCAGCCAGTGGTTGTTCTATCATAGTAAGGCTGTACTGATCCAGCGCCTTAAATAGCTTTACATCTTCAAGCGTATATGCGGAATTTGCATCAACCATGAGAAGTATCGAGCCAAATTTTCTTCTTATTGCTTCTACTACTGTTATATCCCAACCAGGTTTAATCTTAATCTTAATCCTTTGAAATCCTTCCTCTAGTTTTACCGCAATCTCATCCAATATTTCTTCAATAGTTTTTTTTATGCCTATACGCGCACCAACAGCAACTTTATTCTGCGTTCCTCCTAGCAATACCTTTAATGCTGTGTCTTGCTGGATGGACAAAGCCATCCACACCGCTGTCTCCAGTCCTGCCTTTGCAAAAGTATGTTTTTTGATTACCTTTAAAGAGTCCATAAGTGATTGCACATCAGGAAAATCTTTATGTAAAACAAGAGGGGCTATATAGTCTCGTAATGCAAGCATACAGATGTCTATTGTATCAGGTGAATAGAACGGAAATGGCATTGCGGCAGCCTCTCCATAACCTATAATCCCGTCATAGGTTTCGATCTTTACTATCACAGTGGGCTTGTTAGTAAGGGTGCCGAAGCTCGTGGTAAATGAGGTTACTATTGGAATTTCCACTTTGTGTAAGACAATTTTCTTGATCTTCATAAAAAACCGCCGTTCCTTTTTTTTATTGAATGCGAGGTGGTCCTTGCCTGATGCGGGTACGCACTTGCTGTTCTCTGGAAGAGGACCAAGTGCCCCACCTAGTTTCCATCCACCATGTAGCTCCCGCCTCTGCCCATGGTCGCACAATGTCACTAGCTTGCCCATGATTCTCACCGGGCGTTTCTCCCTCCCACACAATGTCGAAAGGCGTCGCCGAGGAACGTTCCCTCGCAATAAACGTTTTCATGGCTTGAATGTCAGCAGGTGTTATCTCGCCATCGTCAGGCATTTTATTAGGGAGCAAGCCGTCATAGCGCAGAGCACGCTGCATGGATTTCATGCGTGGCCAGACTCCTACCACCCAGATGGGGATACGGGGCGATTGTACGGGAGGAGGCAAGAAGGTCATCTCTTCCACGTGATAATGTTGCCCATGAAAACTGAATGGTTGCCCACTCCATAACCCGGTTAGAATCTCCAAGCTCTCGTCGAGCAATTGCGCACGAACTTTGCGGTCTGTTGCCTCTCCCACTTTCGCGAAGCCACCATCATCAAGCGCTCCTAGCCCGACGGGCAGAATAAGCCGTCCGTTGGACAGGTGGTCAAGCGTCACTGTCTCGCGTGCCACTTTCCATGGTCGCCGCCGCGACAGGGGCGTCAACACTGCGCCAATGCGTATGCGTGTAGTGCGCGTGGCCATAGCAGCTAAGACAATCCACGGATCGTACATGAGTCCTGCAGCTTCAATGCAAATTGCATCCCAGTAAAAGACGCCATCCCATCCTGCGTCTTCCGCTTCAGAGGCAAGCTCAATAAGAGTAGAGAGGTCTCCTCCAGGGAGGATGAAACCGTATTGCATAGGTGCCTCCTCTTTCCATAATCCAGAACGTTTGCAAACTTGCTGTGATTCACTATACGATGTTGTTCCTAGTCTAGCACTTTTTCGGGATGATGTACCGCCTGCACCTAAATGCACTTCTTATGTTCCAAAAAGGTACGTAAGCCCCGAGACTAATCCTTGCTCCCAGGTTGCCCAATTATGTCCACTCGGTCGCTCCTGATAGCTGTGAGGATAGCCTTTATCCGCCAGCATCGCGGCAAAGCGACGATTGGGCGCTAAGAGCCACTCGATCTGACCTGTTTCAACATACAAGCGGAGTGGCCTGCGAGCACCAGCAGCAAATTGTTGTGTCAGCCACTCAGGGTCATGATAGTAGTTGCTCCCTTGAGGGTCAGCAGTAAAGCAGCCTGACTGGCTAGCGACTTTGGTGAAGAGATGAGGGTTTCTCCATGCAAGCCATGCTGAGAACAATCCCCCTAACGAAGCGCCCCACAGCCCCCGTTCGGGTGTCACGCCATAGAGACGTTCAACAGCAGGCAGCATTTCCTTGAGCAAGAACGCTTCATAGCGTTCGTTGAACCAATACTCTGAAGTACGGTCGTGCGGCTCTAGTAGAATGAGACATATAGGTTGGATCACCTCTCGTTCGAGCAGTGCATCTACAACCTCATGCAATCGTAATTTGTGGTAGAACGCTTCTCCATCGTGCACGTACAGTGTTGCCACAGAGGGAGTAGGAGGCTCATAGACATAATACCTTCTCTGACGCTCAAAGACATGTGAATCGATACTATGCTCAGACATCTTCCCCCGGAAGGGGTGCGGTCGTGGAGGTGCTTCAAACGTGTTGTGTGGAAGAGTAACCGAGCGGTGATAGTCGTACCAGGGATTCTTGGGTCTCGTGGGGTTGGTTGAGTCGGCTATAGGCTGCTGATTGGCATCCAGAAAAGCATACTCGACATAAGCGCCTTGAGGAAATTCGATGGTCATGGGTCCTATTATCGGGAGGGCAGCTTCATCCCAATCGGTGAAATCCCCCATCAGATAGGCTGCACCACTTGGGGGCGTAAACGTAATATAGCGACCTTGAACCTCGATCATATCGAGCAACCTCCGTAAGAATATGTCTCACATGCTTTGTCTGTTTGCTATGGCCATGAGTCGGGTGATTTTTATCACACCGCTATCATTACAGTATATTACACGGGTGTCAACCCTATTGCGATAGTTCCACACCTATGCGATCTGCCCTCTCTAACAAGTGCTTCGCTTCCTCTAAAGCAGGTTTGTAGCAGTACAGGGGGCCATCACACGCTGCATCGCGAAGAGCGGCTTGGGCATAGCTCATAGCATTTTTCCAGTTGCCATCCTCCAACTCCAATTGCCCAAGTAGATTGTAGACATCAGCCCTCAACACACGAAATGTTGAGCGAGTGGTGATGGCTAACGCTTCCATAGCAGATGTTTTTGCCTCCTGGTTGTCACCTTTGGCATAATGCAACCGCGCACAAGCGAGCAAGAGATCGGCTTCATAATCCACCATATTTATTTGACGACAACGACGCAGTGCTTCACTCAAATGCCTCTCTGCTTCCTCAAGGAGTTCAGTAGTCCGCTCCTCTTCCTGAGAAACCAAACGAATACATACCCATCCAAGCAACCATTCAGCACGAATGATGTCTCGTTCATCTTGTCCTATGTCCGCCATCTCTCGCGCATATTGTGCAGCACCTAACGCCAATGGGATTTCTCCAGCAAGCAGCGCACAAAGAGCTCGATAGGCCCAGATAACGCCTTCTGACACTTGTTCTCCTATCCCTTTAAACAACGATAATGCTGCGTCTAAGTGCCGTGAAGATTCTTCAAAAGCTCCTTGATAGGCCCGTAGCAAGGCAAAATATTGATGGGCTTTCGCTTCATTGAATGTATCATGAATATCGTGGCAGAGGGCTATACACCCCTGCAGGCTCTGTTCTGATGCGAAAAATCTTCCAAGTACCTGCTGTTGAACGGCAAGATTCCATAATGCAGGAGCAAGGCTTGCCTTATTACCCTGTTCTTGGTCAGTGTAAATGGAGGCTCTCAGAATTTGTACAGCACGGTGAGGATAGCCGGAAGCACTATAGGTGAGACTCGTGGAGGGAAAAGCTCGGTAAACGGCTTGAACTGCGCGCTCTGACCACATATGCTGCATCTCTTTGTCCATCGTATCTTGGATAGCTACTTGCATGAGGCGATGAACAGTCAGCGTTCTTGTTTCAGAGTTGCGCTGAATGAGTGAAAAACGCAACAGTACCTCGATTGCTTGATTGACTCTGAGTTGATCTAAAGTGACAGCATCGAGCGATGAACGAGAGGCTTGTACTCCTTCTGTGATGATCTCTTCAGGGATAGTATCAGGATCAAGAAAAGCACACAGGCGTACTATGTCGGCGGCAACCGCGTCTA
>Ga0213882_10000324_pt1 | contig 17874 bp, 26 predicted proteins | sample BarmaccoBMER_R09_FD_160106 | JGI IMG/M metagenome (GOLD analysis project Ga0213882, IMG submission 160106) | Barbacenia macrantha exposed rock microbial communities from rupestrian grasslands, the National Park of Serra do Cipo, Brazil - ER_R09 ...
CATCCCCCAGTTGAGCGCGCCCAGGCGCAGCGCCGCGTCCTTGAGCGCCGATGGACTGGAGCCGCGGGCCCTCAGCCGCCTCTCGAGCAGCTCGCTGTGCTCGGTTGTCTGCACCAGGTGGTCCTCGTAGGCAGCCGCAAGCTCCTTGGTGCCGGCCAGCTTGGAACCCTTCTTCAGCAACTGGATCGCCTGCTGCTCGATCGCGTGCGCGTCGGTCAAGTACTTGTCGAGTTGCTTGCCCAGGTCCTCCACTCCGATCTCGCGCAGCGAGGCGGCCACCGCGCGGTCGAAGCATGCCTCCAGTCGCGAGGCCATCGTGCGCTCGTCACGTTCGATCATGTCGGCCATCAGCTCGGTCTCGCTGTCCTGCGCGCGCTTTGCGAGTCGGCCAAGCAGGTCGTAAGCGGCGAGCTCCATATGCTCGTAGGAATAGGCGTGGGCGGCGAGCTTGCCCGGAGTGTCAGGTTGGAATCTGGCGAACAGCGCAAAGCCGATGCCAGTCGCCCTGGCGGCGAGGCCCTTGTGCGTTACGGGTGCCCACGAGAGAGCTTCCAACCGGGAACGGACGAACCGCTCGTGGCGCTTGGTCTCCTCCAGGTGCTTTGCGAATGCGTCCGCAAGCTCCGGGTCGCCCGCGATCGATGGCGCCCGTTCCACCTGGACCAGCGCCTGAAGCTCGATCGCGTGGGCGTTTGTCAAGTAGATCGCAAGCTGCTCTTCGACGGTCGTGGCCATGGCGCTAGCAGGAGCCAGGGTCCAGCTCGTCGCGATCGACTATGTGAAGCCTCGTGTCGAGACCAGTCAGCTGGAACAGCCGCTCGACCGCCCGAGGACCGCGGACGAGCGTCAGTTGGCCGCCCGCTTCGCTGAGCCGGCGGTCGGCGCGAAGCAAGGCGTGCAAGCCGCTGGAGTCGACGAACTGGAGGCGGCGCAAATCGAGGACCACCCGTTTCTCCGCTGCCGTTACCTGGTCGAGTTCCCGCTCGAGTAGGCCGATGGTCGCAAGGTCGAGCTCACCGACGAGCGACAGCTCGACCGCGCCATCTGGGAGTCGTTGGCGATCGATCGAGAACGAGGCTTCCACGCGGCCTGCCCTCCTTTCGGATCGGTCGATGACGGCGTTCTGGGCGGACTGGGACATGTACCCACCATTCACGAGAAAGGTCCCCTACCTGGCCAACGCTAGCAGGGGCGGACGGTTAGTACGTCGGCTCTGACGCGTTCGCGCCGGGCACACCGGGCGCCGGATTGGACCCGGTCCTAACAGGCCGCGCCATTCGTCACAATGTTGCCTATGGCGACACAGAAACAACGACAGACCGCGCGCAGGAACGTGACCAAGGCACAGGAGGGGGCCCGCAAGAAGCGGACCATCTCGAATCTGCCGAAGGACACACGTGAGGCGCTGGGCCGGGAGGGGGCGAAGGCCGCAGCGCGGAAGCGTGGCGCCTCGCGCGGCACCGGCACTGGCGCCGGCGCGATGACGGTGACCGAGCTGCGACGCGAAGCTGCCCGGCTGGATATCGCCGGACGGTCAAAAATGGGTAAGGCGCAGCTGATTCGCGCCGTCTCGCAGAAGCGGCGTTAAACAGACCTCTACTGGTTCGCGCGCCGCGCGTCGGCGAGCTCTTCCGGCGTCGACGGCGCAGGCGCCGAGGAGGGCTGCTGAGTGGTCGGCGGCGTGGGCGGTCTCTGCACGCCCCGCTCACCGCCGGCGCGCCGCTGAGCCGCGCCGCCGAAGTAGGTGTACACGATTGCGCTAATCAGTGCGATCGCGGCCAGCGGAATGAGCACGATCGTGAAAATGCCGCCCGCAAGCGCGCCGCCGACGAGCGCCAGGAGCACGAGAAAGCCGAGAATGAATAACAGCCACATGGCGCAAAGCTACCCCCAGTCGGCCGAGGAGAATCGCTGGCAAGGCCGATTGCTCGTGACCCGCGCAGGATCCACCTAGCGCAGGGGCGTGTCGTCGAGTCTCAGGCGAAGGTCCGCGACCGACTCGAAGACCCCCGCGGCGCCCGATTCCTCGAGCTCCTCGATCGCGAACCCGCCGGTGAGGACCGCCAGCGTGGAGACGCCCGCCTCGCGGGCAGCGTGGACGTCCCATGGCGTGTCGCCGATCATCACCGCGTCGTGCGCCGAGCCACCGACGCGGTCCAGCGCCGCATGGACGAGGTCCGGTGCGGGCTTGGTGGCCTGGACGTCGGCCGAGGTGGTCCAGGCGTCGGCCAGCTCGCGACCATCGAGCAGGTCCAGGTAGTGGTCGATCTCCTGCTCCTTGGCCGAGCTGGCGAGCACCACCGCGTGACCGCGCCGGCGGAGATCCTCGATCAGCTCTCTGGAGCCCTTCATCGGCTGGACCTCCTCGATCAGTTCGAGGTACAGCTCCGACTCGGCCGCGCGAATATGGTCCCCTCGCTCTTGGTCGGTGCGCTCGTCCGTAAGGGCCGCCACGAGCTGGTCACCACCCATGCCGATGTGCCGGTGAATCCGCCACAGCGGCAGGACGATGCCATGGCGCCGGAATGCCCGGAACCACGCGAGCGTGTGGTGGTAGTTCGTGTCGACGAGAGTGCCGTCGACGTCGAGCACCGCCACGGTGCCGCTACCCCTGGCCGAAGTCATGGGCGCAGTGATCCCGGTCTCGATGCCCGCGCCGGACCGCGGCCCGGCGCGGGCACGAATTCGCTTTAGGAGGTCTTTCGCTCGAGGTCGGCCACCTCCTGGGCCTTCTCGTCGGCCTTCTCCTGGCTGCGCGCAAGCTCCTCCTTCTTCTTGCCCTTGCGCTCTTCCTGCCTACCCTCCTGGCGCAGTGAGGCGTCGCCGGTGACGTCGCCGGCTGCCTGCTTCGCCCTGCCCGTGATCTTGTCCATGAGACCCATGTCTCCGCTCCTTTCGATGCGGTCCTATATGGCTACCCACGCACCCTGAAGCGCACACTTCGATCGCCTTTGACCATACCCTCACCGCGAACCCGCCTTCGCCGGTCCGACTGCTCAGGCCCCGGCTTTCGCCGGATCCGCTGCGGCCGGGGATTCTCGTACGTCGATGAGCAAGGACAGCGAATCACCGACCCGGAAGCGCTGCTGCGGATCCGCGAGCTGGTGATTCCACCCGCATGGGAGGACGTCTGGATCTGCAGCGATCCGAACGGTCACCTCCAGGCCGCCGGCGCAGACGCCGCCGGCCGCAAGCAGTAGGAGCCAGACAGCGGCATCGGGGTCGCCACCATCCGCAAGGAGCACCTGCGCCTCGAGCGCCAGATGGTCATATTCGATTACCCCGCGAAGGGCGGCATCCGGCAGCTGCGGTCGGTGCAAGACCCGCTATGCCTCGATCTGCTGCGAGCGTTGAAGCGCCGGCGCGAGGGGGACGACGAGCTCCTTGCCTACCGCAACGACAGGCGGTGGGGGACGATTCACGCCGACGACATAAACTAGTACCTCAAGAACCACATCGGCCAGGAGTTCAGCGCCAAGGACTTTCGGAGTTGGAACGCGACCGTGCTCGCAGCCGTGGTGCTGGCGGTCGACGGACAGGGCGCGGTAACGAAGACGGCCAGACGCCGGGCCATCAACGGCGCGGTGCGGTAGAGCGCGCCGTGCTGAGGACTGCTGTCCGGGACCCGTGACGCGCCGGCTAGTCGAGGTGGGCCGTGAGCGAGGTTTTGGCGGCGACTGCAGCGGGGAGCAGCAATGTGATGCCAAGACCAGGCGAGGTTGTCGTAATCACCGGCGCCTCCGGTGGAATCGGCCGCGCGGCGGCACGAAGGTTCGGAGCGGACGGCGCGCGCGTGGGGCTGATCGCTCGCGGGCGCAGAGGGCTCGAAAGCGCGGCGCGAGAGGTCGAGCGGGCGGGTGGTCAGGCGCTCGTGCTGCCGCTCGATGTCGCGGATGACAAGCAGGTTGAGGCCGCCGCGGCGTCCGTCGAGGATGCGTTGGGGCCGATCGACGTGTGGGTCAACGATGCGATGGTTACGGTGTACGCCGAGTTCCTCGACATCGAGCCGGAAGAGTTCAGGCGCGCCACCGAGGTCACCTACCTGGGCATGGTCTGGGGCACCCGCGCGGCGCTCAAGCACATGGTCCCGCGCGACCGCGGCTCGATCGTGCAGGTCTGCTCGGCGATGTCCTACCGGGGCATCCCCCTGCAGTCGCCATACTCCGGCGCTAAGGCGGCGTGCAAGAACTTCACCGAGAGCGTTATCACCGAGCTGTTGCACCACAAGTCGAAGGTCCGCTTGTCGATGATCCAGCTGCCCGGGGTCAACACCACCCAGTTCACGTGGGGTCGGACCAGGCTGCCCAAGCAGACCATGCCGGTGCCGCCCATCTACCAGCCGGAGATAGCCGCCGACGCGATCCACCATGCCGCCCACCACAAGCGCCGCCAGATCTATGTCGGGATTCCCACCGTGATGAACATCGTCTGCGAGCGCGTGGCACCCTGGCTCCTCGACCACTACCTGGCCAGGACCGGATTCGGCTCGCAGATGACCGACCAAGACCTGGATCCACGCGCTCACGACAATCTCTTCGAGCCTGTGGACGAGGACCGCGGTGCGCATGGTCCCTTCGACGGGCAAGCCCACAGCGTGAGCCCCCTGTACGAGCTCGCCAAGCGGCGTGGAGTGGTGCTCGCGGGTTTGGGGGCAGCGGTCGCTGGCGCCGCGGCGGCGACGATTCGCAGCGGCGATTAGCGGCTTGCCACGAGCGTCTCGTAGAAGCTCGACCTGGCCCAGAAGGAGCCCACGAGCTAGCCGGCGTGGCGGGTGCGACCGCGAGGTCCCTGAGCGGGTAGCTCAGAGCTGAAAATACCTTCTGAAGCCACGGACAAGGAAAGAGAAGATGGACCCACTGGCGCCAATCAAGTCCTTCGATCGCTTCCAGCGCCGCCACTCGCTACTGGCGGTTCCCATCGCCGTGTTGAAGAACATCTCCGACCAGGGGGCGGGCAACGCCTCCGTGCTGATCGCTTGGTGGGCCTTCTTTTCCATCTTCCCGCTGCTGCTGCTGTTCTCGACGATCCTGGGCTTCGTGCTCCAAAACCACCCTTCGGTCGAACGTGACCTCGTGAACTCGGCGCTCAAGCAGTTCCCGATCGTGGGCGCCGACCTGGGCAACCTTCACGGCTCGAGCGCGGGCCTGACGATCGGCATCATCGGCACGATCTGGTCGGGGCTCGGCGTGACGGTGGCCGCGCAGAACGCCTTTAACCGCGTGTACACGGTGCCTCACTACAGGCAGCCGAACTTCTTTACCTCGCGGCTCCGAGGTCTCATGTTCCTAGCCGCCGTGGGCCTGCTCCAGGTGATCTCGACAGCTGCCTCGGGGGTGGTCAGCGCGGGCCTCGGCGGGGTCCTGCTGACGATCGGCGGGCTGGCGCTCTCGCTCGTTCTGAACCTCATCATGTTCACACTTGCCTTTCGCTTCTTCGTCCGCGAGGTCCCGACCTCAGAGCTTTGGCCGGGGATCGTGATGGCCGCGGTCGGCTGGCTGATTCTCCAGGCGGTCGGCGGCATCTACATCGATCACGTGGTCAAAGGCGCGGGCCAGACCTACGGAACGTTCGCGACCGTGATCGGGCTGCTTGCGTGGCTCTACCTGGGCGCCCGGATCGTCGTCTTCTCGGCGGAGGTCAACGTCACGCTCATCCGTCGCCTATGGCCGCGGAGCATCATGGACCCGCCGGAAGAGGCCGACAGGCGCGCCCGCGCGGCCCTGGCCAAGATGGAAGAGCGCGACGACAAGGAGACCATCGAGGTGGCCTTCCACCCGCCGGACAAAGGCAAGCGCACGCACTTTCACGAGCCTCCATACGCGGTCGCGCCCGAGCCGGAGCCGGGGGAGTCCGCGCGCCCGGCCTCCACGCGGATCGCCATCCCGGACCTCCATACGTTGACCACCGGCGAGGTGATCGTCGCGATCGAGCATGCGCTCGACGGCGTGGAGGCGAGCCGGCGGAGCAAGCTTCAAGCACGTGCGTGGCTGCGGGCGGCGAACGAGACGCTGAGTGGCGAACGTCGCGCGACCGGCGATGACCAGGCAGCCGCAGTCGAGGCGCTCGCCGAGGCCATCCGCGACGCGCTTGGATTGGCGCCCGGCTGAGCGCCGGAGGTTGCCGGGCGCCGGGCCCGGGTAGACGGATTTGCAGTGACTACGACGAGCACCGTCAGGTCGCCCGTGGAGGCCCGCATCGAACGGGTCGACGTTGGTGCCTACGAGATCCCGACCGCCACCGAGAAGGAGTCAGACGGCACGCTCGAGTGGGACTCGACCACGCTCGTGGTGGTCGAGCTCCGCTGCGGCGAGCACACCGGCCTGGGCTACACCTACTGCGACAAGGCAGCCGCCTCGGTCATCAAGTCGAAGCTCTCGAGCATCGTCGAGCGAGCAGACCCGCTGATGCCGGAGCGGGCCTGGGCGGAGATGCAAGGGCAGGCCCGGCAGCTGGGCAACGAGGGCATCGCCGCGATGGCCATCTCGGCGGTGGACGTGGCCCTATGGGACCTCAAAGCCAAGCTGCTCGGCGTGTGCTTGGCCGACGCGCTGCCGCGCTTTCACGAATCGGTCCCGATCTACGGTTCGGGCGGGTTCTGCAACTACACCTCAGAGCAGCTCCGCGAGCAGGTCCAGGGCTGGGTGGACGATGGCTTGTGCAGCGTCAAGATCAAGGTCGGTCGCGACGGGCAGGAGGACCCCAGACGCGTGGGGCTGGTGCGCTCGGTCGGGGGCGACGACGTCGAGCTGATGGTCGACGCCAACGGAGCCAACAACCCACAGGAGGCCCTGCTGTGGGCGCAGCGCTACAGCGAGCTCGGGGTGACCTACTTCGAAGAGCCGGTCTCCTCCGACGATCTCCTCGGGCTGGCCCACGTCCGGGGCCGCGCGCCGGCCGGGCTGGCCATCGCCGCGGGCGAGTATGGCTGGAACCTTCCCTACTTCCAGCGCATGCTCGAGGCCGGCGCGGTGCACATCCTTCAGGCCGACGTCACGCGCTGCGGGGGAATCACCAACATGATGCGCGTCGACGGCCTGTGCAAGGCACGGTGCCTGCCGTCATCCGCCCACTGCGCGCCGGCGATCTCGGCGCACGCATGCTGCGCGATGGAGACCAACATCCACATCGAGTACTTCTTCGACCACTACCGGATCGAAGGGATGCTCTTCGACGGCACGCTTGCGCCGAACGGCGGCATGCTCACGCCCGATCGCAACAGGCCAGGGCTGGGACTCGAGTTCAAGCGCTCGGACGCCGAGCGCTACCGGGCAGGTTTTAGCTAACCCGAGGCGGTAGTCGCGCGCCGCAGCCTGTGCGCGGCCGCGTGCAGGCCGCAGGAGTTGAGCATCGACACGGCATCGCTGGAGATCTCGGCCACGGTGTCGCTCTGGTAGACCCACTTGCGGTTGCGCCGGAAGACCTTGACGAGCTTATCCACATACATGCTGGCGCTGGCTTCTAGCTGGTTCAGATCCCGCGTGTGGTCGCCGGGGAACGCCGTCGCTCTGTACGCGTAGCCGCAGGCCGTGGAGATGCCGCTGGTGGCGCTGTCGAGCTTCTCGGCGTACGCGAGCGGGGCCTCCGGTGGCAGCGCCCCACAACCTGAGAGCGCCGCTCCGAGGGTCGCGACGACCACGGCTACAGCTGCGCGTGATCCGTATCCAATTGGCGCTTTCATCGCAGAAAGATCAGCGATGCCCCGCCCAGCGCGGCGGCCCCGGCCGTCCACCAGGCGATGTAGTCGCCGATATGACCCGAATGAAGCTCGCGTAGGCCTCCCACGGCGACCACCACCGGTTGCAGGAGCAGATGTGGCAGGTGTCGCTTCAGCGGTCTCCCGAAGAGCCCAAGCGCGGCGAGCGCTATCGCGCCCAGCGTGGCGCCGCCGGCGTAGGCATAGTCGAATCCCTCCACGTGGCTTGTCGAGGCAGGCGCAAAGTGCACGTGGCCGTGCAGTACCCAGTTGATGTAGGCCGTATGGTCGTGGAAGTGCCCGGCTGCGATCTCGATCCCCGGCACCGCGCCCGGAATCAACCCGATCACGATTGCGCCAAGCAGTAGCACCGCCGGGACTAACAGCATGAGCGGCGGGGTGTACTCGCGCGGAGCCTCCTCCTCGGCCTCCTCCTCGCGCGCCGCGGCCGCCTGACGTTCGTCTGCGGGCTGGGAGGGACCCCAGCCGAGCAAGCGTCCGCTCACGCGCAGCACCGCCCCTCCGGTGAACATCGATGAGATCACGAAGATGGCGGGCAGCCATGGATAGCCGCCGTCGAGGGCCGCGCCGTCGAGCAGCGACTTGCCGAAGAACAACGTCGCCACGGGAATCGCCGACAGCAACAAGCCGCCGACCGCGAACAGGACCACGGCCCACGGAAGCTCTCTGCCCTTGCCGTGGAGATCGAACTCGTCGATCGTTCGGAAACGATGGAGCAGCACCCCGGAGAGCATGAACAGCGCGGCCTTGGTAAATCCGTGGCCGATGACGTAGACCGCGACTCCGGCCAGGCCCTTCGCGCTGAGCAGTCCGATTCCACACACGAACATCCCCACGTGACTGATCGTGGAGAAGGCCAGAAGCCGCTTGAGGTGGCGCTGCGAGAAGCACATGACCGCGCCCCACAGCGCCGTCAGCGTGCCGAACGCGATCAGGATCGCGCGCAGCTCCTCGACGTGAGGACCGAGCGGGCCCGCGAAGATCGTCCAGTAGAGGCGCGCGACCGCGTATATGCCCAGTTCGACCATCACGCCTGAAAAGAGGACCGATACGGGCGCCGGAGCAACCGCGTGGGCGTCGGCGAGCCAGAAGTGGACGGGAACGGCGGCCGCTTTGGTGAGGAATCCGATGAAGAGCAGCGACATCGCCACCAACACGAGCGGATCTGCATGGTGATGGCCGAGCGTCGCGCCGATCTGGGCCATGTTGAGGGCGCCCGTGCGCGCGTACAGCAGCGCGATGCCGGTGAAGATCGCATACGCGCCGACGCTGTTGGAGATGGCGAAGTTGATCCCGCCCTGGATGGGTCCCTTCTCCTCGATCTTGTAGGCGGTCAGCGCATACGCCACCGCGCCCATCAGCTCGAAGAAGACAGCGAGGTTGAATAGGTCGCCGGTGAGCGAGAAGCCCGCCATCGCGGCGAGGAACACAAGCATGAGGGCGTGGTAGAGCCCGTCCACAGCGTCGAAGTAGCGCCAGGAGTAGATCAGCGCGGCGGTCACGAGCACGGCCATGTACGTCGCCAGGCCGGCGCCTATCGGGTCGATGGAGAGCGAGATGCCGATGGCCACGGAGTGGCTCGGTCGCCAGCCGCCCATCCAGTAGGCGAACGGACGGCCGTGCGCGGTGTGGGCCAGCAGCAAAGCGCAGAGCACCACCACGGCCGCGCCCACGCCGGTTGCGACCGCATCGTTGAGCACCCTCGGCGCCCAGTGCCTGAACGCCACGAGCATCGCCGCCGCGAGCAGCGGGATGAACACGGGCAGCGCCGCTATGTGCATCAGTCCCGCAGGGCGCGAAGGTCGTGCGGGTCGAGGCTGCCGAACCGTTTGTGAGCCTGAACTGCCAGCGCCAGCAGCAGTCCGGTGACCGTCGCTTCGATCACGATGTCCGTGAGCACGAGGACCTGGACCACCGGGTCGACCGCTTTGCTCACCTGCGTGATGTCGGCGAAGATCGCGCCCTTGCCGCCGCTGACGTAGCCGACCCCGAGCAGCACTAGGTAGGTAGAGGACTGCACGACCGTGAGCGAGATGATCGTGCGCACGAGGTTGTTGCTCGAGACGATCCCGTACAGGCCGATCACGAACAGCCAGGCCGCGACGGCGAACGGCAGAAAGCTCACTGCTGCCCCCCTCGCACCAGCATCGCCTGGTCTAGGAACTGGGTCCAGGCGACGAGGAAGGCGCCGCTCACCTCGAGCCCGACAAACACGCTGGCCACGTCCAACTGGCCTCCCGAGAGCAGATGTCCGGGGGTTCCCAGCGGGATGTAGTTCCTCAAGAAGATGCCGGCGAAGACCAGTCCGCTCAGTCCGAGGAGCGCGTAGCCCGCGGCCCCGATCGCGTCACCCCACTCGATCAGCAGATGGGGCGCGATCGCCTTCATGCTGAGGTATCGCCCGGCGAGGAACGCCCCGAGGGGAGCGGCGGCGAGGATCACGCCGCCCTGGAAGCCGCCACCCGGGGTGATCTGGCCGTGGACGACGATGTAGACGCCAATCGCAACGATCGCAGGCACCAATCCAAGCGCGAGTGTGCGCAGCGCGGCGCTCGCCCTGGCAAAGGAATGCTCCTCGGCCTCTTCCTTGTGTGGCTCCTGGCGCTCGCCTCGTAGCTGACGGAGAATCAACACGATGCCCAGCACCGACGCGAACAGGATGAATTCCTCGCCAAGCGTGTCGAATGCGCGAACGTCGAAGTTCAAGAGCGTGATCAGGTCGGTGCCGTGGCGCAGAGTGACCCCAATGCCATCGATGATGCGCCCATACACGCCGTGATAGGCACCGAAGTCGGGCAGGCCCGTGAACCCAATCACGAGCACCGCTGCAAGTCCGCCGCCCGCGAGCGCGAAGAGCGCCAGACGCGCGCGGCGGCTCAACCGCGCTCCCTCTGCTTCTGCTCCTCTCGCTGCCGCTCCTGCTCTCTGACCTTGCGCAGAGCGAGCAGCACCATCACCGGCAGACCTACCGTCGAGACCACTATCTCGGAGAGCGCGACGTCGGGGTTCTGGAAGACGAAGAACAGCACCGTCAAAGAGAGGCCGTAGATACCGAGCACGATCACCTGCCGGAGGGGATCGGGGGAGACCACGACGGCGGCGCCGCCGAGCGCCACCGCGGCGAGCGCCGCGACCTGGAGAACGGTCACGACGACTCGTCCTTTCTCGCCTTTTCGACAGCCGCGCGCCAGTCGCCATGCTCGCGGATCAGCATGCTGCGCATCGTCGTGTGAACGAGCACGGGGCCCGTGAGGACGAGCACCACGCCGACGAGCAGCGCCTTGTCCCCGATCAGCGAAAAGGACTCGCGGAACACGATCGCGACCGCGATCAGGAGCGCTCCGTAACTGGCCAAGCCCACGAAGTGCATGCGGTCGTAGAGATCGCGCATCGCGCACAGCCCGAGCACCGCCAGCACCTCGATCACACCCCCGGCGACCAGAAAAACGGTGGCGACCAAGATCCGCCAGTTCACAGTTGGCGCTCCATCAACCGCGCGAAGACGAGAGAGCCGACCAGTGCCATCGGCGCCAGCACGACGGCAAGGTCGATGAACGGCTGGCGGTGAAAGCCCTCGGAGAGCAGCATCAGAATCGTGCTCACAAGCACGCCGGCGATTTCGAGCCCCAGGAGGCCATGGGGAGCCGGCGCGACCAGGGCGACGCCCAGACAGGGGATGAGCGCGAAACCGAGCACGGTCGCGGCGATCTGCCACTCGTTCATCCGAGTTCCAGCGGGTCGATCGTCTCGCGGCCGCCGGTCGGGCGCAGCTGGTGGGCCAGGATCAGTCGCCGCTCGCCGTCGATCCCAACCACGAAGGTGTTGGGCGCCAGCGACCCGGCCGCTTCTGCCAGGGCACAGCGTCCCGTCTCGTAAGGTTCCTCTTCTTCTCCGCTGAAGCGCACCGCGCGGAAGCTCCCGAACGCTGGCCTGCGGCGGACTAGCGCCAGGAGCGCCATTGCCGACACGACGACGATGTCGCGGGGGATCCGGAGCAGGGGCCGATGAAGTCGAAACAGCCACCGCAAGCGGACGCTCTCGCCGACGATTCCCTGCTCACGAGCCAGCTCCAGTCCCGTCGCCGCGAGGACCGCTGCCCCCGCGCCCACGATCAGCTCGGGCAGGTCGGTGATGTCGATCAGGAGCAGGTACAGCGCAGCCGCGCATACCCACCCCACGCTCCAGGCGAATGCACGGCGTGCGACGAGCGCAGGACGAGTCCGCTCTGGCATAGGCGCGTTCGGGCTACCCGGTTGCGGTGGCTCAAAACTGGCACTGGGCGCGTGGAAGGCGTCCAGCGGTGGACTAGTTCAGGGCGAAACCGAGGGTCTCGGCGTATTTGGGCCAGCACCGGGGTTGTCGGGGCCGGCCGCCGCCGGTGCAGTTGCGGCAGAGCAGCCAGCCCTCCGCGGTGCGTCGTAGCAGCCCGGCGGCAGAGAGCTCGCTGAGCGCCGTGCTGACCGACGGCCGCCTTGCGCCGATCAATGTGGCGAGCACCTGATGGGTCAGCGGCATGGCCACGAGGACTCCCGCAGAGGTGGCCTTCCCCCACCGCTCGCCGAGTGCGGCGAACAACAGCAGTAGGCGCTCCTCGATCACCGAGGTTCCGGTGACCAGGGATTTAGCGAACAGCCAATGACTTGTCTGGGCGACCTTGGTCAGCAGCGCCTCAGTGACGGAATCCATCCCGCTGGCGCGGCGCGCGAACTCGCCGTCGAGCAGCGCGATGCGCAGCGGCGAAAGCGCCACCCAGGAGGCGTCTTTGAGCAATGAGTTTTCAGTCATCTCCCAAGGGCGGACCAGGTCCTCCGCCCCGATCAACCACCCGATCGGCGCACGACCGGCCGCGACCTGTACGAGCGCCAACCCGTCGAGAACCATGAGTCCCAGCGACTTGGTGGGAGCGTCCACCAGCTGCTCGGGCGCAAAGGGACCTTGGAGCACATGCGCGACGCGCGCCACCAACCGCCTGCATGCCTGCGGCGACCAACCTCCCGCATGGGGGTTCAGGTCGGGATCGAACTCGACAAACGACACCCAACCCTGTTGGCCCCCAGCGGGTGCGGGTGCGGGCGGCTTGGGGACGCCGTCGGTGCGTGCAGGCGCGGGCGCGGGAGACCTAACGCGGCTGGTCGCGCGCGGGGTACCACCCGCCTTCATCGGCCGTCTGAGGTCCGAGAACCGCGTAGCCGACGAGGACATACATCCGCACTACCCGTAGGCGATGCATGGTGAACAACGCTGGGAGTCTGCTCTTAGACCTGCGCTCCCACTCCCGTGGCGAACTCGCGGATACGCAGTGGGCCGCTCGTGTCGCGCGCCAGCGGCGGGGTCGGGTAATCGGACCCTTGACGCAGGCCCCGGAGGAGCTCATCGAGCGTCTCCAGCGCCCCGTTGCGGGGAATCCACCCCAGCTCGCTCTGGGCACGAGAGCTGTCCATCAGTGGCACCGAGAGCGCCATGTCGACCCACCCTGGCTCGGTGGGCTGGATGCGCAGCGCGTAGGTGAGCGCGGCGGCCGCGCGCAGGACCCCGGGACTGACGGGGATGGGCCTGGCTTGTAGCAAGCGCGCGAGCTCGGAGGAGCCGATCGGCGGGTCGGCGGCCAGGTTGAAGGCGCCACGAGGCGACGACAACACCGCGCGACGGTAGGCGTCGCCGACGTCGTGGGAGTGGACGGCCTGGAAACGAAGTCGTGGCGTGCCCGGCACCCAAGGGATGGCCCTCGGACGCAAGATCCAGCCGGGGAGCAGCGGCCCCGCGAACAGCCGCCGGATCTCCGTCGCGGCATCCGCCTTGAAGATCAGCGCGGGCCGCATGCGGACTACACGCAACTCCGGCCGGTCGCGTTCCAGGCGATCGAGCTCCCGCTCGACCGCCGCTTTGTGGCGCGCGTAGAAAGAGGTGTCGATGCCCGAAGTAGGCCACGATTCATCGACGAATCGATCCTTGGGCCCCTGGGAATACGCGCCGACGGAGGAGGCGTACACGAGCAGCGGGACACCCGCCTCGACGACCGCTTCAAACAGCCGCCGGCTTCCATCCACGTTCACCGACCTGGTAATTGCCTCGTTGCGTCCCGGTTGGATCAGCCAGGCGAGATGGATGACCGCGCGGGCGCCGAGGAACAGCGGCACCAGGTCCGAATAGCGGATGTCGGCGCTGACAAACCTGGCCTTCGGAAATTGCGCGGCGGGTGGACGTTTGGCGATCGCGACGATCTCATCCACCTCGACCTCCGACGCCAGCGACTCGAGCACGCTCGTGCCCACGTTCCCCGTACCTCCGACGACCACGACTCGCATGGAGGCGAGCTACCCGTTCGCAAGTCGCTCAAGCGAATCGGGGCGTGACCCGAGCGCAGCGCGCTGCTCGCCTGCTAGTCGCGCTCGCCCCGGCGGACGCTCTGGGCCTCCGCCCAGACGTCCTCGGCCTCTTCGCGGACCCGGGCGGCAGCTACGGCGACGGTCCGACCGGCCTGCGATCCCCACTGCTCCAGCAACCGCTGCACGTGCTTGGGATCGGTCCATTTGTCACGCCCCGCCCCTTCGCCGGCGCTCGCAGATTGGCTATCCGATCCCTCGGCCACGCGATGACCATACCTCACCGCGCGATTGGCGACACCACTCGTGGGCGCCCACCGCATAGAACGCAGCGGGCGTTTACGGGCGGCGATAGGGTAGGCGTCCGTACGGCACGAGCAAACGAGGTGAATGACGATGGGTTTGGATGACTACGTGAACGCTGAGACTGGACTGGTGGGCGCCGCCACGGCCGCGGCGGTCTCGCCGCGCGCCAGAGAACTGATGCGCCGAGGCCTGGTTTACGGGCTCGCGGGCGCGATGCGCGCCGGGGACGTGGCCGCGGCAGCCGCACGCGGTGCCGTACGTGGCGCACGTGAGAGCATGGCCCAAGAGGGCGGGACCGCCGCCGGCAGCCGGTCGACTGCTCGCCGCGCGAGCAGCTCCTCGCGCTCGGGCGCAACACGGCGTTCCACGCGCAGCTCGAGCGGTTCTCGGCGGTCCGGGAGCAGCAGGGGCCGCAGCGCGCGGGCGTCCTCTGCCAGCAGCGGTTGACCGCTCATCCAGTCGTCCACTCGCTTTTGGAAGAGTCAGTCGACCGGCAGGTGCGCGCGGATCGTCGTTCGGTCGCCGCTACGCACCTCGACCAGCGCGGAGAGATGGTGCACGATCCACAACCCCATCCCGTGATTGGGGTCCTGCCCCGGATTGCGGCGCCCGGCCAAAGGATCGGAGATGGCGCCGCGGTTCTCCGCCTGGCACACGACTTTCCCAGGCGTCTGCCATACCCAGAGCTGCCTTGGCGGCGCCCCGTGTCGGAGGGCATTGCCGGCTAGCTCGCTGGCCACGATCTGAAGGTCGTCGAGAAGCCGCCCATTGAAGTGGGTATCGCGCGCGTAATCGCGGACCGCCGCGCGGACAGCGCTGAGATCGCCCTCCCGAACGTGACACCGAGCCGCGCCCGGAGGCGGGTGACCAAGCGGCAGCTCGGCCTCCGGGGGAACGGCATCGCTGTAGCTCTCGCTGGGGCGAGCCATTCCGCAATCGACGACCGTGGGATGCGTCCGCTCAGCGCTCGCGAGCACGGACTCATCCAAGCGGCTGGCGTCGTAAGGGCACAGCACCTGCGTCCGCGTCCCGCGCAAGGCCAGGTTGATCAGCGCCTCATGTCGCACCGCCTCCCGGATCGCCGCCGGGCAGCGTCCCGGCCAGATGGGTTCGCCAACGTAATGGAGTGTCCGACCGCGGTGCTTGTTCCCCAGGCGTTCGATGACGGGAAGGATTCGGCCGGGGTTGCGGCCCACCTCACACATGTCGAGCAACTCCACGTCGAGCGCGCCGTCGAGCCACTCGCGCAGCGGCTCGAGCTTCCATCCGGGTACGGCCAGCGCAACCGGTTCCCCGGAGTCAAGCGCCGGGGCCAGGAATTCGCTCAAGCCCTCCCGATACTCGTGGTCGTCTCTGTAATAGAGCGCCTCGTGAGCGTGAACGCCCGAGGACGGCATCTCTTCCCTCCCTTACGCTCGTTTGATGCTCAGGCTCCCCCGGGCTGGGGCCTTACAAACGATGGTTCATGGGGCTCCGCGCCTGGCGTGCGCCTATCCGGTGGACGAGGCGACGGAGCCGGGTTCGGTGGTTCGGCGGGCGCCGGCTCCGGCGCAGGACCGGGCTCCTTCGGGCCCGGCTCGGGAACTACCGGCGTAGCCGGCTCCTCGGGGGTCGGCACGGTTGCAGGCTCTTCGGGCTGCCCAGGTGTTCCCGGATCTGGCACCGCCGGCGTGACGGGCGCGCCAGGAACCGCCGGCGTCGCCGGCTCCTGGGGCTGCGGGACCTCGAGTGTGGAGCCAGCGCCTCGTCTCTGCCCAGGCGTGATCGCGCCTGGCCCATCCATCGGTCCGAGCCAATTCCTCACGCGTGCGCTCCACCCTCGCCGTCCTGGGCGAAACCGAGCCACCGTGCGACTTCCCGCAGGTCAGCGACGAACTCCTCGAGGGCCGCTTGCCGCTCACGATCGTCGGGCGCGCGAAGGATTGAGGAGGGGTGGACCGTGATCGTGACCAGCTCGGCGAGCGGGGAGTCGAGCGGCCGGCCGCGGTCCCGACCAACGCGGACGCTCGGTCCGATCAGAGCTTGCGCGGCGGTCGCTCCCAAGCACATCAAGGCCTTGGGCTTGATCAGGGCGAGCTCGGCGTCAAGCCACGGCATACAGGCTTGAACTTGCCAGCGGTCCGGCCTTTGATGGATGCGCCGCTTGCCACTCGCCTTGTAACGGAAGTGCTTCACCGCGTTGGTGATGAAGACCTCGCCGCGCGGAATCCCCGCGCGTTCTAGTCCCCGGGAGAGGATGCCCCCCGCCGGCCCGACGAATGGGTGACCCTCCCGGTCCTCACGGTCGCCCGGCTGCTCCCCGACGAGAACCAGGCTCGCCCGCAGGCTTCCCTCACCCATGACCGCCTGGGTGGCCCCTTCCCATAGATCGCATGCCCGGCACCGTTGAACGCCTTTGTTCAACGCCCGCAGGCTCGGCCGCGCCGGCACCGGCGCGGGTGGCCTGCCTTCTGCGTCGCCACCCGAAGACTTGCTCGCCGCGTTCATACCTGCCTACTACCCGGATTGGTTATAGCCACGTCGCGGGGGTAGCTGCAATTCGGATACCCAACGCTAGAAAGGAGCGGCGATGTCCACGACTTCCGAGGCCGGCCACGTCACCGGGACCAGGGACAAGGATTACAACCTGATCTGGTTCACCGAGCAGTGCCTATCGAACGCGCTGCGGCTCGAGACGTACATCCAGGACGCCGAGCGCGAAGGCGACAACGAGCTCGCCGACTTTTTCCGCAAAGCCCAGCACGAGAGCCGCAAAGGCGGCGAGCAGGGCAAGGACTACCTGCGCAAGCGGCTCTCCGCGTAGGAGTTTCACCCGGCGGGGCGCTCTCTGGGTTGGGCGGCTTCCGGGCAGGAAGCTCGCCACTCGGGAGCGCTCCCCGCCCCTTTGGAGTGCTCCCCGCCCCTTTGGAGCGCTCCCCACCCCTATGGAAACGCTCCGCGCCCCTCTGGAGCGTCACGCCCTCTTCCCGGTCCACCGCCGCGGCCCCCGTACTACTCGTCGACCTTGTCGCGCTTTGGACCTTCCCATGGCTCCGCTTCGGGGTCTTGGGATGGATGAGGCTCGCTGGTGCTGGTCGAACCGGTGTAGGTGTGGCCAGCGCCCTCTCCGAAGACCATCTCCTCGCCGGGGTCGCGTGGGTCCTCCCTGCGGTCGTAGGGATCCGGCCACTCGGTCAAATCGGGTTCCGCCACGGGGTAGTTCAGCGGCGAGTGGGGCGTGCGCGCCGTGACGTCCTCCGCTGCCGGCTCACCGCTACCGGCCTGCTCCCGGGGCCCGGGCACGGTCGTCCCGCTTGCATCGCCCGCCTCATGCGCGGGCTCTCGTATCTCGGGGACCTCCTGCGTCGGCGGGGCGCTCTGTCCGGTCTCCGGCCCCATGGCGCTCTCCTGTGCGGTCTCCGGCCCCATGGCGCTCTCCTGTACGGTCTCCGGCCCCATGGCGCTCTCCTGTACGGTCTCCGGCCCCATGGCGCTCTCCTGTACGGTCTCCGGCCCCGTGGCTCGCCCATCTGACTTCAGTGGGGCCAGCCC
>Ga0213882_10000325_pt1 | contig 17857 bp, 11 predicted proteins | sample BarmaccoBMER_R09_FD_160106 | JGI IMG/M metagenome (GOLD analysis project Ga0213882, IMG submission 160106) | Barbacenia macrantha exposed rock microbial communities from rupestrian grasslands, the National Park of Serra do Cipo, Brazil - ER_R09 ...
TGCTGAAGATTCTTTCGTAGGTTTGAACATCATCTAGCGGCAAATCTTCGAGGACGATCTTGATGCTGCGATATTTCTCGATGAGCTTCATCGCCTGCTCCACGATGGTGAGCGTGGTGAGGCCGAGAAAATCCATTTTCAACAGACCAAGCTTTTCGAGCCCCAGCATGTCGTACTGGGTCACGATTTCCTGCTTGTTCGTGACGTAAAGCGGGACCAACTCTTTGAGCGGGACCGAGGAGATGACCACGCCGGCGGCGTGCATACCGGCATTCCTGCAAACACCTTCCAGCTTCAGGCTGATATCGAGAACCTCTTTGACGCGCGGCTCTTTGCTTGCCGCGTCTTTCAACTCGGGATCCTCCATCGCTTTCTCGAGCTTGATATTGAGCTGCTTTGGAACCAGCTTCGAGATGCGGTCCACTTCGGCGAAGCTCATGTCGAGCACGCGGCCCACGTCCTTAATGGCGGCCTTGGCTGCCAGAGTGCCGAAGGTAATAATCTGAGCGACCTGTTCGCGACCGTATTTTTCGGTCACATACTGGATCACTTCGCCGCGCCGGTTGGTACAGAAATCGATGTCGATATCCGGCATGCTGATTCGCTCTGGATTAAGAAATCTCTCGAAAAGGAGGCCGTATTCGAGGGGATCAATATCAGTAACCTCCATCGCGTAGCCGACAAGGCTGCCCGCGGCGGACCCTCGCCCTGGTCCTACCGGAATGCCCTTTTGTTTTGAGAAGCGGATGAAATCCCAGACGATCAGAAAGTAACCCGACAATTTCATTTTCTGGATCATCTGGATCTCGAATTCCAGACGTTCCACATATTCCGCAACGTCGTGCTTGAGGCGTCCCTGTTGACGGAGCGCTTCGAGCCGGGGCCGCCGTTTCTCAAACCCCTCCCGGGCCACGTAAGCGAAATACGTATCCGGGGTGTGACCCTCCGGCACATCGAAGCGCGGGAACGGATCCTTAACTCTTTCGAGCTTGACGTGGCATCGCTGGGCAATATCCCAGGTGCGATCCAGAGCTTCTTCTACTTCGCCGAACAGCGGAAGCATCTCGGCCCGCGACTTAACATAAAACTCCGGCGTGCTGAAACGCATCCGGTTCGGGTCGGACATCGTTTTGCCCGTCTGAATGCAAAGCAGAATTTCATGTGCACGCACATCATCGTGCGCCAGATAGTGTGCGTCGTTGGTTACTACCAGCGGAATGCCTGTTTCGCAGGAGATACGGCGGATCTTAGGCATCGCCAGCTTATCCTGGTCCAGGCTGTGATCCTGCATTTCGAGGAAAAAGTTGTTACGGCCGAAGATATCCGCGTATTCATTCGCAAGCCGTTTCGCATCATCGTAACGATCAGCCAGGATCGTTTCGTTTATGTCGCCTCGTAGGCACGCAGAAAGCGCGATCAGCCCTTTCGAATGGCGCGCGAGCAGGTCCTTATCAATTCGCGGCTTGTAATAGAAGCCGTCAAGATAGCCAGTGGAGACGAGATTAATCAGGTTCTTGTAGCCCTCTTGCGTCTCGCAGAGAAGAACAAGGTGGTTGTAGCGGTCCGAGTCGGAGCGGACTTTGTGCCCGCGCTGGGAGACGTAGACCTCGCATCCGATTACGGGATGAATGCCGTTAGCAAGGGCCTCGTTATAGAACTCCACGGCACCGAACAGGTTGCCATGGTCCGTCATGGCAATTGCGGGCATACCCTGCCGCTTGGCGATGGCCATGAGCTGCTTAATGTCGCACGCTCCATCGAGGAGTGAGTAATCGGTATGACAGTGAAGGTGAACGAAGGGGCGTTCCGGCATGCGGCTTTCTTTTTAAGTTCTGCGCTGCGCGGGGGGACGCAAGCTCACTTCATTCAGTTTAGCGGCTCATCGGCGGCGCGTTATTTCCGCCGTGGTCGTTGGAGGCATGGGGAATAGATTTCATTGAGCGACGTTCCGAACTACTGGAGCCTCTACGGTACGGGTCTTCGAGCCGTCATCGTTCCGTAATCCCGCTGTAACAGTGCTTCGGTAACTTGGTTGCGATTTCGAGGAGTCGGAGCACGCGGGAAAGTAGTGTACCCGAGCGGCTTCGAAAAAGCTAAACCTCAAGAAGACGAGGAGACTATGACCCGAACCTTAATCCTGAGTGTGCTCTGCGTACTGGCAAGCGTTACTTTGCGTTCTCAGGATCTGCAGCAATTGCGAGAAAAGGTCGCGCAGCAGGAAGAGCAGATCAAGCATCTGCAACAGGCAGTCGAGGAACAGAAAACACTGCTGGACCAGGCACTGAAGAGTTCCGCCACGGCCACGGTATCCGGCGCGCCGACGACCGTACCGGGGAGAGATGGAACGGCAGCAGCTATTACAAACTCAAACCCCGATTCAGCGCAATTGGTTCCGGTGGCCAACGCAGCTCGTCCGCAGATTGCGCCGATTCCGCGGCAGAAAGTCGAAACCCGGCCATCGCCGCTTTCGATCAGCCTCGGGAATACGACTCTGACGCCTCTCGGGTTCGTCGATATGACGTATTTCACGCGCTCGACGAACGTCGGGAGCGGAATCGGAACGAACTTCGCCGGAATTCCCTTCAACACATCCACCGGTTATCATCTCGATGAAACGAACTTCTCGGCGCAGAACTCTCGGATTGGGTTTCGGGTGGATTCGAATTTTATGGGCGCCAAGGTGCTCGGGTATCTCGAAGCTGACTTTCTGTTCAGCAACGACGCAAACACTTTCCAGGTCACCAGCAACTCCGCCGGACTACGGCTTCGTAACTACTTCGTGGATGTCGAGAAGAATGGCTTCGAGGTCATGGGCGGCCAGGACTGGAGCTTCCTGACTCCGAACCGGAAGGGGTTGTCTCCACTTCCGAGCGACCTTTTCTATACGCAGAACATGGACACGAATTACCAAGTGGGCCTCATCTGGACCCGACAGCCGCAATTCCGGTTCATTATGCATCCCACCGAGAATTTCGCGTTTGGTGTTTCGCTTGAAAATCCGCAACAGTATATCGGCGGAGCCTCGGGAGCAAGCACCGTCACTCTGCCGGCTAATCTGAATTCCTCGTTGAGCGGCCAGTTCCAATCCGGGAACAGCGTAACGGGCATTCCGAACCTTTTTCCAGACATCATTGTGAAAGGCGCGTATGATGCACATCCCGGTGACCGGACGTTTCACGTTGATGCCGCTGGACTGATCACCGGTTTCAAGGACTACGTGTCGGTCACGAAGCCTCCGGCCGTTCCTGGATCGCATACAGCAGTCGGCTATGGGGGCTCGGTCAACTCCAACCTCGAGTTGTTCAAGGGATTCCATCTAGTCGAGAATGCCTTTGCGAGCGTGGGCGGTGGTCGCTATATTTTCGCAATGGCCCCGGATTTGATCGTGAGACCGGACGGCAGTATCGCACCGGCGCATAGCTACTCTACGCTGGACGGCATCGAAGCGCAGGTGGCAAAGAATACGCTGTTGACTGCTTACTACGGTGGGGCCTACGTAGCCCGGGAAGTGGCGTTCGATCCGACGGCGGCGGGCAGCACGCTGCTAAAGCCGGTCTATGCCGGCTACGGATATGCGAGTTCCACCACTTCTTTTAACCGGTACATTCAGGAAGCAACATTCGGTTGGGTCCAGACGCTCTGGAAAAATTCCAACTATGGAGCGCTGGCACTCATCAACCAGTATTCGTACTTGTGGCGGGAGCCGTGGTACGTATCGCCCGGCGCGCCGAAGCAGACTCACACAAACATGGTGTACATCGATCTTCGGTATACCCTTCCCTAACGCGAGCACAGATCGCGAAAGAAAAGGGCACCGGCTCCGGCCGGTGCCCTTTTCATTTCTCTTCGTGCAAGTTGGCGAGTTCGACTTCACGAAATAAAAACGCCCCCGGAAACTCGGGGGCGAAGGTTTGAAGCTCTTAGCTCCCGCTTGCGCGGGGCTCGTGCTTACTTCTTTTTCTTGGTGGCGGTTTTCTTCGCGGTCTTCTTCGCGCCGCCAGCCTTCTTGGTTGCGTTCTTCATCGATTGATTCTCCCTAACGTAAATTTGCAATCTTATACAGATCGCAGTGTGATTCATATATAAGGTTGTTCGCCAGATAAGTCAAGAAAAAAATGACGGGCACCCACCGGGGGGAGGAGTCGGGCGGCCGGTTGGAACCTCCGCGACACGCGAAATCGGAAATTTGTTTTACTCCGGAGCCCTCGTTTGCGTCTGTTCAGGAAGAGTTGGTATGGTTTTGTCAAATCGGGATAAGGGATGAGCTCCGAGCGGCGATGATGACGCGAGCTAAATGGAAAGTTTTCGCCGCCACGCTAAGCGCGATGCTCCTTTTTTCCCCTGGCTGCGGCAAAAAGCAGCGCACGAGCGTACCCATCCCATCTGCTCCGCAACCGCAGCCCTCAACCGGAAAGCACAAGACCGCGCAAGCAGCGCTACCGGTGGGCTATACGGAAGAAGGCATCGCGAGTTGGTACGGCGTTCCCTTCAACGGGCGTCAAGCGGCGGACGGCGAGATCTATGATATGGAGACTCTCGTCGCGGCGCACCGTTTAATGCCGTTCAACACGCTGGTTCAAGTGACGAACCTCGCGAATGGGAAATCAGTCCACGTCAGGATCATCGATCGCGGCCCTTTTGTGCAGGGAAGGATTCTCGATCTTTCAAAAGCCGCCGCGCGGCAGATCGATCTTTTGGGGCCGGGTGTTGGCCGCGTGCGGATTCAGGTAATCGCCGCGCCCGCCGACATTCCTGCGAACGATTTTTTTGCCGTGCAGGTGGGCGCGTTTTCTATACGCGAGAACGCCGAACGCTTGCGCGCGCATTACGCAGAACGGTTCGGCAATTCCCAGCTCGCAGTGAAGGAAGGCCCGACTCCCGTTTGGCGCGTGTTGGTGGGCAAGGAACCCTCGATCGAAGCGGCCCAGCAACTAGCAATCGTACTGGCGGCTGAAGATAAGCACGTTTTCGTCGTGCGGCTGGATCAGACCCCTATCGCCAATTCCAGCGCTCCATCGTCGGAATCCGCTACTCATCCGTAAAGGGAACAAGGTGGAGCAGGAGTAAGGCGAGAGTATTTCCCTGCGCCAGCACTACATCACGAGGAGATCCCGCTCTCCACTTTGTGATAGCGCAAAGAGCCCTAGAAGTGTCTCCGCTTTCCACGCTGATCGGTAACTCACCGGCGATGAAGCAAGTTCATCGCTTGGTTAGCCGGATGGGCAAGTCGCGTTTCCCGGTATTGATCCAGGGTGAAACTGGTACGGGGAAAGAAGTAGTCGCTCGCGCGATTCACCAGATCGAAGCGAAAGGACCGTTCGTAGTAGTGGATTGCTCCTCGCTGGTGGGCCCGCTGATGGAAAGCGAGCTTTTCGGATACGCGAAGGGGGCGTTCACCGGCGCGCACGTCCAGAAACTCGGACTACTGGATGCGGCGAACGGCGGCACGGCCTTTTTCGACGAGATCGGCGAATTGCCTCTGGAGCTGCAGATGAAGCTGTTGCGCGTTCTCCAGGAAAAGGAGTTTCGGGCGGTCGGGGCACTAGGATCTCGAAGCTCCGATTTCCGGGTAATCGCCGCGACCAATCGGGATCTCGCGGCGGAAGTGGAAGCCAAGCGGTTTCGCCAGGATCTTTACTACCGGCTGAACGTAATGCGCCTGCGGTTGCCACCTTTGCGCGAGCGCAGAGAAGATATCCCGTTACTCGTATCGCGGTTCCTCGAACGCTATGGAAACGGGCACAAGCTGTCCGAAGATGCCATGCAGTCTCTCCAGGCGTATGATTGGCCTGGCAATGTGCGACAGCTCGAACACGCCGTGCAACAGATGGTGGCGATGAACTCGGGTCCATGGCTATCGCCGGGCGACCTGCTATCCGTGATTGCAAATCACAAAACGGAAGACCGTTTTCGATCGAAAGACTCCGGAGGAATGTCGCCAAGCCCTGGTATCGAAGCACCAGAACCGGTGCTGCCGCTCGCTGAGGTGGAACGCCGCGCGATAATGAACGCGCTCGAGCACACAAAGGGAGACCGGACGTTCGCGGCTGAGCTACTTGGAATCGGCCGGACAACGCTCTACCGCAAGCTGAAGGAATACGGGCTGTAAATTGGGAGCGTGCGCATCGCGCTGGACGCAACCTACAGCGTAGACCCTTATCCTTCGGGAATTGCAATCTATTCGAGGGAAATTCTGAACGGATTAGCGGCGCAGCATCCAGAAGATCGTTTTCTCCACTGCTATCGAACGAAGCAATTCAGCAAGTCAGCGCATAGCCGCCTTCAAAACGTGGGTAGGCGCTTACTGCTCCCACCCCTGCCCACTTTTCGCGCGGATATCTTTCACGCACTCAATCAGCGGATCGACCGGCGGACGGCCAACGCTGTGATCTGCACATTTCATGACTTGTTCGTGATGACGAACGAATATTCTTCCGCGAATTTTCGGAAGCGATTCATAGAGCAGGCGAAAAGGGCGGCCAAGAACTCGGACATCATCATCACGGTTTCTCAGTTCACGGCAGATCAGGTTGTGGAGTTACTAGGCTTCCCACGCGCACGGATACGGGTGGTGCCTCACGGCGTGGGAGGACCTGAGATGATCCAGCGAAAGCGAGAAAACTTCATTCTCTTTGTCGGCGCCTTGCAGGTTCGAAAAAACCTTATTCGGCTGATAGAGGCCTTTGAACATCTTTCGAGCGATTGGAATTTGGTTCTGGCTGGAGCGCCGAACGGTTTTGGGGCTGACAAGATTCTCGAGCGGATCCAGCGCAGCCCGGAGCGCAATCGGATTCATGTCAAGGGCTACATCTCGCGTCCCGAGCTTGATTCTTTATACGCGCGAGCAGCGATATTCGCGTTCCCCTCGCTGGGAGAGGGTTTCGGAATACCGGTCCTCGAAGCGATGGCGTGGGGAATACCGGTCCTCACTTCATCCACGTCCGCTTTGGCGGAAGTAGCTGGAGGCAGTGCAGTGCTTGTGAAGCCGGAAGATTCGGACGCGATTTCTGCGGGGCTTCTGGCTCTGGCAGGTGATCCGGAGCTGCGCGATTGCCTAACAAAACGGGGGTTGGCGCGAGTCCAACAGTTCTCGTGGATGAAAGCTGTTCGAGAGACTTATGAGGTGTACCAGGAAGTGATGTCTTGAGACGTACTATTTCTGATCTTCTTCGAGGGATATTTTGAGCGCCCGTAGAAACTTCTGATCCTGAGTGGTGAGACGGATTTTCCCGGTGGACTCAAATTTCCCGCTGCCGTCCGATTCGCGCTCTGGGGTTTCGCCAACGGACGATTCGTCCCCGTCTTCCCGCTTATTAAACCCTATTGTTGCTTCAAGGACCAGAAAGACGTCATACCCGGCACGCTTGATCTCACCGATAGCGCCCGCGATCCGGTCCGAATCGGAGAGGGATTCGTTTATAGCGTTCCCCAACTCCTGCATCAGATCCTTTAATCTTTCGTCCAAAACATCCTCTTTTCCACGGGCATTTACAGGTTAGCACCGAATTCCGGGATGCCGGCCCTCACCTCGAAACTGTAGTGCGAATCCCCGCCCTCCCACTCACTTGATTTGATGCGCAAACGCCTAAGATTTGCTCTAGCTTCGGAGCCGGGCGAGGCCCAGGACTACTAGGTTACGTTTCCGAGCTCTTCTGCTCGTAAGGTTTCGTAAGATAACGAGCGGCTTCGTCCTGGGCCCCTCCCGTATTGTCGTGGGTTCGGATAGCTTGCTTGTACTCGTTAACCGCGCGATCGCGCTGATCGGTAACGTCAAAGATCTTGCCGAGGTTCACAAAAGACCACACCTCGGTCCACTTGGGTTCGAGATCCCCGTTAATCGCAGAACGAAACTCGTTCGCAGCCGATTGGAAGTTGTTCTGCTTAAAGAAGAGCTCGCCGATACGGTAGTGAGCTAGAGAGCTGTTCCGATTCACTTCGAGCGCCTTCTGGTACTCCTTGAGCGCATTCGCAAAGTCGTTAATTTCGACAAACTGCTCACCGCGGCGAATCGCCACCTCGACCTCGATATTGGAATCCAAACGGAGCAAGACGTGATTGGGATCGATGGTCAATTTACGCGGTTTACCAAAGGTATCCACGCTGAACTCGGAAGAAGTACCGGTCACCTCGATTTTCTTGTCCTCTGGATTACCTTCAGTTTCGATTCTGAGATCGACCGGCATGCGGAAGGTGTCCAGGTCTTGGGTAACCTTACCAACAACACGAAAACCCTGCTGAGTCCTCAGTACTGTGTACTGAAGTTTGAATTCGGGCGATCCGCTAGACTCGAGCCACTGAATGAAGAAGTACTTCAAGTCCTGGTTCGAGACCTGTTCCATTGCCTTCCGGAACTCTTCGCTGTTCACAGATTTCCAACTGTACTGATCGAGGAACGCGTGGAGACCCTTGCTGAACGCGGCATTTCCAACAACATTGCGCAGCATGTTCAGGACGGCTGCACCTTTGGCGGAAGTGAGTGCCCAGTATTCGGGCGAGTAGTCATCGAGCCGCGACGCCTGCAAAACCGAAGGGTCGTTCACAGTGAGGGCTTCGATGTAAGTATTCTTCACATCGCTTTCCATGGCTGCGGGGCCGGACGTGTGTTCCTCATAGAGCAGTTCGGAAAAGCGCGCGGGGCCGTTCTCGAGCCAAATATGATTGCGTGTCGTTGGCGAGACAAGGACGCCCCACCATTGGCGGGATAACTGGTTCGCCAATACGCGCCAATCCACACGCGCCGTAATAGAACTTGGCGAAAGGAAAATGATGCCCGGCCCGGAGTAGCCGTTCACAGCGCCGTCTTCGGTTTCGACCAAAGTAAGGTTCGCTTGCGGAGCAAGACCGTATTCGGAGGTGAAGAAGGTCAGGATTCTCCCGGTCTCTTCTCCGTAAGCCTGAGCGCACGCAGCGGCTTGATCCCGGAAGAAAATCTGGCTGTTAATTCCCTGAGAACTGACGCGAACCGGATCGCCTTTTACGATGGCGATGCTCCCTGGGAAACTTTGATTTTCGTAGTGAAAGGAGTAGACGACGCTGCCGTTGGCGGCCTGATCGGATTTCATATCACCGCTGGCAATCACGCGGTAGTCGGCAGGTGTAGTGACGCGAATATCGGCTGCGAAGCGGTCTGTAGTGTATCCGTTTACGGGGAACCAGCGAGCAGGGTACAACAGGTAACCAAAATCCGGATGGAGCGCGGCGAACTTCAAACCATAGACAGGGGAATCTTCCTCGCCGGTGAATTTACCACCGTAGCTGAGATCGATCTCCCCGGTTTGATTCTTCTCAACGCCCTTAGGAAGCAATATGCGGACGGTGAAGTCCTGGGAATTACGAGAAGTTTCGAGGGATGTTCCCTGCGCATCCACCGCTTTGGTCACGGTGAGCGCGTTATTCAACTCGAAGGTGGCGTCATTCAGGCTCTCGAGAGCGGTAAAGCTGATCTTGGCTGTGGCGACAATCGACTGAGTGCGAGGGTTAATTTCGGCGTCGATCGTGTACTTCTGGACATCGATATGTGAACGTTTTTCCTGGGCCCACACGCTGCCACCGAGCGCGAGCAGAAGAAACGTCCACCTGATACTGCGCATGTGTTTAACCTATTGTCTCCCGAAGAATATCTACGTGTGGGATCACGGAGCCGGCTCGCACACTACAGGCCTCGGCGATCACGTCAGCCGCGTGTTGCAGCGGATCGCCCTGGCATGTCAAAGCAGCGCGGACCAAGGCGAGATCAGCGCGCATGAGATCTGCTTTCTCCGGGTAAGCCAGTAACTGTTCCGCCTCCTGGGCCATTCGTTCCGCTGTCATATCGTACTGGATGAGCTCCGGCACTATCTGGCGCTGTGCAACCAGATTCACCATTGACAAGAAAGGCACCTTCACCAGATGTCGACCGGCCCACCAAGTCAACGGATTCACTTTATAAAAGGTGATCATCGGGGTGCCCAACACTGCCGCCTCTATTGTCACGGTGCCGCTAGCGGCTAAGGCAAGGTTGGCGTGACCGATGCAATCCCAGGTCTGGTTTTCTACTACTTTGATGGATAGCGCGTTAATCGGTTCCCGAAAATTGACAAATCCCTCATGGGTGCGAAAGCCTTTCGGTACAGCCAGCAGCACCGAGAGAGCGAAGCGCTTCCGAAGGTGGGCCACGGTATCCAACAGAACCGGCATGTGCCGGCGGGCCTCGCCAATACGGCTACCAGGAAGCAGAACAAGTACCTGAGTCTCTTTCGGGAGCTGATAACGGTCGAAAAAATTCTCACGGGAAGTCTGAACCCGAACCATTGAGAGCAGCGGATGACCTATATATATTGCGTCCACACCGCGATGGCGAAACCAATCCTCTTCAAAGGGAAATAAACAAAAGAGTTTTGTCACTACATCCCTTATGACCCGGACGCGGCCCTGCCGCCAGGCCCAGACCTGAGGGGCCACTACATAGAAGACCGGAACGCCAAGCCGCTTCAGATGACGAGCAACACGGAGGTGAAAATCGGGGCTGTCGGAGAGGATGGCAGCGCCAGGTCGGTTGCGCCTAATATAGCCAATCAGCCGGCGATATTCGCTGTAAATCCTGGGCAAGTGGGCGACAACCTCGGCCAGACCAACGACGGCGAGCCTTGCCGAATCTATAACCGGTTGAACACCTGCATCCCGAAGGTGAGGGCCAGCACAGCCGTAGAATTCAGCGGACGGGAATGTCTCTTGCAGGCGCCGAACGATGCCGGCGGCGTACATATCACCGGACGCCTCGCCCGCGGAAACCAGGAACTGCACTGCGTTTTCCTCAAGTGTAGCAGTGGCAATGAGACCTGTTGACCACGCCCAGGAACTGAAACAAAAGCCGCAAATGGTTGATTGTCTGCGGAGTTGGAGAAATATCGCTTTGCTAGAATCGAGGTCGAAAACTTAGATGTCAAGCCAACGAGAGCCGAATCCAGTTAATCCGGCTCAATCAGGTTTTTCAAGAGTCAGCGTGGGGCAATTCGCCGAGCGTTTCCGCGGTGAAGTGATCCCGCTCAGCAATACTTTCGGCTATTTCTGCGCTTCGGTACCGATGACAGAAGAAGTGTTGAAGGAGTATCTGGAGGAGCCCGTAGCGGCATTGCCTCCAGCGATCGCGGCGATGTTGCCGCGTATCTCCATTCTGCTGGTTCCCTATCTCGAGCGATCGAACGAGCGTGGGCGAGTAAGGGCGAACCGGAAACGAACTGTTCTGGAGAAGGTTGGCGATTTCGTGGTTGCCGAGCGGCCTGCGGACGGGCAGCAGTCTTGGGCATCGCAGGTGAGTTTCGAGAATGAGACGGTCCTGGTGTTCGCGCTTAATGAGCAGGACGTGGCGGAGTATCATTATCGGTTTTACCGGCGGCTGGCGGCGCTGGTCGCGGAGAACTGGTCGACGGAAGCGGCGGGACGATTTAAGGCGACAATTCGCGACGAGCTCACCGCGAGCGTTCACGGCGAGGTGGACGACGAAAGCTGGCAGGCGAAGCAGTCGCTATTGCGCCGCCAAACCAACGTCAAGCGGGATAGTCCGTTGTTTTCCGATTATGTGCGGCAATCATTCATCGATACGCTCACGCTGTACCTGCACGGCATCTGCTGCGATATTGACGTGGAGACGGGGCCGAGGCAGCTTCCGAGCCGCTATTTGCGCAAGCGGCTAGCCTTGCTGAAAACGCTGTATCCTCCGGCAGCAGGATATTCCGTGTTTCCTGAAGATGCCGAGAAATCCGAAGACAAGCGGCGGAAATCAGAGGAGCTTCCTTAGGATTCTGATCGCGCCCTCTCTTCCACGCGGACCGATCTCGTTGTGTGGTCCGACGCAACTAGGACAGCCAGCTTCGCAAGCGCAACCCTCCGCTAGCTCGAGAGCCGCCTGAAGTAGTTCTGCGCGGCGGCGGAACAAGGGATCGCTTTGACCGATACCGCCGGGATAGTTGTCGTAAAGAACGATGTCACGCTCAAACACGGTTCCCTTTTCACTCGAGTCGTCCAACACTGCGAGCCCAAGATCGCGTGGGTCACTGAGGAGCAGCACAGCAGCAACTGTCTGCAGAACATTACCCAACCCGCGGATTGCATCCTGGAGATCGGCGGTAGAGAATGCCTTCAGATCATCGAAGAATGCGGAAGAGAAGTGCAGGTAGAACGCGGTTGTGTGCATCTCCTGTTCAGGTAGCGAGAGGTTGCCGGCACCGAGATTTTCCAGCGTATAGAACTTAATTTTTTTGAAGCCGACGACCTGCCGCTTGACGCGCACTTCGGCGAGAATGGCCTGTGCGTGGGGATCCTGAGCGGCAGGAGCGCTTTCGAAAGAAGTTAATTGGCTGACCTGGGTGTAAACGATGGCGTCGGTGAAATAGTCTGAGTCGACTTGCCGGACAAACGCTCTTCTTCCGTCAAAATCGAGCCTCTCGACTTGATACTGACGCGCATCGTGAAGGTAGATCGCCTTCTCATGCAAGGTGGTGAGGGCTGGAGGGAAATCGACTTCACCGATGACGCGGTGGTCGCCGGTGATGTCGACAACCAGGAAATTGTCACTCGTCACCGCGCGGAGGCTGACGGAATCCGCAGGGTAGCTATCGCTCACCCAGTGCCACAGATCGCCCGAACGGTGCAGGAGGCGCAGGTCTTCAGCGAGAAAACTACAGAATTTGGCGACATCGTGCGTTCCGAACATTTCGCCGCTTTTGAGCGGCAGTTCAAACGCAGCGCATTTCAGATGGCTTAAGAGGATCTCGAGGTTATCGGCATTGATGTGGGCTTCTTCGGGGGACGTGCCGAAGAAGTAATCCGGGTGTTCCACGATGTACTGATCGAGTGGAGCGCTGGAGGCGATGAGCACCGCAATCGAAGATGACGCGCGGCGACCGGCGCGTCCGGCGCGCTGCCAAGTGGAGGCAATAGTTCCGGGATAACCGGCCATCACTACCGTATCGAGCGAACCGATGTCCATTCCCAATTCGAGAGCGTTGGTCGCGATGACCGCGCGAATGTCCCCTGAGCGCAAGTCCCGTTCGACGGAGCGGCGCTCTTTCGGCAAATAACCGCCGCGATAGCCGCGGACGGCTTCGTTCGAAAAGGGGAGTTGTGAGCAGGCGTCTTTCAAGTACGTTGTCAGGATTTCGGTGGCAAGGCGATTGTTTGTAAAAACGAGCGTTTGCTGTTTTTGCCGAACGAACTCCAAGGCAATGCGCCGCGTTTCGTGTAGATAACTGCGGCGGATGCCTAGCTGGCGGTTCACGACGGGCGGGTTGTAGAAGATGAAGTAATGTTCGCCGGCGGGCGCGCCGCTCTCGGCGACTAGTTCAAAGGGCTGACCGGTAACAGCTTCCGCAAGCTGCCGCGGGTTGGCAATCGTCGCGGAGCAGCAGACGAATTGCGGATGCGAACCATAGAATTCGCAGATGCGCTTCAGCCGGCGCAGGACGTTGGCGAGATGACTGCCGTAGACTCCGCGGTAGTAGTGCAGTTCATCAATCACTATGTACCGGAGATTTTCAAACAGCTTCACCCATTTGGTGTGGTGCGGGAGGATCCCGGCGTGGAGCATGTCGGGATTCGTAAGGATGACGTTGGCTTTATCGCGGATTGCGCGACGGGCATCCTGCGGGGTGTCGCCGTCGTAGGTGTGACAGGCGAACGGCTTATCTATGGCGTCATTTAAACCCTGGAGTTCGAGGCGTTGATCTTCGGCAAGAGCCTTCGTAGGAAAGAGAAAAATAGCGTGAGCAGCGTTATTGGCCAAGATGGAGTGCGCGACCGGCAGATTGTAGCAGAGAGTTTTTCCGCTTGCTGTGGGCGTAACCACTATCACATTGCGGCGTGCGAGGGCGTGCTCAACCGCTTCAGCTTGATGGCTGTAGAGGTTCTCTATTCCGCGCGAGGCTAGAGCTGATCGGAGGATCGGGTTCAGCTCCGCAGGAAAATCACCAAAGCATGCGGGTTTCGCTCGCTGATGGCGGACGGCTCGAACAGGCGAGCCATCTTGTTGCATGGCTTGCTCGAAGTGCGCGGCGAGCGCTTGAACGGGCGCGGGCCGATCGAGGGAGTGTTCCGGTTCTGGCGGGAGCGGTTCAAACTCGAGAGCGAGGTTCCTCATTTCGCCTTTTCTTTACCTACCGTAGACCAGATTCGGGGCAGAGGGCAAGAGCGAATCTAAAAGAGCTCTGCAAGCCGAACCTGCCGTTCAGCGGCTATGGGGGCGAACGCCTGGATTTAGCGGAACAAAGCCATTCAGGAGCTGGCGATTTTGAGGATTGCAGTTCACGTAATAGCCCGCTCTTTTCGCAGGATCAAAGATCGAGCTGCCGGCTCGACCGCCCTGGCACGCACGTTCGATCGCTCGCAAAATCGTGGCGCGATCCGGCCGGGTGAAGTACGGTCGGACCTCCTTCAGGCCATACCGGGCTGGATCACCGCTCACGGGCAAGAATTTCTGGAACTCGCTCCGGCGATCGGCGATACCGCGCTGGCCTGGGAGGGAGCAGGCAGTAAGTAGGAGAGCGATTGCGAACAATGCGAGCGGTTTCATTGAGGAGGCAGATCCTAGCGGCGGAGGAACCGGAAGGCGATTTCGATTTTCATGTCGTTCGTGCCTTTGCTTTCAACTAAATAATACGCACACCGATAAGATCAGAGCGGGGTCATTGGCCTCTTATTGGACGATTGGCGCGATTTCAAGACCAGTTATGTGGGTCCTGGGATAGCGAGAGGAAAGCGAATCTGAGGCCACTTTCGAACAAGTAATAAGATCGCCGGGGTAGCATGATCGGCAGGTATCCCTGAGGTTCAACGGGAACTTGCGTCGTAGCGGCTCCGTAGTGTTCCGCATGGAGTCACTCTTCTCCGATATCCGGCAGACCTTGCGCATGATGGGCAAAAGCCCGGGGTTCACGGCGGTCGCGATCGCCGCGCTGGCCCTGGGCATCGGTGCAAACACGGGAATTTTCAGCGTCGTAGACAAGGTCCTGCTGGAGCCCCTGCCGTATCCGGAACCCGACCGGCTAGTGAAACTTGCCCGGCAGTTTCCGCAGGGCTTGGGAGAGTCCATTTCCATCCCGAAGTACATGGCTTGGCGGGAGAACAATGTGTTTTCCGCCATGACGCTATATGACCAGAGCGGGCCGGGCTTGAATCTATCGACCCACGATAGGCCGGAGCAGGTCAAAGGTGTCCACATTTCCGCGGATTACTTCAAGGTATTTGGAGTAAGTCCGTCGATGGGACGAAGTTTCACCGCGTCCGAGGACTCCCCGAACGGACCAAAGGCCGCTGTTATCACGGACAGCCTTTGGAAATCGCAGTTCGGAGGCGATCCGCAGATCCTGGGGAAGACGATCATCCTCAATGGCGATCCATACACGGTGGTGGGTGTGATGCCGCGCCATTTCGTCGCGGACCCGCCGGCTGATGTTTGGATTCCGCTCCAGGCGAACCCGAACAGCACCAATCAGGGTCATTATCTTTCGGCGGCGGCGCGGTTGAAACGGGGACTATCGATCGAGGAAGCAAGGGCAGAAATGAAAATCGCCGGGGAACGGTTCCGGCGAATGAATCCCAAATGGATGGACAAAGGCGAGAGTGTGGCCGTGGTATCGATGCGCGATGCCATGGTGCGGGATGTCAAGACTGCCCTGGTGGTTTTGGTGGGAGCTGTCACATTCGTCCTGTTGATCGCTTGCGCGAACGTGGCTAATTTACTTCTGGCGCGCGGAGCGGGCCGTCAGAAGGAATTTGCGATACGAGCGGCAGTGGGAGCGAGCCGCTGGCGGGTGGTCCGGCAGTTGCTGACTGAGAGCATAATTCTTTCTGGAATCGGCGGCATTTTCGGTTTCATTCTGGGCGCTTGGGGCGTACGGAGTTTGCTCCTGCTGGTGCCGGGGCGCATCCCGCGGCTGACGGACCCCGAGCACATGCAAGGACTGCTCAGTTTAATCGATTGGCGCATCGCCACATTTACAGTCGGCGTCTCATTTCTGACCGGCATCATTTTCGGGTTATTTCCAGCGTTGCAGATTTCCAATCCGGATCTGGCGGGAACGTTAAAGGAGGCAAGCGGACGATCGGCAACGGGCAGAAAGCAGAACCGGTTACGCAAGACGCTGGTAGGCGCGGAAATGGCTTTGGCCCTGGTGCTGCTTGCCGCGGCCGCGCTGTTAATCCGAACATTTATCGGTTTAAGTACCGCGAACCCAGGGATTGATGCGCGTCAGGTTCTGACGCTGCAGACATCGCTCGGGGGCGGCAATTACTCAACCACCGCGAAGGTAGACAACTTGGTCGTACAGGTGGTACGTGGGCTGGAGTCGGTACCGGGTGTACAGGGAGCCGCCTCGGCGGTTGTGTTACCGACGACTATGGGCATAGACATGCCATTCACCATCGCTGGAAAGCCTCCGAAGGCTGGCCAGACGTACAACGGTGATGAGCAGTGGCGATTCGTGTCGCCAGATTACTTTTCCGTGTTCAAGATTCCGTTGCTGCGCGGGCGGTTACTGACTGAGAGGGACATGGCGAATTCGGCCAGAGTTTTACTTATCAACGAAGCAATGGCAAAGAAGTATTGGCCGAAGGAGAATCCTCTAGGCCAGGTCATCACAATCGGGAAAGGGCTGGGGCCGCAGTTCGAGGAGCAGCCGCGTGAAATCGTCGGTGTAGTCGGCGATGTACGCGAGACAGGGCTGGGCGATGCGGATGAGCCGGTCATGTACATACCACACGCTCAAGTCTCTGAAGGCATAACTGAATTGGCGAATAGCGTGATACCGATGTCTTGGTGCATCCGGTCTTCCATGAACTCGAACTCCCTGAGAACTGTTGTGCAGAAGCAATTCGCGGAGATCGATCCCCTGCTGCCGATTTCACAAGTGAAGTCGATGACCGAAATTCTGGCGGAAGGGACAGCGCGGCAGAATTTTAATATGCTGCTGTTGAGTATCTTTGCGGCAATCGCACTGGTTTTGGCAGCGATCGGAATTTATGGATTGATGTCTTATTCGGTGGAGCAACAGACCTCGGAGTTTGGCATTCGCATGGCGCTAGGAGCGGACAGACCACACTTGCTGAAGCTCGTGATCCGTCAAGGTATGCTACCCGCCTTGATTGGAATTGCGGTGGGAGTAGCGATTGCGTTTGGCGCGACGCGCGCCTTGGCGAGCCTGCTGTACGGAGTCAAACCCGCGGATCCGTTGAGCTTCGGGGCGGTAGCACTCACGCTGCTGGCCGTAGCGCTACTAGCGACCTATGTTCCGGCCAGGCGCGCGACCAACATCGATCCAATGCTAGCGTTGCGGCAGGAATAGCTGCTCGTCCAGTACGGGCCGCCCGCCGAGTGACTATATTGGCCCCAGCAACGAAGCACTGATTGAGTTTGCCCGCGCCTGTCGCTATAAATAGTGACTGGCACCGGGCGGAATGGACGATCGACCAATCAGTGCGCCAGCAGGGGACAGCCAAACGGCGGAGCCGGGCCTCGCGGCGCTCATGGAGGCGTACCAGAACGGCGACCGTGAAGCTGCGAACCAATTGATCGAGCGCCTGAGCCCAGCACTGCACCGCTTTTTCGCCGTACATAGCGGCGATCGAAGATACGCGGACGATATTCTGCAAGACGCCTGGCTACGAATTCACAAGGCCCGTCATACATACCGCCCGGGCGAGCCGCTTCTACCGTGGATCTACGCGATTGCGCGCCATGTAAAGGTGGACGCGTTCCGAAGGCGCCGGCCGGAGCTGCACGAGCAGACACTTGAATCGATACCAGAGCCGATGATTGCGCCGCTCGAGGGCAAAGGCGATCTGCCGGATATCTCCACGTTGCTGGCGCACTTGCCGGAGAGCCAGC
>Ga0213882_10000329_pt1 | contig 17604 bp, 24 predicted proteins | sample BarmaccoBMER_R09_FD_160106 | JGI IMG/M metagenome (GOLD analysis project Ga0213882, IMG submission 160106) | Barbacenia macrantha exposed rock microbial communities from rupestrian grasslands, the National Park of Serra do Cipo, Brazil - ER_R09 ...
GGCGGTCGACGCCGACTGCATCCGCTCGCCGTTGAGCGTCAGGGAGATCTCGATCGCGTCGGGCGGGCCCGCCTCGTCCGGGGTCACGATCGCGGGGCCGCAGGGCGCGGAGCCGTCGAAGACCTTCCCGGGCATCCACTGCGGCGTCATGAACTGGTAGTCGCGAGCGGAGAGGTCGTTCAGCAGCGTGTAGCCCAGGACGTGGTCCGTCGCGTCCTCCTCGGCCACGTCCTTGCAGTCGTCCACCACGAACAGCGCGACCTCCGCCTCGTAGTCGACCTTCTCGCTGTACGCCGGCAGCTGGACGTCGGCGCCGGGCGCGGCGAGCGCGTTCTGGAACTTGGCGAAGAACGTCGGGCTCTTGGGAGGGTCGAGGCCCGCCTCGGCGGCGTGCTGGCGGTAGTTGAGGCCGAGACACACGATCTTGCGCGGGTGGCGGATCGGGGCATGCAGCCGAACGTCGTCCAGGCGGACACGCGGCTCCGCGCGAGAGGCCGCCTCCTCCACGCCGTCGATTCCGCGCGTCAGCACCAGCCCGCCAAGCCCGGGCGCGCCCGGCGGCTCCTCCCCGAGCGCCTCCCACACGTCGACGATCTCCTCTCCCCGCACGACGCCGGCGCGCGGCGGCCGGCCGCCGATCTCGTAGTTGACGAGGCGCATGGCGCGGGCAGCTTAAGCGCTCTCGCGCCCACACCCGGCGCTCGCGCGGCCGCTGTGCGGTCCCTTACCCTTGATAAGCGCATGCCGCGCCGCGACAAGCCGATCCCCACTGGACGCATCCGTCGGACAGCTCGCGTCGGGACCCTGGTGGGCGCCCAGGCGGCGCGCGGCGCCGCCACGCGCGCCGCCAACATCGCCCGCTCCGAGGAGGCCCGACGGGCGGCGCTCGAGCGCCGCTACGCCGAGACCGCCGAGCAGATCGTCGACGTGCTCGGCACGATGAAGGGCGCGGCCATGAAGGTCGGTCAGGTGGTGTCGTTCATCGACCTCGAGTTCGTCCCGCCGGAGTACCGCGACCTGATCCAGGAGAAGCTGGCCGAGCTGCGCTCGGCGGCGCCGGTCGTGAGCTTCGATCGGATGCGAAAGGTGGTCGAGGACGACCTCGAGCAGCCGCTCGCAGCGGCGTTCGCGCATTTCGACCCGGAGGCGGTTGCGGCGGCCTCGATTGGCCAGGTTTACAGGGCGCACCTGCACGACGGCCGCGAGGTGGCGGTGAAGGTGCAGTACCCGGGCGTGAGCGCCGCTGTGCGGGCCGACATGCAGAACCTCGGGCTGCTCCTCCGCCTCGCGAGGCGGATCGCGCCGGGGCTCGATCCGCAGGCCATCGCCGGCGAGATCCGCGAGCGGATCATCGACGAGTGCGACTACGAGCTCGAGGCCATGGCGCACCGCGCGTTCGAGCGCGACTGGCGCGGACACCCGTTCGTCTTCGTGCCGGCGGTCGTCTCCAGCCTCTCTCGCGAGCGCGTGCTCGTGACCGAGTGGGTCGACGGCATGCCCTTCGACGAGGTGAAGTCGCTACCGAAGGAAGAGCGTGACCGCTTCGCCGAGATCGTCTACCGCTTCTTCATCGGCTCCTTCCACCGGACCGGCCACTTCAGCGCCGACCCGCACCCCGGCAACTACCTGCTGATGGACGACGGCCGCGTCGCGTTCATCGACTTCGGGATGAACAAGAAGCTCACGGCCGAGCGCGTGGAGGCCGAGCGCGCCTGGCTGCGCGCGGCGATGGAGCGCGACCACGATGCGCTTCGCAAGCAGCTGGCGGCGCTCGGCTTCTTCGACGCCGCCGACGAACGGGTCACGGCCGAACGCCTCATGGACCACGTATGGGCGCTCTCGTGGTGGTGGTTCGAGGACCGCGAGGCGACGATCTCGCGGGAGTTCGTCGCCGAGATCATGGTGGACGGCGGCGACCCCCGCTCCGAGTACTGGGACCTGATGCGGCGCGAGACGCTGCCGGGCGACGCCGTCTTCGCCCACCGCATGGCGGGGCTCGTATTCGCGGTCCTGGGCCAGCTCGAGGCGACCGGCAACTGGCACCGGATCGCTCGCGAGTACCTGTACGAAGACCCGCCCTCGACTCCGCTCGGCGAGGCCGAGGCGCCCTTCTGGGGCCTCGCGCCTGCGGCATGAGCCCCCGTCCCAGCGCGGGGTCGCGAGCCGCCGGACGCTCGGGCGATGCGGTCACCGCCGCAGGGGTCCGGCACCTGCGGCGCGCGGACCCGGTCATGAAGGCCCTGATCGACTCGATCGGCCCGCTCGATCCGGAGGCCAGGCGGCGTGGGCGGCCGACCGACCCGTACGGCGCGCTGCTTCGATCGATCGTCGGCCAGCAGCTCTCGACGAAGGCCGCACGCACGATCTACGCCCGCATGCTCGAGCTGTGGGGTGGGAAGACGCCGACGCCGAAGCAGCTCCTCGCGACCGACCCCGAGGCGATCCGCGCTGCGGGCATGTCGCGCCCGAAGGTCGGCTACCTGCGCGACCTCGCCGAGCGGGTGCTGGACGGCCGCCTCGAGCTCGACCGCCTGAACGAGCTCTCGGACGAGGAGATCTCCGCCGAGCTGACCGCTGTCAAGGGACTCGGCCAGTGGTCCGCGGACATGTTCCTCATCTTCTTCCTGGGGAGGCCGGACGTGCTTCCGGTGGGAGATCTCGGAGTTCGCCGCGCGGTCCAGAACGTCTACGCGCTTCCCGAGATGCCCGCGCCCGACGCGTTGTTCGAGCTCGCGCAGCCGTGGCGGCCACACCGGTCGCTGGCGTCGCTCTACCTATGGACGTCGCTCGACAACGCGCCGGTGCTGGAGCCGAGCTAGGGCTGGGGCTCGCGGGCCCTAGGCGGACGCGCCGCAGCTGGGGTCCTCGTCCGCCACGCGGAACGACGACCCGCAACCGCACGATGCCACGACGTTCGGGTTCTCCACCTGGAACCCGGCGCCCATCAGGCTCTCGGTGTAGTCGACCGTCGAGCCATCGACGTAGCGAAGCGACATCTCGTCGACCAGGATCCGGAGTCCCTCGTGCTCGAAGACCTTGTCTCCCTCGCGCGGCTCGTCGAGGGCGAGCTGGTACTGGAAGCCCGAGCAGCCGCCGCCGCGAACGGCCACGCGGAGGCCCGCGCCGGCGTGCTCCTCATCGGAGAGGAGGGTGCCGATCTTCTGCGCCGCGATGTCCGTCAACGTGACCATCTGTCCCCATTCTAGTCGGCAAATCCGCCGCTATGCTCGACCCCGATGCCGACCGCGACCGAGCTGAAGGAACGCATCGAGTCGGCGCTGCCGGGCTCGGAGGCCAATGTCGAGGACCTGACCGGCGGGGGTGACCACTTCCGCGCGGAGATCGTCTCCGACCGGTTTGCCGGCCTCTCACGGATCGAGCAGCACAGGCTCGTCTACGACGTCTTCGGCACGGAGATCGGCGGCCCGATTCACGCTCTGTCGCTCAAGACCACCACCCCGGAAGGGCAACGATGACCAACGAGGAGATACGAGACTTCATCCAGACCGCGATCGCCGAGAACCGGGTGATGCTGTTCATGAAGGGCACCCCGGAGCAGCCGGCATGCGGGTTCTCGATGCGCACCTCGGCGGCGCTGAACGCCCTCGGCGTCCAGTACGCGGCGCTCGACATCCTCCCCGACCCACGCATACGTCAGGAGCTGTCGGCCATCTCCAACTGGCCGACGATCCCCCAGCTCTTCGTCGACGGCGAGCTGGTGGGTGGCTGCGACATCGTCACGGAGATGTACGAGAGCGGCGAGCTCGCCCAGCGGGTCGGTGTCGAGCAGCCGCAGCACGAGCCGGAGCCGCCGACCGCCGAAGCGCCGCAGTCCGCGCCGCTCGGAGTCGAGAATCGCCTGAGCTGACGCCGGTTTCGCTCGGAACCCGTCAGCCCGCTTCGGCGGCCCGGCCCGACGCGGCGCGTGCGCGCACGTAATCGAGGTACTCGACGATCCGCCGCGAGTCGTGGATCACCTCGTCCCCGTGGATCAGGACCGGTGCCCAACGCTGGCCCGTGAGCTCGGCCACCTCGTCACGGTCGCGGCGCCGGATCGGGACCCGCACCTCCTCGTAGCCGATCCCGTCCTGCCGTAGCCGGCGCGCCACCTTCCCGCACGGGCAGAGCCAGTCGGTCGGCGTCTTGCAGCGGTAGAGGATGGCCACTGAGTCGAGGGTAACGCCGGTCTCACGACGCAAGCGGCCACAGGCGCCCCGCCGCCTCCGCGGCCCCCTCGACCGCACGCAACGCACCGGCTGCCAGCTTCCACTGCACGGGTTGGGTCCGCCGGGTGCGCGCCAAGCGGTCCGCCTCGTGGTCGAGGTACCAGGCGACGGTGGCCTCGATCGCGTCCTCGTGCGGCGAGGTCTTCCAGCCCAGGTCGCGCTTGGCCTTCGTGTTGCGATAGGTCCACCACTCGCTCGCCACCCGCACCTCCTGCGAGGTGATCGCCGGCCAGGCCTGCGCGGCCTCGAGCGCCTGGGCCAGTCGCAGCGCGACCGCGGGAGCGAGCTTGAGGGGCGGCGCCTCCACCCCCGAGAGCCGCGCGAGGTCGGCGAACAGGCGGTCGAGCGTGTAGTTGCGGCTGCCGAGGATGTAGCGCTCGCCGACCTCGCCCACCTCGTCGGCGAGCAGATGGCCCCGGGCCACATCCCCCACGTCGGCCACGCACAGGGCGCCGTCGACGTACGCCTGGATCCGTCCGAGCAGGAACCGGCGCACGAGCGAGGTCGCGTGTCCGTAGACGTCGCCCCAGCCGAGGACGTACGCCGGGTTCACGACGACGACCGGCAGGCCCTGCGCCGCCAGCCGCATGGCCTCCACCTCCGCCTCGTGCTTGGAGTTGACGTACGCGATCCCGAGGCTGCCGGCGGTGAAGAGCTGGCGCTCGTCGGCGGTCTGCCCCCGCGCAGCCGGACCGATCGCGGCGATTCCCGACGTGTAGACGACGCGCTCGACGCCCGCCCTGAGCGCCTCCTCGAGCACGATCCGCGTCCCGCCGACGTTGACGTCGTAGAGGCGCTCTTCATCGCCGGGACGCGTCGAGGCGAGGTTCGCCACGTGGAACACGCGCTCGACCCCCCGCATCGCACGGCGCACGGCGGCGCGGTCGGTCACGTCGCACTCGACCGCCTGGTGCTCGATGCCGGCGAGCTGGTCCGTGCGCGATCGACGACGAACCGTCAGCCTGAGCTCGTCACCTCGCTCTGCGAGCAGCCTGACGACGGCAGACCCGATGAAGCCGGTCCCGCCGGTGACGAGCGTCCTCGCCACGCGCGCCCGAGCCCGCTAGCGGGAAGCGTCGCCGCCGCGCTGACGCAGCATCGCCTCGAACTGGCGCTGGTCGTCCAGGCAGCGGATGCTCTCGGGCATCGCCTCGAGCCGCTCGGTCGGGATCTCCTTGCCGCAGTCCACGCAGATGCCGTACCGGCCCTCGTCGAGAGCCCGCCGCGCATCCTTCACCCGCTGCTCCTCCTCGTCGAGGATCATGCTCGTCGTCTCGTCCAGCTCCTGGACGAAGGTCTCCGTCCCCTGGTCGCCGGGGTGCTGGTCGTAGTCGGCGAGCTCGTCGCGCATGCCGTCGCCGCCCCGGCGCAGCCCCTCCCGCCGCTCCTCGATCTGACGGATGCGCTCGTCGAGCCGGGCCTTGACCTGCGCTTCGTCGATCTGAGGCACGGGCAGCAGTGTAGGGGCCGTGTGTAGGCTCCGCCGCCGCATGACTCCGGTAGCGGTCGTCTCCGACACCACGGCGTATCTCCCGGCTCAGGTCGTGGAGGAGAACGGCATTCGCCTCGTGTCCCTGTACGTCAACTTCGGCGATGACATGGTGCGCGAGTCGGACGTCCGCGATTACCCGGCGTTCTTCGACCGGCTCCGCTCAGCCGACGCGATGCCCACGACATCGCAGCCATCGGTGGGTGACTTCCTCACCGTCTACGAGCCGCTGCTCGCCGAGGGCCGGGACATCGTGTCGATCCACATCTCCGGCGGGCTCTCCGGCACTCCCGACGCGGCACGTCAGGCGCGCGAGGCGCTCGAACGCGACGGGAAGGGTGGCGAGCGCGTCCACGTCATGGATTCGTCCACGGCGGCGGGCGGGCTCGGGATGGTCGTGCTTGCCGCCGCGCGCGCCGCCGCGGGCGGCGCCGACGCGGAGGCCGTCCTAGCCCGGGCGCGCGAGGCTCGGGAGCACCTGAAGATGTGGTTCGCCATCGACACGCTCGAGTTCCTGAAGCGCAGCGGGCGCATCGGCGCCGCGAGCGCGTGGATCGGATCCACGCTGAAGATCAAGCCGATCCTGACCGTCGAGTCCGAGATCACTCCGGTCGAGCGGGTTCGGACCAGCGCCCGAGCCTTCGAGCGGATGGTCGACTACGCGCGCCAGCGCGAGGCGTCGGGCGCCGACGGCTGGGTCGTGCAGCACATCCAGTCCGACGAGCAGGGGCGTGCGCTCGCCGGCCGCTGTCGCGAGATCTTCGGTTCCGATCCCGCCTTCTACTCGGAGGTCGGGCCGGTCCTCGCCGTGCACACCGGGCCCGGGCTGCTCGGCGTGGGCTCGGTGCCCGCCCGGCTCTTCGCCTAGCGGCGGAACAGCCCGAAGACGGCCGCGACGCCGCCGCCGATCACGAAGCCCGCGACCGCCGCGCCGATCACCGCCTCGCGCCTGTGCTGCGCCAGTTGCGTGCGCCAGTCGGTGATCTGCGCGACCTTCGACTGCAGGTCGTTCAGCGAGTACTGGAGCTCGCGGCGGGTGTCCTCGACCGATGCGCGGATCTCCGCAGGGGTCCGGTCCGCCATCAGCGCCGCGCCTCCTCGATTACGGCGCGCGTCTTCTGCGCCTCCTCGATTGCGAGCTCGGGCTTGGGCGGAGTGCCGCGCTTGAACAGGCGGAGCCCGACGAGGGCGGATATCCCGGCGAAGACGAGGAGGCCGAGCGTGGTGATGCCGTAGCCCACCCAGGTCTTGACCGCGAGCCAGTCGACGAAGCCCCAGGAGAGCGCGTGCAGCAGGAAGATCACGAAGAGCAACCCGAAGAACCCGGCCACCGAGAAGAAGATCACGCCCTTCACGATCCGGGAGACCTTCTGCTGGATCTCCGCGCGCGCCAGCTCGATCTCCTCGCGGACCAGGAGCTGGGCCTTCTGGGTCACGTCGGCGACGATGTCGCCGAGCTGTTTGTCCGCGGACTCCGCTGGGCGGACGCCGTCGTCGGCCATCAGTCGTCACCTCCGCCCAGCCTGCCCAGGACCTTCGCGGCCACGAACGCCCCGACGAAGGCCCCCGCGATCGGCACGAGCGGGTTGCCGCCCTCATCGGCCTGCGCGCGGCGATCCGCCTCCGCCGGCGACTCGGCCGCGTGGGGCTCGGTCGGTGCGGGTGGAGGCAGCGGGGCGTCCGTCCCCGCCGTGCCTGCCGCCTCGGCCTCGGTGCCGGCCGCCGCAGGGTCTCCGACGCCGGTCACGTCCTCGCGCGTGAATCGGATCTCGGCCATCACTCAGGTGGGTCCTCTCCCATGACCCTTACCCAGATCGCGGCTGCTATGCGATTCGAAACGATCGTCGCGAGCGCGCCGATGCCCGCAATGAGTCCGCTCCAGAGCAGTCGCTTGGTCAGGTCGTTCCCCACGGGCGAGGCGGAAATCTAACCAGAGACGGCCGAGAGCCCCTCCGCGGGCTCGGCCTCCAGACCGCTGCAGATGGCTTCGACGACGAGCGACTTAGCCCGCTCGAACTCCTCGTCCGTCTGGGGAACGAGGTCGAAGATCCACGCGGACAGCAGCTGCTCGATCGCGCCGTAGAAGAACATCGCCGCGAACTCCCCCGAGATGTCGGACTTGAAGGCGCCCTCGCCGCGAGCGTCGTCGACGATCTTCCCGATCAGCTCGTAGGCCTCGCGGATCTTCGGGAGGTGACGCCGGCCGAACGTGTTGGCGGCGCGCGTGACCTCCACGATGATCACCTTCATCAGGTCGGGCTCGTGGCGGTAGGAGTCGACGATGAACGACGCGACCATGTACAGCTTGTCGCGGGCGGCGACGTCGTCGCGGGCATCGATCGCCACTATCGCGTCGATCATCAGCTGCCACCGCTCGCTGAACAGCGTGTCGAGGATCTCCTCCTTCGACTGGAAGTAGTGGTAGACGAGCCCGTACGCCACGCCGGCCTCGTCCGCGACGTCCGAGACCCGGCAGCTGTGGAAGCCCTTGCGGGCGAAGACGTGGATCGCGGCGTCGAGGATGAGGCGGCGCTTGTCCACCCCGGTGCCCGCGCGAGCCGGGTTCGCGGCCATCAGGCGGGCACCTCCACGGGCCACCGGTAGGCGGACGGCATGCGGTTGGCAAGGCTCGGCAGCTCGGCGCGCACCGACTCCTGGCGTTCGAGGTCGAGGTCCGCGGCCACGAAGCACTCGCCTGCGCCCTCGGGAGCGCGTGCCAGCACCTCCCCCCAGGGGTCGACGATCATCGAGCCCCCGAAGCTCTCATGACCGGCGCCGTCATTGCCGACCTGGTCCGCGGCGACCACGAACGCCTGGTTCTCGATCGCCCGTGCGCGCACCAGGATCTCCCAGTGCGCCTGGCCGGTCACCTTGGTGAACGCAGCGGGCAGCGCGAACACGCGGGCGCCGCGCACGGCGAGGATGCGGAAGAGCTCGGGGAAGCGCAGGTCGTAGCAGACGGTGAGGCCCAGCGGCAGCCCGTCGTCGGTCTCGCTGAGGACGATCTCGCGCCCCGCGGCCTCGGTCGCGGACTCCCGGTACTCGACTCCCCCGACCACAACGTCGAACATGTGGATCTTGCGGTAGACCGCACGCACCTCGCCGTCGGGGCCGACGTGGACAGACGTGTTCGCGAGCTTCTCGTGGTCCGGCCGGCGCTCGGCGATGGAGCCCGCGACGAGGTCGATGCCGAGCTCGCGGGCGATGGCCCGCGCCCAGTCCAGGCTTGGTCCGTCGAGGGGCTCGGCGCCCGCGACCAGCTCGCGCTCCCCGCCCAGGACGTTGAACTTCTCCGGCAGGACGACCAGCGCGGCGCCCTCCGCGGCCGCCTCACGCGTGAGCCGATCGGCGCTCTTCAGGTTGCGGTCGGTATCCGCCGTCGAGTTGAGCTGAACCGCCGCTGCCCGCATCTCTCCGTTCCCCGCCGGGACGTCCCCTCCAGTCCGCCCCAAAGACGTTGATTGACCAGTCGGTCGAAGTCTACCGGCGGGTCAGCCGGCGGCGGCGGCGATTCAGCCGGGACTTGGCTCGATCCGGCCGGAACAGGCTCGATCCGGCCGGCGATCAGCCGCGGGCCGCGCGCTGGCGCCGCAGCTCGAGGACCAGGAGCTTCTCGTGGAGGGCCGCTATGAGCTCCTGCAGGGGCTCGACGCCGTCCTCGATGAGCTTCGCCGCGCTGTCGGCGTCCATCTCGCCCGGCAGGCGCTCCATCAGGACCTGGATCTCCTCGCCGACGAGCGCCTCGAGCGCACGCTTGTAGCGCAGCGTGTCGTAGACCGTGAAGCCGATCCGCTCGTCGTAGCCCCCGGCCCGAAACCGGCTGATCGCCTCCACGATCTTCACATCCGACGGCGGGTAGCCGCGGCTTGTGGGCGTGAGCACCTCGAGCTTGCCGAGCCGGTCGATCACCTCGCGCGGCACGTCGTAGCGGCGCACCAGCTCGGCCGCCGACACGCGGGTCTCGTCTCCGGCGGCCGCGCGCTCGAGGATGCGGTCCTCGAGCTCCACGAGCGCGCGGGTTCGCCCGGGATCGCCGTCGAGCACCCGTTTGATCGCCTTCAACGGCATGAACCGCTCCTCCTGGAGCCGCTTGATCAGGCGGATGCGCTCGACGAAGTCGGGGGGGTAGTACGCCATGTTCCGCGACGTCCGCACCGGCTCGGGAAGCAGGCCCTCGCGGAGGTAGTGCTTGATCGTCGCGGCGCTCACCCCGCTCGCCGCCGCGAGCTCGCCCATCTTCAGCAGCCCGTTCTCCGAGGGCTCGCTCGCAGTCACCCGGACCTCACGCGAGAAAGCTTCCGCGGGCGCCCGCCGGCGGCCCCGCCACCGCCCCCGCGCCCTCGAGCGCCTCGACGTCCTCCTCGCTGTAGCCGAGGGACTCCAGCACTTCCCGAGTGTGCTCCCCGAGCACGGGCGCGGCGCCCCGCGGGCCCGCCGGCGTCCGGCCGAGCTTGACCGGCGCCGCCACCTGACGAACCGGCCGCCCGGCGCCGGGCTGGTCCAGCTCTACGACCATCTCGCGGGCGCGGACCAGCTCGGAGTCCAGCGCCTCGTCCAGGTCGAGGACGGGCTCGAGGCAGCAGTCGTGCTGCGAGGCGAACTCTCGCCACTCGTCGCGCGTGCGCTCGAGGAAGATCCGCTCGACCTCCGCGTGCGTCTCGGAGCCCGGATGGTCGAACTGGCGCTCGATCAGGTCCTCGCGCCCGACCCCCCGGCACCACGCCTGCCAGAACTTCGGCTCGAGCGCGCCCAGCGTGACCCATCCGTCGCTGCAGGCGTACGGCCGGTAGCAGACGATCGACCCCGCAAGCTCGAGGTCTCCGCGGTGCGGCGCCCGCTCCTCGGCGAAGTAGCGGGCCACGACCATGGCGAGCCAGGAGAGCGACCCGTCCGCCATCGAGATGTCCACGAACTGCCCCCGCCCCGACCGGCGGCGCTCGTGCAGCGCGGCGAGGATCCCCACGGCCGCCATCAGCGCGCCGCCGCCGATGTCGGCGATCTGGCCGGCGGCCTGGACGGGGGGGCCATCGCGATCGCCGGTGAGCCCGAGGAGGCCGACGAGCCCCAGGTAGTTCATGTCGTGCCCGGAGCGGTCGCGAAGCGGCCCGTCCTGCCCGTAGCCGGTTATGGCGCAGTAGACGAGCGCGGGGTTCTCCTCGAGCAGCCGCTCGTACCCCACTCCGAGCCGGTCCAGCACGCCGGGGCGGAACGACTCGAGCAGCACGTCGTATTCCCGGACGAGCCGCAGAAGCACCTCCCGCGCGCGATCCTCCTTGAGGTTCAGGCGGATCGACCGCTTGCCGCGGTTGAGCGCGAGGTAGTACGCCGACTTCGCCGAATCGTCGGCGCCTTCGTAGTAGGGCGGCGCCCACCGCACGTAGTCGCCCATGCCGGTGTCCTCCACCTTGAGCACCTCGGCGCCCAGGTCCGCGAGCAGCAGCGAGCAGAAGCCGCCGGGAAGCAGCCGGGAGAGGTCCAGCACCCGAACGTCGGCGAGCGCTCCGCCGGCGCCGTCCGGGGCACGCTCGAAAGCCGGGCTCACGACGCCTCCGCCGCCTCGATCGGGTGTGTGAGCACCTCGCGGCGCGTCGGCTCGTCGCGCCGCGGCACACCGAGCATCTCCCGGGCCTCCGCCACCGTGGCCGGGCGGCGGCCGACGTCCTCGGTCATCTGGCGCGCCTTGGCGATGAGGTCGCCGTTCGACCGCGCCATCTCGCCGTCGGGGAGGTAGAAGTTGTCCTCCAGTCCCACCCGCACGTTGCCGCCGAGCGTGAGGGCCGCGGCGACGAGCATCCACTGCTCGCGGCTGATGCCGATCACGCCCCAGTTGTTCGGGCCCTCGGCGCCGCCCGGGATCTGGTCGGACATGTGCGCCAGGTTCTTCGCCGTGGGACGGATGCCGCCGGTGACACCCATCACGCACGAGATCTGAAGCGGCTCCCCCAGCAGCCCCATGTCGATCAGCGGGTCGAGGTTGGCGACGTGCCCGGAGTCGAAGCACTCGTGCTCGGGCCGGATCTCCAGCTCGCGCATCGCGGTCAGGAACTCGCTGATCGTGTCGAACGAGTTCTCGAACACCGCCTTGAAGACGAAGTCCCCGCGCCTGCGCGAGTACTTCGCGTAGTTCATCGAGCCCATGTTGAGAGCGGCCACGTCGGGCCGTAGCGCGCGCAGGTACTCGATGCGCTTCTCGATGGGGACGCCGATCGCGCCGGTCGAGTAGTTGACGATCACGTCGTCCAGCTCGGCCCGGATCGCCTCGGTGATCGCCGCGAAGTCCTCGACGTCGTAGCTCGGCGTGCCGTCGGGCTTGCGCGCGTGGATGTGGATCATCGACGCGCCCTCGTCCACCGCCCTCCGCGCCTCCGCCGCGTACTCCCCGGGCGTGTACGGGATGGCGGGGCACTGGTCGCGGTTGGCGACCGTCCCCGAGATCGAATTGGTGATGATCACGGGGTCCTCGAAGCGGCTCATGCCGGCGTCACCTCCACGTAGCGGGCGGCGGACGCGCCCGCGGTCGACTCGTAGATCCCCGCCCCGGTGAGAGGCCATTTCGTACAGCTATGGCTATACAGAGTGGCCTCTCAGTTGCGGCGTGACCACCAGCGCCTGGCGCTTGCCGCGGAGGTGCGAGAAGTCGGAAGCCGTGCCCTCGCGCGAGCCCGCTTCGAGCGCCTCCCGGTGCCGGATGCGCTGCAGCATCGCGTACTGCGCGTCGTTCAGGCGGGTGAGCCAGCTCAAACCGGCATCACCCCGTGCCGCTTCCAGGGGCGCTGCACCCGCTTGCGCTCGGCCATCTCGAGTGCGCGGATGACGACAGGACGGGTCTCGCGCGGGTCGATGACGTCGTCGATCATGGCGTTCCCCGCGGCGATGTAGGGGTCGATGATCTTGCGGAAGTTCTCGATCAGCTCGGCGCGCTTCGCCTCGGGGTCCGCGGCCGCCTCGATCTCCCTGCGAAGGATGATGTTCACGGCGCCCTCGGCGCCCATCACCGAGATCTCGGCGGTCGGCCACGCCACGATCAGGTCGGGCTCGTAGGCCTTGCCGCACATCACGTAATAGCCCGCGCCGTAGGCCTTGCGGACCACGACCGTGATCTTCGGCACGGTCGCCCGCGACACCGCGTAGAGCATCTTCGCGCCATGCCGGATGATCCCGGCCGCCTCCACCTTCGTGCCGACCATGAACCCGGGCACGTCCTGGAGGAAGAGCAGCGGGATCCCGAACGCGTCGCAGAGGTTGATGAACCGCGCGGCCTTGTCGGCGGAGTCGTTCTCGAGGATCCCGCCGAGCTGCTTCGGCTGGCTCGCGACGATCCCGATCGGGCGCCCGCCCATGCGCGCGAGGCAGGTGATGATCGTCTTCGCCCACTGCGGCTTCAGGTCGAAGACCTCGCCGTCGTCGACCACCCGGCGGATCACGTCGTACATGTCGTACGGCTTGCGGTTCGAATCGGGCAGGACGTCGAGCAGCTCCTCGTCCATGCGGTCCACGGGATCGTCGGGCTCGCGACGGGGCGGCGGCTCCTCGCAATGCGACGGGAAGAAGGAGAGATAGGCCTTGATCGCCTCGACGCACTCGTCGTCGGAGCCCACCTCGAGGTCGGCGACGCCCGACTTGCGGGTGTGGACGCGCGAGCCGCCGAGCTCCTCCTGGGTCACGTCCTCCCCGGTCACCGCCTTCACCAGATACGGGCCCGCCAGCGCCATCGAGCCGCGCCCCTTGACCATCGGGACGAAGTCGGCAAGGCCGGGGATATAGGCTGTCCCGGCCGCGCAGGGCCCCATCAGCGCGGCGACCTGGGGGATCACCCCGCTGTTGACCACCTCCTCGCGGAACAGGTGACCGGATCCGGCGAAGAGGGACCCGATGGCCTCCTGTATCCGGGCGCCGGCCGAATCGAGCAGCCACACGAACGGCATCCGCTTCTGGAGCGCGAGCTCGCGGAGGCGCCCGACCTTCAGCTCGCCGGTCATTCCCATCGAGCCGGCCATCACCGTGAAGTCGTAGGCGGCGACCGCCACGAGGCGGCCGTCGACGCGGCCGTAGCCCGTGACCACGCCGTCGGCCGGAGCCTCCCGGCCCTCCATCGCGCGCTGCGAGAAGTGCGGACGGCCGTGCATACCGAGCTCCACGAAGGTGCCCTGGTCGATCAGGAGGTCGAGGCGCTCACGCGCGGTGAGCTTCTGCTCGGAGTGCTGCTTCTCGATCTTCTCCTGCCCGCCGCCGCTGCGCGTCCGCGCCCGCCGCTCCTCGAGGTCCTCGACGAGCGGCCGGAGGATCGACGGGGCCTGCGCCGGGGTTTCGGTGGCCATCGTGCTCAGCGCCCCGTCCACTGCGGGTCGCGCTTCTCGAAGAAGGCCTTCACGCCCTCGACGGCATCCTCGGTCGAGAGCTCGATCGAGAGCTGCGCCTGGAGGAACTCGAGCGCGTCCTGAAGCGCCATGTCCTGCTGCCGGAACATCGCGTCCTTGCCGAGTCGCATCACCACGGGCGATTTCGAAGCGAGCTTGCGGGACCAGTCGTCGACCGCCGCGTCGAGCTCGCCCGCTGGCACGACCCGGTTCACGATCCCCGCGTCGCGCGCCTCAGCCGCGCTTATGCGCTCGCCCAGGAGGAGCATCTCGTTCGCGCGCTTTCGCGGCACGTTGCGGTAGATCAACGCCATGATCATGAATGGGAAGAGGCCGAGGTTGATCTCGGGCGTCCCGAACTCCGCCGTCTCGGAGGCGATGATCAGGTCGCACGCGAGCGCCAGCCCGAGCGCGCCGGCAAGGACGTGCCCGTTGGCCGAGCAGAGCGATGGCTTGCCGAGCCCGCCGATCAGCCCGAACAGCCGGACGAAGCGGTCGGTGGCGAAGTGCCTGTGGACCAGCGGGGTGTCGGCCGCGAACTGCGCGACGTTCCCCCCCGAGGAGAAGACGCGGTCGTGGGTGGACGTGAGCACGACGCAGCGGACCGTCGCGTCGACCCTTGCCGCCTCGAACGCATCGATCAGCTCGCCGAGCAGGTCGTTGGAGAGCGAGTTGCGCGTGTCGGGGTCGTCGAGCGCGATCGTTGCGACGCCCCCGTCGCCGACCTCGTAGCGGATCTTCTCGTAGCCCATGGGAAGTGGGAAGTGCCACTCCTCACTTTGACGGATCGCGCGGCCGCGCGTCGCCAAGCCTCACGCGCGCGCACGTGCTTTTCCCTCCCATAACAGCTGTATAGTGCGGCCCGCCGAGTCGTCCGGCTGCCGACCGGGCGAACGGGGGAACCACCGCCGGACGGATCCGGCCGGGGCGAGTTGGGCGCATTGCCGCGCCCATAGCGCACAGCGCGAGCCCGTCAGCTCACCTCGTAGGCCACAGGCGACAACGGAACCCGAATTCGCCGCAGGGGGAACCCATGGCTCGCACCCGCATGCTCATCGTCCTGGTCGCGGTAGCCCTCGCGACCGCCGGCGTTGGCGTCGCCAGCGCCGCCGACCACGCCGACCGCTACATGATGCGGACGGTCAACGAGGTCCGTGCTCAGAGCGGTCTACAGAGGCTGCACGTCTCGCACGACCTCAACCACTCCGCCGCGCAGTACGCGCGGTACCTGATGCGCCACCAGTACTTCGGGCACGACAGCTACATCCACGCGAGCAGCCGGTGGCGCCGGCTCGGCGAGATCCTGGAGATCCAAACGGGCCTGAAGCCGCACGTGCGGCGCGCGTTCGACACCTGGATGGGATCGTCGGAGCACCGCTCGATCATCCTGGACCCGGGCTTCACCTCGATGGGAGCCGGGCGCGCGTCGGGCTGGTTCCAGGGGCGAAAGATGGTGATCTGGGTGATGCACTTCGGGCATCACTGACATCCGGCGCGCGCGGCGCCTCCCAGTCGCGCGCGTCCTCCCACCACGATCGGGCGCGTCCGGAAGTAGGACGTACCACTGTTTACTTTTCGGCCCGGCTCGTCTAGCCTCCGGCGGCCCCCGAGTCGCGAGGAGAATCGTCGCATGGCCACCGCCGAGACCGTCCTGAAGCCGGACTTCCACTCGAAGCGCCGGCACTTCATCTTCACCGACGAGCACGACCAGCTACGGGAGTCGATCCGGTCCTTCGCGCAGAAGGAGCTCGCCCCCCACGCCGACGAATGGGAGGAGACGACCTTCCCCAACTGGGTCTTCGAGCGAATGGGCGAGCTCGGCTTCCTCGGGCTCTCGTACCCCGAGGAGTACGGCGGCCAGGGCGGCGACTACTACTCGAACATCGTGCTGGCGGAGGAGATCGGCCACTCGAACTCGGGCGGACTCGCCATGGGGATCGCGGTGCACACGGACATGGCGACCCCGCCGATCCACATGTTCGGCACCGAGGAGCAGAAGGAGCGCTACCTGGTGCCCTCGATCAAGGGCGAGAAGATCTCATGCCTCGGCATCACCGAGCCGGACGCCGGCTCGGACGTCTCCGGCATCCGCACGCGCGCGGTGCGCGACGACGGCGAGTGGGTCATCAACGGGTCGAAGACCTACATCACGAACGGGCACCGCGCGGACTTCATCGTGCTCGTCACGAAGACCGACCCGGACGCGGGCTACGACGGCTTCACCCTCTTCCTGGTCGACATGGACCTGCCCGGCGTGATACGGGAGAAGAAGCTCGAGAAGCTCGGGATGCACGCGTCCGACACCGCGCTCCTCGCGTTCAACGACGTGCGCGTGCCGGACGACGCGGTGCTGGGCGAGGTCGGGAAGGGCTTCTACCACATCATGTGGGAGCTCCAGGGCGAGCGGCTGATCGGCGCCGCGGGGTGCGTCGCGGGTGCGCAGCGATGCTTCGACCGGACCCGGCAGTACGCGTTAGAGCGGAAGGCATTCGGTCGCGAGATCGGCCATTTCCAGGTGATCCGTCACAAGTTCGCGGACATGGCCACGAAGATCGAGGCGGCCCGGCAGCTGGTCTACACCACGGCGTGGCGCTTTCAGAACGGCGAGTACCCCGTGCGCGAGATCTCGATGGCGAAGCTGTACGCGTCTCAGGTCGCCGTGGACGTCGCCGACGAGTGCATCCAGATCCACGGCGGCGCCGGCTACATGAAGGAGTACGGGATCGAGCGGGCGTGGCGCGACCTGCGGCTGAACCGCATCGGCGCGGGTACGGACGAGATCATGCTCGACGTGATCGGGCGGTCGTACGGGCTGTAGGCGCCCTTTGCGCTACGCGCCAGCGCCACCGGGGTCGAGGCGGTTCATGCGGTCGATCATCTGCCAGAGCGCCTCCGTCTGCGCCCTGCCCTGTTCCCGTAGGTCGCGGAGCTCGTCGGTCATCACGCTGAGCTCCCGCGCGAGCGATGAACCCATCTTCTTGATGACATCGCTCAGCCCCCGGAGGACGGTGACCTGTTCGGAGAACATCTCGTCCTGCCGGGCAAACAGCCGCTCGGTGGACTCGCGGTTGCGGCGCATCTCCTCACGCACCTCCTCCAACAGCCGATTCCCGCGGGCGATGTGCTCGTCGATCCTGCTTAGGAGCTCGCGATCATCCACAAGGCCATTGTGACACCTGAAAGCTCGTGTTCGACCACGCAAATGCAACGTTTCAGAGTCATGCCTGCGGCGACTTCGCAAAATGTCGGGACACGCGATGGGTGAGCTCCTAGATCACGTGCGCTCTTACTACGAGGCGCTCAACACCGGCGACCCGGACAAGGTCGCCGAGCACTTCACCGACGACGCCGTCCACTACTACACGCGGCTCGGCCCGCACGAGGGCGCGCGCACCATCGGCGAGCACACGAAATGGGCGGTCGAGAAGCTCGAGGGGCAGTGGTACGTCGACAACGCGATCGAGGACGGCAAGCAGGCATGCATCGAGTGGGCGATGACGTGGCGCGATCCCGAGACTGGCGAGCCGCGCCT
>Ga0213882_10000330_pt1 | contig 17579 bp, 16 predicted proteins | sample BarmaccoBMER_R09_FD_160106 | JGI IMG/M metagenome (GOLD analysis project Ga0213882, IMG submission 160106) | Barbacenia macrantha exposed rock microbial communities from rupestrian grasslands, the National Park of Serra do Cipo, Brazil - ER_R09 ...
GACGATCGGTTGTTATTCGTTACGAACCAACATGACACCGGCTTCCTTTTTCAGGTCCCTTCAGGACCATCCGACAGATTAGGCCAGATCCGGGCGGTTCCTTCTGCGATCGGCGCCAGAGGAGCCCGATTTCTTCGTGGGCCCGGAGGCCAGATGTCGATTCTCTTCGCAACGGAACGGCGGCAAACCAATATCTGGGGATACGAGCTAAGTGGTGCCGGGCGACTCGAGCAATTAACTCACGACGACACATTGAAGCCGGGGAATAACGGTACTTGGCCAGCCCTATCGGGCGATGGAAACGTTTTGGCGTTCATCACCGAACGTACGGGATCTCCCGACATTTGCTTGAAAGACTTGCGTACGGGTGCCGAGCAATTGCTGGCCGCAGCGCCATCCTCAAGAAGTCCGCTCTTTCTTGATCACAACGGCAGCCGGGTCGTATTTCTGCGGGAGCATGGCGCCGCGATCGCAGTTCTTCTCCGGAACGTTGCAGAAAAAACAGATCGCCTCCTGACGACGGAGTGCCCCGTTCTGCATGACTGGTCCAGCAACGGCGAATTCTTGCTTTGCTCCCGTGGCAACAATCTCTTTCAGCTCCGCCTTGGCCAATCTGTAGAGAAACCGTTGCTGTATCTAACACACGAACCCGTACAGGCGAGATTTTCACCCGATGCGCGATGGATCGCTTTGAGCACAACCGGCAAAGGCCAAATTGTGGAGGGATTTCTCGCCCCGCTTGATGGCTCGAACAGGACAATACCAATTTGTCAGGAAGTCTATGTTCTCTCGTTGCACTGGGCTCCCGACGGTAATGCGGTCTATTACTGGAGCATGCGCGACGGGTTCCGCTGCCTGTATATGCAGCCCCTTCAATCAGACAGTAAGGTCCCGCAAGGCGATCCAATAGCCGTCCTGCATCGGCACGGAGTGCAATCTTATCCCTGGTCAGGGGGCACACTGGCGGTCGGCTCAGGCCGAATGGTGATGACTCTGATGGAGGAGCTGGCGAACATCTGGAAAGTCGATCTGCCCCGTTAACACGTTAATCAACGCTCAGTTAACGTGCTCACCATTGATTCCATGCGGCAAACCCTCCAAAGTAAAGCGACAAAAGAAGTCGAAAAGGAGTCAGGTGATGATATCTCGTTCAAGGACAGTGCGGCTTTGTTCCTGCCCGTCGCAAGGCCGCGCAGTGCGTCTCGGCCTCGCCACCGTCAGCCTGGCGCTTTGTGCGGTACCCTGTCTTGCAACGCCAGTAATAACGTCGGTTAACCAAATTTCGACTCAGCAACTTCAACGTATCGTGATCGCCGGGAAGAGCTTTGGGAACCAAAGCCCTTATACAGGGAACTCCAGTTATATTGCACTTTTTGATTTAGACAATCATGCGCCGGATGGTTGGTCGGCTGGCTTTGACGGCATTTTCCCTGGAGGTTTTCTTCCTGGCGTTCCTGCGTCGACTCCCGTTTTCGATGCGGTCACTCTAATCGTGAATTCGTGGTCAGATTCGAGTATCGTACTCGGAGGATTTTCCGGTGCCTTTGGATTTGATGGTTGGACGCTCTCTCATGGTGATGAGATAGAGATCTTTGTGTGGAATGCCCAAACAGGAATCGGACCCGCCTCTATCGTGTGCTTCGTTGATGGAGCTTGCGCCAGCACTGCGACTCAGACTCCGGAGCCGGGCAGCTTGGCTCTTGTGGGCGCTGCCATTGGCTTATTGGGAACATTGCGTCTCCGACCACGCCCGCGCCAGAAGCATTTTTGACTCGCCTGTTTGATGCGCGCCAACCTCGGTATTGCCTGCTGATCGAACAGAAGTACAAATCTACCGACGATTTTCGTTTGGAGGGTCGATTTGCTGCGTTAACACGTTAATCAACGGTTCAGCTAACCTCCGCAATGTTGATTCTCGATCGCAAAGCCTCTGCAAACGATGGCGAAGCGTTCTTAGCCGCGTAACCTACCTTCAGAACGGAGTAAGAGCATGTTCCGTCAGCGGTTCCGATTTGGTTCGTTCCCGTTCTGCGCAGCGCTGTTGGTATGCACACCCGCACGCGCGCAAATGCTCACGCAGCAGGGCAGCAAGCTAGTGGGCAGCGGAGCAGTTGGCCCCGCACCGGCAGAAGGCGCTTCCGTGGCGGTTTCCGCTGATGGGAGTACGGCTCTCATAGGCGGCGTTGGCGATAACAACGCCATCGGTGCGGCTTGGGTCTTCACGCGGGACGGCAATGGTAATTGGAATCAGCAGGGAAGCAAGCTGGTCGGCAGCGGCGCCATGGGCATCGCCACTCAAGGCACGGTGGCGCTTTCCGCTGATGGGAACACCGCAGTTCTGGGCGGGCTTAGCGACAACAGCAATACCGGCGCAGTGTGGGTCTTCACACGAGATGGTAATGGCAATTGGAGCCAGCAGGGAAGCAAGCTGGTCGGTAGCGGCGCGGTCGGTGCCGCGTACCAAGGCACGTCGGTGGCGCTTGCTGGTGATGGCAATACGGCTCTGGTGGGTGGCCCCCGCGATAATTCTAATAACTCCACTAACGGATTCGGTATTGGGGCGGCGTGGGTCTTCACGCGAGACAGCAGTGGCAATTGGAGCCAGCAAGGCAGCAAGCTGGTGGGCAGCGGCGCCATTGGCGCGGCGGCTCAAGGAGTGTCCGTCGCCCTTTCCGGGGATGCGAACACGGCTCTCGTCGGAGGTGCCGGCGATAATAACGCTCTCGGCGCGGTGTGGGTCTTCACCCGCGACAGCAACGGCAATTGGAGCCAGCAAGGAAGCAAGCTGGTCGGCAGCGGTACCGGCGGCCAAGCCGAAGAAGGCGAGTCGGTGGCCCTCTCGGCGGACGGGAACACGGCTCTGCTTGGCGGCCCTCTTGATAACAACAACGCCGGCGCGGTGTGGGTCTTCACACGAGATAGCAACGGTAACTGGTCTCAGCAGGGAAGTAAATTGGTGGGCAGCGGCGGGGTTGGCGCACCGTATCAAGGCTCTTCGGTGGCGCTTTCCGGTGATGGCAATACGGCTGTCGAGGGAGGCCCTTTCGATGACAGCCACATCGGCGCGGTGTGGGTGTTCACAAGGGACAGCAACGGCAACTGGAGCCAGCAAGGAAGCAAGCTGGTCGGCAGCGGTGCTGTCAATGGCCAGTCAGGTGCGTGGCAAGGCTCGTCTGTCGCACTCTCCTTGGATGGGAACACGGCTCTGGAGGGCGGCCCTTTTGATAACAACAACTCGGGCGCGGCCTGGGTGTTCGTGCGAGCGCCGTCGATATCGGAGCCGCTACAGTTTGTGCCGGTCACGCCGTGTCGTGTCGTGGATACGCGCAACCTGGATGGGCCATTCGGCGGTCCGGAGCTGGTTGCCGGCACCCCGCGCACATTTAACATCCCGGCGAGCGCGTGTAACATCCCGTCCTCCGCGGCGGCCTACTCGCTGAACGTCACAGTCGTGCCCGATGCTCAGCTCGGATATTTGACCGTCTGGCCCTCCGGGCAGAGCCAGCCCGTGGTTTCGACGCTCAACTCCGATGGGCGCATCAAGGCCAATGCGGCCATCGTGCCCGCCGGGAGCGGCGGCGGCATTGATGTCTACGCGACCGATCCCACTCAACTGATCCTCGATATTGACGGCTACTTCGTTCCCGCCGGAAGCTCCACGCTGGCCTTTTATCCGGTGACGCCCTGCCGCGTTTCCGACACGCGGAATGCGACAGGCCCTCTGGGCGGACCTTATCTGGGAGGTGGCACTTCGCGCGCATTCCCCATGTTGTCGAGCGATTGCTCGATCCCCTCTACGGCAATGGCCTATTCGCTGAACTTCACGGTCGTGCCGCATGGCCCGCTCGGTTACATCACGGTCTGGCCGGACGGGGAAGGGCAGCCCCTCGTCTCGACCTTAAATGCATTGACGGGAGCTATTACAGCGAATGCCGCCATCGTGCCGGCCGGCTCCGCTGGCCAGATTTCGGTGTACGCCAGCAACGATACCGATCTGGTGATTGACATCAATGGGTACTTTGCGCCGCCCGGTTCCGGCGGATTATCGCTATACACCGTGACGCCCTGCCGCGTGCTCGATACGCGCACTTCCTCGGGTGAGTTTCAAGGAACGCTGACTGCTAACGTAATCGGCAGCGGCTGCGGAGCGCTGAGTTCGGCAGCGCAGGCTTTTGTACTGAACGCGACGGTGGTCCCGGCCGGCTCGCTAGGGTACTTGACACTCTGGCCTGACGGGGAAGCACAGCCCACAGTGTCGACACTGAATGCGCTCGATGGCACTATCACTTCTAACATGGCGATCGTGCCGACGAGCAACGGCTCGATCGACGCCTTCGCCACCGATCCGACGCACTTGATCCTGGATATCGCCGGGTTTTTTGCGCCGTAAGAGGTCCCAATGCGTTAGGGGTCGGCACAGGCTACCCTCGGAGTTAACTCCCGATAACTCTTTGTCCCCTTGTCACCCCATTGATCTTCCAACTCGTCCAGACCGTCCGTGTGTCCGGATTGCCCATCTGCGGCTCGTCCAAATTGACCCATTTACAGGCCGTATGCTAGCGTATTTCTTTAGGGAAGTCCGCCAACAGTCGTAGTGCGCTCGATGGTCGAGCTTGCCTGACTGGCTCCAATCTCCCACCCCACTTAAGTTCTGCATGGATGCCACACTAAATCAGCTCGGTCACCTGCTGCTCGAAGCGGTACCCACGGCTCTTTTCTTTGTCCTGCTAACGGTTTACCTGAACTACGTCTTTTTCAAGCCGATGGCCCGGATTCTGGAAGAGCGGCGCAAGGCGACCGAAGGGGTCCGGGAACTCGCCCGGCGCGCTTTCGAAGCAGCCGAGAAGAAGAATTCCGAGTTTGAGCACGCCCTTCACATCGCTCGTGCGGAGCTTCATCAGGAGCATGAGGCCCTGCGCCGCCAGTGGTCTGAGGAGCAGGCGCAAGCCATCGCGCAAGCGCGAGCCGAGGCCGACACAAGAGTGCAAGCGGCCAGGGAACAGATCGACCAGGAGGCCGCCCGCGCGCAGGCGGATCTCGACGCTCGCGTCGAAACTTTTAGCCGGCAGATTGAGGACGCTGTGCTGGTTCGGAGAGCGGCTTAGTGGAACGTCGAAACCGGGTGCATCACCGGATTCTCCGTATTGCGACCTTCTGCGTCGTCTATTGCGCACTGCTCATGCTCCCCATGGCGCATGCGTCGGCCCAGGAGATGTCGCCCCAGGAGCAGGCTGAGCTCGACCGGATCGGGCGTTGGAAGATCATAAATTTCAGCATCTTCGCTGTCCTTCTGGGATGGGCGCTTGTCAAGTATTCGCCGCGCTTCTTCAACACCCGTTCCGCCGATATCCGGAAGGCAATTGAGGACGCCACCGGTCTGAAGCTCGAGGCCGACTACCGCTATTCGGAGATCGACCGCAAAATGGCCACCTTAGCGGAAGAAGTGAAGAAGATGCGGGCTCAGGCCGCCATCGAGCTCGAGCGAGAACACCGTCGAGTCCTTCGGGAAACGGCGCAGGAAATCGATCACATCAATCGTCAGGTCAATAACGAGATCGATGCGCTGCGGAAAGAGGCCGCGGGGCGTGTGCGCCATCACGCCGCGCAGTTAGCTGTTGAGCTCGCGGAACGCCGGCTCCAGGATCGCTTCGCGCCGGGTGAGCCGGACTATCTCTTTCAGGATTTCGTTCATTTAGTGGACCAGGGGAAGAACTAGATGACGGACGCGCTCACTCGTCACTACGCCACTGCGCTCGCGGACGCGGTATTCGCCCCCAATTCGGGACTTTCCCCGGCTGATGCTCTTGGCCAATTAAAAGAGGTCGCTTCGGTCGTTACGGCTTCGAAGGATCTCGAACGGGCCATGCTGTCGCCCGCCGTCACAAAATCGCGCAAGCAGGCCGTCATCGCGCGCATAACGGACGATATCGGCGTGCACCGGCTGATCCGCAATTTCCTGTTGGTCGTCATTGCCCATCGCCGGATCAAAGACCTGAGCGACATAGTTAAAGATTTTGAACTGATCGTGGATGAGCGAACGGGCTGGATGCCCGCCGAAATCGCTTCCGCCCGCGAACTGAAACCGGAGCAGCGCAAAGAAATAGAGCGCGCGCTCGGAACCAAGCTCGGTAAATACATCCGGGCGCATTACCAGGTCGATCCTGCGCTCATAGGCGGAGTGCGGGCCCGCATCGCATCGAAAGAGTACGACGCGACGGTTCGGGGCAAGCTCGAAAGCATGCGCCAGCGCCTGGCGGCTAACGCCTAGAAGGGTTCTAGAAAGATATGGCTCAAATCAGAGCAGATGAAATCTCGCGTGTGCTGCTGTCGGAGATTCAGAACTTCGACGCAGTAGCGAACGTATCGGAGACAGGCTCCGTCATCAGCGTGGGTGACGGCATTGCGCGCGTTTACGGCCTCGAAAACGTGATGGCCGGCGAGCTGGTTGATTTCGGTAACAATGTTGTCGGCATCGCCTTAAATCTTGAAGAGGATCAGGTCGGCGCGGTGCTTCTGGGCGATTACACGAATATCAAGGAAGGCGACCAGGTCAAGCGTACCCGGCGCATCATGTCCATACCCGTTGGCGAAGCGATGGTCGGTCGCGTGGTCAACGCGCTTGGGCGACCTATCGACGGTAAAGGGCCGATCGACACAACCGAGTTCAATCCCTTAGAGCGCCTCGCTCCGGGAGTAGTGGATCGCCAGCCGGTTAAGCAGCCGGTCCAGACCGGGATCAAAGCTATTGACGCCATGGTGCCGATCGGACGCGGCCAGCGCGAGCTCATCATCGGTGACCGCCAGACCGGCAAAACGACCGTGGGGCTCGACACGATCATCAACCAGCGCGGACAGGAGATGATCTGCATCTATGTCGCGATCGGCCAGAAGCGCTCCACGGTAGCCCAGGTCGTTAAGATTCTCGAGCAACACGGAGCGATGGATTATACCGTCGTGGTCGCCGCCACCGCCTCCGATCCCGCTCCAATGCAGTACATCGCTCCGTATGCGGGCTGCTCGATCGGGGAATACTTCCGCGATTCCAAGCGGCACGCTCTCTGCATTTACGACGACCTTTCGAAGCACGCCGCTGCCTATCGTGAAATTTCGCTGCTCCTGCGCCGTCCACCCGGACGCGAAGCGTACCCTGGCGATGTTTTCTATCTGCATAGCCGCTTGCTGGAGCGCGCCGCCAAGCTCTCGGACAAAATGGGTGGCGGTTCTTTGACAGCTTTGCCGTTCATCGAGACGCAAGCGGGCGACGTCTCGGCTTACATTCCAACCAACGTGATTTCAATCACCGACGGCCAGATCTACCTCGAAACTGATCTGTTCAACGCGAATATCCGCCCGGCTATCAACGTTGGCCTCTCGGTCAGCCGTGTCGGCGGCAGCGCGCAAATCAAAGCGATGCGCGCCGTGGCGGGCAGCCTTCGTCTCGAGCTCGCGCAATATCGCAACCTGGAAGCGTTCGCTCAGTTTGGCTCTGATCTTGACAAGGCCTCGCAGGATCAGCTCAGCCGTGGAAAGCGCTGGGTGGAAGTTTTGAAGCAGCCCCCCTATTCGCCTATTCCCGTTGAAAAGCAGGTCTCAATTCTGTTCGCCGGCGCAAACGGCTATCTCGACGACATGCCCATCGAGAACATCCGCCGCTTTGAAACGGAGCTCTACAGCTTCCTCGATAACAGCAAGCCTGATGTACTGGAAGCGATCCGCGAAAAGAAAGAGCTGAACGACGATATCAAGGGCCGCCTCAAGAGCGCGCTGGATGAATTCAAACAGCGCTTCCAGAGCACTGACGAGAAGAAGCCTCCCGCTCCCCCTGCGGCTAAAACGCAGCCTAAGCCCTCGGGCACGCCGGCCGACAACGGTGCTCATTCAGGCGCTCGCGCGACTGAGGGAAGGACGCCCGCGCGAGTCTGACTGAATGCCGAGTTTGATCGACCTCCGGCGCCGCATTCGTAGCGTCCGGAACATGCAGCAGATCACCAAGGCCATGAAGATGGTCTCGGCGGCTAAGCTGCGTCGGGCTCAGGAGCGCGCGGTAGCTTCGCGGCCTTACGCCGGGATGCTCTGTCGCATGCTGTCGCACGTGGCTGCTGCCTCTAGTGGAATCGATGAAGCGGCGGACCTCGCGCTATTGCAAGTGCGCGAAGAGAAGCGCATTCAGTTGATCGTGGTGAGTAGCGATACCGGCCTTGCCGGCGGCTTCAACTCCAATCTGCTCCGCATGGCCCAGCGCTTCGCGGACGAGCATCGCGAAGCCGAGCTGAAAATTGAAGCCATCGGGCGCAAGGGGCGCGACTACTTTCGGAAGCGTAATTTCACGCTTAGCGGCGAACACGTAGGCATAGTGGATAAGCCGAAGTACAATGATGCCGCCGCCATCGCCGACCGCATGATCGAGGCCTACCGCAACGCGGAGGTCGATGCGGTCTACATCGCGACCAACGAGTTTAAAAACGTAATGGCGCCGCGCCTCGAGCTTCGCAAGATCCTGCCGGTCGAGCTGCCTGAGGACCAGCCGGAGCAGCAGATTGACTATATTTTTGAGCAACCACCTCACGAGTTGCTTCGAGTGCTGCTGCCGCGCTATGTCGAAATGGAGATTTACCGGTCAATGCTCGAATCCATTTCCGCTTATCACGCGGCGCGCATGACAGCCATGGATTCGGCCTGTTCCAATGCCGGCGATGTGATCGACACCTTGACGCTCAAGCTGAATCGGGCCCGCCAGGCGAACATCACTCGCGAAATTATCGAAATTGTCAGCGGCGCCGCGGCGCTAGGTTGAAGCGCAATCGCCTCTCTACAAGTCTTTAGATTACGGAGTTCTTATGCCAGAAACAGCAGTAGCGGAAGGTCACGTCATTCAGGTGGCCGGTCCCACCATCGAAATCCAGTTCCCCGAAGGGCACCTTCCCAAGTTGTTCAACGCGGTGCATGTGACGAGCGACGGGTTCGATGTCCCGGTGAAGGTCGACATCACCGCCGAAGTGGCCCAGCACATCGGCGAAGGGCGTGTCCGCACCATTGCGATGGAGCCGACCGACGGCCTGGTACGTGGCATGAAAGCGGTCGATCTGGGCGAGCCCATCACTATTCCGGTTGGTAAGCAGACGCTCGGCCGTGTATTGAATGTGCTCGGTCAGCCCGTCGACAATATGGGCCCCATCGAGACCGACAAGCACGCTCCCATTCACCGGATGGCGCCTGAGTTCGAAGAGCAAGCCACCAGCCTCGAGATGTTCGAGACCGGCATCAAAGTCATCGACCTTCTGGAGCCCTATCTGCGCGGCGGAAAAATCGGCCTGTTCGGCGGAGCCGGCGTTGGCAAGACCGTCATCATTCAGGAGCTCATCAATAACATCGCGATGAAGCACGGCGGGGTTTCCGTTTTCGCCGGAGTCGGTGAGCGCACGCGCGAAGGGAACGATCTCTGGCTCGAGATGCAGGAAGCGGGCATCGTGGATCCTCACGATTGGCAGAAATCCAAAGTGGCGCTGGTGTACGGCCAGATGACCGAGCCGCCCGGCGCGCGCCTGCGCGTGGGCCTCACTGGTCTGACCGTTGCGGAATATTTCCGCGATCAGGAAGGGCAGGATGTGCTGCTCTTCATCGACAATATATTCCGCTTTACCCAAGCGGGTTCAGAAGTCTCGGCTTTGCTGGGCCGCATGCCTTCCGCGGTGGGCTATCAGCCAAACCTCGCTACCGAGATGGGCGATCTGCAGGAGCGCATCACCTCAACCAAGCGCGGTTCCATCACCTCCGTCCAGGCCATCTACGTTCCTGCCGACGACTACACCGATCCCGCGCCGGCCACCACCTTCGCTCACCTGGACGCCACTACTAACCTCTCGCGCGCGATTTCCGAGCTTGGCATTTATCCGGCCGTCGATCCGCTGGCTTCGACTTCGCGCATTCTCGACCCGAATATTGTTGGGCGTGAGCACTACGATGTCGCCCAGCGCGTGAAGCAAATTCTGCAGCGCTTTAAGGAACTGCAGGACATCATTGCCATTCTCGGCATCGACGAGTTGAGCGATGAAGATAAACAGGTCGTTGCTCGTGCCCGCCGTCTTCAGCGCTTCCTCTCACAGCCGTTCCACGTTGCCGAACAGTTCACCGGCCGCCCCGGCAAGTACGTCAAGCTGGAAGACTCGATTCGCAGCTTCAAGGAAATCGTCGAAGGAAAACACGACAATCTTCCCGAGCAGGCTTTCTATATGCAAGGCACCATCGAGGATGTGCTTGACGCCGCCGAGCGCATGAAGGGCTAAGCGCTGAGCGATGGCCGAAACATTTCAACTCGAAGTCGCGACGCCCGAGAAACTGCTGGTCAATGAGCAAGTTGGGCAGGCGGAACTGCCTGGAAAGGACGGTTACTTCGGCGTCCTTCCCGGACACGCCCCGCTGTTGAGCGCCCTGGGAGCAGGCATTCTGTCCTTCGGCAGCGGAGGCGGCCAGCGGTATTTAAAGATCGAGGGCGGATTCGCAGAAGTGCTGAACGATCACGTGAGCGTGCTGGCGGAGCACGCCGAGTTCACGGAAAATCCCGAGCGATAGCTCGAATTTCGTCCTATTGTCCCGCTGCCGCGCGCTCTGTTACGGGAGCCGCGGAAACGGTAATCCACGGGTTCGCTTTCAAGTCGCGGAGCTCCGGTGCTTGCCACTTATATTCTGGATGCGCGGCCAGGAACTCTTTGGCGTGGAACTCCACGCCGCAGGGATGTCCCATTCCCGCTACGAACGACAGTTTTTCCGCCATAGCCGCATCCGCGACCTTGGCCTCGACTGCTCCCGCTGGCCCGTACGGCCCCTGCCACGGTTTCATGCCGCGGCTCGACCGGTCGACATGTCCGCATAGTGTGCGCTCGTTTGGATCGATCTCTTTCGTGATCATGTCGTAATGATCGGTCTCGAACTTCTTGCCGGCTTCGACGTCAATCCGGCCCTTATATTCGGCCATGAGCGCGTCCCAGCGGCGATGCCGCACTTCGTTGGGTGTATTCGGATCTTTGATCGGGAAGTCGGTCTCTTCGGCAATCAACTTCGGATTGATCGGAAAGTTCGAGCCGACAAAGTATCCGTCCTTCGTCCGCTCCAGTGTCACGTACTTTAGCCCGAGTTCGAGCCGCGCGATCTCATTCTTCTTGCGGTCGCCGACGAGCCATGCGTTCGCATAGCCGCCATTGTTGCCGTCCTCCATGATTCGCGCGAAATCATCGATCGATTCGGAGTACTGCATGGCCTTACGAGCGCGCGCAAACTCCGGCACGCCCTTCTCGTCGAACCCATGGAAGCTGCCGATCGTCGTCTCCGTAATCATCATCCCGGCATCGTTGATGCCGAAATCGTCGGCGCTGTGAATCAGACCCGGCATCCCGTCCATGACGAAATGATGGCCCGAACTGGGAATGATGTCATAGATCACTTCCCAACGGCTGCCGCTCAAATAATCGGACCAGTTATTGTGCCCGATGACGATCCGCCCGTCTTTCGTGTAACTCCCGGTGGCAACAAACGCGCTGCAATGCTCGCCGATGCTGCTCGCGACTGATCCAGGTTTCCCGGCGCGCCGCTTCAATTCCTCGTAGTAATAGGAGAACTCCATGTAGCCGTTCATGGTGACCAGGTCGAACACATCGAGTTTCGAACCGCGCGCCTTCAGGCCCTCCGCGATCCCTTCAATTTCCGCTTTGTACTCCTGCGGAACCTTTGGCCAGATGATTGTTTCGGAGACGGTGCGCAGATCGGACCACGGATGTTTCGTGTCGTGTGTGACGCTCAGCTCCATCGCCCTCTTCGCGTCCTCGATTTCATTCTCCAGGAGATACCCGTTCTGATATCCGATCGCAGACGGGCTTCCTTCGAGATGTACGAAGATCCAGCCGCCATCCGTCTGCTTTCTAAAGGCGTTATTCAGCCGGGAATCGGCCGCTTGGGCAATAGCGCTCAAACCAAGCAGAGAAACCGCAATCGCGCGCAGAATTGATCCGAACATATGCAATTAACTAATCTACAGTAATCAGAGTTCGATGGAACCAAACTCCCATATGGAAGCCGCGGCTGCAACAGCCCACGGCCGCGGGATATTAGGATCTCATCGTGTTCAAAAAGGCTTGGGCTGCGCGATCCTAGCGATCGGCATCGCCGCCGGCCTAATCTCGGTTTCGCTTACAGTCTACTCGTACATGCCCTGCCCTTTCGATGACGAATGGTCTCTTATTGACGGAATCGCTCGCGGGAATGGTCCTTCCAACTGGGCTTGGCTATTCGGCCAACACAATGAGCACCGACTGGTGATTCCCCGCCTTTTCGTGTGGTTCGACGTAGTTGCTTTCCGCGGCAGAAACGTATCCCTTTTCGTCGAGATCTGGCTTGCTCTCGTCCTGCATTGGGCAGCAATCTGCTACGTGCTCGAGCGCTTCACCGATTTTCCTAACTCGCTTAAGTGGAGCCTCCAAGGCCTCTTTGGTTTTTGTATTTTCCACCCCAATCAGAGCGAAAACCTAACCTGGGCCTTTCAGATCGGCTTCGTGCTAGCCTTTGCAGTCGCCACCATGGCCATACTTGGCGTCGCATTCTTTCGGAGGTTTCCTCGGCGCCATCTCCTTACGTTTGGCGTCGCCCTGGCACCCGTTTTCGCGGGGTGGAATCTCGTCGGCGGCTTACTCGTGGGCCCAACGGTGCTATGTGTTGCCATTGCGAAGCGCTTGCCCTATCGCTTTATCCTGGCTGTCGCTGCGACTTTTCTCGTTAGCGCGACGCTCTACTTCTGGCGTTTTAGATCACCCGATCCAGCACACCCGCCGCAGGCTGCCCTTGCCAACCCGAAGGGCATTCTTATCTATGTTCTGACCTATTTCGGCGCCAGTTGGACCCGCCTCTTACCGCACAAAGAACGCGCCACGGCGCTGTTATCCATCCTGTACCTCGCCGCCATTGTGGTTAGGGCTATCGGCAAACGCCAGCGCCTCTTCGATTTTGAGCAGTTCTGCATCGCCGAGTGCATCTTTCTCCTCTCGATCGCATGCGCCACGGCGGTTGGACGGCTCCAATTTGGAGTCGGCCAGGCGTTCGCTAGCCGCTATCAAACACCCGCGATGTTGTACTGGGGAGCGATGGCTTCTCTAGCCGTCATCTCCGTTTGGAGACACCGACCCGGTCATCTCACTGCTGCGTTAGGAGCCTTGCTGATTGTAATGCTACTGTCTACTTTGACCTTTTCCAGGCTCTGGAGTGTAAATTCTGCCCGCGTGAAGGTGCTTCAAGAAGCCTGCGAGGTGATTATCCATCGAGCGTACACACCTCAAGCTTCCAAAACACTCCATGCCATACCCACCCGCATCAAACCGGATACAGAATTCCTCAGGCAGCTTCGGGCAGAGTCGAACAGGAAACCGATATAAGAGATGCCAAGACCCGCAGCGTCATCATAGTAAGTGAAGTGCAAGCAGCAGTTGAACCCGTCTCGCGGGAGCGCGAGCTAAATTCCCTTTCAATTCTGACCGTTACGGTCGCCCTCGCCACCGTCACCATGACCTTCGGAGCCATCATCGCTGTATTCCTGATCCGCTCCGAAACCAGGATGTTCTGGGGACACATCCGCTTTCCAAACGTGCTTTGGGCTACAACGGGAGTTCTTCTGATCAGCAGCGCTGTTTTTGAATCCGCGCGGCAGCGGTTAAAACGAAACGATCAGCACGGTTTTTTTGTTCGGTGTGCTGTGACCGCGTTTTTGGGAATATTGTTTCTTGCTGGACAGGTCGTGGCCTGGTTTCAGGTCCTGGACTCGGGCGTAATGCTGGCCCGCAGCCCCCATTCCTGGTTTGTGTTCTTATTTACCGGCCTGCACGGTCTTCATATTTTAATCGGTCTGGCGGGGCTGGGTTGGCTATTGCTTCGGACGCGCGAACCTGCGAGCGGGCCGAAGTACCAGATGAATACCCGAGTCGTGGCGAATGGGGTTTCGCTTTTCTGGCACTATCTCGATTTCATTTGGGTGGTTTTGTTCGTATTGCTGCTGACCTGGCGGCGTTGAGCGCTGTGCACTACCGGTTTCCGCAGTACGTCGCCCACTTGCGTACTAGCGAAATCAATTGCTCGGCCTGGAACGGCTTCGAGAGATAGTCGTCCATCCCCGCGCCCAAACACCTTTCGCGCTCGCCCACCAGAGCGTTTGCTGTGACGGCGATGATAATAGGCTGCGGTTGCTGCAGCAGACGAATCTGCCGGCTGGCCTCGAAACCGTCCATGATGGGCATCTGACAATCCATCAAAATGATGTCGTAGGGACTTGCTCGATGCGCCTCGAGCGCTTCACTGCCGTCGGCAACCAGATCGATAGCGAAGCCGGCACGCTGCAGGATCAGTTTGCCCACACGCTGGTTGATGGCATTATCTTCGGCCATCAAGATACGGGGCAATGCTTCGCCGTGAGCACGCTGCGCGGCGTTCTGACCCTGGTGCTGGTCAGCATTGGAAGGTGACGACATTACTACAGCAGAATGGAGTTGCATTAGAGTACCAGACTCAAAACCGCCCTGTACTCCTTATCGTTTGATTAACGCCTATTCTCAGGTATTAAAGCAATTACTCGGCCAACGCGAGGGTGCGGCAGGAGGGAGATCCGCCCTAAGCCTTCTAAACTCAAGTGATTAGGGTTGTTTTAAGCGGAGAATTTGCCTCGTCTTTGTCGACTTTACCGTCGCGGATGTGGATCACTCTGTGGGCGTGAGCGGCAATATCGGCCTCGTGGGTAACCAAAACAATCGTGTTCCCCTCCTGATGCAGTCGCTCGAAAAGAGCCATGATCTCGATTCCCGTCTTGCTGTCCAAAGCGCCGGTCGGCTCATCGGCCAGGAGAATAGACGGGTGGTTCACCAGGGCACGTGCGATCGCGACGCGCTGGCGCTGGCCGCCAGACAGTTCGTTTGGTTTGTGAAGCATCCGCTGCTCGAGATCCACAGCCGTCAATGTTTGTTTGGCGCGCTCCAGTCTTTCGTGTGAAGAGATCCCGGCGTAAATCAGGGGTAACTCCACATTGTGTAACGCGGTTGCCCGAGCCAACAGATTGAACGTCTGAAACACGAACCCGATTTCCTTGTTTCGGATCCGGGCCAACTCGTCGTCTTCCATTTCGCTCGCCAGCTTGCCATTGAGGTAATAAAGACCCTTCGTGGGTGTGTCGAGGCAACCGATCAGGTTCATCAGGGTCGATTTGCCCGACCCCGAAGGCCCCATAATCGCGACGTATTCGCCGCGCCGGATCTCGATATCCATGCCTGAAACAGCGTGGATCTCCTGATCGCCCATGATGTAGGTCTTCCAGAGATCGTAGGTGCGAATGACGATGCCCTCGCGGCGAAGCTCGTCTCCGCGCACTTCCAACTCTTTCGCGCTTAGCTCTTGAACCGGGCTTTGCAGACTCGCCATTCGAGCAATCCCACTACGCCGGCATCCCCGGCGAGAACGTAGCGGGCTTGTTGTCTACCTTTACTTTCGCATCGTTGCGAATCGTCCGAATCACCTGGTAACTGCCGGTGACAATCTGGTCGCCGTCGTTCAAACCGCTGGTGACTTCGATGTCGGTCGCTCCGGTGATGCCGGTTTGAACCTGCCGGAATTCCGCTTTGCCGTTGCTAACCACAAAAACGCCTTGGAGCTCCTCTTTCGCAGCCTTCTGCGCAGCGGGATCCAAGAACTGGCGGTTGGTCGCCTTCACAGGCTTTAGTTGCCCGCGCTCGCGAACGGTGAGTGCCTGGATTGGAATTGAGAGCACGTGAGACTTCACGGCCGTTGTAATTTTCGCGGTGCACGAAAGACCCGGACGCACCAAGTCCTCCGGTATATCGAGCGCAACTACGACTCTGAAATCCTTTGCTTCCTGGCTCGATGTCTGGCTTTGAGAAGCTGCGACGCCGCTGGACCGGACGATCGCCGTGTCGCCAATTTCGATCACCTTTCCTTTGAATGTTCGGTTCGGGATTGCATCGATTGTGACGTCCACCGGTTGATCAAGCTTCACGCTGACGATATCGGTTTCGTCTACATTCACCTCGGCGGTGATGATGGACATGTCGGCAATCGTCATGATGGTGGAAGCGGTCGAGTTCTGTATACCGGGAACGACCGTTTCACCGACGCGCATCGGAAGATTGGTGACTACACCGTCAAGCGGCGCTACCGCGTCGTATTGCTGCACGATATCCTTAGAGCGCACCATGTTGGCTTCGGCCTGCGCTACTTTTTTCTGCGCAGAGGCTAATTGCGCCGCCGCCTCCGAGCGCATGGCTCTAGCCTGTTCCACTTTTCTTTCGGATTGCTGCAGGGTCGCGGCGGCGAGATCGGCCAGTACCTGTTTCGCCTCATAATCCTGAGGGGCGAGCAGCTTGGCATTAAACAGCTCTTTCGCGCGCTTTAAATCGATCTTCTTCTGGTCCAGATCCGCCTTATCGTGTTCCACTTGCGCCTGGGCCACGGCGACATTGTCATCCCCTGATTTCATGGCCGCCTCAGCGGCGGCCGAGTCGGCCAGCGCGGAATTAACTCCTGCTTCCTGGGCTTTCAGATCCGCCTGCTGCTGCACGTCCTGCAGACGAGCCAAAACTTGACCTTTCTTGACGCGGTCGCCTTCCTTGACGTAAATCGCGGTAATCGGTGTAGCCCCAAGCGTGTTGGCGCCAATGTTGATGTAGTTTCGAGGCTTTATTTCTCCCGACGCGGTGACAAGTGAGGTGAGATCTACGCGGGAAACCTTGTTCGTTTGCACGATAACTACACCGCGCTGGCTAATTTTTATGCTCGCAAAGATCGCGCCTGCGACCAGCAACAGCAGGCACACCAATATGAGCACTTTCCACTTTTTTTTCAAACGAAGATCTCCCCGTCAGATGCAGACGGAAATTAGACGGCGCTTGTTCCCGGATTTACAAGGCTTAACTCATAATCTAACATGCGGATCCAGTGTAATCGCTTACAAATAGATGCGTCTGACGCGCGCGTGGATACCGCAAAGCACGCTGTAAGAGATCGTTCCTGCCCACTTCGCGATTTGCTGGGCGTCAATACTGACCGGCCCCTCCGAACCGAGTAGCGTGACGGCATCGCCGACGTGCGCATCTGGGTGGTCGCTAACATCGATGGTGGTCAGATCCATCGAGACCGCGCCGATAATCGGACACAGCGTTCCGTGAAAGATTACGTTGCCCCGATTAGATAGACGATGCGGAATGCCATCCGCGTAGCCTGCCGCCAGCACCGCGATCCGCATCGGACGCTGAGCCCGGAACATGCCTCCATATCCGATGAGAGAACCGGCTGCTACCGTCTTCACTGACACGATACTTGTCCTCCAGGTCAGTGCCGGCTTGACCTGTAGAATCCGCGCAGGTGCATGTCCGCGCGCCGGAGAAACATAGCCATAGATCGCGTGGCCCGGGCGAATCATCCCGCGCCAGCTTTTTCGGCGACCGTACGCCACCGGGATCGTGCTCGATAGGTGGACAAACTGCGGGCTGACCCCGGCCTCCCTCAAACCAGCTTCCAAGGCATCGAAGGCAGCAATCTGATCA
>Ga0213882_10000331_pt1 | contig 17555 bp, 18 predicted proteins | sample BarmaccoBMER_R09_FD_160106 | JGI IMG/M metagenome (GOLD analysis project Ga0213882, IMG submission 160106) | Barbacenia macrantha exposed rock microbial communities from rupestrian grasslands, the National Park of Serra do Cipo, Brazil - ER_R09 ...
ACCCGCCTGCTCACCGGCGGCGGTGACGGTACCGTGCGGGTCTGGGACGCCGCCAGTGGTGAGCCCCTGCACCGGCTCACCGGCCACACCGGCGGGGTGTGGGCGGTGGCCTGGTCGCCTGATGGGACCCGCCTGCTCACCGGCGGCGGTGACGGTACCGTGCGGGTCTGGGACGCCGCCAGTGGTGAGCCCCTGCACCGGCTCACCGGCCACACCGGCGGGGTGTGGGCGGTGGCCTGGTCGCCTGATGGGAGCCGCCTGCTCACCGGCGGCCGCGACGGCGACGTCCGGGTCTGGGACGCCACCAGCGGGTTGCCCGTCGGGTTCAGGATCGTCACCCTGCCGAGGCACGAGATCGCGATCTTCGACGCCATCGCGGACCAGCTCGTCAGGGCCAGCGCGGGGGCCTGGCGCTGGCTCGGCTGGAACGTCGTCGAGGACGGCCGGATCACCCGCCTGCCGGCGGAATCATTCGGGACCCTTCCACCCTTACATCCCGCCGCCCGATCGGCGGAGTCGGCCTGAGGTCCGACCCGCAGCGTCGGCGCGGGTGGGCGCGGACCGCACGGTTGGAATACGCCTTGTTGCCCAGCACCCAGCCGGCACAGCGCAACTGCGTCGAGGTCGGCCACCTCGACGCAGTTGCCCACGTCGCTGCTTTAACTGCTCTTGCGCCACGTCATCATCGGTGCCTTCTTTCGGTCATATTGGCGATCAACTCAGCTTTGAACAAGCGCACAGCCAAGCTCGGCGCGATTCCTGGACACGGTGCCAGCACCCGCAAGTGTCCGATTTACGCACTATCGGTGATCTTGTGGGAAGCGGCCTCTGACCAGCGCTGATCCCAATCAGGGTCATCATTCCCCCAGTTCGCCCTTGCGTGCGAGAGGGATCATTTCCCAGCGCGAGACTCCCAATCCTGAGTACTGCGGCCGACGATCCTTAAGGACCCCAGTACCGGATAAGAAGCTGGTCCCAGCGGTGGCAGGGTCGAGGGACGCGGCGGTACGGAAGTTCACCGCACGCACACCGGCGGCTAGCTCGACGCGCGCCTGGTGCCGGTCGCGGTACCGGTGGCCGCGCCCGCGAACGGCGATCGTGTCGAACAACTGATGTCGACCGCGGCAGGTAGCCCCGTCCAGCTTCGGGCGGTCGGCCAGGATCGCTTCGAGTAGCAGCGCCACGCCGTCACGATCCACAGCGCCAGTGTCCATCTCGCCGGCACCGGCTGTGCCCGGTGCGCTCGGTTCCAGTGTCGTCGCCGCGGTGTCCCGAGACGCCGGCATACCTGTCCTTGGGCCATCAAGCGTCCCCGGAGGTCCGTGCGGGGGCGCTTGATGGTCACACTCAGCCGATCTCGGCTCGGTTGAGCGCGTGGGTGAACGTGGACCACTGGGCCTGGCTGAGTCTCAGCGTCGGTCCGGTGGGGTCTTTGCTGTCGCGGACGGCACGACCGCCATGGGGTAGATCGGCTACCTCAACGCAGTTGCCCTCAAACGTGCTGTACGAGCTAAACGTGCTGTACGAGTTCTTGCGCCAGACAACCCGCTTTTCCGCTGCTGGTCACCTCCTCCTCTCGACTTCTTCGTGGAGCAGTTCTTTCGTCTGTAGCTCTCGCAGAGCGAACCCCAGGCAAGCCGACTGAAGTCGTTAAGGTATCCTTCCACATCCGTCGGCGTCCTCGTCGACGGTATGGGCGCGCCAGTCCGCCGAGGACACGCCCCCGCGCGGCGCGACACCGGTGGCTGTGGGGCGGTGCTCACCGGCCCAGCCAGATCCTGAACGCTTCGAACAGGACCGTCGCGGCCGCCTCATCGAGGATGATGACGCATCCGCCGGTGACGTGCGGGTCGAGGATGATCTCGCTACCCTGTTTCTCGGCCACCAGGTTGGTGAAGCCCCTGGGGCCCTTGTGCACCGCGCAGGTGACACCGATCGCCCTGCGGTTCTCTCTAGATGCGTCTGCGGTCGCGCCGTCAGCCATGGTTGACCTCTTCTCTTGGACCGGCGACGGAGTCGTGTCCCGCCGCCCCGTATCGCCCCACGGAGGATCCCGTGGGGGTGTCGTCACTTCTCGCGGCCCACCGTTGCGCATCGCACGCCGCAGCGGCAGAGTGCACGCCGCGCTCAGGGGTGTCGGTCATGGAGCCGAACCTACGGACACCTCCAGGCATCAAACCCCACGAAACCTTGGGGTGTGTTCCGAACTAGGCTCGTCGCTGTGCGGTTGACCGGTGAGGCGACCGTCGGCGAGCGGGTGGCGTTCCACCGGCGGCGTAAGGGCATCACCCAGGAGGTGCTGGCCGGGCTTCTGGGGCGCAGTGTGGAATGGCTCGCCCAGTTCGAGCGGGGCGCCAAAGAGCTGGACCGGCTGTCCACCATCGTCGCCATCGCTGACGTACTGGGTATCGAGCCGGTGAAGCTGCTTCCCGCCGCGTTCACCGCCCGGCGCCGGGAGCTGCGTGGTTCGGTGATCGGTACCGCGCCGGACTCCGTTGTCGCGATCAAGGCCGCGATGTTCCGCTACAACGGGTCGGCACGTGTGCTCGGCGTTCCCGACCGACCGCCGGTCGGACCCGCCGAGCTGGCGGAGCGGATCAACGAGGCGTTCGTCTGCACGCAGACCGAGCGCTGGTCACGGCTCGGTCTGCTGCTCCCGGATCTGATCGCCGATGCCTGGCAGGCCGCTCACACCAGCACCGGCGAGCTGCAGTACCGCGCGTTCGGGCAGCTCTCCCTGGTCTGGCGAGTCACCTCCGGGATGCTCGACCGGATCGGAGAGAAAGACCTGCCGTGGATCGCTGCGGAGCGAGACATGACCGCCGCCGACCGCAGCGGGGACGACCTGCTGATCGCCGGGGCCGCCTGGCGGCTGGCGGTAGTGCTGCGGCACAACGGGTGCCTCCAGGAGTCCATTGATGTGCCGGCCGCGAGCGCGGACGTGCTACGGCCCCGGCTGGCTCAGTCTCCACAGCACGCGTCGATGTATGGAGCGTTGATGCTCAAGGGCGCGGTGGGCGCAGCAACTGTCGGTGACCATGTTGGGGTGCGCGACTATCTCCGGGAGTGTGACCGGGCCGCGCAGCTCACCGGCGACCGTAATGACTTCTGGCTCGCGTTCGGTCCCACCAATGTGGCGATTCATCGGGTGTGGCTGGCCACTGAGATGGGTGATCCTATCGATGCCCTTCGCCAAGCCGCGTACGTCGACGACACCAGGTTGCCTCCTGAGCTGGCCGAGCGTCGCGCCTCCCACCTGATCACCGTAGCCTGGTCACACTACCTGCGCCGCCACGACGACGACGCGCTCAGCGCCCTGATCGCCGCCAGGACGGTCGCGGCTGAACAGCTCATGTTCACCCACCGCGTCCACGACATGCTGCGGCAGATGCTGCGCCGTGACCGTCGCGGCCGACGTGGACTCCGCGAGCTGGCCGAGTTCGTCGGAGCGCAGTAGCCGCATCCGCCGTGCCCCGAGAAGTGTTTCCGTCGGCTTCTCTGTCCGCAAGCGAGCAGACCGAGAGGTACAGCTCCGGCGTCTGCGGCCTGTCGGGGATAGGCCAGCTCATCGGCGGTGACGAGCCGCAGTTCGTGGGCCCCTCGGTGTGTCAGACGTCCACGTCCCGGATGATCTGACCGTAAGGAGGAACCGGTGGAGTGTGCTGGTAGGACTCATGAGCGCGCAACGGCGCGTCTTTGGCCAGCTCCTCGTGCGTGAACAGCGCGTTGGACCCGGCCTCCCGCTCTTTATGATCTTGGCGGCGGGCCCGCGCTTCCTGCCGCATCTTTGGGAACCGCTCCGCAGCCTTACGGTATACCGACTTCATGTGTGTACGTAGCCGTCATCCTCCACACTCACGCCCATCCACACGTTCCTCGGCCAGGGCAGCCGGGGCGCCAGGCGCCGCAGCCGCCGCGAGCGCTTCGTCAACACCTGGTAGGTGTGCCGAGGCGTCGCCCGCATCACCGCGAAAACCTGGAGGATGAACTCGTCCGGGACGCGCGCGTGGAACAGGTCACTCATGGAGCCGGTCATCCGCCAGCCCTGGTGAACCTTCCGGCCAGCGCACGGGGTCGGTCCTGGGGTGGGCATCTACCTTTTACTGCGAGTAACTCCTATTGAGAGGTATCGTCGTCATGTGACGAATCTTGATCAGCCTGGGCTGGGCGAGGACTGATGGTGACCACGGGCGCACTGCGGCACCCGGTGGGTCGGAGGCTGCGGTCGGTGGTGCCTGGGCCGCTTCCCGTCGCCGATAGCCAGGCTCCCGCTCGGGCGCTGCCCGCGCTGCTGGATGCTCGCGAGGCGGGGGAGGGGCGATGACCGCTCCACTCGCCGTGCGCGGTAGGGGGGTCCGGCATCGTTTCGGTGGCACGGTCGCGGTCGACGACATTGACCTCGACGTCGCTGCTGGGACGGTGTTCGGGTTGCTCGGGCCCAACGGCGCCGGCAAGACCACCACGATCCGCATGATCACGACACTGCTGCCGACGCCGCCCGGGGCGATCGAGGTCTTCGGGGTGGACGTGGCGCGCCACAAGCCGGCCGTGCGGCGGTTGATCGGATACGTGCCGCAGCAGCTGTCCGCCGACGGCGCGCTGACCGGCCGGGAGAACGTTGCGCTGTTCGCGTGCCTGTTCGACGTACCACGTGCCCGGCGGCGTCGGATCGTGGGCACCACGCTGGAGTCGGTCGGCTTGGCCGAGGTTGCCGACCGCACCGCGGGTACCTACTCCGGCGGCATGATCCGCCGGCTGGAGCTGGCCCAGGCGCTGGTCAACGTTCCACGGCTGCTGGTGCTGGACGAGCCGACGATCGGTCTGGACCCGATCGGCCGGGCCGGCGTGTGGGATCGGATCGGTGAAGTCGGCGCGAGCACCGGGATGACCGTGCTGTTCACGACCCACTACATGGACGAGGCCGACCAGCACTGCGACCGGATAGCCCTGATGCACCGGGGCCGGATCCGCGCGCTGGGCACACCGGCCGAGCTCAAGGCTGGAGTCGGCCCGGATGCCACGCTGGACGACGTGTTCCGGGCCGTTACCGGTGATGAGCTGGGTAGCGACGCGGGAGAGAGGATGCGCGATGTCCGAGCCACTCGCCGTACCGCGCGCAGGCTGGGGTGAGTCGGTCCGGGTCGGCCTGCCGCGCCTGGTGCTCTTCCGGATCGGCACCATGTGCCTGGTCGAGCTGCAGAAGCTGCGTCACGACCGCACCGAGCTGATCACCCGCGCGATCCAGCCTGCGCTGTGGTTGCTGATCTTCGGTGAGACCTTCACCCGGTTGCGGGCCATCCCGACCGGCAATGTTCCCTATCTCGACTACCTCGCACCCGGGATCCTCGCCCAGTCCGCGCTGTTCATCTCGATCTTCTACGGCATCCAGATCATCTGGGAGCGCGACGCCGGGGTGCTGGCCAAGCTGATGGTGACCCCGACGCCGCGGGTCGCGCTGGTCACCGGCAAGGCCTTCGCCGCCGCGATCCGAGCGCTGGTCCAGGCGCTGGTCGTCCTGGTGCTCTCGGCCGTCCTGGGCGTAGGGTCGACCGCCAACCCCGTCAAGCTGCTGGCGATGGCGGTCGCGGTGATCCTCGGCTCGGTGTTCTTCTGCTGCCTGTCGATCACGATCGCTGGGCTGGTGCTCACCCGCGACCGGCTGATGGGTATCGGACAGGCGATCACCATGCCGTTGTTCTTCGGCTCCAGCGCGTTGTACCCGGTGAACCTCATGCCCGGCTGGCTGAAAGCGTTCAACCACGTCAACCCGCTCGGGTACGAGGTCGACGCGCTGAGAGGACTGCTGATCGGTATTCCCGCGCAGCTGGGGCTGGACTTCGGCGTGCTGGTCCTGGCCTCCGCGGTGATGATCGGTATCGCCTCCGCCCTGCTCGGCCGGTTGGTGCGCTGATCGCGGCCGAGTAGAACACATTACACAGAGCTACTTTAAGTGTGAGGGAAGATCTGAGTGGTGGGACCTCTTGCCTGAGTTGTGCAGGGGGGACTACGCGGGGCTACTTTTTGTCGGTAACACAGACCCGAGCAGTGGGCATAGTAAAAGCTATCGTCTTGGTGTGACGAGCCTTGATCAGCCCGTGCTGGGCGAGGAGCCTGTGCTGGGCGAGGAGCTGATGGCGACCATGGGCGCACTGCGGCGCCTGGTGGGTCGGAGGCTGCGGTCGGTGGTGCCCGGGCCGCCGTTACGTGGTGCGCATGTGGAGCTGCTGCAGGTGGTTGAGAAGCAGCCGGGTATCGGGATCGCGCCGGCGGGGCGTGCCCTGCACCTGGCGGCCAACTCGGTGAGCACGCTGGTCAACCAGCTCATCGACCTGGGGATGCTGGTGCGCCAGACCGCTCCCGATGATCGTCGTGCCGCGCGGTTGTGGTTGACGGAGGTGGCTGCCCAGCGGTTGGCGTCGTGGCGTCGGGCTCGCGTTGATCTCATCGCCGCTACGATGGCGGGGCTTCCCGTCGCCGATCGCCAGGCTCTCGCTCGGGCGCTGCCCGCGCTGCGCGCGCTGCTGGATGCTCTCGACACGGAGGAGGGGCGATGACCGCTCCACTCGCCGATCGTAGCGATGATCCTGCCTGGTCGGGTGGCCATCCTGGGTGGCGAGCTTGCCGCCGCAACGATGGTGGTGGCCCGGTTGCGCCGGGTGATGCTGCCTGAGCGGTTTGCCGACCTCGCGCTTCTCGCTCTGGGTGGTGCCGTGGCGCTCGGGGTCTACGTCCTGGCGCTCCGTGTCGTGAGTGGCGAACAGTGTCGTAGCACTCATGGCACCCACGAGGGGTCCATTAGGCTCGCGACTAATGGACCCCTCCACCTATCGCCCGGCGCCGGGGACGATCCCTGACGCGCCAGGGGTGTACCGTTTTCGGGACGAGCACCGCCGGGTGATCTACGTCGGCAAGGCGAAGAACCTGCGCAGCAGGCTGAACTCCTACTTCGCCGACCTGTGCGGGCTGCACCCGCGCACCCGGCAGATGGTCACCACGGCGGCCTCGGTGGAGTGGACGGTGGTCAGCACCGAGGTCGAGGCGCTGCAGCTGGAGTACAACTGGATCAAGGAGTTCGACCCCCGGTTCAACGTCCGGTATCGCGACGACAAGTCCTATCCGGTGCTGGCCGTGACGCTGAATGAAGAGTATCCCCGGTTGCACGTCTACCGCGGGCCCCGCAGACGGGGGGTCCGGTACTTCGGGCCATACGCGCACGCCTGGGCGATCCGGGAGACGTTGGACCTGCTCACCCGCGTGTTTCCGGCCCGGGTGTGCTCGGGCGGCGTATTCACGCGGCACGGTCAGATCGGCCGGCCATGCCTGCTGGGCTATATCGACAAATGCTCGGCGCCGTGCGTGGGTAACGTCACCGCGCAGGAACATCGTGCCATCGTTGAGGATTTCTGTGACTTCCTGTCCGGCCGTACCGACAAGATGATCCGCCGGCTGGAGCGGGAGATGGAGGCGGCCGCCGCCGAGCTGGAGTTCGAGCGTGCCGCGCGGCTGCGCGACCACCTGGGGGCGCTGCGCCGGGCGATGGAGAAGCAGGCGGTGGTGCTCGGTGACGGCACCGACGCGGACGTGATCGCCTTCGCCTGCGATGAGCTCGAGGCGGCGGTGCAGGTGTTCCACGTTCGAGGCGGACGGGTCCGTGGCCAGCGCGGCTGGGTGATCGAGAAGGTCGAGCAGGTCGATCTGGTCGGCCAGTTCCTCACCCAGTTCTACGGTGAGCAGGCCGCGCTGGCCGGGGCCGCCGACGACGCCACCCAGCCGGTGCCCCGGGAGGTGCTGGTTCCCGAGCTACCCGAGGACGCCGACACGCTGACCGAGTGGCTTTGCGGGCTACGCGGCGCGCGGGTGCAGCTACGGGTACCACAGCGGGGGGACAAGCGCGCGCTGGCCGACACGGTGGCGCGCAACGCCGAGGAGGCCTTCGCGCAGCACAAGCTGCGCCGCGCGGGGGACCTGACCGCTCGCGCCGCGGCGCTGCAAGAGATCCACCAGCAGCTGGGGCTGGACACCGCTCCGCTGCGTATCGAGTGCATCGACGTCAGCCACGTGCAGGGCAACGACGTGGTGGCGTCGCTGGTGGTCTTCGAGGACGGGTTGCCGCGCAAGTCCGACTACCGGCGTTTCGCGATCCGGGATGCCGCCGGCGCGGGGCGCTCCGACGACGTGGCGAGCATCGCCGAGGTGGTCCGCCGACGCTTCACCCGCTACCTGCGGGAGACCGAGGCGGGACTGGATCCCGACACTGGGCGTCCTCGCAGGTTCGCCTACCCGCCGAACCTGCTCGTCGTCGACGGTGGCCCCGCGCAGGTGGCCGCGGCGGCCGCGGCGCTGGGCGAGCTCGGCGTGACCGATGTGGCGGTCGCCGGGCTGGCCAAGCGGCTGGAGGAGGTCTGGTTGCCCGGCGAGACCGACCCGGTGATCCTGCCCCGCACCAGCGAGGGCCTCTACCTGCTGCAGCGAGTGCGAGACGAGGCGCACCGGTTCGCGATCAGCTACCACCGGCAGAAGCGCTCCGCGCGGATGACCAGTTCCGCGTTGGACGACGTCGCCGGGCTCGGGCAGACCCGGCGCACCGCGCTGCTCAAGCACTTCGGCTCGGTGCGGCGCATCCGGCAGGCCGGCGTGCTCGAGCTCACCGAGGTACCCGGGGTCGGCCCGAGCACCGCGCGCGCGGTGCTCGCCGCCCTGGGTGCCGGTGAGCACGGTGCCGGTGAGCACGGTGCCGGTGAGCACGGTGCCGGTGAGCACGGTGCCGGTGAGCAGGGAGCCGCCCGGAGCAACGGAGCCCCGCCGTGACCGAGGTTCAGGGCGGTATCGAGGTCGCTGTGGTCTCCGGGCTGTCCGGAGCCGGTCGCAGCACGGCTGCCAAGGTACTGGAGGACCTGGGCTGGTTCGTGGTCGACAACCTGCCGCCTGAGCTGATCGCCACCATGGTCGAGCTCGGTGCCCGCTCACGAGGGGTGGTAACCCGGGTCGCGGTGGTCATGGACGTGCGCAGCCGGGCGTTCACCGACGACCTCGCCGCAGTGATCAAGGATCTGGACGCCCGCGGCTACCGGCCCAAGGTGCTGTACCTGGAAGCCACCGACGCGGTGCTGATCCGGCGCTTCGAGCAGGTTCGGCGTAGCCACCCGCTGCAGGGCGATGGCCGGCTGGCCGAGGGGATCGCGGCGGAGCGGGGGCTGCTCGCCCCGCTGCGCGACGAGGCCGACCTGGTGTTGGACACCACTGGGCTGTCGGTGCACCAGCTCCGGGCCAAGATCGAGCACGCGTTCGGTGGCGAACCCGGGACCCGCACGCGGATCACCGTGGTGTCCTTCGGCTACAAGTACGGGCTGCCGATGGACTCCGACCTCGTGATCGACGTGCGGTTCCTGCCCAACCCGTTCTGGATTCCGGAGCTGCGCGAGGCCACCGGCCTGGACGCTGACGTCCGCAACTACGTGCTCTCCCAGGAGGGCGCCGAAGAGTTCCTGGACCGCTATCTCGAGCTGTTGCGGCTGGTCAGCGGTGGGTACCGGCGGGAGGGTAAGCGCTACCTGACCATCGCGGTGGGATGCACCGGTGGTAAACACCGCAGCGTGGTCGTTTCCGAGGCACTGGCCGCCCGGCTCGGTGGGGAGACCGGGATCGACGAGGGGATCACTGTCAAGGTCGTGCACCGGGACGTGGGTCGGGAGTGACCCGTGGCCTCAAGGCCGTCGCGCTGGGTGGTGGCCATGGACTGTACGCCACGCTGCGGGCGTTGCGGACGATCACCGAGGACGTCACCGCGGTGGTCACGGTGGCTGATGACGGCGGCTCGTCCGGGCGGCTGCGCCGGGAGCTGGGCGTGCTCCCACCGGGGGACCTGCGGATGGCGCTGAGCGCACTCGCGGCCGACGACGGTGGCGGGGCGCGCTGGCGGCAGGTGTTCCAGCATCGCTTCGGTGGTACCGGCGCGCTGGCCGGGCATGCCGTGGGTAACCTGGTGATGGCGGGCTTGCTGGAGGTGCTCGGTGATCCGGTGGCGATGCTGGACGAGGTGTGCGGGCTGCTCGGGGTGACTGGTCGGGTACTGCCGATGACCACCGAGCCCCTCGATATCGAGGCCGATGTGGCTGGTCTGGACGGGGATGCCGACCACCCGGAGCGCCTCCGCCGGATCCGGGGCCAGGTGGCGGTGGCCAGCACGCCGGGTCGGGTGCGCCGGGTGTGGCTGCGACCCGAGCGGCCGAGGGCCTGCGCCGAGGCGGTCCGCGCGGTCGGTGAGGCCGACCTCGTGGTGCTCGGGCCGGGCTCGTGGTTCACCAGCGTGCTGCCGCACCTGCTGGTCCCCGACCTGGCCACCGTGCTGGCCGGCACCATGGCCCGCTTGGTGGTGGTGCTCAACCTGGTTCCGCAGCCGGGCGAGACCGCCGGGTTCTCCCCGGAGCAGTACGTGACCGTGCTGCGCGATCACGCACCGCCCGGGTTCCGCGTGCACGCGGTCCTCGCCGATGTCGACACGGTCCCGGTGCCCGCCCGGTTGCGCCGGTGCGCAACGGCCCTGGGCGGGCACGCGTACCTTGACCGGGTCGCCGACGACGGATCCACCGATCGCCACGATCCGGTGGCACTGGCCGCGGCGCTGCGTCGGATACTGGTAGACGAGCTGCAAGGGGAGGAGAAGCGCCAGTGGCCATGACCTCCGCCGTCAAGGACGAGCTGAGCCGGCTGCGGGTGACCAAGACGTGCTGCCGCCGGGCCGAAGTCTCCTCGCTGCTGCGCTTCGCCGGGGGGCTGCACATCATCGCGGGGCGCGTCGTGGTGGAGGCCGAGCTGGACACCGGCTCCGCAGCGCGGCGGCTGCGTCGGGAGGTGCACGAGCTGTACGGACACAACTCCGATGTGCACCTGATCACGGCTGGTGGCCTGCGCAAAGGTACCTGCTACGTGGTGCGGGTGGTCCGTGACGGGGAGGGGCTGGCCCGCCAGACCGGGCTCCTGGATCTCCGCGGCCGCCCGGTGCGCGGGTTGCCCCCGCAGGTCGTCTCGGGCGGTCTCTGCGATGCTGAGGCATCCTGGCGCGGTGCGTTCCTCGCGCACGGCTCGCTCACCGAGCCTGGCCGCTCGGCCGCGCTGGAGGTGACCTGCCCGGGGCCGGAGGCGGCACTGGCCCTGGTCGGAGCGGCTCGCCGGCTGGGCATCGCGGCCAAGGCCCGCGAGGTCCGGGGCGCCGATCGGGTGGTGATCAGGGACGGGGACGCCATCGGGGCGTTGCTCACCCGGCTCGGCGCGCACGACTCGGTACTGGCCTGGGAAGAACGCCGAGTGCGCCGCGAGGTGCGCGCCACCGCCAATCGGCTGGCCAACTTCGATGACGCCAACCTGCGCCGGTCCGCGCGCGCGGCGGTGGCCTCGGCGGCGCGGGTCAGCCGCGCCCTGGATCTGCTCGGCGGGGACATCCCGGGACATCTGCTCGTCGCGGGCCGGCTGCGGCTGGAGCACCGGCAGGCCTCGCTGGAGGAGCTGGGCCAGCTCGCCGACCCACCGCTGACCAAGGACGCGGTAGCGGGCCGGATCCGCCGGCTGCTGGCGATGGCCGACCGCAAGGCGGAGGCGCTCGGGGTGCCGGACACCGAGTCCGTGGTGACCCCCGACATGCTCGACGCATGAGACCGCGCGAACACCCCCCGGGCTCCCCCTCCCGGGGGTCCTGTGCGGTGGGCACCGCCGCTAGGGTGGCACCCCAGAGCAAGGGCAACGCCGGCCGTGGCGGCCGGTCCAGGTGTGGAGAGGGAACAGCGTCGTGAGGGAGATGGCATCATGACCGTTCGGGTAGGGATCAACGGATTCGGCCGCATCGGGCGGAACTTCTGGCGCGCCGTGCAGTCCGGTGGCCACGACATCGAGGTGGTGGCGTTCAACGACCTCGGCGACGTCGCGACCATGGCGCACCTGCTCAAGTACGACAGTGTGCTGGGTCGGCTGAAAGAGGACGTGCACGTCACCGGCGACGGCATCGTGGTGGGCGGCAAGACCATCAAGGCGCTCGCCGAGCGGGACCCGGGCGCGCTGCCCTGGGGCGCTCTGGGCGTCGATGTGGTGCTGGAGTCGACCGGTTTCTTCGTCACGGCGAAGGACGCCCGAAGGCATGTCGACTCCGGCGGCGCGAAGAAGGTGATCATCTCCGCGCCGGCCAAGGGCGAGGACCTCACCGTGGTCCTCGGCGTCAACGACGCCAGGCTGGACGGTTCCCAGACGGTGATCTCCAACGCCTCGTGCACCACCAACTGCCTGGGCCCGATGGCCAAGGTGCTCAACGACGCGCTGGGCATCGAGCGCGGCCTGATGACCACGATCCACGCCTACACCCAGGACCAGAACCTGCAGGACGCCCCGCACAAGGACCTGCGCCGGGCCCGAGCCGCCGCGGTCAACATCGTGCCGACCTCCACGGGGGCCGCCAAGGCCATCGGGCTGGTGCTGCCGGAGCTCAACGGAAGGCTCGACGGCTACGCGCTGCGGGTGCCGGTCCCCACTGGGTCGCTCACCGACCTGTCCGCCTCGGTCTCCCGGGAGACCAGCGTCGAGGAGGTCAACGAGGTCTTCCGGACCGCCGCGGACGGCCCGCTGAAGGGCATCGTGCGCTACAGCGAGGAGCCGATCGTGTCCTCGGACATCATCACCGACCCCGCGTCGTGCATCTTCGACTCGCCGCTGACCAAGGTGACCGGCAACCAAGTCAAGATCGTCGGCTGGTACGACAACGAATGGGGCTACTCCAACCGGCTGGCGGACCTGATCGTCATGGTCGGCTCGCGGCTGTGAGGACGCTCGAGGACCTGCTCACCGATGGTGTGTCGGGTCGGACCGTGCTGGTTCGAGCCGACCTCAACGTGCCGCTGGATGGTGGGGTGATCACTGACGACGGGCGGATCCGGGCCTCTCTGCCGACCCTGCGGGCGCTGACGGAGGCCGGCGCGCGGGTGGTGCTGACCGCCCACCTGGGGCGCCCCCCAGGAGCGCCCGACCCGGCGTACTCGCTGGCGCCGGTCGCGGCCCGGCTCGGTGAGCTGCTGGGCACCCCGGTGGCGGCGGCGACCGACGTCGTCGGGGACTCGGCTCTCGCCGCAGTGGCCGGCCTGTCCGACGGTGCGGTCGTGCTGCTGGAGAATGTCCGCTTCGATCCGCGGGAGACCTCCAAGGACGCCGCCGAGCGGGGGGCGCTGGCCGGCGAGCTCGCCGCGCTGGTCGGACCGCGGGGCGCGTTCGTCTCCGACGGGTTCGGCGTGGTCCATCGAGTGCAGGCCTCGGTCGTCGACGTGGCGTGGCGCCTGCCGGCCTACGCCGGTCGCCTCGTGCGCCGGGAGGTGGAGGCTCTTCATACGCTGGTCGACGGGGCGCAACGGCCTTACGCCGTGGTGCTGGGCGGGTCGAAGGTGTCCGACAAGCTCGCCGTGATCGAGGCGTTGCTGCCGAAGGTCGACACCCTGCTCGTCGGCGGCGGGATGTGCTTCACCTTCCTGGCGGCCCTTGGTCTTCCGGTCGGTGAGTCGCTGTTGGAGCCGGACATGGTCGAGGTCTGCGCCCGGTTGCTGACAACCGCCGGCGACACCATCCGGCTGCCGCGCGACGTGGTGGTCGCCGATGAGTTCGCCGTGCACGCGAACATCCGCACCGTGCCCGTCCAGGAGATTCCGGACGGGTGGAGGGGACTGGACATCGGCCCGGACACGGTGCGCGACTTCGCTGCGGTGCTGGCCGGAGCCGCCACCGTGTTCTGGAACGGTCCCATGGGCGTGTTCGAGCTCGCCCCGTTCGCGGCGGGCACCCGCGGCGTCGCGGAGGCCATCGCCGGGTCGGACGCGTTCAGCGTCGTCGGCGGTGGCGACTCGGCGGCCGCGGTGCGACTGCTGGGCCTGCCCGAGGACGGGTTCTCGCACATCTCCACCGGCGGTGGCGCGTCTCTGGAGTTTCTCGAGGGCAAGGCGCTGCCCGGTCTCGCGGTGCTGGAGACTTAGGGAGTGGCACGCCAACCGTTGATCGCCGGCAACTGGAAGATGAACCTGCACCACCTGGAGGCCATCGCTCTGGTTCAGAAGCTTGCCTTCGCGCTGCCGGAGAAGTACTTCGCCAAGGTCGAGGTCGTGGTGCTGGTGCCGTTCACCGCGGTGCGGAGCGTGCAGTCGCTCGTCGAGGGGGACAAGCTGCTGATCCGCTACGGTGCGCAGGACCTGTCCCCGAAGGACTCCGGGGCCTACACCGGTGACGTGTCAGGACCGATGCTGGCCAAGCTGGACTGCAGCTACGTCATCGTCGGGCACTCCGAGCGGCGTGAGCACCACGGCGAGGATGACGGGGTGGTGGGCGGCAAGGTGCGGGCCGCGCTGCGCAACGGGCTGATCCCGATCCTCTGCGTGGGTGAGGGTCTCCAGATCCGCGAGGCCGGTGGGCACCTGGCGCACAGCACCGAGCAACTGCGTGCCGCCCTCAAGGGCCTGTCCGCCGAGCAGGTCCGGACCGTCGTGGTGGCCTACGAGCCGATCTGGGCGATCGGTACCGGGCGGGTCGCTACCCCGGCCGACGCGCAGGAGGTCTGCGGCGCGCTGCGAGAGGCGCTGGCGGGCAAGTACGGTGCCGCGGTCGCCGACGACGTCCGGGTGCTCTACGGTGGGTCGGTCAAGTCGAGCAACGTCGCCGATCTGGTCGCCGAGCCCGACATCGACGGCGCGCTGGTGGGCGGTGCTAGCCTGGACGCCGACGAGTTCGCGAAGCTCTGTGTGCTGGCGGCGGGTGGCCCTCTACCGTGAGGGGGCAGTCGTTGTGCTGAAGAGGCCGGACCGCGATCGGCTTATGGACGGAGTAATCTTGCGAGGCAGTCGTCGTCCGACGAGGATGTGATGAAGCTCTTCCTGCAGATCCTGCTCTTGGTCACCAGTATCGCGCTGATTCTGCTGATCTTGCTGCACCGAAGCCGCGGTGGAGGGCTGTCCAGCTTATTCGGCGGTGGTGTTCAGTCGAGCCTGTCCGGGTCCAGCGTCGTGGAGAAGAACCTGGACCGGCTGACGCTGTTCGTCAGCTCGATGTGGGTGATCTCCATCGTGGGGGTCGGACTTCTGATCAAGATCGGCTGACCAGTCCCGGGTGGTACCCCGGACCGTTCCGCGAGTGAGGGCGATCGATGGCTAGTGGCAACGCGATCCGCGGCACGCGGGTCGGAGCGGGTCCCATGGGCGAGTCCGAGCGGGGCGAGACCGCGCCCCGTCGTCGGGTGTCGTACTGGTGCTCGAACGGGCATGAGTCGCGGCCTTCGTTTTCGGCTGAGGCCGAGGAACCCGACATGTGGGACTGCCCACGATGTGGTTTTCCGGCTGGTCGTGACGAGCAGCAGCCACCCAACGCGCCGCGCAATGAGCCGTACAAGACGCATCTCGCCTATGTGAAGGAGCGCCGCTCCGACGCCGACGGCGAGGCTATCCTGGCGGAAGCACTGGCCAGGCTGAAGGAGTCCCGCGAGCCCTGAGTGATCTTACCGGGTGGCTGGTTGGTGAAGGACGTCATCCGCGGGCTCGCCTGATGGCCCGGCTTCTCCGGTTTTTTCTCCCCGCCGCCTGTCACGTCCAGTGGTCCACATAAGACCGGCAACTCCTACGAGCAGGCAGACCAGTCCTATGATAAGCAGGATGGCCGCTAGTGTCAGCGTCTGGATGATAGCGTCCATTGAGGTAGCCTCTCGTGACCATGAGGTGGGATGTTCAGCCCTGCTCGGCCCCTACCACGTGAATGTGCATCGCGCGCGGCACGTTTGTAGGGGCACTGTTCTGTAGAGGTACTGTTCTGTAGGGATACTGTGGTCGGCGCTTGTGTGCCGCGGACGGACGTACTCTCACGATTCCACGACCATCGGCTCGTCGCTCGCTGAGCCTGTGCTCTGGGGCACGCCCCGGTGGACGGGCACGGAAACGTCGTGAAGCACGCCTCGCCTCTCGACAGCTCGCGGCATGCGCTGTAGCCGCCTAGACCCGATAGCTCATCGAGGGCACACCTCCGGTCGCCATCTGGGATGATATTCGTACTTTATGTAGTCAATGCGGCCCGATCGAGGGCAGATTCTAATCATATAGATGATGAACCTGTCAATCCGTCGCTATGAGTAGTCATCTGTGATGAGGTCTGCCGCCATCTCGTCGTTGACTTCCGGACCCCTCATGTTCACATCTAGGGTGTGCCGACGAACATGCGGAAAGAGGGTCACTGATAGGCATCAACCGGGCGAACCGGATGATGTCAGCCGGCCACGACTCCGATCACCGGTGCGCAGTAGGAGATCTTGGTGGACATCACCGCGGCGGAACCCATGACCTGTCCTCGAACGTGTTCGTCACCGGGGCAGACCTGATCATGCTGGAGCCGGGCACCACCGTGAGCCACGCCCGGGACGTCACGGCGGCCGCACCCGCGCCAGGCCGGCGGGAGACGTGAGGAGGCCGCTGGTCAGGAGCGGAGCCCCGGAGCGGTGCATGAAGCGGTACCGCATGGCCCAGCGACCCACCGCGCGGCAGTCATAGCTAGCCTTGTATCCATGTCCAAGCTCTCCTTCGCGCGGCCTTCACGCTCGGGCTGCAATCGACGCTCGCGGCTCAGCAGATTTTCACCGATCGGGTGACGGAGATCGCGGCGTTTGACGCTTCTCTGGAGTCGCTACAGCGGTCCCTCTCGGCGGCCGAGCTGTCGCCGGTTATAGACAGAAGCGTGCCACGAACAAACGTTCTGGTGTATTTCGGTGTCGGTGGAATCGGTAAGACGGCACTCTCCCAAGAGCTCGAAAACCGTTTTGTCAATCATTGCCGAGGCTCGACGGAGGGGACGCGCGCGGCTATCCGTTTCGACTTCGCCGAGACTGCGACGTTCGATGTCGAGTCGTATGTTCTGCGGTTACGTGCTGGTCTGGGGCATCTAGCCAGAAGCTGGCCGGCATTCGATATAGCGTTCGGCGTCTACTGGGAGCGCGCTCATCCGGGGAGCCGTTGCATGAGTTCATCAACCGAGACTCGGTCTTGCGGAGGGTCGCTCGCTCCGTCGGGCTCTCAGAGCAGATCTCCGCGACGCTCGCTGACATGGTCGGCGCGGCGCTTCCAGGTGTCGCTAAAGCGACTCAAGTCGTAGGTGGCCTTCTGTACGGCCAGGCCAAGAAGGCCGTAGCGCGGCACCGTACCCTGAGTGAGTGCGAGATTCTCGGCGATCTTCTCGATGCCGACGCTGATTTCGAGACGCTCTCTTATCTCCCTTATCTTCTGGCCTGGGAGCTGGATCGTCTCCCGCAGCCGCGAGTCCGGGCGATGGTGCTCTTGGACACGTTCGAAGAAGTGACGTCACGGAGCACCCGGGATCTGGAGCGGTGGCTCCAGCGCTCGGTGTTCCTGATGCCGAACGTCCTCTTCGTGATCACAGGGCTTGGGCTCAAACGGTCGTAGCGACAGGCCTTTATTCTAGCAGAATTTGATCTGCTAAGATGTCCCCTTTCTGGGGAATATTCTGGGGGGATGGTTGATGAGTGGGGGTGTGCCGTTGTGCGCCGA
>Ga0213882_10000332_pt1 | contig 17552 bp, 21 predicted proteins | sample BarmaccoBMER_R09_FD_160106 | JGI IMG/M metagenome (GOLD analysis project Ga0213882, IMG submission 160106) | Barbacenia macrantha exposed rock microbial communities from rupestrian grasslands, the National Park of Serra do Cipo, Brazil - ER_R09 ...
AGAGCGGCGAGTTGCCGCCCTCAGCCGATCCCGCCGTGCTGGGGCAGCTTGCGTCGGCGACCGTTCACACCATCGCTATCCGCTCCCGGGCCGGCGTGTCGCGCATGGAGCTGGAGCTGATCGTCAATGGCGCGATCGACGTGATGGTGGGAGACAAGTAGCGAGGCAATCCCTGCCTATCGTCATTGCGAGGCGCATCGCGCCGAAGCGATCCAGAGTGTCACCGCGGTGAAAGTCTGGATTGCTTCGCGGAGCCTGTCATCCGGCCGCGCTTGGCGCGGACCGGCTGGCTCGCAATGACGGAGAACTCAATACCCCCTGCTGCGATCGACGACGTTTTCCAGCCCGACGCCCGCCTCGAAGCCCGCGATCTGCTCCGCGACGTAGCGCGAGATCGCGTCGGGATCGGTGTCGGCGGCGTTGTGCGGCGTCAGCACGACGTTTGGATGGGTCCAGAACCGGCTGTCCGCCGGCAGCGGCTCCTTTCCAAACACATCCAACGATACCGCGCCCAGCGTGCCGTCGTCGAGGCAGGCGAGAATGTCGGCCTCGTTCTGCAAGCCGCCACGGCCAGCGTTGATGAGGACGGGTGCGCCGAGCGGGCTGTTGCGGTTCAGCTTGGCGAACACGTCGCGGTTCAGCGTGCCCCGTGTCTCCGGCGTCAGCGGCAGCAGACAGACCAGTATGTCGGTGCGCGCGAGGAACGAGTCGAACTGACGGCTGCCATGCAGGCAGGTGACGCCGTCGACCTGTCGCGGCGTCCGGCTCCAGCCCAAGACCTGGAACCCGATGCGGCGCACCACCTGCGCGGCCTCGGTCCCCAGCGTGCCCAGCCCCATGATCCCGACCGAAATCGCACTCGCCGGCCACTGGAATTTTGGCGCCCAGCGTTTTTCCCGTTGCGACTGGCGCAAATAAAGCTCCTGGCGGTGATGCATCAGCACATGCAGCACGACATATTCCGTCATCCGGCCGGTGAGGTCATCGACGGCGACGCGCACCAGCGGCACCTCCGGCAACGTCGGGTCTGCAATGACAGCGTCGACGCCGGCCCCAAGATTGAAGATCACCTTCAGATTCGGAAAACCGGCCAGCTCGCCGGGAACCGGCTTCCAAACCGCTGCATAGTGAACCTCCGCGGGTTCGAAGCCGCCCGCCGGCAGCAGGATCACCCGCCGGTCGCCGCACACATCCTCAAAGCGCCCTTTCCAGCGCTGCGGCGACCAGTTATCGGTGCCGCCATGGATCAGCAGTGCAAGCGCGCCCTTGATCGACATTCGTTCCCATTCCGGCTTGAGGTTTCTACCGCCAGACAGGCTTGAGGCCGCAAAGTTTTTCGCAATCCTGTCGGGAGCGCCCATTCTGGTTCGTCTTACCGTCAAAACAGGAATCCGCCCACATGCTCTATGCCATTCTCTGCTACCACGATGAGGATTTCGTCGGCTCCTGGAGCAAGGAGCAGGACGCCGCCGTCATAAAGAAGCTTCGCGTCGTGCAGGACAATCTGGCCAAACAGGGCCGGCTCGGCCCGGTGGCTCGGCTGTTGCCGACCACCGCGGCGGCGACGCTCCGCAAGGAGGACCCGCCGCTGGTCATCGACGGTCCCTACGCCGAAACCAAGGAGCAGCTGCTCGGCTTCTATCTCGTCGACTGCAAGAATCTCGACGAGGCGCTCGACGTCGCGCGCGATCTCGGCGCCGCCAATCCCGGCGGGGCTTATGAGGTCCGTCCGGTCGGCACGTTCATGCCCGGAGGGCTTTCGAAGTGACCGACACCGCCTGGATCGATGCCGCACTGACCTCGGCGCGTCCCCAGGCCGTCGGCGCGCTGCTCCGTTACTTCCGCAATCTCGATACCGCCGAGGAGGCGTTCCAGAACGCCTCGCTCCGCGCCCTGAAGAGCTGGCCGCAAAACGGTCCGCCCCGGGATCCCGCGGCGTGGCTGATCATGGTCGGCCGCAACGCGGCCATCGACGAGGTGCGGCGCGAGCGCTTCAAGGCGCCGCTGCCCGAGGACGATCAGGCGATCTCCGATCTCGACGACGCGGAGGAACAGCTGGCCGAGCGGCTCGACGGCTCGCATTACCGCGACGACATCTTGCGACTTCTGTTCATCTGCTGCCATCCCGAGCTGCCGGCGACCCAGCAGATCGCGCTGGCGCTGCGTATCGTGTCAGGGCTCACCGTGAAGCAGATCGCGCGCGCCTTCCTGGTCAGCGAGGCCGCGATGGAGCAGCGCATCACACGCGCCAAGGCGCGCATCGCCGAAGCCAATGTGCCGTTCGAGACGCCCGGCGCCGTCGAGCGGGGCGAGCGGCTCGCTGCCGTGGCGGCGATGATCTACCTGATCTTCAATGAGGGTTATTCGGCAAGCGGCGACACTGCGGGTGTGCGCGGCGCGCTGTGCGAGGAGGCGATCCGCCTGGCGCGACTGCTGCTGCGGCTGTTCCCGGGCGAGCCCGAGATCATGGGCCTTGCCGCACTGCTGCTGCTGCAGCATGCGCGCACCGCGGCGCGCTTCGATGCGACGGGCGAACTGATCCTGCTCGAAGACCAGGACCGCACGCTGTGGAATCAGACCATGATCACGGAAGGTCTGGCACTGATCGACAAGGCGATGCGGCATCAGAGGAGCGGGCCCTATCAGATCCAGGCCGCGATCGCCGCCCTGCATGCCCGCGCGGAAAAGCCTGAAGACACCGACTGGCGGCAGATCGACCTGCTCTACGGCGCGCTGGAAGTGGTGCAGCCGTCACCGGTGGTTACACTCAACCGCGCGGTCGCGGTGTCGAAGGTGAGGGGGGCGGAAGCCGCGCTCGAGATGATCGAGCCATTGGCGCCGCGGCTCGCCAACTATTTCCATTTCTTCGGTGTGCGCGGCGCATTTTTGATGCAGCTCGGCCGCAATGACGAAGCCCGTGTCGCCTTCGATCGCGCCATTGCGCTCGCCAACACCTCGGCGGAAGCTGCCCATATCCGCAAACATCTCGACCGCCTGATGCGCGACAGCGCGCTGACGAGCGCGAAAACCGGGAAGTGACGCGGCCGGTACCCTCTCCCACAAAGGGGCGAGGGTAGCTCTGCAGATCCCGCCAGCTGCTGACAACAGCATTGTTCCGCCAGCCGACGAAAATTTTTCACACACGCCTGTCGAAGCGCGCTTGCCCCGTTCGTCTATTGGTCAAAGCCTGATCAATGGAGCTGATCATGTTGATGCTCGCGGAATTCCTGCCGCTGCTCGATCCGAAGTTCTTGACGCAGATCTTTCGCCTCGTGTGCAGGGAGTTCGGATCGACCGCGCTCAGTCGTCGCCTTAGTGGCCCGATCATTCTGTCGATGCGGCTTTTTGGGCTCATCGAGCTGGCGTTGCGCGCGCTCGTCGCAGAGACGGCGCATCGCATGTCGCATGGTTCGAGCGGAGCGCTGGCGCCGCGTCTCGATTTGATCTCGATCCTTTGTGCGGTGCTCTGCGCCGTTCCGCTGATCTCGATCCCGGGCGCGATCCTGATCGCCGGTTGCCTGGGCGCTGCGCAGGTATGGCACACGCGAGGCGAAGCAATGCTCCCGGTCTGCATGCTGTTTGGAATCTGCGCCGCATTGCTGGTATGGGACGGGCCGTGCCGGCGCGCGCGAGACTTGGGCTTGCTGCGGGCGGCCCCGCGCCGAAATTGCTGTCTCGAAAATTGAAAACCGGAAAAGGGAGTGACCAATGTTCGAAATTCTTCTCGTGATATCCGGGCTCATCTTCATCGCGCTTGTCGCCATCCTTGTCGCCGCGTCGCGCAAGCCGGATACGTTCCGCATCGAGCGGTCGGCGACCATCAACGCGGCGCCCGAGACGATCTTCGCCCTGATCAACGATTTCCATCAATGGCGAGGCTGGTCGCCTTGGGAAACAAGGGATCCGAACCTGAAGCGGAACTATAGCGGGTCAGTGAGCGGCAAGGGCGCCGTCTATGCGTGGGAGGGGAACCGCAATGTCGGTTCCGGCCGCATGGAGATCCTGGAGTCCGCAGTGCCGTCAAAAATCGTGATCAAGCTCGATTTCATAAAACCGTTCGAGGGCCACAATACCGCGGAGTTTACCCTGACCCACGGAGCCAACGCGACGGTCGTGAATTGGGCGATGACGGGACCGTCGATCTTCTTCTCGAAGCTCATGCAGGTGTTCATGAGCTTCGATCGCATGATCGGCAAAGACTTCGAGGCCGGCCTCGCCAATCTGAACAAGCTCACCGCGAAATAACCAATGCCGGTTCGCCGGCCAACACGAGGAGCCCAGCCATGCTCAATCCCTACCTGTTCTATCAAGGCAATTGCGAAGCAGCCTTCAAGTTCTACGAAAAGACGCTCGGAGGAAAGATCGAGCTGTTGCTGCGGAACACGGACGCGCCGGCGGACATGCCCGCGCCGCCGGAGCGCAAGAATCAGGTGATGCATGCGCGCATGTCGATTGGCGGGCAGGTGCTGATGGCTTCGGACGCGCCGCCCGAGCATTTTCACAAGCCGCAGGGATTTTCGGTCTCGCTGACCGTCGCCGATCCGCAGGAGGCCGAGCGCAAGTTCCATGCGCTGTGCGAAGGCGGCAGCATCAACATGCCGTTCAGCAAGACCTTCTTCTCCAGGGGATTCGGCATGGGCACCGACCAGTTCGGCATCCCCTGGATGATCAACTGCCCGCTGGAAGGACACTGAGTCTGAGGTGGACCATCTCGACTGACGTCGTCATGGCCGGGCTTGTCCCGGCCATCCACGTCTTCTCTCATCGCCCGCCAAGACGTGGATGCCCGCGACAAGCGCGGGCATGACGAGCTGTGGAGCAATGTCAGCAACGACTCATGGAGCGTGCGGTTGAATCACCGACACGCGCGGTAGATCGCCTTGAGCTCGCGCCCGCGGAGCAGCAGGAGGCGCGAGGTCAGGCCGCCGTGGCGACCGATCCAGTCGCGGACCGGTGTGGGATAGGTCTGCAGCACCAGTTCGGATGCTTCGGGTTCGGCATAGGTGCGGCCGCGGCGATCGACCGAGCGCGCGGCATGGAAGCCGAGCACCGCACGGCGCGTGACGCAGATGCGTTCGTTCGGCACGATGCTCAGGACCAGCGTGCAGGCCGACAGGCAGGGGCCGTCGATCACGACGCGCTCGCCGGTCTCGCGCACCTTGTCGAACAGATCGAGGAACGGGCCGACCTGTCCGCCGGGGCTCGCCAGGATGCGGATTTCCGCGCGGGCCGGCGCCTGCATGATGGTGCAGGCGGCCAGCGTGAGGCCAGCGATCAGCCATGTGCGGAATGTCGGCATGGTCCTCTCCGTTCTGCCGCGCGCCGCGCAGCGTTTTGAGGCCGATGCCCGCCGGCGCTGTCCGCGACGTCACACGATAGCGCGAGCGTGCGGTCCGGGCACGCGAGTGCGGCCAGGGCGCCTTGCAGCAGCTTGTCCTCGATATCGAGCAATGCCACGCGCCAGCCCTCGGCCAGGAAACGTTTTGCGGTCGCAAGGCCGATGCCACGTGCGGCGCCGGTGACGAGCGCGACCTTGTCAGCAGAATGTGTCATGAATGGCCCGTGTGAAAGTGAATTGCATGTTAGCATGGCTGCGGCCCTCATCCTTCATTTTGATTTCGTCCTCTGGGAGCCCGTTCATGATCATTAAGGATCCGGCAACCGCGGTGGCGGAACACTGGCGGGAGGGCGTCGAGACCCGCATGATCGTCTCTGCGGCCAACGGCGCGTCGGGGCTCTGCATCTTCGAGCAATGGGTCGCGCCCGGCGCCGGGGCGCCGACCCACTCGCATCAGGTCGAGGAGGTGCTGACGGTGCGCGCAGGCGAGGCCGAGGTCTGGCTCGCGGGCGAGCGCGTGACGTTGTCGGCCGGCCAGTCGGTGATCGTGCCGGCGCGGAAAACTCACGGCTTTCGCAACAGCGGCAGCGGCACATTGCATCTTCACGCGGTGCTGGCTGCGCCGGTGTTCGAAGCACTTGCCGAAGGCGCCATGGAGGTGACGCGGCGCTGGCAGGCCGACAGTTCGGCCTGAGGCCGCGCCTCGCAAAGGACCTTCTTTTTCTGGTGCGCTTGTCGGCGCGACAGGACGCCGGCCGTCCTTTGGCAATGGCGCGCCATTGCGCCACAGAACAGGGAATCCCGATGTCGCTCACACTGCATTTTCATCCGCTGTCCTCGTTCTGCTGGAAGGCACTGATTGCGCTCTATGAACACGGAGTCGAATTCACGGCGAAGTCCGTCGATCTCGGCAATCCGGAGGAGCGCGCGGCGCTCCTGAAACTTTGGGGAATCGGCAAGTTTCCGGTGCTGCAGGATGATGCGCGGCAAGCGATCGTGCCGGAAACGAGCGTGATCATCGAATATCTCGATCAGCATTTTGCCGGTCCGGCACGGATGATTCCCGCCGCTCCCGAGCTGGCGCTGCAGACGCGGCTGCGTGACCGCTTCTACGATCTCTATGTCCATCTGCCGATGCAAAAGGTGATCGGCGACCGGCTGCGTCCCGGTGACAAGAAGGATCCCTACGGGGTCGCGGAAGCCAGGGCTCAGCTGCGAACGTCGTACGGCATGATCGAGCAGCAGATGGCCTCCGGCGGCTGGGCAATGGGCGACGCATTCAGTCTTGCCGACTGTTCCGCCTTTCCCGCCCTCTACTATGGCAACGTCGCCGAGCCGTTCGGCGATGACCACAAGCACCTCAAGGCCTATCTCGAACGCCTGAAGGCGCGGCCGTCCATCGCGCGTGTGGTCAAGGAGGCCGAACCCTATTTCCACATGGTGCCGAAAGAAAACTGAGCCGTGTCAGCAGCTGGCACGCCAAGATCTTGGAAATAATGACCTCGGAAATGATGAGCTCGAAAATAAATGCGTTTGGCTGTCGGATCTGCAAATAGCCGTTCGTCTTTCTGACATGCGCCGGTTTTTTGGGCTCGACCGGCATTGAAAAAATCAACGGAGAACAATGATGCGATTCATGATGCTGATGATTCCGAAAGGCTATGAAGCGGCCGCGCCGGGTACGATGCCATCGGCGGAGGCGGTCGCCGCGATGATGAAATACAACGAAGCCCTCAAGGAAGCCGGCGTCCTGGTCACGCTTGATGGCCTGCATCCGCCCTCGATGGGCGCGCGGGTGTCATTCGAGGGTGGCACGCCCGTTGTCACCGACGGCCCGTTCATCGAGTCGAAGGAGGTGATTGGCGGCTACTGGATGATCGAGGTGAAGTCGCGCGACGAAGCGATCCATTGGGCCAAAAAATGCCCGGCATCGGCGAACGAGGTCATCGAGATCCGCCAAGTCCAGGAGATGGCGGATTTTCCCGCCGACGTTCAGGAAGCCGCGGCCGGTTTTGCCGAACTGCAGCGCCGGTCCGCCGGCCGCTGACCGGCGCTCCCTTTCGTTCAACTGCAAATCAAGAGGAAACCGATGAGCACCAACGATACCTATCTTGCCGTCTTCCTTGCCAGCAAGACCAGCCCGAAAGTGAAGGCCTGGGAAGCGCTTCCGGAAAGTGAGCGCCAGGCCAAGCAGCAGCAGGGCATCGCCGCCTGGCACGCCTGGGCCGACAGACACAAGGGCGCCATCGTCGAGATGGGCGGACCGCTTGGGAAAACCAGGAAGGTCGACTCGCAGGGCATCGGCGAAATCAGCAATTCGCTGACCGCCTTCACGGTCGTTCGGGCCGATTCACACGAGGCTGCGGCAAAGATGTTCGAAGGCCATCCGCATTTTGCGATCTTCCCGGGCGAGAGCATCGAGATCATGCCCATCCTGCCGATCCCGGGCCGCTAGTTCCCTCCGCAAGAGCGCGGATGACTTAGACTAGTGACTTCGCGCCAGCTTCATGTAAATAACTTTCACATGAGCTGGCGCAAGGACAAGGACCAACGCCGCACCGAGCGCGGCTATCACCACGGCAATTTGAAGGAGGCGCTGCTGCAGGCGGCGCTCGATCTGATCGCGCAGAAGGGCGCGGCCGGATTTACCTTTGCCGATGCCGCGCGCATGGCCGGCGTCAGCCCCGCCGCGCCCTACCGGCATTTCCGTGATCGCGACGAACTCTTGTCCTCGATCGCGCAGCGCGGTTTCGAGCAGTTCGAGGCGACCCTTGCGCAGGCCTGGGATGACGGGCATCCGGACACGGTGACCGCGTTCGAGCGGGTGGGGCGCGCCTATCTCGATTTTGCCCGCAACGAGCCTGCCTTCTATTCGGCGATGTTCGAATCGGGGCTGCCAGTCGACGGCAATCCCACGCTTCAAGCAGCGAGCGAGCGCGCCTTTGCCATCATCCGCGCCGCAGCGGAGCGCCTTGCCGCGCTGTCGCCGCCGGGCACGCCGCGGCCGCCGGCGCTGATGATGGCGCTGCACATCTGGTCGATGGCGCATGGCGTCGCATCGCTGTTTGCGCGCGGCGATGCGGCGCGGCGCAAGCTGCCGATGACGCCGGAAGAACTGTTGGAAGCCGAGGTCCTGATCTATCTGCGTGGCCTCGGCTTCCCGACCGACCGCAGGGACGCGCGCGAACCTGAAGCCGAAAAGCCGGCCGGGCCCTGGGGCAAGCCGAAATAAAATTTCAAAAATAAATCGCGGGCTGCGTCGGGTGGTCGCCTTGACTTCCGCGACGGATAAGCTAGCTATGTAAATGTTATTTACATTCACAACGGCGTGAGCCGATGGAGACGGAAATGGCCTACACCGCAGATGTCAATCGATGGCGCGGCCCCACCGAAGAACCCTATCACCCCCACATGCTCGATACGCCCTGGCATCCCGGCTGGATCGCCGTGACCGTGCTCGGCTTCATCATCTGGTGGCCGATCGGGCTTGCCCTTCTCTTTTTCACACTCGGGAGCAGAAGAATGAGCTGTTGGAGCAATCAGGATCGCTGGCAGAACAAGATGGAACGGATGCAGTGGAAGATGGACCGGATGCGCGGCCGCATGGAGCGGCGCGGGTTCGGCTTCGGTTTCGGCCCTTCGTCCAGCGGCAACCGCGCCTTCGACGAATACCGCATGGAGACCCTGCGGCGGCTCGAGGAGGAGCAGGCCGAGTTCAAGGAGTTTCTCAATCGCCTGCGCCACGCCAAGGACAAGGAAGAGTTCGACCAGTTCATGGCACAGCACCGGCAGCGGCCCACCCCGCCGAACGACCAGCCGCAGCAGGGTTGAACGCCCTGCTTTCGACCCGCGTTAAGCCTTCAGGCGGAACGGCCCCCCAGCGCCTGAAGGCCCAACAACCGCCCGCCTGCGCCTAAGCAGGCGGGCGGTTTGTCATTTGAAAGACTGCCGAGAAGGTTCTATTCAGGCCATCACAAAGGGTTGCGCCTGCGGCATTTTGCCGAACCGGATTCCATTGTGGTAACGGCATGTTAACCGTGCTTAGCGTTTGGTTGGATGCGCCGACCCGCGGAAGGCTGGCCCTCGTTTCGACATGTTGGCGGGCAATGGAGGCTTTTGGCTTTGGCGGGCCTCCCAAGCGAGCAAACAGGGCTATTTTTGCGTAGGCGTTTGCCGCCGCGCGTCATGCGGCTGTGGAACCGGCAGCCGTTTGCTCCCGGAGAATTGGGACTTTTGAGAGGACACTGCCAATGAATCCGGCCGATGTGGCTCAAGCGGCGCTGCCGATGGCCTCCACCAATGTGTCGCTGATCGCGCTGTTTCTGCAGGCCAGCCTGATCGTGCAAGTGGTGATGCTCGGGCTGCTGTCCTGCTCGGTCTGGGTCTGGGCCATCGCGATCGACAAGGTCTTCCTCTATTCGCGCACCCGGAAGTCGATGGACCGCTTCGAGCAGGCATTCTGGTCCGGCGAATCGATCGAGGAACTCTACCGCGCGCTGTCGGCCAAACCGACGCAGTCGATGGCGGCCTGTTTCGTGGCGGCGATGCGCGAGTGGAAGCGGTCATTCGAGAGCCATGCGCGCTCGGTCGCAGGCCTGCAGATGCGCATCGAAAAGGTGATGAATGTCTCGATCGCGCGCGAGATCGAGCGGCTGGAGCGGCGGCTCCTGGTGCTGGCCACCGTCGGTTCCGCGGGCCCCTTCGTCGGACTGTTCGGAACAGTTTGGGGCATCATGACCAGTTTTCAATCGATTGCCGCCTCGAAAAACACCTCGCTTGCGGTCGTTGCCCCCGGCATCGCGGAGGCGCTGTTTGCCACCGCGATAGGGCTTATTGCCGCGATCCCGGCCACGATCTTCTATAATAAGTTCACCTCGGAGGTGAATCGCCAGGCCCAGCGGCTGGAGGGGTTCGCGGACGAATTTTCCGCAATCCTGTCGCGCCAGATCGACGAGCGGGCGTAAGAGGCGGTATATTTTGCTTACACCAGCGATGGGCACCAGAACATGGCGATGAATGCGGTTGGATCGTCTGGGGGCGGGGGCCGTCGCAGTCGGCGCAAGCCGGTCATGGCGGAGATCAACGTCACTCCGATGGTGGACGTCATGTTGGTGCTGTTGATCATTTTCATGGTCTCGGCCCCGCTGCTGACCGTCGGCGTGCCGCTCGACCTGCCGCAGACCCAGGCCAAAAGCCTCGATCAGCAGGACAAGACGCCATTGCAGCTGTCGGTCGACATCAGCGGCAAGGTCTTCATCAACGACACTGAGGTCGCGTTTCCCGAGCTGGTTCCAAAACTGAAGGCGATTACCGATCAGCGCGGCACCGGCGCCGACGAGCGCATCTTCATGCGCGCCGACAAGAAGGCCGATTACGGAACGGTCGCGAAGGTGATGGGCCTGTTGTCCGGGGCGGGCTTCAAGCGGCTGGCGCTGGTGACGGAAGTGGAACGGGGATCCTAGGGGCGTGGCGATAAGGGTCGACAAGACACTGATTGCGTCGATTGCGCTCCACGTGCTCGCGATCGGATGGGGGCTGGTCTCGTTCTCGGCACGCTCTTACGAGGTGCCGCAGGAATCGATGCCGGTCGACATCATCTCATCGGATCAACTCGCCAAGATCACCGCGGGTCTCAAGAACGGCGAGAAGGACAAGGCGAAGCCGAAGGTGGAGAAGGTCGCCGAGGCGAAACCGGTCGACGAGGCGATCGGCAAGGTCACCGAGAAGGAGCCGATCGTGACCGACTCGACGCCGCCACCACAGGAGAAGCCGGTAGACAAGCCGGTCGAGAAGAAGCCCGATCCGCCCAAACCGGTCACCGAGACCAAGCCGAAGGAAGAGCCCAAGCAGGCGGAGAAGAAGCCCGATCCGCCAAAGGATCCGATCGCCGATGCCCTGAAGCAGGAGGAAGCCAAGAAGCCGAAACCGAAGCAGGAGGCGAAGACGCCGCCACCGCAGTACAAGCCCAAGGAGCGCACCTTTGATGCGACGTCGATGGCGAAGCTGATCGCCCGGGATCAGGACAAGCGCGATCCCACCCGGCAGACCCTCACGGGCACCACACTGAACGCGTCGGCCTCCTACGGCATGCACTCCGGAACCGCCGACAGCAACGTCGCGACCTGGAAGGGCGCGTTCGTGAACGCCGTCAGGCGCTGCTTCAGCTTCCCTTACAACGGACAGGACGCGGATAAATTCGAGGCCGACATTGACATTCCGATGCGCCCCGACGGGACGGTCGCCGCGGACCCAGTCATCGTCGCAGTGCGCGGTCCGTCTACGTCGGTCGCCACCGCGGCCGCGGAAAGTGCGAAGCGGGCGATCTTGCAATGCCAAGCTTATACGTTCCTACCGAAGGAACAGTATGGGACCTGGAAAACCATTCAAGCGACATTCGGCCTGACCGATTTGTTGTAAGTTCGACATTTGAAAGCAGCAACATCCATGAGCAAGGTTCGACTCGACCGCCGCCGGTTCATATTGGCCTCCGGGCTGACGTTGGCAGCCTTGAGCCAGCGATCCGCGTTCGCGCAGCGAATCCGCATCGACCCGGAAGGTTTCCAGCCGATTCCGATCGCGATCACGAATTTTCTGCCGGGCGGGCCGAGCGATGCCGACGTCGGCAACGGCATCACAGGCGTCATCACCAACAATCTGAAGCGCAGCGGATTGTTCGCGCCGATCGATCCGGCCGCCTTCATCGAGCAGATTCAGAGCTTTGACAAGCCGCCGCAGTTTGCGAATTGGAAGAGCATCAACGCCCAGGCCATCGTGACCGGCCGTGCCACCCGTCAGAGCGACGGTCGTCTGCGAGGTGAATTCCGGCTCTGGGACGTCGGATCCGGCCAGCAGCTCGCCGCCCAGCAATACGTCACCCAGCCGGAATTCTGGCGGCGCATCGCCCACATCATCTCCGACCAGATCTATGAGCGGATGACCGGCGAGAAGGGCTATTTCGACAGCCGCGTCGTGTTCGTCGACGAAAGCGGGCCGTCGGAGCGGCGCGTCAAGAAGCTCGCGATCATGGACCAGGACGGCGCCAATGTGCGCTATCTGACCCGCGGCTCCGATCTCGTGCTGACGCCGCGCTTCTCGCCCTCGACCCAGGAAATCACCTATATGGAGTTCGGCCAGGGCGATCCAAAGGTCTATCTCTACAACATCGAGACCGGGCAGCGCGAGATCGTTGGCAATTTCCCCGGCATGTCGTTCTCGCCGCGCTTCTCGCCGGACGGCCAGCGCATCATCATGAGCCTGCAGCAGGGCGGCAATTCCAACCTGTTCGTGATGGACCTGCGCTCGAAATCCACCACGCGGCTGACCGACACGCCGGCGATCGACACGTCTCCGTCTTATTCTCCTGACGGCAGCCAGATCTGCTTCGAGTCTGATCGCGGCGGCAAGCCGCAGATTTATGTGATGCCGGCACAGGGTGGCCAGGCGCAGCGCATCTCGTTCGCGCGCGACGACGTTAATGCCAGCTATTCCACGCCGGTATGGTCGCCGCGCGGCGACTACATCGCCTTCACGCGCCAGGGCGGCGGGCAGTTTGCGATCGGCCTGATCAAGCCCGACGGTTCGGGTGAGCGCATCCTGACCTCCGGCTTCCACAATGAAGGGCCGACCTTCTCGCCGAACGGGCGCGTCCTGATGTTCTTCCGCGATCCCGGCGGCACCGGCGGACCCTCGCTCTACACGATCGACATTTCGGGCCGCAACGAGTTGAAGGTGCCGACCCCCGGCTTCGCCTCCGACCCGGCCTGGTCACCGCTGTTGTCCTGAGCAACGATTGCGGGCGGAAACGATATTTACTGTTGGTTGTGGCTGCCGCGGGATTCCGGCGAATTTACGGGTAAATCGTGGCGAAGCAACTTTGCGCTAACGATGTTCCCTCAGAAAGGCTTCATCTCGGGCAGGTAAGAAGGCACCCTCTGAAGAGGAACGTGCACGCGGGCCCGAATGCAATTGGCAGACGAACAAGGAAACGGCAACGATCAGGGGATCTCGTCGACGCTCTCGGCGGCGCTGATCGATTCGCAGTTCGAAGCTGGCGGCCCGCTGCTTGCAGGCATCGTCTTCGTGGCCGTCGCGGCAGCCATGACTGCGCTCAAGACAGGAGAAATCCTGATTTGGGCGTGTGTCTCGCTTCTCATCGTGGCCGGAACTGTCCGGGCAGGCGATTTGTTGCGGTATCAAGCTCGCAAAGCGTCCCTGACCGTCGAAGAAGCTGCCCGCTGGCAAAAGCGTTATCAGATCGGGGCGATGATTCAGTCCGCTGCGGTCGGCATATGGTGCTCCGTCACCCTGCTGAGCAGCGATGACGCCGTGGCCCACATGATCTGCCTGTCGGTCACCAGCGGGCTCCTGGCGGGAGCCGCGGGCAGGGCCTATGGACGGCAATGGATCTTTCAGCTGCAGGCTGCCCTCAGCTTCGGTCCAACCGTCATCGCATTGGCGTTACGCGGCACTCCATACTACGTCGCGATGTCGGCCCTGAGTGCGACATTTCTGATGGGACTGATGCAAATCTCGGCCAATCTGCACAGGATAGTCATGCGCGCGATCGTGGCGCGTGAGCGCGAGGCGGCGCTTGCGCGGCAGTTCGACACTGCACTGAACAATATGCCGCACGGGCTCTCGATGTTTCGCGCCGACGGCCGGCTTGTTGTGATGAACAACCGCTTCCTAGAAATGCTGAATCTGCCCGATGATATCGTCACCAGCCAACCGACCGCGTCCGAGATCGTCGACGCCTGCGTGGCCGGGGGCGCCATTTCGGCTGCCAGCGGCAGGTTGATTCTCGCGGAAATCGAGCACACGCAGGCGCGCGACATGATCACCACCGATCCCGACCTGCTGCGCGACCGCTCGCTGTCATGGACCTTCCAGCCGATGGAAGATGGCGGCGCCGTCGTCCTGCTTGAGGACGTCACCGAGCGTTGCCGGGCCGAAGCGAGGATCAGTCACCTGGCGCGCTATGACGAATTGACGGAACTGCCCAACCGCGTCAGCTTCCGCGGCGAGATCGAACGCGTGCTCGCGCTTCCGCAGGAGCGTGGCCGGATCTCTGCGCTGCTGTTCGTCGACCTCGACCAGTTCAAGCAGGTCAACGACACGCTCGGCCATCCCTGTGGCGACCAGCTGCTCTGCGCGGTCGCCGAGCGGCTGCGCCGGATGCTGCGGCCGGAGGATTTCGTCGCGCGCTTCGGCGGCGACGAATTCGTGGTGTTCCAGCGCGATATCCGCTCCAACGAGGAGGCCGCCAACCTGGCGCGGCGGATCGTCGACCAGCTCAGCGAGCGCTACAAAATCGACAACCATCTGGTCGAGATCGGCGCCAGCGTCGGCATTGCGATTGCGACGCCCGGGACCAGCGCAGACACGCTGATGAAGAACGCCGACATGGCGCTGTACCGCGCCAAGGCCGATGGCCGCGGCACCTTCTGCTTCTTCCGCGACGAGCTTGCGCAAACCGTGGAAGCACGCCGCATCCTGGAACTCGACCTGCGCAAGGCGCTGCTCAGCGAGGAATTCGAGCTGTTCTATCAGCCGCTGATCAACCTCAAGTCGGGCAGGATCACCACCTGTGAGGCGCTGCTGCGCTGGAATCATCCGGTTCGCGGCACGGTGTCGCCGATCGACATCATCCCCGTCGCCGAGGACATGGGCCTGATCATCGACCTCGGCCGCTGGATCCTGCGCAAGGCTTGCACGGAATGCATGAAGTGGCCGGAACGGGTCAGCGTTGCCGTGAATTTCTCGCCGCAGCAATTCCATCAGCGCGACGTGCTCAGCGAGGTCCGCTATGCGCTTGAAGTCTCCGGCCTGCCGGCGGACCGCCTCGAGATCGAGATCACCGAATCGTCGCTGCTGCACAACACCCAGCTGACCCACGACGTGCTGTCCCAGCTCCAGGGCCTCGGCGTGCGGATCTCACTGGACGATTTCGGCACCGGTTACTCGAGCCTGAGCTACCTGCACAACTTCCCGTTGCAGAAAGTCAAGATCGACCGCTCCTTCCTGGAGGGGATCGACAGCGATCGTCCGTTGACGCTGCTGCGCGGCGTGGCGCGGCTGTCGGCGGACCTCGGCATGCGCGTCGTGGTCGAGGGCATCGAGACCAACGAGCAGCTCGAGCTGATCTCGACCGACGGCACCGTGACCGAGGCACAGGGCTATCTGTTCAGCCGGCCGGTGCCCGCAGCGCAGATGCGCCATCTTCTGAACGCGTCGCATGGCCGACGTGGCGAGCCCGAGCTGGCGGCCGGTCTAGTACGATCGATTGCCTGAGCTGCGATGGGTTTGGGACGAAGCCGATCGCACCCTGGGTCGCGGCTTGAGCATGATCTCGCAACTCGGGCCCCCGGCATGATCGCAGACAAGCGGGGCGAGCTGTGCGCTGAAACGCGCGGCCGTCGGCAGCGCCTCGTGCTGCAGCCGTCGAGCCGGTGGTTGCGGACCGCAAACTTAACCCTGTTGTCCTTAAGGCTTTGCAATCCGGTTAAGAGGCCATTAACCTCTTGGGCGGGGCGAGTACAACCTGCATCTTCTTGCAGTGCTCGCGGAAGTTGGTGGCGTATCGATGACATCCGGGGCCGAATCGCACACGTCGTCATTTGTGCGAGGATCAGGACTACTTGATCGGGTTGACTACCGACTCCTCGAAACGCCTGAGGAAAAGGATGCCGTCTATTTGATGCGTTACAGGGCTTATCTGCACGGTGGATTGATTGCACCATCAGAGTCTTTGCGCGTCTACGATTCCTATGACGATGCGCCCAACGCCTGGCTCTTCGGAATCTATGTCGACGGAGAACTCTGCAGTTCTCTGCGCCTTCACGTGCTGACCTCGGAATGGCGGACGTCCTATGCGACCGAATTGTTCGGTGATGTTCTTCATCCCCGCCTTGATCGTGGCGAGGTTTTCATCGATCCGGCTCGTTTTACCGGCGATCCCGAAAAAAGTCTCCGCTTCCAGGAACTCCCCTATGTGACGCTACGGCTGGTTTTTCTGGCCTGCGAGTATTTCAATGCAGATACGGGACTGGCGCTCGTACGTCCCGAGCATCAGGTCTTCTATCGCCGTATCTGTATGTATGAGACCATTGCCGAGCCGCGCCCTTTTCCCAACGTTTCGAAGAAAACGGCCTTGATGGCGTCGGATTTCCGGAATGTCCGGGAAAAGATCCTAACGCGGTTTCCCATCATGCGATCGAGCGCTTTTGAGCGGCGGATGCTGTTCGATCGGACCGACCTGCGGCAGGCCATGCCGCGTCCGACGCTGGTACCCGCCCGCGAGCGCGTCTCCGGCGGTCGAGCGTAGACCGGACGCGAGGTTCCGGTTCCAGGGTGTCACCGGTTATCCACGCTGGGCCAAATTTGAGGTCCAGGCGGTCCCGGAGCGGCTTGCCTTGACCCCAGACCGGCCTTTACAAGTCATTAACCATCGCGATCGCTTTTCGGCATTCGTTCGCATTTGACCGGGGTCGGCAAGACCCCATCAAGGTTGACGGAACGTTCGCTTAACCATCGCCCTGTAGACCGGATGACAGGTCTTAAGAACGTGAGCGTGGAGGCTCCGGAATGAAATACCAAATGCGTATCCTCCAGGGATTGAAGCTTGCCGCGGTGCTCGCGGTCGCACTGTCGATGGGCGCGTGCGCGAACAAGAACATGGCGGCCGATGCCATGGCGAATGCCGCCACCCCGGGCAGCCAGCAGGATTTCGTCGTCAATGTCGGCGACCGCGTGTTCTTCGAAAGCGACCAGACCGATCTCACGCCGCAGGCAGTGGCGACCCTGGAGAAGCAGGCGCAATGGCTGCAGACCTATCCGCGCTACTCCTTCACGATCGAGGGTCATGCGGACGAACGCGGAACCCGCGAGTACAACATCGCGCTTGGTGCACGCCGCGCCCAGTCCGTTCGCACCTTCCTCGCCTCCAAGGGCATCGATCCCGGCCGGATGCGCACCATCTCCTACGGCAAGGAGCGTCCTGTCGCGGTGTGCAACGACATTTCCTGCTGGTCGCAGAACCGGCGCGCCGTGACGGTGTTGAACGCCAGCTCCTGACGCACGCGCGATCCCCGCAGAGTTGCAAACCGGCGCCGTCAAGGTGCCGGTTTTGCGTTTTGAATTCGCGCCAAAAGGCGCATTTGTGCCAGTCACATTTTTGGCGTACTAGGCCGCTCAATGGGGCGCGTTTTGCGGTTAC
>Ga0213882_10000333_pt1 | contig 17435 bp, 14 predicted proteins | sample BarmaccoBMER_R09_FD_160106 | JGI IMG/M metagenome (GOLD analysis project Ga0213882, IMG submission 160106) | Barbacenia macrantha exposed rock microbial communities from rupestrian grasslands, the National Park of Serra do Cipo, Brazil - ER_R09 ...
CACGGTGCATGTCTATCTCACTGGCGGCGACCTTGTCATGAAGGATATACCTGTTCCGAAGGCAGTGAAGGACGCCATCCAGGGAGTCAGTGAAGATTTCAAGGCGCAGAAGAAGCCAGAAAAGCCGATACCAAAGCCTAAAGACCCCGATATAGCGGCGGCAATCGAAGAGTTGGCAAAAGAAAAAACGGTGCCCACACTACCGGATGCCGATAAGGATTATCCACCCCTGCGCAACCCCGACCGTCTGCGTGGTCCAAGGCGGAGATTTAGCAGTATATTCCGTGTTACGGCTGATATACATTACTTCTCTGGTGAATATAGCGTCAAGTACCTCCAGCATTCTCCGTATATACTCTACCGTAATATGGCTCTTCCTATCCTTGCGCTCTTGTTCGTATTGCCTATAGGATTAGTTACGCCCAGGACAGTCCCTGGTGTACCAAATTCCTGGTGGCTCATTCTGGGTGCGCTCATTCTGGGCATCTTGCTGTGGATATTTTTTGTATACGTTGACTACCTTGATGATGTCTACATTCTGACGAATAGGCGTATTATTGATATTGAGCGGAAGTTCTTCTTCATTTTTGAATCGCGCCTGGAGGTGGAGTACAAAAATATTCGCGATGTTCGCGTCGTGATACCTAGCGTCTTTGAACAGTTCCTGAATATAGGCAACGTCTATGTTGAAACACCCGGCAGTTCACCTAACATCATCTTCGAGAGCATTGATCGCCCCTTCGAGATGCAGGATCTCGTGCTTGGTATTAAGGGCCATAAGGACAAGGAAGATAAAGTCAAGAAAGACAATGATGAGAAGAAGTTGCTCCGCTCATGGTTTAGCACGATGTTCGCCACATTGGAGGGGACGAACAAGAGTTACGGTGCCCCTGACCTGAAAAACATGGACCTGCTCTCAGCCATATACCGTGTACAGGAAATGGAATTGGAGGTGGAAGTGTTGAAGGAGGATGTACCAAATGTAGCAATGGAGCCTGGAAGGGTGATCTCTCAGAATCCACCTGCTGGCACTCTTATGAATAAGGGCAGCAAGATAGAGGTAGTTTTAAGCAAGAGATAAGCAAAGTAAGTCGAGCAAAAATAACCAGGTTATTTTTGCTCGACTCATGTTTGTTGTAAGCTTATTTATTTTGGGCCGACGCGAGCTAACAGTGCAATGCACTCGATATGGTATGTCTGTGGGAACATGTCGATGGGTTGCGCCGCTACGAGGCGATAGCGTCCGCCGCTGCAGAGCGTCGCGCTATCGCGAGCAAGTGTGCTGGGATCACATGAGATATAGCAGATTGCTCGCGGTGCCAGGGTTTGCAGCGCCTGTAGCGCCTTAGGATGGCAGCCTGCACGCGGTGGATCGACCAGTGCAATATCGATATGTTCGCGGCGGTAGTGAAGTTGGCCAAGCAAGCGCTCAAGCGTTCCCTCTAGCACAGTAATGTTGCTCTGGTTGTTCAATGTTGCGTTGGCGCGTGCGTCCATTACGGCGCTTGGCTGCGATTCAATTGCAATGACGCGTGCGGTGCGAGGCGACAGGAAGGCTGAGAATAGTCCTACACCGCTATATCCATCCAGCACCACGTCGCTACGCTGTGGCTCAAGCATGGCGATGGCTCGCTCGACGAGTACTCCTGCCTGCACCAAATTCACCTGAAAGAAGGAATCGGCAGAGACACGGAAGCGACGGCCCATTATTACGTCTGTCAAGAACTCTTGTCCAGCGAACACACGACCGTATCTGCCACCAACGCGCTCAATAATAACTCCAACAGTGCCAGGCGCAATAGTCATAAACTCGTTGGCGAGTTGCTGAGGATTTTCGATCACTGAACCAGGTCGTGCGTGAATGACGATTAACGTTGGCACGGCCTTTGCCGCTCCGGCGGCTGTTGCTACTGCGGGAGTAGTTGCCACGGCCCCAATAGCTCCGCGTAGCGTAAAGCCTTGCATCATCTCGCCGAGAGTGTCACCAAAATACTCAATAAGCTTGTGACGCACTTTCTGATAAACAGAGTCGAGTGCAGGATGGAGTAAGGCACAATCCGTCAGGTCTTGTATCTCGTGGCTCTCTGTGAGCTTAAATCCCACTTCGCCTTCAGCCCCAACAGAAAATAGGGCAATATTGCGATAGTGCCAGGCAGATATACCTGTGGGCATGCCGATAGTTGGGTGTACAAACGCGTCTGGTTGTTTTCCGATACGCACGAGCAACTGACGCACAATATGAGCCTTCCAGGTAAGCTGTGCAGGATAGGCGATGTGTTGCCATTGACAACCGCTATCGGTGAGCTCGGGATAGGGGGGCTCTACGCGCTCTGGTGCGGCACGAAGGATCTCTAATAACTCTGCGCGAGCGTGTCCTCGACGCTCTTCGACAATCTCCACGCGTACTCGCTCTCCTGGAATACCACCGGGCACGAAAAGCACGCGACCCTCATAGCGACCTACGGCATCTCCCCCGTAGGCAAGGTCTGTAAGTTCAACATCAATGCTCATACTTCACCTCAGCGACACCTCACGATGTAGCATATCGTTGATGTCCATTTCACTTTCCAACATGTTTCTATCTGTCAGCCCAATAGCATTGTAAGACAGATGCACCTATAAAGTAAGGGGCTGTTTGGGCTGATTGTAGAGCCGGGTGCCAAACCGACTCAAAAAGACAGCTCCAAGCCCGATCAATCCCGCTCCAACACTAATGAGCCAGCCAATGAAAGGGAGAGACCCTGCCAATATCAACACTGTCAGTCCCACTGCCACTTGCATCGGACGCATGTTCTGCTGCGGAGTTATACTCTGTAGTACATATTCCCCGATAAGCCAACCTATGGCCACTGTTCCCAGTGTCCATCCTGCGGCAAGTCCTGCGATCACCATTATTGCTAATGGAATAGAGATAATGAGCGCTATCGAGACAAAGAAAACTACTAAAGCAAGTAATAGGCTCAGTAGCCCAAGCACTAGGCTACGTCGCAGCGTGGTTTGTGCCGTTGTACGCACTACCATCACGTGCTCCGGCAATAATGAGATCAACAAGATACCGAGTGCTATCCATGCTAGGACGGACCAGAAACGAACCACTGGCCCTTCGTCGTTTTTGAAGAGAGAGACAACACGCTCGGAGCAGTCAAAAACACTGCCACCATGCAATTGCCCATTCCCATCCTCAGACCAACGATCTCCACAAAAATGCTTGTCGCCATGTATCTGGTCATCCTTTGGCAGCGTGACTTGACTACCATAGAGGCTCACGTCTCCATCAACCGTTCCATTGATAATCACATTACTACCGAAGGCAACCACGTTACCACGTACCCTTCCCTCAATGTCTACTTTGCCACCGAAAGATGCAACGTCGCTACAGATAATTTTGTCACTGTCAATTACAATTGTACCGCCAAAAGATGGTTTAAGATAGTGGTCAGTGCAATCCAAGTTGCTGTCGGTCAGATAGTGATTGGCGGCATGAACGTTTGCAATCCCTCCCCATAGTACCTCCACAACTATGAAGAGCGCAAACAGGGGCCAGAACCCAAGTAGCTTAAGCATGCTCCGTCGCCTATGTGCATTTTTTTGCATACGAGAACTCCCTATCATGATCGGCCAATGACCATGACCTCCGCCAATTACGCTTCTTGTGGATAGCGCATCAAGCGAAGCCACATCCCCATCATGACAACGACAGCGAACGCAACTCCTGACAGCAGCCAACTGTTATGCGTGGCGATTGTCAATCCTGTCAGCAAGTACTGTGTCAGGATGTAGAGAACGTCAATGACGTTGCTTAACAACGAGAGTGCTTTCACTGCAAGGTCGGTTTGTTCAATAGTGATGGCCAACAATAAGAGGGGAATGCTTCCCAAGGTAAAGAAGATCACTGCCGCACATGCCATGCCAACAGGACGTAGGCGCACGATGCGCATTTGCTGTTGAGTATGCAATTGCTCAAGCTGTTGAGAAATTCGCCTCTGCTGCTGTACCGCCAGCATAATTTTCTCTGTGGAGATGCTGCTGTATATGCGAGGAGCCGATGTAGAAAGTAGAGTTTCAAGGTACTGTTGCTGCTGCTCTGTAGCGCGACATCGTCGGCAATGGTGCAAATGCTCCTGCAAGGTCACTTCGTTGGACCGCGTCAAGGTACTATCGCGTCGGGCAGTCAACATCTGCTTAACGTCGCGGCAGCGCATCGACCTGTCCCTCCTCATTTACGCTATCTTGTTGCATATAACGTGCAAGTAATTCACGTGCGCGATGGAGGCGCGCCTTGACCAGAGGGGGCGTGAGATTGAGTGTGCTGGCAATCTCTTCATAAGAAAAGTCATACCAGTAACGCAATACGATCACAGCGCGGTACTTGTCCGGTAGGCGCTGTAGGTAGCTTTGAATCTCATCCTGCCGCTCACCGCGCAACGCCGACTGCTCAGGGCCTACGCCACTATCGACAATCCACTCCAGAAGCGGTACATCTTCTAATGGCAGTGCCAGGAAACGCCGTCGCCGCAGTTGATCGATAGCAAGGTGCGAGGCAATCGACAGCAACCACGTGCTAAATTTATGCACAGGCTTATAGGTTGCAAGCTGTGTATATGCTCGCACAAACGCCTCCTGGGTCACATCTTCGGCTTCCGTCGTGTTACCCAGCATACGATAGGCAAGGTTCTGCACAGCATCTTTATAACGCTCGACCATTACCGCAAAGACATCTTGATCGCCATTGAGCACAACTTCGACGAGCGCTGCATCGCTCATCTCTTCTGTCATGGCGTCGACCTTCGTCGGGCTACTGATCGCACGCGTTGTACTTGAAATCTCTTGTACACCTGTGGATATCTCGCTGCGACGATGACGTATCTTAGGAGCTGGTTTCGCTACCGTTCCTACAAAGGCTCCTAAGGTATCTGAAGCATTTAACGTCGATTCTATCATAGCTCCCCGCTCACGTATGTTATATAGTTAGGTCTCCATTTCCCCCGTGTCACCCACGAGGATGAAGAACCTCTATTGATTAAGCATATTCAAAAGAGAATCCTCTCTGTAAGCAGATACGAGCGGTGGCTAGGAAAGTTGTACTTCGTTGGAAGTGTAACATGAGTACGGTGCTGTGGCAAGAGGTAAATGGGGCGAGAGGGACTCGAACCCTCACGACCTTGCGGCCAGAAGATTTTAAGTCTTCAGCGTCTACCATTCCGCCATCGCCCCAGAATGGACGACATGATAGTATCATGACGCGGCTCGTCCGTCAATACGCTCTGCCCTGCCCATAGAGTAAAATGGTAAGTGTGCTGTCGGCTGGAGAGCATCATAGCACACTTGCCATTTTACTCTATGACTGCCGTGCTAAGACAAACAAAAAGTTCTAATATACCCAAGATGTATTGACTGCTAGAGGGTAGTACGGCATAATACAGGTCATGCGGGAATACATCATTATTGTTTTTCTTACTATAGGAGAACGGATTTTGTTTCATGACAACAAATAATAGTGTTGAAAACGAGCATCTCCCACAAGAGCAGCTCTTAAGGGGAGTCTACGAGGTGATAGTTGTCGGCGCAGGCCATGCTGGCTGTGAGGCAGCACTGGCTAGCGCACGCATGGGCAGGAAGACGCTCCTCCTGACAATGAATCTGGATAGCGTCGCCCTGATGCCGTGCAATCCGTCGATGGGTGGGCCAGCTAAGGGGCACTTGATAAAAGAAATTGATGCCCTTGGTGGTGAAATTGGGCGCAATAGCGACCGCACGTTCATTCAAATTCGCTTGCTCAACACGAGTAAGGGGCCAGCAGTGCAAGCTCTGCGTGCCCAATGCGATAAGCAAGCGTATCGACTGGCTATGAAGTTCGTGCTAGAAAGCCAGCCAAATCTGCATGTCAAGCAAGCTACCATCACCCACTTCCTCAGTCACAAAGGCGATGATGGGCGTTATGTAGTCACCGGTGTAGTGACCAATAATGGGTGGCAGTATGAGGCCAGTGCCATTGTCTTAACCACGGGTACTTTTATCAATGGACGCTTGGTTGTTGGCGAGAAGACACAGCCCGGCGGCAGAGCTGGCGAAGGACCTGCCCTTGGCATCTCCGATTCCCTGGGTGCGTGGGGACTAGAGGTGCGCCGCTTCAAGACGGGCACACCGCCGCGTCTTGATGCGCGTAGTATTGATTTTAGCAAGTCAGAGCCGCAGCCTGGAAGTCGCGTACCCCTCTACTTCTCCCATGATCTAGCTGCACGGGAGGATGTGCAACTTGTCGGTGGTCATCCCAATCTAACCTATCCCGTAACCGATGAGGACCTACACGGTTGGCGTCCACAGTTGCCTTGCTACCTGGTGCGCACTACTGAACGAACCCACCAGATCATTCGTGACAATTTGCATCGTTCGCCGCTTTACAGTGGTATCATTGAGGGCATTGGTCCCCGTTACTGCCCTTCCATAGAAGATAAGATCGTACGCTTTGCCGACAAAAGTTCACACCAAATATTTCTTGAACCGGAGGGCTGGCGTAGCGGTGAGGTGTATGTGCAAGGCATGAATACAAGTTTGCCGGAGGATGTGCAACTGGCGATGCTGCGCAGCATTCCCGCACTTGAGTATGTAGAGATGATGCGTGTTGGTTATGCCGTCGAGTATGATTATGTCCCACCAGTGCAGTTGTTCCCTTCGCTCGAAACAAAGGCAGTCTCGGGTCTCTTCCTAGCTGGTCAGATCAATGGTACTTCTGGCTATGAGGAGGCAGCGGCACAAGGCATCATGGCAGGTATCAACGCAGCATTGCGTGTGCGTGAGCAAGAACCTTTTGTCTTGGCACGCCACGAAGCTTATATAGGCGTGCTTATCGATGATCTGGTCACGCGCCCGATGAGTGAGCCATATCGCTTGCATACCTCGCAAGCGGAATATCGCTTACTGTTGAGGCCAGAGAGCGCCGATCTGCGTTTAAGCGATTACGCATATAAGCTGGGCTTGATTGCAGAGGAGCATTATGCCCAGGTGGTGCAAAAACGGGAGAGAATCCGCTCTACTCTCACGCAGCTTGATAGCGTTGTGTTCACCTCGTCTCGTCTAGTGCAGAGGCACGCGCAGGAGGTGGGCATCCCTGTGTTAGCACAGATGATGTCGGCGCGGGAACTGCTACGCCGACCAGATGTGCGCTACCACCAAGTCGCGCAACTGGCACAACGTCTAGCTGCAGATGGCTCTGAGCGCGGTGAAGCCAATAGCTTCTCTTCTAAAGAACAGGTAGCAGCCATATTACCGCTGCTAGCAGAGGAGATAGCGGACGAGGTCGAGTTGCAGGTAAAGTATGAGAATTATGTGCGTAAGCAAGAGCAGATGGTGCATCGTGTGCAGCGTCTCGAAGAAATGCGCATTCCTGAGTCGCTGAACTACTACGACATTCTACACTTGCGTACAGAGGCACGTCAGAAGCTGACGCGTACACAACCGAGAACAGTGGGACAAGCTTCTCGTGTGGAGGGTGTCACACCCGCTGATGTGGCCATTCTCATGGTCTATTTAGAAAAGGTACGTGCCTTGCGCACGCACTCTTGACAGTCGAACGCTTGAGCTTGTACGATAAAAGAACTGATAGAAACCAGGAGAACAGGGGAAAACGGTGTACATCCTTATCGTTGATGATGATCGATTTGGCAATATGCTCGTGCAATTTGTCCTCACCCAGGAGGGATTTGAAGTCGAGATTGCTGACAATCCACGCGGCGCGCTGCATATGATCCAGAAGCGAGAACCTGATCTGTTGCTACTTGATGTGACCATGCCATATATCAGCGGCTTTGAGTTCTCCGAGAAGTTGCGTGCTGCGGGTTATGAAACTCCAATTATCTTCATGACTGCCCAGGATACCGTCGAGGCAAAGTTGCGTGGCTTCGATCACGGAGCCGATGACTATATTTGTAAGCCCTACAATCACCAGGAGCTTGTTGCTCGTGTGCAAGCTGTCTTACGCCGTATCAGGAAAAATATCACAACGGGTGGCCAAAGCATTCGTAAGGGACCCATTGAATTGTTTCCTGCAGATTTGAAGGTAGTGATTGATGGTGGGCCGGAGATATCGCTGACACGTACAGAAATGCAGGTTTTGCGCGTTTTAATGAACGGCTCGGGCAAAGTTGTCGACCGGGGCCAGCTCCTAGCTGAAGTCTGGAATGATAACGAAAATAATAGCAATGTTGTAGATGTGTACGTGCGTCGTCTGCGCTCGAAACTAGAGGAGGACGCTGAGAAGCCTCAACATATTATCTCGGTACGTGGTGTGGGGTACAAATTTATTGGAAAATAGAGGATATATGCAGTGGAAGACAGTGTTAGCACAAATTTCGTTTCGATGGTCTCCCACGAACTGCGCACCCCGCTCAACTCGGTGCAAGGCTTTATCGACCTGCTTATGCAAGGACAAGTGGGTGAGTTAACCGAGGAGCAGTACTTGTATCTTGGCTATGCCCAGGAGGGAGTGCAGCAGCTCATCTCGATTGTTGAAGACGTTGTGTTCATGGCGCGTGCAGACGCAGGAGAGTTTAATATCAAGCAAGAGGAGGTGCAGCTTCACACGCTGGCAGCTCAGATTATCAATAATTTGCAAAGACAAGCACTCAAAGCAGGGGTAACTCTCTGTCAGGATATCCCCTCGTCTTTGCCCGTGCTTTATGTCGACCCTCAACGTATGAAGCGAGTCTTAGATAACCTGGTGATAAACGCTATTAAGTTCACACCGTCTGGCGGTGTAGTAACTCTGAGTGCCCATCCTTATAATGAGCACTTTCTGAGGATCTCGGTGTCCGACACGGGCTATGGCATTGCGCCCGAGGATCATCCTTATGTTTTTGAGCGCTTCTACCAGTCGAACAACGACTCGCAATTAAGAATGGGAGGGTGGGGCCTAGGACTTGCTATTGCGAAGCTGATTGTTGAGCAGCATGGTGGCACCATTGGCTTTGGCACAGCCTTGGACCGAGGAACAACATTCTGCTTTACAGTTCCTCTAGTGGTTCACGCCATGCATTATCCTTAGAAAGTTTATCCGCCTGGCGCGTCGGCTCGGGTAATCGATAGCCCTTGCCACAGGTGAGCACATAGTGAATACTTGTCTCAAGACTGATGCGATGGCCCTGTGAGATAATCATCGGACTAACGCGTGTGCGTGTACGCACGACGGCACCGATGACCTCTTTCTTGTCCAGTAGTGGTACCCATGAGCCTGCCTCTTCGCCTAGCGCGGCTGCATCGTATTTTCCGGTGAGGAGTGACTTCGCGCAGCCAATGGTGGGAAGGTCGAGCCATAGCCCGAGGTGCGCGGCGATGCCAAGATGACGGGGATGTGCAATACCCGCGCCATCGACCATCAGCAGATCAGGTTGCCGATGCAGCTTATGGAATGCACCCAGCACACAGGGAGCCTCACGAAATGAGAGTAGCCCCGCGATGTACGGCATGCGTATAGGCTCCTCGTAGATGTGACGCTCAACGATCTCCATCTCTGGATAGGTGAGCAGCACAACGGCGGCTCGGGCCATGCCATTCTCTTCGTTAATGGCCATGTCCACTCCAGCTACGTGCTTTACTTCGCCGAGGCGATCCTCGCGAATAATACGCCTCGCCAGTTCGCGTTGCAGCGTCACCGCTTCTTGCGCTGTGAGATTCCACTCGTGTAATGGTGAGTCTGGCATAGAGCTACTTCGCTTCCGCTATGAATATCATTCTCGGGCTTTCCAGTTGATAATTGCTCAGTTCATAGTCACCGTAGACTTCTTTGTTGACGAAGCCAGCCTGTTCAAGTAAAAGTTCTGTTTCAGCGCGCTCAAACAGGTAAAATTGAGTAGTCACAACGGTGCGTTGAACCGTGCCTCCTTGACGATGGTGGTCGTAGAAATGGGTAAGCTCTAGCAAGTGTTGTGCTGGAGAGGAGGCTGGACTGACGAAGTGAGTCAGCAAGGTACCATCGTCGCGTTTCCATGTGCCCTGGTGCAATACCTGTCCGCTCATGCTTTCCATATAGCGAGCGTCGCCGTTACTCAGATCAAGAATGAAGATTGCGCCAGTGCTTAGATGCGCACGTATAGTGGCCAGGGCTTGTTGCTGCTGCTTGCGCTCTGTCACGTGTGCGAATGACCCTAAAGCGATAAAAGCCATGCGGAATGTCCGCCCCAGCTGTAGCTCCGTCATGTCCTGTTGCACCAAGGTACAGCGGGTCGCAACTCTCTCTTTCTGCAAGCGCTGCCGAGCCAAGTCGAGCATGTGCGCGGAGGTATCCACGCCCGTAAGTTCGTAGCCCTCGCGTGCTAGTGGGACCAGCACACGCCCACTACCACATGCCAATTCAAGCATTGCTCCGCCACTCAGTTCCGCGAAATTGCGGTACATATCCAGGTCTTCGCTGAAGTGCGCGTGCTCACTATCATAGAAAGGCGCTATAAGGTCGTAGTCATGCATGGTCAGTGCGTACTTCCTGGACTGGCTAGGCCCGTAATTTTCCAGTCGTTGCCGATCTTACGTAGCCTGATATTCTCCGTCATTGTATTTGTACCACGTGTCACATCCACTGTAACCGTTGCTGTATCATTATTAACTTGAGCATTGGTGATGTTGTACTTAGTTACAGGCCCCACTACTTTGTCAATAGTTTGAGAAGCCTGCACAAAGACTTGCGGCGTAATCTGTTGCCCCTGAATAGAGACGCCGCTTGTATCCAGATACGTATACGCTGTAGCGTAGTCCTGCTGCTCATACGCCTTATAGAAGCCGTCAACTGCATTTCTCGGCCCAGCGGTTGCAAGACCGGAAATCAAAGTGACAGCGAGAAATGCGACCAGACCAAGCACGATGACGCCACCGATAATAGATAGCGCTGTCCACAGCATACGCCGTGGTTTTTGTTGCTGCTGCGTCATAGTGTAGCCTGGAAGGGCTGGAACATCGTATTGCGACTGCCCAGATGGGGCTTGCTGAGTTCGATCAGGATCGTAGCCCATTGGCATCCTCCTCATATTCAATCTCCGCGTCTAGTATAGCGTTACGGGCAGAGAATGACAAGAGTGTACCGGGGAGTGGGTCAACTAATGGTTGCTAATGTAAATACGGCTCCAATCATCCGGTGGAGTCAACCCCAGAGCATTGCTAACCACACCCTGCACATAGGGCTTGAGCAGGGAGACAGACTCCAACTGGTAGATCGGCAACCAAGCCACATCGTTCACCACCTGTTGCTCTGCTTGATTGTATTGTTGCAAGCGAGCATTCTGGTCACGGTTCACATCGGCCTGTTTCAGCAACTGCTCTACGGCATCGCGGTTGTGATTCTGACCGTAGTTCACCGTGTTCTGACTAGAATCTTTGGCGAACTGCAGCGTCAGCCAATCCTGGGCATCAGGATAATCGGTGAACCAGGTGTAGCGCCAGAGTTGTAGGCCATTAGCATTATTTCTCGTCTGACTGATCTCCTCGCCCAGTGTATTGAGAGCAACAATACGTAATCTGACGGTGATACCCAGCACGTTTTGCCACATCTGCATAACAGCAGTAATCTCATCCTCGGTTGCCTGCGAACTAGCATTAGAGGTAAATGTGATCTGTGGGATTTGCGAAATGCTCGTCCACCCTTCCTCCTGCATTCCCTGCTTAAGCAGCATCCTTGCCTGGGTAGCAGCGCCAGAGGTCTTCTTTATTCCATCAGGACCTGTCAGATTAGCATTATAGCCAGGCATGCCCTCAGGAACGATATGGTTCGTAGCTAAGTCGAGATCCTTGAGGACAGTATGCACAATGAGGTCCTTATTGAGGGCCAGCGCAAATGCCTGTCGAATATGGATATTGTCGAACGGCTTGACTAAGTAGTTCATCGCGTAGTAGCGCAGAGCCAAGATAGGCACTCGGTGAAATTCATTGGTACGTGTCTTCGCCTCAGCATAGCTCGCAGCAGGGATATCAGTACTGTCGATCTGACCAGCTTGGTATGCCTTATAACTTGTATCGACCGTCGTGTAGAAGGCCATGATCACTTTCTGCAACTGAGGCTGGGGTCCATAGTAGTTATGATTGGCAACAAAGACGATCTGGCTGCCAGGAGTATAATTTTGCACTACAAAGGGACCAGCACCACCACCCTCATTGAGATGCTCCGTCCACTTCTCCTTATACTTCTCAATCAGGCTCTTCTCTACCACGAAGGAAGTGGGATACGTCAGCGCGTTCAGGAAATAGACCCCTTTCGTAGAGGCAGTGATAATCACGGTGTCTGCATCGGGAGTCTGGATACTATCGCCGATGATCGTCGGTATCTTGCCGGAGGAGAGCTTATCAGCATCTTTAATCAACAGGTAGCTCGAGGCAACTCCAGACTTGACACTCGGCTGCAAAGCGCGGTCGAGACTGTAAGCGACATCTTTGGCAGTCAGCGCAGTGCCGTCACTAAACTTCAGATTGGGCTTGAGATGGAAGGTCCAGGTAACTCCATCGGATCCCTGGCTCCAGGACTGGGCAAGCTGCCCTTTCACATTCAGTTTATCGTCAAGTTGCACTAGACCAGTGAAGATCATATCAATAGGATTGATGGATGCAATATCGCTAACCAGGGCAGGATCAAGGGTTGCGATATCCCGAATGCCCTCTAGCGCAGAGGCAAATACTTGCTTATCAGCGCTCGCCTTCTGTGTTCCACCTTTTGTATTATCAGTACCGCAGGAAGCTAGCATTATTGCCACGAAGCAGAAAAGACTCAGCATGCACCTGAGCAGAAAGTGTTTTCGCTGTCTCATAGACGATGCTCCTTGTCTTCTAATAAGCTGATAAAAGGATTCTCGTTCTGCATAGAGTGCCTTCTGCTATTCTAGCACCTGCCAAATAAAAGGTTTGTCCAATTCTTGTCCGATTTTTGTCCGAAGTGGCTAGCCTCTCATTACTAATCCCTATACTATGATGAGGGTCAAGAATGTAACGGTGTACCTAGGAAAGTGACGGACATATGATATATAGAGAGATGGAACATAACTTATCCACCTCAGCACTCGCGGCAGAATGTATAAGAGAAGTCAGCAATTATCGTCATGGAAACCGTTCTAGTGATTTGTATAGTGTCGAACTATTGCGCCGTGCGACCGTGCAAGGCAGCCAAGATGCTCGGGTCTGGCTGCAGCGCTGCTTCAGTGAGATGGTGCGTGACTGGTTGTGCCTTCATCCCAGCAGAGAGGTAGCGTGTCGCCTGCATAACGAGGAGAACTATGTCGCTCAGGCTTTTGAGCGGCTCTGGCAGGCAACAACTCAGCAGAAGTTGCAGTTCAGCACACTCTCTGCAGCGTTAAGCTACCTGCATGCAAGCCTGAATGCAGCTCTCCTGGATGCACTGCGAGCCTACTCACGACCACAAGAAATGGCCCTGCCAAAGCTTGGTGAGCCAGGGGAGCCATCTGTGGAAGGCGCGACTTCTGGTGACGAGATCTGGGAACTTCTCCAACATATATTGCTCAGTACGCGTGAACAGCGATTGGCTTACTTACTCTTTCACTGTGGCCTCAAGCCCAAAGAGATTGTACGCTATTGCCCACAGGAGTTCGGCGACGTACGTGACATTTATCATCTACAGCGCGACATCATGGAGCGGTTGCTGAGCAATGCGAATTACGCCCATTGTCGGCTAGCAGCACCCTGCGTTACGTCATCTAGCTAAGGTTGTTCGCGTAGCGGACTGTCCGCTCTTGATTGTTAGCAGCTACACTAACAAAGGCAGACGCGGCGGTTGGCTTGGTGAACATCCTGCCAGCCAAGCCGTTGCGCCGATCTCTTCTAGTAAACAAGTACCTTGTTTCCATAAGGTAGTCTGTTCCTCTTTATTCTCGGCGAGGCGTGCCAGCGAAAGAAAGCAGGCAGCTTCGTCGAATAGGCGCTGAAAGCGGTTTGCCAACGTCAATGCCTGCTGTAAAAGTTCCCTCTGCTGCTGAAGGGGTTGGTATTCGGCTAAGCAGCGTAGAGCGACAACTTGCAGAGCAACAGAATGAGTTTTGTCAGCTATGTCGAGTCCTTGTTCTGCCAGTTGGACCGCCTGCTCCCGATGTCCTAATCCCGCGTGACAACAGCTCAAGTTAACGTAGGTGCAACCGAGCGCTTCTTGTTTTCCCTCCTCTTTGACAAATGCGAGATCGGCTTCTAAGTCGTCTTTAGCGAGATCATACTCCTGCAGATGAAGTCGCACAATGCCTCGATTACCATAGGCGCGGCTTGTTTGAGCCGCATCACCTATTCTGATTGCTAGATCGAGTTGACGTTCAAGGTAGAGAAGAGCTTGCTGGAGCTGTCCCCGTGACAGACAGACCAGTCCCAGATTGCCCACTACTTGCACCAACTGCCAGCGGGCATTCAGACGCTCAGCTAGTTCAACACTCGGCCGTAGAGCAGCTTCGGCTTGGTCTAATTTGCCCATACTCCAGTAGACGAGTCCTAAATTATTACTTGCAAGTGTTACGGAAAAACTGTCTCCTATCTGCTTGAATAGCTCTATGGATTGCTGGATATCACGAGCCGCCGCCACGTTTTCGCCTTTGGCCCACAGTACCACGCCTCGATTCCTGTACGCCTGAGCAGTGAGGTCTGTGTCTAGAGATACTAATCCTTCTAGCCAGCTAATGACCTGATTTATCTCAGACACTGCTTTGTCCAGATGTCCCTGGGACCGCAAGAGATTCATTTTTTCTAACCCAAGACGTGCCAAAGCAACGATTCTCGCATCGTCTGGTGCAGTGTGCAGCACTGAGTCGTCGCTGATCTCTTGCAGTAAATCATACGCTTCCTCAGAACGACCAAGCTCCTGTAGCGTCAAGATGATGTTGCTACCGGCTGTCACGAGAGGAAGAACGGCGTGACTAGCGCGGGATAATAAGAGGACCTGTTTGCCCAAGAGCAATACTTCCTCTGTACGTGCGGTGTAGTACAAAATGTGTGTCAAGTGAGCCAGAAATTCCGCTTGTTGATCCAATTTGCCAAAGCGGGCAGCCACCTCAGCGCCAAAGCGAATCTCCTCTTCCCATGCCCGCCAATATCCCCATCTCGAAGGCCAGGGATGTAAGGCGGTGATGAGTTCCACTGCTATTACATGCAGGTCAGATCGAGGATGAGCTTGCCCTAGTAGAACAAGCAAGCTTCCAAAGTGCTTCATAAGTTGAGCAGGCTGGTGACGATGCTGAACAACGTACTCGACTGCCCAAGCGATGCGTTCGCGTAGATGTTGCTCGTAATAGAGTGTCCAGCGATTTTGTTCGACTAACCAGTTCGTATTGTCTACGGGGGTAGGAGTTCCATTGCTCATGTATCACGGATTTCCTGCTTCTTTATTCCAACGCAATAAAATATCAGTTTGTAAGAAAGTGACTGTGAGTCGATGCAGACGGTAGACGGGATCCGCCAGAGAGCCAGTCACCTGGAGAAGTGAGTAGTTTATTAATTGAGCTAGAGCTGTGTCGAAAGTAGTTTCAGGTAAGGCACTAATTAAGCGCAGCCAATCTATATTTTCTCCATCTGATGATATAAGGAGCATAGAGAGTAGGAGTTCACGAGCTGGATCGTCCAAGAGCTGCCACGTGCGACGATAGATGTGGGAATACATGTGCTCGGGTGCCTGATGGCGGGCCTGTTGAAGTCCCTGCAAAACATAATCTAGAGGGAGACGCCCCAATTGAGCTGTGGCAAGCTTTAGGGCCAGTGGTAATCCACCTATCGTGTTGTATAGTTGAACTAGTATTTCCTCGGGGAGAGCTTTTTTCTGTCCTCGGCGCATCAATTCACTTTGTACTAGTTCTCGGCTATCTGTTAGTGATAGTTCTGGTACCGACAGAGTCTGTACGTAAGGGTATTCTCGTAATGTGTAGCGGCTTGTAAATAGGAAACGAGTCGCACCTGCTAAAGGGTGTAAAGCAGGTACGAGTGCTTGGCTATCAGCCATAGTCTCCAAATTGTCAATGATTACCAAATGGGGAACAGTTAGAAATACAGGCTTGAGTTGCTTCAGTTTTTCAGCAGTAGAAAGGCCAATCCATTGCTCCTGTCCTAACTGCTTCGTCAAGCGAGTGATAATATCATCTAGCGAACGTGTAGGGTCTTCGAGTAATGTTGTGACTTCCCCTTGAACAGTAAGCGTTTCTTGACGAGCACTAACCCAGAGCACATCGGCCCAGCCTCCCCGTTCAACCAAATGATCGGCTGTCGCCTGCGCTAAAGCAGTTTTGCCAATACCGCCTAGGCCCTCTATACTTACAAATTTGGGGCCTTCTGCAACGCTCAGAAGGTGTATAAGTTCCTGAAGAATTTCTGCGTTTCCAAAAAGTTGAGCATAGTCTGGTGGAGGCAAGTGACGACGTAAATAGATACCTTGTAGGCGACTGTGGGCATCCACCTCGGCTCGGCGCACTATGTCCACCAAGCGATTTAAGCCTGCTTCCAACCGACGGCGAAATTGGCGTTGCGAGACGTGAGCAGCAGCAGCTAACTCGTCAACACTGAGAGAGAATGGCACCAAAAAACGGTGATACAGTGTGCTCCAAGCTTCAAGTTCAGTATTTCCAACTTTATAATCGCTAGCCAGAGTCGCATACAAGACACGTGCTGAGGAAGGCGGCTCACTGCTATGAGGTAATCCCTCAGTTTGGCGGTAACGTCCCAAGTTCTCTACTGCGTAGGAGACTAAACGGTCATACAGCCGGATATTTAGTTCTGCAGGTGATGCCATAGTAGTTTTATCTGCAAGTAAATGCAGTTGCAGTAAACTAGAAGGAGCGTTTTGTCCTTGTTGCCACTCGTGTAGCGCATCCTCAAGGAGATCGGCTGTAATAACCTCAATTTCCATGCTCACTTTACCTCCAATTGATGAGCTGACGATTGCAAGAAGTGTTTTCATTATATTCTACTTAATTGGCAAAGTACACCGTTAACACTCCCCTTGCCTCAATCCCCCGCTGAGGAATATACTATTCTAGGTAGAACAGTTCTTTCAGCAAGGCAAGAACCGAGTACTTGTTTAGGAGGCAACGATGCAAATTGCTATTGGTCACCCAGGAACCATTCCGGGTGTGAAGGGTCAACTGATCCTGGATTGGGCTAGACGAGCAGATGCAGGCCCCTTTTCCAGTCTTGGCAGTATTGATCGTCTGGTTTATCCCAACTACGATGCTCTTATTACATTGACAGCCGCTGCGGCTGTGACACAACGTATTCGTTTAATAACCACAGTTTTGCTTGCTCCATTGCGTAATGCGGGCATACTTGCCAAACAAGCAGCGAGTCTGGATGCGCTCTCTGGTGGCCGTCTTACGCTTGGGTTGGGCATCGGCAGGCGAGAGGACGATTTTCGGGCCACGCCTGCTGCGTTCCACGACCGAGGCAAGCGATTTGAACAACAACTAGAGACGATGAAGCGTGTCTGGTCTGGT